>Ga0316628_100000150_pt1 | contig 43205 bp, 37 predicted proteins | sample OWC_Aug_M2_C1_D5_FD_207648 | JGI IMG/M metagenome (GOLD analysis project Ga0316628, IMG submission 207648) | Wetland soil microbial communities from Old Woman Creek delta, Ohio, United States - OWC_Aug_M2_C1_D5_C | ecosystem: Environmental > Terrestrial > Soil > Wetlands | place: USA: Ohio...
CCGCGTACAGGCTGGCGGCGAGCGCGCCCGCGGCCGGATCGTATGCGCGCACCGTCGCCCCCGCGTCGAGCAGGTCGGCGATCAGCACGCGGCTCGGCGCCTCGCGCAGGTCGTCCGTGTTCGGCTTGAAGGCGATCCCCCACACCGCGAAGCAGCGTCCCTTGAGCGATGAGCCGAAGCGCGCGAGGATCTTATTCGACAGCACGTGCTTCTGCCCCTCGTTGACGCTTTCGACCGCCGCGAGCAGACGCAGCGGGCTGCCCGCCTCATCGGCGCTGCGCTGCAGGGCCTTCACGTCCTTCGGGAAGCAGGAACCGCCGTAGCCGGCGCCCGCGTACAGGAAATGAAAGCCGATGCGCGGATCCGACCCGATGCCGCGGCGCACTTCCTCGATGTCCGCGCCGAGCTTCTCGGCCAGGTTCGCGAGATCGTTCATGAACGAGATGCGCGTCGCCAGCATCGCGTTCGCCGCATACTTGGTGAGCTCCGCCGATCGGATGCTCATCGGCATGAAGCGCTCGTGGTTGCGCTGGAACGGCGCGTAGAGCCGGCGCAGCATGTCCATGGCGCGCTCGTCGTCCGAGCCGACGACGATGCGATCGGGGCGCATGAAGTCCTCGACCGCCGCGCCTTCCTTGAGAAACTCGGGATTCGAGACGACGCTGAAATCGAGCTTGCTGCCGCGGGCGGCGAGCTCCCCTGCCACCGCCTGGCGCACCTTGTCGGCGGTTCCGACCGGCACGGTCGACTTGTTGACGACCACGCGGTAGCCCTGCATCAGGCGGCCGATCGAGCGCGCAGCGGCGATCACGTGCTGCAAATCGGCGGATCCATCCTCGTCCGGCGGCGTGCCTACGGCGATGAATTGCAGGTCACCGTGCGCCACGCTTGCCGCCACGTCGGTCGAGAACCGGAGCCGGCCGGCGTCGCGATTGCGCCGCACGATCGGCTCCAGCCCGGGCTCGTAGATCGGCATCCGGCCTGCCTTAAGCCCCTCGATCTTGGAGGCATCGAGGTCCAGGCAAAACACGTCGTTTCCCATGTCCGCAAGGCAGGCGCCCGTCACGAGGCCTACGTAGCCGGTGCCGATGACGCTGACTTTCATGTCGTCGCTTTCATGGTGCTAGGTCGAACTCCTCCGAGCGTCGCGGCGGATAGGTCTCCCAGCCGCCGCATGCGGGGCAATGCCAATAGAACTGGCGTGCCTTGAAACCGCAATTTTCGCAGCTATAGCGGGCCAGCCGCCGCGTGTGACTGTGAACCAGGTTGCGCACCAGCTCCAGGTCCCGGCGCCGCTCCGGGGACTCCGTGCCGACGATCTGCGCCTCGAGCAGCCGGTCCAGGCCCAGCAGCGTCGGATTGCGCCGCAGCTCGTCGCGCACCAGTTTGTAGGCCGCGTCCGCGCCCTTCACCTCCAGCGCCTGCTGGAACACCGAGTCGAGCAGATCGAGCGACGGATAGCGCTCGAGGTAGCCGGCGAGCACTCTGAGGCCTTCCTCGGTGCGTCCCGCCTCGCGGTACGCCTCTAGAAGACGTTGGGCCACCAGCGCGAGATAGGCGGGATTCTGAGACTCGATGCCCTGCCAGTGCTCGATTGCCGCGTTCACGTCGCCGTCGGCCCGCGCGAGATCGCCGAGCTGCAGGCTCGCGCGCACCGACTTGCGGTTCGCCGCGAGCGCCCACTCGAGGTGCGCGCGCGCGGCTTCCGCGCGGGAGTGGGTCATCTCGTTAGCCGCGAGCTCGCACCGATACTGGGCGATCTCTTTGGAACGCGGCTCACCGGAGTCCCGCTCCAGCCGCTGGGCCATCTCGATCGCGCGCGCCCAGTCCTTTTCCTGCTCGTAGATCTCGAGCAGATAGCGCCGCGCCTCGATGCCGTGCGGCCCTTCGGAGAGGCGGGTGAATGCCTCCTCCGCCCGGTCCAGAATGCCCGCCTTGAGGTAATCCTGCCCCAGCTCGAACAGCGCGTTCATCTTCTGCTCTGCGCCGAGGTCGGCGCGCTCGAGCAGGTGCTGGTGCATGCGTATAGCGCGGTCGTACTCGCCCCGGCGGCGGAACAGGCTGCCGAGGGCGAAGTGCAACTCGACGGTCTCGCGGTCGACCCTCACCACCTCGATGAAGGCTTCGATCGCCTTGTCGGGTTGCTCGTTCAGCAGGAAGTTGAGCCCCTTGAAGTAGGAGCGCGGCAGCGCACGCGACTCCGACACCAGGTGCTTGACGTCGATGCGCGCGGCAAGCCAGCCGAGCCCGAAAAACAGGGGGAAGCCGAGCAACCACCAATACTCGAACTCCATTCCACCCGGCCTCTATGCGTCGATGGCCGGCGGACGCAGTGGGCCGCTGCCGCCTTGCAGGTCCGCCTCGCGAGGTTTGCGTCCCTCGCGCCTGAGACGCGCGATCTCGCGGCGCTGCCGCAGCAGCGTGCCGGACACGGCGACCATTCCGAACGCCGCGCCTGCGGCGAAGAACGCGAGCAGCACCACGATCAGCGGCGCCTGCCAGCTCTCGCCAAGATAGAAGCGAAGCGTAACCGGATCGAGATTCTTGCCCGCAAACGCGAGCAAGAACACGAAGAAGATCAGCCAAACCACGATACGCATACTCGAATCCTAATGCCTTGCCCGCGGGGGCGGGCGCTGCACGGCGCAGCCGGGGCTACACGCTGCTACTGCGTGTGGCTAGGCAGTTTCTGCGGCATCTGCGTGGAATCAACGTCTCCGTCATCCACCCGCTCGCGCAGCTCCTTGCCAGCCTTGAAATGCGGCACGTACTTTTCCGGCACGTGCACCTTCTCCCCGGACTTCGGATTGCGTCCGACCCTCGGCGGCCGGTAGTTCAGGCCGAAGCTCCCAAAGCCGCGGATCTCGATGCGATCGCCCGCAAGCAGTGCCTGCGTCATCGCATCGAGGATCATCTTGACGGCATACTCGGCGTCCTTCGCTACCAGCTGCGGATAGCGCTGGGCCAGTCGAGCGATCAGTTCCGACTTGGTCATGGATGACCCATCCCCCTGAGCGTTCCCTTGGTCGAACTCGTCGTCGCTCAACCGCGCGCCTACTGTTGATTGCGATTGTCGAGCTTGGCGCGCAGCAGCGCACCGAGGTTGGTCGCGCCGGCGCTGGCCGCGGCGTTTTCCGTACGCAGCTGCTTCATCGCCTCGGTCTCCTCAGACAGATCCTTGGCCTTTACGGACAGGTTGATCGAGCGGTTCTTGCGGTCGAGGTTGATGATCATCGCGCTGACCGGATCGCCTTCCTTCAGGTGAGTACGCAGGTCGTCGATGCGGTCGCGCGAGAACTCGGAGGCGCGCAGATAGCCCTCGATTTCCGGCGTGATGGCGATCACCGCGCCTTTTGCGTCCACCGACTTCACGGTGCCGGTGACGATGCTGTTCTTGTCGTGGCTGGCCAGGAAATTGGTGAATGGATCGCCTTCGAGCTGCTTGATGCCGAGCGAGATGCGCTCGCGCTCGACGTCGATCGACAGCACCACCGCCTCGATCTCCTCGGCCTTCTTGAACTTCTTCACCGCCTCGTCGCCGGCTTCGCTCCAGGAGAGGTCCGACAGGTGCACCAGGCCGTCGATGCCGCCCGCCAGCCCCACGAAAACGCCGAAGTCGGTGATCGACTTGATCTGGCCCTTCACGCGGTCGCCCTTCTTGAACTCGCGCGCGAAGTCCTCCCAGGGATTCGGCATGCACTGCTTCATGCCGAGCGAAATGCGGCGCCGCTCCTCGTCGATCTCGAGGATCATGACCTCGACCTCGTCGCCCACCTGCACCACTTTCGAGGGATGGACGTTCTTGTTGGTCCAGTCCATCTCGGACACGTGCACCAGGCCCTCGATACCCGCCTCCACTTCCACGAATGCACCGTAATCGGTGAGGTTGGTGACCTTGCCGAACAGGCGGGTGCCCTGAGGGTAACGGCGCGAGATGCCGACCCATGGGTCCTCGCCGAGCTGCTTGAGGCCGAGCGACACACGGTTCTTCTCGGCGTCGAACTTCAATACCTTGGCGGTCACCTCGTCGCCCACGTTGAGGACCTCGGAGGGGTGCTTCACCCGGCGCCACGCGAGATCGGTGATGTGCAGCAGGCCATCGATCCCGCCCAGGTCGACGAACGCGCCGTAGTCGGTGATGTTCTTGACGATGCCCTTGACGGTCGCACCCTCCTGCAGCGTCGAAAGCAGCTGCTCGCGCTCCGCGCCCACCGTCTCCTCGAGCACCGCGCGACGCGATACCACCACGTTGTTGCGCTTGCGATCGAGCTTGATGACCTTGAACTCCATCTGCTTGCCCTCGTAGGGCGTGGTGTCCTTCACGGGGCGCAGATCGACGAGTGATCCAGGGAGGAACGCGCGTATGCCGTTGGTCATGACCGTCAGACCGCCCTTCACCTTGCCGGTGATGACGCCTTCGATCTTCTCGCCCTTCTCGAGCGCCTTTTCGAGATCGAGCCACGCTGCGAGCCGCTTCGCTTTCTCGCGCGACAGGCGTGTCTCGCCGTAGCCGTCCTCCAGCGCTTCGATGGAAACCGCGACGAAATCGCCGGGCTTGACTTCGATCTCACCGGCATCGCTCTTGAATTCTTCGCTCGGGATCAGGCTTTCCGACTTCAGGCCGGCGTTGACCACGACGAAGTTCGGGTCGACGCGCACCACTTCGGCGGTAATCACCTCGCCGATGCGCATTTCCTTGCGCGACAGGCTTTCTTCGAACAGTGCGGCGAACGACTCGTTGCTTGTGGAGGGTTTGGATGTTGCGGGGGAAATGCTGGACATGTAGGGAAAAAACCTCTTTGGCCGCCGCCCCACAGGGGCGTGCGGGTCAGGTTGCACACACGGGCCGGCCGTTAGGCTCCGCCCACCAATCCGGCGCCTGATGAAACGAGGCCCCGGCTCCAACACGGCTCTGCGAACAGCGCAGAATTCCTTTCCAAATCAGGTGCTCTCACGTTCGCCGCGTTCTCGCCACCAACCGAGAATCCGACTCACGACCTCCTCTAAGGACAGCTCCGAGGAATCGAGTTGCACCGCGTCGGTCGCCGCTGCCAGCGGAGCGACCGCCCGCGCCGCGTCGCGCGCGTCGCGCGCTTGCAGCTCACGGGAAAGGGCCTGCAGAGTAGCATCGATTCCTTTTTCTTTCAACTGGTTATATCTGCGCCGGGCGCGCACCGCGGGAGTCGCCGTGAGAAATACCTTCAGCGCTGCATCGGGAAACACCACGGTTCCCATGTCGCGGCCGTCCGCCACCAGCCCTGGAGGGCGGCGGAAGTCGCGTTGCCGGGCGAGCAAGGCGCCTCGCACGCGCGGCAAGCCCGCCACCTGAGAGGCGCGAGTACCGCACTCCTCGGTGTACAGCGCATCCGTAATATCTTGATTGTTCAGCATTATCCGACCGCCTAGAAAGCGGGCCTCGAGATTCCGGGCAATGCTCTCCAGGTGCGACTCGTCATCGGCGCGGATGCCCGCCTGCAGCGAGGCCAACGCCACCAGCCGGTACAGGGCGCCGCTTTCCAGGTAATGAAATCCGAGCGCCTCGGCGAGCCGCCGGGCCACGCTGCCCTTGCCAGATGCCGAAGGCCCGTCGACCGTGATGACGGGGACGCTCACTCCTGCACCAGACGCGCCAGCGCAGCGAAGTACTCGGGATATGTCTTGGCGACGCAGTCCGGGTCGTTGATGCGCACCGGCACGCCCCCGATGGCCACCAGCGAGAAGCACATGGCCATCCGGTGGTCGTCGTAAGTGTCGATCGCGACGTCCGCACGGAGCCGCGCCGGCGGCTCGATGCGCAGGTAATCGGCACCCTCTTCCACCTTCGCGCCGAGCTTGCGCAACTCGGTGGCCATCGCCGCCAGACGATCGGTTTCCTTGACGCGCCAGCTTGCCACGTTGCGGATCGTGCTCGGACCGGCTGCGAACAACGCCATCACGGCGGCGGTCATCGCGGCGTCCGGAATGTGGTTGAGATCGAGGTCGAAGGCGCGCAACCATCCCTGTGACGACGCCTCGATCCACGAATCGCTCATCGAGACCTTGGCACCCATGCGCTCGAGCACCTCGCAGAAGCGCACGTCGCCCTGCATGCTGTCTCGGCCGACGCCCTCCACGCGCACCGGGCCGCCCGCGATCGCGCCGGCGGCGAGGAAGTACGAGGCCGAGGACGCGTCCCCCTCCACCAGGATTTCACCCGGAGAGATGTACGAACAACGCGGAATGTCGAACGAGCGCCAGCCCTTGCGCCGCACCTCGACGCCGAACCGGCGCATCAGGTTCAGCGTGATCTCCACGTAGGGCTTGGAGATCAGTTCCCCTGCGACTTCCACGGTGCCGCCGCCGGCGAGCGGCAGCGCCATGAGCAGTGCGCTGAGGAATTGCGACGAGGCTGCGCCTCGAACGGGCAGGGGTTTTCCGAGCGCGACACTTGCAGGGAGGATCCTGAGGGGCGGATAGCCCTCGTTCCCGAGGTATTCGATCCTCGCGCCTGCCGCGCGCAGCGCATCGACCAGATCTCCGATCGGCCGCTCGTGCATGCGCGGCGCCCCCGAGAGCCGGTACTCGCCGCCGCACAAGGCGAGCACCGCGGTGAGCGGCCGGAACGCCGTCCCCGCGTTGCCGAGGAAGAGATCGGCTTTCTTGACGGGAAAGGCTCCCCCGGCGCCGATCACCTTGCCGGGTCCGCATCTCACTCCCAGCCCGTTCAATGCCTGGAGCATCACGCGCGTATCGTCCGCCTCCAGCAGATCGCGGATGACCGTTTCGCCCTCGGCGAGCGCGGCGAGCAGAAGCACGCGGTTGGAGATGCTCTTGGAGCCCGGAAGCTGCACCGATCCGGCGACACGCCTGGCGGGGTCGAGCCGCAGAGTCTTCATGTCGCTGCGCTCAGCCCTCGAACTCGCCGTTCAGCCAGCGGTTGCGTGCATCGCGCGCCGCGCCGAACAACGCCTCGAGCCCGGCGCCGTCACCCGCGGCAAGCATCGCCCGCACCGCGTCGAGCTCCTGCATGAAGTGTTGCAACTCGACGAGCAGCGCGTCGCGGTTGGCGACGCAGATGTCGCGCCACATTTCCGGATGGCTCGATGCGATGCGGGTGAAATCGCGGAAGCCGCCGGCCGCATAGCCGAAGAGCTGTGAAGAATTCTCGCGTCCAGCGAGCTCGTGGACCAGCGCGAAGGCCAGCAGATGCGGCAGGTGGCTGACCGCGGCGAACACCTGGTCGTGCTCCTCGGGCGACATGCGATGGATCCGCGCCCCACAGGCCTGCCACGCCGCCGCCACGCGCGCGACCGCCTGCGGCGCGCTCTCGGTGAGCGGCGTGAGCACCACCTTCTTGCCGCTGAACAGGTCGGCCTTTGCCGCTGCCACGCCGCTCAGCTCGGCGCCGGCGATCGGGTGAGCTGGAACGAACTGTGCGAGCCTGCCGGCCAGGCCGGCGCGCGCCGCCGCCACCACGTCGCGCTTGGTGCTGCCGGCGTCGGTGACCAGCGTTTCCTTGCCGAGCGCCGGGGACAGCGCGGCGAACACGGCCGGATACTGCGCCACCGGCGTCGCCACCAATATCAGGTCCGCCCCGCGCGCCGCCTCGGCGATACTCGCAGCGACGGCATCGACGACGCCGTGCTCGAGCGCAAGCCTCATGTTGCGCGGGTCGCGTCCGAACCCCACGATGTGTGCGCAGGCCTTCGCCTGCTTCAGGGCCAGCGCGAAGGAGCCACCGATCAACCCGACCCCGATGACCGCCACGCGGCCGAAGCGCACGGCGTCCTCGCGCCCGGTTGCGCTCATTCCTTCAGGCTTGCGGACAGGGCCGCGAGGAACGTTTCGTTCTCGTCGGGCGTTCCCGAGGTCACGCGCAGGTGCTCGGGCAGCTCGTAGCCGCCGACGGGCCGCACGATCACGCCCCTGCGCAGGAGCCGCTTGTAGACGTCGGCGGCCTTGCCGACGCGGATGGTGACGAAATTGCCGAACGACCTGATGTATTCCAGGCCGAGCGCCGTTGCGCCCTGCTCGAGCTGGCGCAGACCCTGCAGATTTTCCGCGTAGCTCTTGGCCACGAACTCCATGTCGTCGAGCGCCGCCGTCGCGGCCGCGAGGGCGATGCTGTTCACGTTGAACGGCTGGCGCACGCGGTTCAGCACGTCGGCGATTGAAGGATGCGTCAGACCGTAGCCGACACGCAGCCCGGCGAGTCCGTAAGCCTTGGAAAACGTCCGCACCACGACGAGGTTGGGATGGCGCTTGAGCCATTTCGCCGAATCGGCCTTCAGGTCCGCAGGCAGATACTCGTTGTACGCCTCGTCGAGCACCACGATGACGCGCTCGGGCACCTGGCGCAGCAGCGCCTCGATCCGCTGCGGGGACGCGTAGGTGCCGGTCGGATTGTTGGGGTTCGCCACCCACAGCACATAGGTGTCCTCGTCGACCGCCTTCGCCATCGCCTCCAGATCGTGGCCGTAGTCCTTCGCCGGGACCACGATCGCGCGCGCGCCGCGCGCCTGCGTGGCGAGCGGATAGACGGCGAACGCATGCTGCGAGAAGACCGCCGAGCGCCCTGGGCCGAGGAACGCGAGCGACACCAGCTCCAGCACGTCGTTGGAGCCGTTGCCCAGCACGATCGCGGACATGTCGATACCGTAGCGCTTGGACAGCGCGAGCTTGAGGTCGTAGCCGTTACCGTCCGGGTAGCGGGCGATCTCGCCGAGTGCGGCGTCGATCGCGGCCCGCGTGCGCGGCCCGATGCCGCGCGGATTCTCGTTCGACGCGAGCTTGACGATGTTCTTCTCGTCGAGCCCAAATTCGCGAGCCAGCTCGGAAATCGGCTTGCCGGGCTGATACGGAGCGATGCTTCGCACGTACGCAGGCGAGAGTTCGCAAAGGTCCATGTTCATGGTGCGTAGCCTTCCAATGAGGCGCCGTCAGGCACTGGCTGCGGGATACGATCCGAGGATCTTCAGGAACGGCGCCTTCCGACGCAGCTCGGCGAGCGCGGCAGCGACGGGCTCGTCGCGCTGGTGGCCGTGGACGTCGATGAAGAACACGTACTCCCAGAGAGCGCTACGCATGGCGCGCGCGGGGCGCGACTCGATGCGCGTCATGCTGACCTTGTTGGCCGCCAGCGGCGATAGCAGCGCGTGCACCGCGCCCGGCTTGTTCTCCGCCGACATCACCATCGAGGTGCGGTCGTTACCGGTGGACGCGGGCTCGAGGTCGCCGAGCACCAGGAAGCGGGTGGTGTTGTTCGGGTCGTCCTCGATCGAGCGCGCCAGCACCTCGAGCTGATAGCGCGCCGCCGCGCTCTCGCCGGCGATCGCAGCCGCGCCGCTTTCCTCGCCCGCGCGCCGCGCCGCCTCGGCGTTCGATACGACCTGAATCCGCTGCACGCCGGGCAGGTTCTGATTGAGCCAGCCGTTGCACTGCGCGAGCGACTGCGCGTGCGAGTAAACGCACTTCACGTCCTTCAGGCCCGAGACGCGCGACAGCAGGTTCTGCTGCACCCGGAGCTCAACCTCGCCGACGATCTTGAGGGGCGTGACGAGCAGCAGATCGAGCGTGCGCCCGACCGCGCCTTCGGTGGAGTTCTCCACCGGCACCACGGCGAACTGCGCCGCTCCGGACTCGCAGCCGCGAAACACCTCGTCCACCGACGCCGCCGGCAGGGCCTCCACGGCGTGGCCGAAATGCTTTCGCGCTGCCTGCTCGCTGAAGGTGCCCTCCGGGCCGAGATAGGCGACTCGCACTGAGAGCTCCATGGCACGGCAGGCCGAGATCACCTCGCGAAACAGCGCCGTGACCCGTTCGCGGGACAGCGGTCCCGGGTTGCCATGCGCAACGCGCCGCAGGATCTCGGCTTCCCGCTCGGGCCGGTAGACGGGCGCGCCCGCCTTGAAGCCGCCGATGCGCCGCGCCAGCTCCGCGCGCCGGTTGACCAGCTCAAGCAGCTGGTCGTCGATCGCGTCGATCTCGCCTCGCAGCCTCCCGATCTCGTCCAAGTCGCGCATTCGCTTTCCCGGCAGGGTTCCGGTCACAGCGGAAGATAGCGCACGCCGAGCACGCCGTCGATCTGTCGCAGCTCGTCCAGCGTCTCCGGCACCACCGCACTGTCCACGTCGACCAGCGTGTACGCCATGTCCGCCTTCGACTTGTTCAGCATGTTGTGGATATTGAGCTTTCGGCTTCCCAGGACGTGCGAGATGCGCGCCAGCATGTCGGGGACATTGGCATTGGCGATCGCCAGTCGGAACGGCGATTCCCGCGCCATCGAGGCCTCGGGAAAATTGACGGCGTTGCGCAGATTGCCGTGCTCGAGATAGTCGCGCACCTGGTTGACCACCATCACGGCGCTGTTCTCCTCGGCCTCGCCGGTCGATGCGCCGAGATGCGGCAGCGCGACCACGCCGGACTGGCCCAGCAGCGCGGCGCTCGGAAAATCCGTCACGTAACACCTCAACTTGCCAGCGCGCAGCCCCTGGAGCACCGCCCCGTCCTCGACGACGCTTTCGCGCGAGAAATTGAGAAGGATGGCGTCGGACCGCAGCTGTCCGACGTTACCCGAATTGACGAGGTGGCGCGTCTGCTTGAGCAGCGGCACGTGCAGCGTGATGAAATGGCTCGACTTCAGCACCTCATCGATCGACGCCGCGCGGCGCACCTGCGACGGCAGGCTCCAGGCCGCATCGACGGTAATCTCGGGATCGTATCCGAGCACGTTCATCCCCAGCCGTATCGCAGCGTCGGCAACCAGGCTGCCGATCTTGCCCAGCCCCACGATGCCGAGTGTGTGCCCCGGCAACTCGATCCCCGCGAACCGCTTCTTGCCGTCCTCCACCTTGCGGCCGAGGTCTGACGCGCTCGGCTCGAGGGTACGCACGAAATCGAGCGCCGGCGCGAGGTTGCGCGCCGCCATCAGCATGCCTGCGAGCACCAGCTCCTTCACGGCGTTCGCATTGGCGCCCGGCGCGTTGAATACCGGCACGCCGCGCGCGGAAAGCTGCGCGACTGGAATGTTGTTGACGCCCGCGCCGGCGCGCCCCACGGCCTTGAGGCGCGCCCCGAAATCGTAGCCGTGCAGCTCGCGCGAGCGCACCAGGATGACGTCCGGCGCCGGCGACGCCTTGACCACGGCGTAGCGCTCCGCGGGCAGCTGCTGCAGCCCGAGCGGCGCGATTTCGTTGAGCACCAGCACCTCGAGCTTCAGTGCCGCCTGAGCCCTATCCATGGCTGGCTTCGAACTCCTTCATATAGTCCACCAGGCGCTGCACGCCCTCCAGCGGCATGGCGTTGTAGATCGAAGCGCGCATGCCGCCCACCGAGCGGTGGCCCTTGAGCTGCACCATGCCACGCGCCTCCGCGCCCTTCAGGAACTCGCCGTCGAGCCTCGCGTCCGCCAGCGTGAACGGCACGTTCATGCGCGAGCGGTCGGAGTTCGTAACCGGATTCCTGAACAGCCCGCCGCGATCGAGATAGTCGTAAATCAGGCGCGCCTTGGCGATGTTGCGTCGCTCCATCTCTGCCAGTCCGCCGAGCCGCTTTAGCCACTTGAACACCAGGCCGGCGACGTAGATCGAGTAGGTCGCCGGCGTATTCAGCATTGAGCCGGCTTCCGCCTGCAGTTTGTAGTCCATGACCGATGGGGTGCCCTTGTTCGCCTGGCCGATCAGGTCCTCGCGCACGATGACGATGGTCAGACCGGCCGGGCCGATGTTCTTCTGCGCACCAGCGTAGATCAGCCCGAACCTGGACACGTTCAGCGGCCGTGACAGGATGTGCGACGACGCGTCGGCGACCAGCGGCACCGGACCCGTGTCCGGGATCCAGTTGAACTCGACGCCGCCGATGGTCTCGTTCGAGCAGTAGTGAACGTACGCCGCATCGGCGGTCAGCTTCCATGCTTCCTGCCGCGGCGCGTAGGTAAAGCCGCGGTCCTCCGAGCTAGCGGCGATGCGCACGTCGCAGTAAGCCTGCGCCTCCTTGGCCGCCTTCTTCGACCACTCGCCGGTAAGCACGTAGTCGGCCGCCGCCTTGGAGCGCAGCAGGTTCATGGGGATCTGCGCAAACTGCAGCGTGGCGCCACCCTGCAGGAACAGCACCTTGTAATGCGCCGGGACGGCGAGCAGCTCGCGCAGGTCCTTTTCCACTTCCTCCGCGATCGACATGAACTCCTTGCCGCGGTGGCTCATTTCCATGACGCACATGCCCGATCCGTGCCAGTCGAGCATCTCGTCGCCGGCGCGCGCCAGCACTTCCTCGGGCAGCACCGCCGGCCCGGCGCTGAAGTTGTAAAGGCGCGCCATCAGTGCAAGGTCTCCCCCGACGGCTCCTGCGCGGGTCCGTCGCCGGCGTCATCGCTCTCGGCGCCGTTGCCGTTCCCGTTCACCTGGTCATCGCGCTCGTCGATGCGCTCCACGCCCGCGAGCTTCTCGCCCTCGCCGAGCGAGATCAGCGTGACGCCCTGCGTGCTGCGGCCCTGCTCGCGGATCTGAGCCACCGCCGTGCGGATCAGCACGCCACCCGTCGAGATCAGCATGACCTCGTCGCGGTCGTCCACCATGACAGCCCCGACCAGCTGGCCGTTGCGCTCGGACGTCTGGATCGCGATCATTCCCTGACCGCCGCGCCCGTGGCGCGTGTATTCGCTCACCGGCGTGCGCTTGCCGTAGCCTCGCTCTGTCGCCGTGAGCACCGTCTGGTCTTCGCTCTTCGCCACCAGCATGCACACCACGCGCGCGCCCTCGCCGAGCCGCATGCCGCGCACGCCCGTCGCCTGACGGCCCATCTGCCGCACTTCGCCTTCGGCGAAGCGCACCGCCTTGCCCTCCGAGGAAAACAGCATCACGTCGCAGCCGCCGTCGGTGAGGGCCGCTCCGATCAGGTAGTCGCCGGACTCGAGGCCCACCGCGATGATCCCCGAGGGGCGGGGACGCGAGAATTCGGCCAGCGGCGTCTTCTTGACCGTTCCGTGCGCAGTGGCCATGAACACGTAGTGATGCTCGTCGAACTCGCGCACGGGAACCACGGCGGTGATCTTCTCGCCCTCCTCGAGCGGGAACATGTTCACCACCGGCTTGCCGCGGCTGGTGCGGCTGCCCTGGGGCACTTCGTAGACCTTGAGCCAGTAGAGCTGCCCGCGGCTGGAGAAGCACAATAGATGGTCGTGCGAATGAGCGACGAACAGCCGTTCGATGAAATCGTCCTCCTTGGTCGCCGCTGCCATCTTCCCGCGCCCGCCGCGCCGCTGCGCGCGGTAGTCGGCGAGCGGTTGCGACTTCACGTAGCCGCTGTGCGAGAACGTGACCACCATGTCCTGCGGCGCAATCAGGTCTTCGAGAGAGATGTCCTCGGCGACGGTCACGATCTCGCTGCGTCGCGCATCACCGTACTCCTCCTTGATGCGGCCCAGCTCCTCCGCGATGATCGCTACGATGCGCGCGGGCTTATCGAGGATGTCGACGAGATCGGCGATCACGTCCATGACTTCCCGGTACTCGTCGCGAATCTTGTCCTGCTCCAGCCCGGTGAGGCGCTGCAGGCGCAGCTCGAGAATCGCTTGCGCTTGCTCATCCGACAGGCGGTAGCCGTCGTCCTTCAGGCCGAACTCCTGTGCCAAGCCTTCGGGGCGGAACTGCGCGGCCGATCCACGCGCGAGCATCTCCCGCACCAGTTGCGACTGCCAGGACTTCGCCATCAGCCCGCGCTTCGCTTCGGCCGGCGTCGGCGCACGCTTGATCAGGTCGATCACCTCGTCGACGTTCGATAGCGCGACCGCCAGCCCCTCGAGGACATGGCCGCGTTCGCGCGCCTTGCGCAGGTCGAACACCGTGCGCCGTGTGACCACCTCTCGGCGGTGCGAGATGAAGGCTTCGATCATGGATTTGAGATCGAGCACCCTCGGCTGACCGTCGACCAGCGCTACCATGTTCATGCCGAAGCTGTCCTGCAGCTGCGTCTGCTTGTAGAGGTTGTTGAGCACCACCTCCGGAAGCTCGGCGCGCTTGAGCTCGATCACCACGCGCATGCCCGACTTGTCCGACTCGTCGCGAATGTCGGAAATGCCCTCGATCCGCTTCTCCGTCACGAGCTCGGCGATGCGCTCGAGCAGCGCTTTCTTGTTCACCTGGTAGGGCAGCTCGTCGACGATGATCGCCTGGCGGTCGCCCTTGCCGACCTCCTCGAAGTGCGTGCGCGCGCGCATCACCACGCGCCCTCGCCCCGTGCGGTAGCCCTCGTGCACGCCGGAAACGCCAAAAATGATTCCGGCGGTCGGGAAATCCGGTGCCGGCATCAGCTTGATCAGCTCCTCGATCGCGCAATGCGGCTGATACAGCACATGCAGGCAGGCAGCGACCACTTCGGAAAGGTTGTGCGGCGGAATATTGGTCGCCATGCCAACCGCGATTCCCGAGGAGCCGTTGACCAGCAGGTTCGGGACCCGTGCGGGCAGCACCGCCGGCTCCTGTTCCTGGCCGTCGTAGTTCGGAACGAAATCGACGGTCTCGCGGTCGATGTCGGCCAGCATTTCGTGCGCGAACTTGGTGAGCCTCACCTCCGTGTATCGCGAGGCCGCCGCGTTGTCGCCGTCCACGGAGCCAAAGTTTCCCTGGCCGTCGATCAGCAGGTAGCGCAGGCTGAAGCTCTGCGCCATGCGGACCATCGTGTCGTAGATCGCGGCGTCGCCGTGCGGATGGAACTTGCCCATTACGTCGCCCGACACGCGCGCCGATTTCTTGTAAGGGCGGTTCCAGTGGTTGCCAAGCTCGTTCATGCCGTAAAGGATGCGCCGATGCACCGGCTTGAGGCCGTCGCGCACGTCGGGGAGCGCCCGTCCCACGATCACGCTCATCGCGTAATCGAGATACGAGCGGCGCATTTCCTCTTCGAGGCTTACGGGGAGCGTTTCTTTTGCGAATTGATCCATGCTTGTTTCGCGAGCGGCGGGGATGTCGCACCCGCTCCGCAGGTCTCATTTTGGCTGCCCGGAATAGAGCAGCGGAAAAACATAAAATTTTAGCACGCAGGGCATCGCGCGTCGCCGCCGATCGGCCCCCTCTCGCACGCTGCCGGCGGCACCGCAAATCGCGCTTTTCGCTGGCGGAATGCCAGGTGTTCGCGCTTGTGGTAGGGGCCAGCCTTATGCTTAAATTCGTCCCATCGGCTCGCTTCCGGCGCGTGGTCATCGACATCAAGGGCACGCCGCGCTAAACGGACGGCGGCCCGGAACTCGAGAGGCCCCGCTGAGCCGGGGCCTTTATTGTTTGTGCCTGAATCGCTCCTCATCACGCCACGCTGGGTCGTACCGGTCGAGCCCGAGGGCATCGTTCTCGAGCAGACCACGGTCGCAGTGCGCGCAGGCCGCATTGAGGCCGTGGTCCCCGCCAGCGAGGCGGCAAAGCGCTTTTCCGGCTATCGCGAACTCCGCCTCCCACGCCACGCGCTGATTCCCGGCCTGGTCAACGCGCACACCCACGCGGCGATGTCGTTGATGCGCGGAATCGCCGACGACATGCCCCTGATGCGCTGGCTGCACGAGCACATCTGGCCCGCCGAAGCGAAGCACGTGTCGCCGCAGTTCGTGAGGGACGGCACGCTGCTGGCGTGCGCCGAGATGTTGCGCGGGGGCACGACGTGCTTCAACGACATGTATTTTTTTCCCGAGGCCGCGCTCGAAGCGGCGCTGGAGGCCGGCATGCGCGCGGCGCTGGGCGCGATCGTAGTCGAGTTTCCTTCCACCTACGCCGCCGACCCGGACGATTACCTGCGCAAGGGGCTGGCCTTGCGCGATCGCTATGGCGATCACCCGCTGCTGTCGTTCTGCATTGCGCCGCATGCGCCCTACACCGTGTCGGACGACAGCTTCAAAAAGGTGTCGCGGCTCGCCGCGGAGCTCGACGTGCCGGTGCACATTCACCTCCACGAGACCGAGGACGAGGTGGCACGGTCGATTACTCAGCATGGTGTTCGGCCGCTGGAGCGGCTGCGCCGGCTCGACCTGCTCGGTCCCGGACTGATGGCAGTGCACGCGGTCCATCTGCTGGAGGACGAGATCGCAATGCTGGGCAGGCACGGCTGCTCCGTCGTCCATTGTCCGTCGTCGAACCTGAAGCTCGCGAGCGGCTTCTCGCCGGTGGCTGACCTACTTGGCGCGGGCGTGAATATCGCGGTAGGAACGGACGGCGCGGCAAGCAACAACCGGCTGGACATGTTTCAGGAAATGCGCCTGACGGCCCTGTTGGCGAAGGCCGTGGCACGCGACGCCTCGGCGATGCCCGCACACGCGGCGCTGCGCGCGGCGACCCTCGGCGGAGCGCTTGCGCTCGGGCTCGAGGCGCGCATCGGCTCCATCGCAGCCGGCAAGGCGGCTGACTTGGTGGCGGTACGATTCGAGGGACCCGAGCTTGCGCCCTGCTACGACCCGGTGTCGCATCTGGTATACGCCGCCGGTCGCGAACATGTCAGCCATGTCTGGGTCGCCGGACGCCCCTTGGTGGTCGATGGCGGTCTTCAGGACCCCGCGCTCTTGGGCTTGGACTCCCGTGTCGATTTGTGGCAAAATGCTTTACGAGGGGGTCCAGCATCTTGAACTGCAAGAAGTTTCCGGACAATTTAGCGAGGGGATAGCATGATTAAGAAATTGTGGTTCCTGGCCATCGTGGCCACGGGTATGACCCTTTCGGCGGCCTCGTTTGAGGCAGCGGCACAATCCAAGGAAGGATACTGGACCGAGCCCGCCGGGGATAACATGGCTTGGAAGAACGGCGCAGGCCAGTGCTGGCGAGCTGGCTACTGGACCCCCGCGATGGCTACGGCCGAGTGCGATCCAGACCTCGTGAAGAAGCCGGCGGCGGCCCCCGCGCCCGCGCCAGCGCCCGTGGCGGCGCCAGCGCCAGCGCCCGCACCAGCTCCCGCGCCGGCGCCGGCGCCCCAGCCGGTTGCCCAGAAAGTAACGCTCACCACCGACGTGCTGTTCGACTTCGACAAGGCGGTGATCAAGCCCGATGGCAAGGCACGCCTGGATGATCTGGTCGGCAAGATGGGTGGGGTCAACGTCGAGGTTGTGATTGCAATGGGCCACACCGACGCGACGGGCAGCAGCGAGTACAACCAAAAGCTTTCGGTGCGCCGCGCCAACGCGGTCAAGGCGTACCTCGTGTCGAAGGGTGTTGAGGCCAACCGCATCTACACCGAAGGCAAGGGCGAGGGCCAGCCCGTCGCGAGCAACAAGGACCGTGCAGGCCGCGCCAAGAACCGCCGTGTCGAACTCGAAGTCGTCGGCACGCGCAAGTAACATATTGCTGCCTGCACGTGCAAAAAGCCCTGCCTAGGCAGGGCTTTTTTTTTGACCGGACAGAACTACCGGCGACAAGACAGCCCTAATCGAGCATGAGCACTGCACCGAACGCCGACCCCGCGGAGCTGGACAAGTTCAGTGAGCTGGCGCATCGCTGGTGGGACCCCGAGAGCGAGTTTCGCCCGCTGCACGAGATCAATCCCCTGCGTTTGGCGTGGATCGACCAGCACGCGCGACTCTCCGGCAAGGCGATACTCGACGTGGGCTGCGGAGGCGGCATTCTCGCCGAATCCATGGCACGCCTCGGCGCGCGCGTCACCGGCATCGACCTTTCCGAGAAGTCGCTGAAAGTGGCCCAACTGCATCTGCTGGAGAGCCGGGCGCAGGTGACCTACGCCAAGGCTTCGGCAGAGGAATTCGCCGAGGGGCACGCCAGCGCATTCGATGTCATCACGTGCATGGAATTGCTTGAGCACGTGCCCGATCCATCGAGTACCGTCGCGGCCTGCACGCGGCTCGCCAAGCCCGGGGGCCACGTGTTCTTCTCCACCATCAACCGCAACCCCAAGGCATACCTGTTCGCCGTCATTGGCGCCGAGTACCTGCTCAAGCTGCTGCCCAAGGGCACGCACGACTATTCTCGATTCATCAAGCCGCACGAGTTGGCGCGCTGGTGCCGCGACGCCGGCCTGCGCCCGGTGGAACTGATCGGCATGACCTACAACCCCTTCAACCGGCGCTACGGCCTCGGGCCCGACAGCAGCGTCAACTACATCCTGCGCTGCAAGCGGGATGAATGACAGGGACGCGCGCGGCGCCACACGCGCCGTGCTGTTCGATTTCGACGGAACGCTAGCCGACACGGCTGCCGACCTCGGCGCCGCGGTAAATCGGCTGCGCGCGAAGCACGGCCTGCCCGAGCTAGCTGCGAGCGAGGTGCGTGCCTACGCTTCGAGCGGCGCCCGCGGCCTGCTGCGGGTCGGGCTCGCAATGAACCCCGGAGATCCGGGCTACGAGAGCATGCGCGACGCGTTCCTCGAATACTACGCCGAGCGCGTGTGCGTCGAGACGCGCCTGTTTCCCGGCATCGCGGAGCTGCTCGCGGAGCTCGCCGCGCGAGGCCTAAGGTGGGGCATCGTGACCAACAAGGCGACGCGCTTCACCGAGCCGATCGTGGCCGCGCTGGGCATCTCGCCGGATTGCGTGATCTGCGGCGACACCACACCCTACACCAAGCCCCATCCTGCGCCGCTGCTGCAGGGCGCCGAGCGGCTTGGGCTCGCACCGGCAGATTGCTGCTACCTGGGCGACGACCTGCGCGACGTGCAGGCCGCGCATGCGGCGGGAATGCGCGCGATCGCCGTGCAGTACGGCTACCACGGCATCGACAACGGCGGCCCTGCAAGCTGGAATGCGGACGCCATCATTGCGCATCCGATCGACCTCATCCCGCACCTCTAGTCTTGAAGGCGGGGCGCGCAGCCCCATATGCGATAATGTCGGTGCTGCAACGAACACGGGGGCGACTTGGTCTCGACGTGGGTCGCGAAGCAGCGCAGGGCATGCCGAGGACCAGATCACCTCGCAAATCCAGTCTGGAAACACATAAACGCCAACGACGAGCGTTTCGCTCTCGCCGCCTAACACCGGCGAGACGCTGCACTAGCCTGCTGATGGGCTAGGCCCCGAAAGGGGTGCAGCGTCATTTACATCAGCCTCTCTGCGCGGTTTGGCCGCTTGGCCGCGTGGATCCGTCGAAGCGGCTGGCTGAGCGTCAGCCTGCCGGTCGGCGGGCGCGAGGCGAGATCCAAATGACCAGGCTAAGCATGTAGTCCTGACTGTCTAGGGCTTGCGGACGCGGGTTCGATTCCCGCCGCCTCCACCAGAAATGGACCAGGTAAGGTCCAGCCCCGTCTCCCTGGACGGTGCTCTTTCCTGCTACACGGGGAAATTGGCGACGGACGTCCGAACTGCCGGACGTCCGGGCATGTCGCCTACGCGAATTCTGTCAGCCCACCAACGTTGTTACCGCCTGGCTGCTCGCCTACCTCACCCGCCGCGTTCGACACGCAGCGGGCGGCTCCATGAGCGCTAGTCTTGGTGCGGCGAGAGCGCACGCAGATGGAAGCGACCGTCCTTATTGAACAGGAACGTCTCGGTGACTTCCACCCTGCCGTTGTGCAGCCATGACGCAGGCGGTGGCGGCAACGCCTCCGCGCGGTGCAAGCTCGTGCGAGCGATGTGGTCGGCCTCGCGCTCGGGCGAACGCCAAGTGCGAACATTGTGCACATTGCCCGAAGCGTCAACGTCGAATTGCAGCACGACGACCGCACGCAAGAGGGGCTGAAGCTTGCCCGTGACCGTAGATCCCCGGTTGGCGTCGTAGATTCGCTGAGCGAGAACCTTCTCGTACTGTTCCTTCGACTTGAAGCTCGGGGCGAACGCGGGCACCGGTACGACGGGCCTGCCCTTCGCAACCGGCGGCAGGACCGACGGTGCCTGTTGAACGGGAGGCGGCTGCACCGTCGTGCATGCAGTGGCAATGATGCCCGATAAGGCAACTAGAGCGACGTGGACGGCGTGTTTGTTGTGGATGCGCATCGTAGCCTCATGCTGATCATTGAGAACCCGGTTGAACTATCCACCGTATCGCACCCGAAGCGTTAGGTGATTTTTCACGCTTCGCGCTATTCATTCCGCGAGCCTCGCGCGACGGCTGATCGGCATTCCGTCACGCGACAGCGGCGGCGCACCAGGCTCCGTCTAACGTCTGCGCTGTTCGGCAACAGTTTCTCGCGCCTGCGCGAGAACGCCCACGACAACATTTCACAATTAACTCGAGCGACAGAGCGAGACGGCATCGAACAAAGCCTCCACCTTCTTACGCGCGATTATCCAAGGAACCGACTGCTTTCGCCATTCTATTCCAGGCGCCTGCACCACCGTCGACGGCTCGTGTGCGGCATTGAACCATCCAGCGCCAACAAGAGTATGGCTGGCTCTGCAAGACGCAGTTCAGAGCTTGCTTCATGCCCAGCGGCACCCCAGAATAACGACATTAGCTTGGTCATCTGCCCGAACGATGAAAGCCGTCGCGCTCACCCGCTATTTGCCGATCGACGATCCCGAATCTCTCGTCGACGTCACGTTGCCCGACCCACGCCCGAGCGGGCGTGACCTGCTAGTACGCGTTCACGCGGTTTCGGTGAACCCGGTGGACACCAAGCAGCGGACGGCGAGCAGCAAGATCGAGACTCAGCCGCGCGTGCTCGGCTGGGATGCGGCCGGCACGGTCGCGGCAACCGGCTCCGAGGTCACGCTGTTCAAGGCGGGCGACGAGGTGTATTACGCCGGCGACATCAGCCGCCCGGGAAGCAACAGCGAGCTGCAGCTGGTCGACGAGCGCATCGTCGGGTCGAAGCCGCGCAGCATGGATTTCGTCCAGGCGGCGGCGATTCCGCTGACCGCGATCACGGCCTGGGAGGCTTTCTTCGACCGCATGAAAATCGACGTCGACGGCGCGCAGCGCGGCGCGACGCTGCTCATCATCGGCGGGGCCGGTGGGGTCGGATCGATCGGCATCCAGCTAGCGAAGATCGCCGGGCTCACCGTGATCGCCACCGCGTCGCGCCCCGAGTCCGCGGCCTGGGTCAAGGAGCTCGGCGCAGACCGCGTGATCCACCACTCCCGGCCCATGCGGCCGCAGGTCGAGGCGCTCGGCATGAAGCACGTCGACTACATCGCCAACTTCAACGATACCGATCGCCACTGGCAGGCCATCTGCGACCTGATCCGCCCCCAGGGCGCGATTGTCTCGATCGTTGCCAGCCGCGGACCGCTGGCACAGGACGCGCTGCGTGCCAAGAGCGCCACGTTGTGTTGGGAGGCGATGTTCACCCGCCCGCGCCTCGCGCTGCCCGACATGATCGAGCAGCATCGCCTGCTCGATCGGGTCGGCGGCTGGATTGATGCGGGCCGCATCCGCGGCACGCTGCGTGAAACACTTTCCCCGATCAACGCGGCGAACATGCGCGCCGCACACCGCAGGATCGAGTCGGGCGCGATGATCGGAAAGCTGGTCGTCGCCGGCTGGGCCTGATCTGGCCCACGCGCCTCAGCCGTTCTTCGAGGTCTGCAGCCCCGCGCTGCGCCAGCCGTCGATGCCGTATCTCAGGTTCACGACCTTGGAGAATCCCGCCCGGGTCAGGAGCGCCGCGGCCTCGGGTCCGCGGGAGCTGCCGTCGCCGCAGTAGACCACGAGCGGATAGGCCTTGTACGCCTCGAGACTCGACAGGTTGGCCGCGAGGACTTCAAGCGGGATCAGCAGCGAGCCGGGGAGGTGCGAGCTCGCCGCGACTGCCTTCTCGCGAACGTCGATCGCGATGGCGCCCGCATCGAGCATCGCCTTGGCCTCCTGCGCCGATACGTCTCGCACGCCGGAGTTTGCGCTGCCAAGGTTCATGTTCCACGCCAGCGTCGATATGAACGAGAGTGCAACCAGCAGTGCAAACGCGAACGCGGCGAATTGGCGCTGGGGATGAAAGAGCTCGGACTCGGTCATGGCGGATTCCCCACGGCAACTTGTTCATGTTGCACAGGGCGTCAGCCGCCGGCAGCGCAGTAAGTCACTGCCTTGACCTTCTCTGACTCATTCGTTCCGAACCGCTTCCGCTATACTGGACAGGTGATTGAAATACCGCTGAAATCGATCACCGGGAGAGCGCGCCGCACGGCGTCGCTGGTCGCAGGCTTCAGCCTCGTCGAGATGGCGGTGGTCACGCTCCTCGTCGGCATCTTCCTGACCATGGGACTCGCGGCATTCAAGGCGAGCCAGGATGCGCAGGCGGTCAGCCAGACCCTGAGCAAGCAGAACGCCATCAAGGATGCGCTAATCGGCTATCTGCGCCGCAACGGGCGCCTGCCGTGCGCCGACGTGGACTTCACCACCCCGGACGGGATCGAGAATCGCACCGGGGGCACCGCGGCCGCTCCCGATCCGACGACGCCCTGCGCGACGGCGACCAACAACGCTCGATTCGGACTGGTGCCCTACGTCACCCTCGGTCTGGCGCGCGACGCCGCGGTCGACGGCTGGGGCGATTTCTTCAGCTACCAGATATCGAATGCGTTCCCCACCGAAGCGTTCAACCCCGGCACGCCGTCCTACAACACCCCCATCCCCGCTCCCTACCGCGACTGGAGCCTGACGGCCAACCTGCGCTCGGGCAACATCGGCGAGCTCACGGTCAACGATCGCGACGCGGCGGGGACGGTATTCGCGGCCGCGACGAATGTCGTGGCGGTCATCATCTCGCACGGCCCGAATGGCTATGGTGCGCACACGATCTCCGGAACGCGCAACACGCTACCCAGCGGTGCCGACGAGGTCGAGAACACCAACGGCGGCACCGACACCGTGTTTTTCCGCCGCACGGCGACAACCGACGATGCCGCCACCGGCGGCGCGTTCGACGATCGCGTCATGTTCCTCACGGCGGACGACCTGCTAGGCCCCTTGTTCAAGGATGGCTCGCTCAAGACGCCTGCGGCGCAGCTCGCCGACACCTTCCAGCGCATCAGAAATGCGATCGGGCAGTATGCGATCGCCAATGGCGGCACCTATGGCAACTCGGACTGCACGAATTCCTTCGCCGGAACAAAGTGTCGCGTGGTTCCGTATGCGGATTTCTACTACGGCGACGGCTTCCTCAATTCCGGACTGTATGACGGAGGGTTTCCGTGGGCGAGCGTCGCCGGCATGGCGATGGGCAATGTCTGGGATCCGTGGGGACGGCCGATTCGCTACACGATCGTCAGGACCAGCCTGGCCGACGGCGCAAGCTACCAGGGCGGCATCGGCAGCACATTCCCGCCCGGGACCTTGAACGCCTACACGCTCAGCTCCTTTGGTCCGGACCGCACTCCCGGGGGCGGTGACGACCTGTCCATCACGGTCACGGTCGCGGATTTGCGCACTGGTCTGACAGGCGCCCTTCCGTGATGGACGCGCGCGGCTTCACGCTGATCGAGCTCGCGGTGGTCATCGTGATCATCTCGCTGCTCATGCTGGTGCTGTTCAAGGGCAGTGCGCTGATCGGCACCGGGCAATCGCAGCAGGTGCTCGCTGCGGTGAAGGACCTGGGCGCCGGCGTGGCCCAGTTCCGCTCGACCTACCGCTACCTTCCGGGCGACATGCCCGATGCGGCGACCCGGCTGCCCGGCGTCGCGGTGTGCAATCCGGTGGGCGCGCCAACGACCGCCAACGGCGACGGCAATGGCCGGGTCGATGCGGTCGAGGTGCAGTGCGTGACCGAGCATCTGTTCCGCGCTGGAATCATCAAGTCCAATGCGCCGATCACGTTCTCCACCACCAAAGGCATCGTGACGTTGCGCGTCATCGCGCGCTCGGCAAGCACGTTGGCGGGCAGTTTCCCGTCCAGCACACGGAACGTGATCGAGGTAGCCACGGTACCTTGCCAGATCGCCCAGGACCTCGATGCCAAGACCGACGACGGCAATTTCTCGACCGGCAACACGCGCGCCTCGGTCGCGAGCTGCACCGTCGACGGCGCCAATGATCCGGTGCCGCTGATGGCGCTCGGGCTCTAGCTTCTGGTCAGGTAGCTCTGCTCGAGCACGCCTAGGAACTCGTCCAGTCGGCGCGGCTCGAGCTCGTCAATCCCGCCCGCCTCGCGACGTCCGCCGCCCGTCGGAAAGCGCCTGCACACCTCCGCCGCGGGCGTGCCGCCTTTGCCCGGGGCGCGCACGCTCACGGAATAGCCGCCGCGCGAGTTCGGCGTGAGCACCGCATGCGCCCGCGCTGGATCGCTGCGCGCAAGGGAATTGGCGAAGCTGCCGCTGACCCGCCGGCTCCAGGCCTCGTCGGGCAGCACGAAAGCGTCGGAGCTCTTCCCCGAGCGGTACGGCGCCACGCGCAGCGCCCGCTGCATGTCGGCCGCGCGCTGCACGGCCAGGCGCCGAACCAGCGGCTCTTCCTCGAGCAGTTGAAAGGGGTCGGCAAAGCGGCTCACCACGCGGTACAGCTCGGCGGGTGGCACCATCAGGTCGGCCTCGGTCTCGCCGTAGGCGTTGTAGTTGAGGTCCTCGCCCAGCGCGCGCAGCGCCCGCTGCTGCGTCGCGCCGAGCGCCAGGCTGCCGGCGAGGCGCAAGGCGGATTCCGGCAGCTGGTCGCCAAACGCCGCGACGACCGCCCAGACGCGGAATCTGCCCTCCAGGTAGCGATCGACGAGCATGCTGGTGCATACGCCGCCCGCTTGGTCAATGTGTGCCTCGAGCCCCGCATGCGAGGGCAGCTCGCCCGCCGAATGGTGATCGAAATAGCGCACCTTGACGCCCAGATCGAGCAACCGCAGCAAGGCGTCGCGATTGCGCTCGAGCGACACGTCCAGCACCGTGACGCAGTCGCCCGCAGCGGCCGCGACGCGTTCGAGCAAGGCGATGTCGCGCTTTACGCCGGTCACCAAATCGGCTTGCAGCGGCTCCGCGAGGCGCAGCTGGTGCAACGCGCAGATACCGTCCGCGTCGCCGTTGAACACGTCGAAATATTTCATCGCCGCTCAGGATAGCGGCAAACCGAGGCGCTGGGCGAGTGCCGCAGACGCTACGCGCGGGTCCTCGCGCGAGTCGAACGCAACGCAGTTGCGCCGCTCGGCATCCGACAGCGGCTCCCAGGTAGCGAGCTGGTGCTCGAGCACGTTCAAGCCCGCTTCCGAAGCATCCGTCGCCCCCCGTTCCCGGCTCGCCACCCTCTCGCGCAGCACCGCTTCCGGCGCCTCGCAAGCCGCGATGGCGAATGGCAGCTCCATGTCGCGCGCCAGGGCGGCGAACGCCTCGCGCTGCGCGCGCGCGAGAAAGGTCGCGTCGACGATCGCGGGATAGCCCGCCGCCAGTATGGCGCGGGACAGGTTCGCCAGCCGCTCGTAGGTGCGCGCGGTGAGACCCGCGGCATAGATGCCGGCGCCGAGCGCGGAGCCGGTGCGCGCGCCGGCCTCAAAGCCCGCCAGGCGCTTGCGCTCGACGTCGGAGCGAATTCGGACCGCGCCGCGGGTTTCGAGCAGATATTGGGCGACAGTGGTCTTTCCGGATCCCGAAAGGCCGTGCATGATGATCAGCGCCCGCCTCGGCTCCAGCGCGAGCCCGCGCCCGAGCCGCAGATATTCCAGGTACTCGCGCTCGGCGCGGCGCCGGTCCTCGGCCGGCAGCCCCTGCTGGTGCACGCGGATGCACGCCACCTTCGCCCGCACCAGGGCCCGGTACACCAGGTAGAAGCGCAGCACGGCGAGACCGGCGTAGTCCCCCGTGTCCTCCAGATAAGCGCTCAGGAAGCGGTATGCGAGGCGCGGCAGCCGCCGATCATGCAGATCCATCACCAGGAAGGCGATTTCGCTCATGACGTCGATCCACCTGAGCGCCTCGTTGAACTCGATGCCGTCGAACGGCGTCGGGACGCCGTCGATCAGCGCGATGTTGCCCAAGTGCAGGTCGCCGTGGCACTCGCGCACGTAGCCCTCGCGCTTGCGCGCCTCGAAGGTCGCGCGCAGGCGCGCGTGCTCATCGTGCGTCCAACGGCGCAGCCGCTCCAGTTCGGGTACGTCGGCGTCGACCCCGATCAGCGCCTCGATCTGGTCGAAATTCTGGATGGCGGGTGCCAGCACCTCCGCAGCCGAACCAAATCCCCCAGCCTGGTCGGCGCGCGCGATGCGCCCATGGAACGCGGCGATGCCCTGCGCCAGCGCATCGACGTGTGCGGCGCCGAGCGTGCCGCCCTGCGCCATCCGGCTGAGTAGCGCCTCCTGCGGGAAGCGCTGCATCTTCACGGCGTATTCGATGGCCTCGCCCTCGCCGCCGACCTGCGGCGCCGATTCGCTGCCAGTGATCGCGACCACCTCGAGGTAGAGCCGCGGCGCGGTGCGCCGGTTGAGTCGCAGCTCCTCGTCGCAATAGAAGCGCCGCGCCTCCAGGGTGCTGAAGTCGAGAAACCCGAGATTGACCGGCTTCTTCATCTTGTAGGCGTAGTCCCCGGCCAGCAGCACCCACGATATGTGCGTTTCGAGCACCTCGACCCGCTGGACCGCATGCGGGTAGCGCGCCGGATCCCGCAGCGCCTCGATCACCTCTTCAACCCTTGACGCATACCTTCGGCCGCAGCACCGCGACGCGGCGCGCCAACCCCGCGCGCTCGGTGGCCTCGGCGACGCGCTCGACGTCCTTGTAGGCTCCGGGCGCCTCCTCCGCGGCCCCGCGCATCGAGCGCGTCCTGACGATCACCCCACGCGTTTCGAGATCCTTGAGCAGGGTGCGGCCCTGCCAGTGCCGCAGCGCCTGGTGACGGCTCATCGCGCGACCTGCGCCGTGGCTCGCCGAGCTGAACGCACGCTTTTCGCTCTCGGCCGTGCCGGCGAGAATGTATGACCCGGTCCCCATGCTGCCGCCGATGATCACCGGCTGCCCGACCGCCCGGTAGCGCTCCGGGAGCGCGGCGTGTCCCGGGCCGAAAGCGCGCGTCGCGCCCTTGCGGTGCACGTAGAGCAGGCGCCGCCGGCCCTCGACCTCGTGCCACTCAGCCTTGCAGGTGTTGTGCGACACGTCGAACAAGGTCTCCAGGTGCCGGCCGGGAAAATGATGCGCGAACACCCGGCGCGTCAGGTGCGCGAGGATCTGCCGGTTGGCGAGCGCGCAATTGGTGGCGGCGTGCATCGCTCCGATATAGGCCTGTCCCTCGTCGGAGTTGATCGGCGCGCACGCGAGTTCGCGGTCGGGCAAGATGATCCCCAGCCTTCCGGCGGCCTTGGCAAGGCTGACTAGGTACTCGGTGCCGATCTGGTGGCCCAGGCCGCGCGATCCGCAATGAATCGAGATCAGGATCTGGCCCTCGAACAGTCCGAAGGCGCGCGCCGCGTCCTGGTCCACGATGCGCTCGACCCACTGCACCTCGAGGTAATGGTTGCCCGAGCCGAGCGTGCCCATCTCGCCCAACTGCCGCTTCTTGGCGAGCACTGAAACGCTGGCCGGCACCGCGCCGGAGGCACGCCCGTTCTCCTCCACGTACTCGAGGTCGGAGGGTTCGCCGTAGCCCTGCTCCACCGCCCAGCGCGCGCCGCCGGAGAGCACACGGTCGATCTCCGGGACGTCGAGCCGGATGTGCCCCCCCTCCCCGACCCCCGCGGGGATGTCGCGAAACAGCCCGTCGCCCAGCAGCTTCATACGCGGCGCGATGTCATGCAGCGTCAGGTCGGTGCGCAGGCAGCGGATGCCGCAGGAGATGTCGAAGCCCACGCCGCCCGCGGAAATGATGCCACCGAGGTCCGGATCGAAGGCCGCCACGCCCCCGATCGGAAAACCGTAACCCCAATGCGCATCCGGCATGGTCATCGCCGCGCCCACCAGTCCCGGCAGGCGCGCCACGTTGATGATTTGCTCGAGCACCTTGTCGTCCATGGTCTCGAGCAGCTCGCGCGAACCGTAGAGCTTCACCTCGTGCCGCGACTCGCCGGGAGCGAGCGGCACGGTCCAGGTCCAGGGGTCGATCGCGCTGACGCGCGTCATGTCCATGTTTGCCGCCTCAGACGTCCACGATGCAGCGCGCTTCCCAGCCGCCGTCAGCCCGCGCGACCGACAGCATGGTCAACGTCGCGCCCTTGACGTCGATGCCGCGCTCCATGTCGGCGCGCCAAGGCTCGCCCCACGCGCGGCCGCGCCAGCGATCGCCGTCCCGCTCGAGCTCGAATTTTCCCAGCACAAGCCCATTCTCCTGCGCCCGTGCGAGCAGCAGATTGATCCAGGTCACGAAGGCGAACTCGGCATCGGCCTCCTCGAACTCGACGTCGACACGCTCGCGCGGCTGGACGTCATCGAGGCGCGTGATCAGGGAGAAAACCGCCTGGGCGCCCGAGACGAAAGCCCGCTCGAGCGTGGCGCCGCGCCCGACCACCCCGACGTCGGCATCGTGTTCGAAATAATCGAACTGCATGATTGCGCAGCTCAGACCGCGTGCTGCGCAGCTCCGCGTTTCAGGCCAGGTCGAACGCGCGCGCCGCGGACGAGTACGACAGGATGATCTCCGCGGGCGCATCGCCGACGTTGCGGATGCCGTGCACCGCGCCCCTGGGAACCACCGATTGCCCGCCCGCCGCCATCTGCACGCGACCGTCGCCGATCCGGCACTCGACCTTGCCGCGCACGACGTAAATCGATTCCTCGCAGTTGGCGTGGATGTGGGTGTCGGTGGCGTTGCCTGGCGGCAGCGTCATGCGGGCCAGGGAAAGCTCACGGCTGTTGCCGACCTCGTCGTTGGCGAGCCATTCGATCGTGCCCCACGGAAACTCGTTCACGATGCTGCGGCGCTTCGCGTCCATGAGCCCTCCTCGCGTACGTTCGAAGCAAGTGTACTGCAACCCGTCCGCGCGGACAGCCGCCGCCGGATCACGTATCGAGCAGCTTGAGGCGCTGCACCTTGCCCGAGGGCCCTTTGGGCAGCTCGGCGAGAAAGCGGATCGTCCTGGGCGTCTTGAAACGCCCCAGCTCGCGCTCGCAGAAATGCCGCAGGTCTGCCTCGGTGAGCGTGGCACCGGGCTTCAGGACGACCGCGGCGAGGATGTCCTGCCCGTAGTGCGCATCGGGAACGCCGACGGCCGCCGCCTCAAGCACCGCCGGATGGCGGTACAGCGCCTCGTCGATCTCGCGCGGCGCGATATTCTCGCCGCCCTTGATGATCAGCTCCTTGAGCCGGCCGGTGATGTAGAAGAAGCCGTCCGCGTCGCGCAGCCCCAGGTCGCCGGTATGCAGCCAGCCGTCCGGCGCCAGCGCCCTCGCGGTCGCCTCGGGCAACTTGTAGTACTCCTTCATCACGTTCGGGCCGCGGATCAGGATCTCGCCCGACGTGCCGTCGGGCAACTCGTGCCCGCTCTGCGGGTCGACCACTTTCGCCTCGTTTCCGTACGCCTGCCCGGGGCTGCCGATCTTGCGCTTCTGCGGCTCGAGAGGATTGGTGAACACCGGTGCCGCCGTCTCGGTGAGTCCCATCGTCTCGATGACGCCGATGCCGAACTTGTCCTCGAACGCGCGATGGTGTTCGGTCGGCAGCGGAGCGGATGCCGAGCGGCAGAAACGGATCGCCGACAGGTCGTAGCCCGCCGACCGCGGGTCCGGCCCGGCGAGCAGGTAGGAGATGATCGTCGGAACGACGTTGATCCAGGTGCAGCCGTGCGCGCACGCCATCGGCCAGAACTCGGTCGCCGAAAAGCGCCGCGGCATCACCAGGCTGCCGCCGTGCACCAGTGGCGCGACCGCGGTCACGATCTGCCCGTTGATGTGATAGAGCGGCAGCACGGCGAGCACGCGGTCCGCCTCACCGAGCGCGTGAGCCCGGGATACGAACCTGCCGCCGGCAAGCACGTTGCCGTGCGTGAGCACGACGCCTTTCGGAACGCCTGTGGTCCCCGAGGTGTACATCATCAGAGCCGCGTCCCCTGCAACGAGCGGCGCGCGCCCGGGTTGCGCCGCCCGCGGCTCGACCACGAACTCCACGCAGTCGGGATCCACCGTGACCAGCTCGATCGCGCGCCCTGCCCGCGCGGCGGCCGCCGCTAGCCGCTCGCGCTCGCCCGGTGCCACGAACGCCAGCCTGGCGTCGCAGTGCGCGAGCACGTAATCGAGCTGAGAGGCCTGCGCCAGCAGGTTGAGCGGCGTGACGACGCGTCCCGCGTACATCACCCCGATGAACAGGCGCGCGGTCTGCAGTCCGTTCGGCATGAACATCGCAACGCGCTCACCCGGGGCGATCCCGCGCGACGCGAGAAACGCCTCAAGCGTGAGCGAAGCGTCGCGCAGGCCCGCGAAGCTGAGGACCAGGCCGGTCTCAGGGGCGACCAGCCAGGCGCGCCCCCCCCTCGCCGCCGCCTGATCGTCGACGATGCCGCGAATCGTCTCCAGCATCTATCTGCCGTGCTTGCCGTGATACGCGCCGAAGATCTCGTCCTCGGCCGGCACCTTCTCCGGAATGACGCGTGCGATGCGCGTGATGTTGAGGAAGTGGCGCCAGTGCATGTTGTCGGAGAAGCTGTTGCCGCCCCAGGTGCCGCAGCCCATCGATAGTGAGAACGGCAGGCCGTTGTCGAAGTTGCCGCCGGTGGCGATGCAGTGCGCCTGGTTCACGATCACGCGCGCGACCGGCATCTCCAATCCCAGGCGCATCGCCTGCTTCTCGTCGCGCGTGTGGATCGACACCGAATGGCCCTTGCCCTGGTATTCGTAGATGCGGCAGGTAAGCGCGAACGCCTCGTCGAAATCGCGCGCCCGATACACCGCGAGCACCGGCGCGAGCTTTTCGCCCGAGAACGGGCACGACGGGCCGGCGCCCGTCTCCTCGACCATCAGGAAGCGCGCCGCCAGCACCGCGGGTCGCTCCAGCCCCGCCAGCTTCGCGATGCGCGGCGCGGACTGCGCGGTCGCGGCGGGTCCGAGCTTGCCGCCCGGGAACATGAACGCCTGCAGCCTGGCCTTCTCGCGCGCATCGAGCATGACCCCGCCCTGCGCGGCGAGCTGCGCGAGCATCCCCTCGTACACCGGCGCGAGGATCACGACCGCGTTCTCGGACGAACAGCTGGTCGCATTGTCGAAGGTCTTGGACAGCGCGATCTTCGCGGCGGCGTCGGCCAGGTCGGCGCTCGCATCGACAAGCGACACCACGTTGCCCAGGCCCACGCCGATCGACGGCGTGCCGCTCGAGTAGGCGGCGCGGATGTTCGACTGGGACCCGGTCGCGGCGACCAGATCAGCCTGGCGCATCAGCTCGTGGGTCGAGTCCTTGGTCACCGGCGCGGGCAGCATCTGCACCAGGTCGAGCGGCGCGCCCACCTTGGCGAGCTCCGCGTGCACAAACCCGAGCAGCGCCTCGCAGGTCGAGTAGCCCTTGGGCGAAGGCGCCAGGACGATCGCGTTGCCGCACTTCAGCGCGTTGATGATCTGGTTGGCGGGAGTCGCGCCGGGGTTGGTCGACGGCGTGATCGCCGCGACCACGCCCACCGGGCGCGCGATCTCGGTGATGCCGCGTTCGGGATGCTCGGCGATCACCCCGACCGTCCGCACGCCCCGGATGTCGCGCAGCAAGCCCAGCGTCTTGCGGTGGTTCTTGGTGATCTTGTCGGCCACGCTGCCGAGCCCCGTGTCGCGCACCGCGATCTCGGCGAGCGCGCGGTTGTTCTCCGGCTTCATGATCGCCCAGCCGCAGGCCAGCACGGCCTCGTCGACGCGCTCCTGCGGCCAGCGCGAGTACTCGGCCTGCGCCGCTCGGGCGCGCCGCAGCAGCGGCTCGACGATCAAGGCGGCCGGCCTGGTCGCCTCGGCGACGAAGCTCATGGCTGCAGCTCGCGCTCGACGGCGGCGAGCCCGGGGGGAGTCTTGTGCGCGCGGTACACGCGACGCAGCCGGCGGATCATCGGATAGGCAAGGGCCAGGATGGTGAGAGCCATCACTGTACCGCTGATCGGGCGGCTGAAGAACACCGTCCAGTCGCCCTTGTACGCGATCATGCTGGTCATGAACGACGTCTCGGCCACCGGCCCGAGGATGCATCCGAGCACCATCGGCGCGATCGGGAAGCGGTAGCGCTCGAACAGGTAGCCCACCACCCCGAAAATCACGATCATCCACAGGTCGGTGACGCTGTTGCGCGCGCTGTAGGCGCCGACGAAGCAGAACAGTGCGACGAATGCCGAGGTCACCGCTTCCGGCAGCTGAAGAATGCGGACCAGCGGCTTGATCGCGAAGTAGCCGAGCAGGCACATGCCGAGCACGGCCGCGAACATCGAGGCGAAGATCGTGTAGACCATGTCGGCCTCGGTCTGGAAGATCTGCGGCCCGGGCTGCACGCCGTGCAGCAGAAACGCGCCGAGGATCACCGCCGTCGCCCCGCTCCCGGGAATGCCGAGCGCCAGCAGCGGCACCATGTGCCCGCCCACGGTCGCGGTCGAGGCGACCTGCGGCGCCACGATCCCCTCCGGGATCCCGCTGCCCAGCTTGTCGCGGCGCTTTCCGTACTGCGCCTCGGTGCCGTAGGCGACGAATGAGCCGACGGTGGCGCCCGCGCCCGGCACGATCCCGCACAGCACGCCGATTAGCGAGCTGCGCGCGATCGTCGGCCGCAGGCGCCAGATCTCGCGCCATCGCGGCAGGCGCGTCTGGATCTTCCCGCCGCCGTCCATTGGCGGCGTAACGAAGCCCAGCTCCATACGCGCCAGCACCTCGCCCAGGCCGTAGGCGCCGACCATCACGGTCAGGTACTCGATGCCGTCCTTCAGGATCGGCACGTGAAAGGTGAACCGATCTGCGCCGTAGGTGTCGTCCACTCCCACCGTCGCGAGCAGCAGGCCGATGCACAGGCTGACCAGGGCCTTCACCATCGAGCCGCCGCCGAGCGCGACGACCCCCGACAGGCCGAACAGCACGATCGCGAAGTATTCGGGCGCGTCGAAGCGCAGCGCGAACTTGGCGAACGGCACCGCGAGCGCTACCGCGGACACGGCGGTGATCAGGCCGCCCCAGAGCGCGGCCAGCAGGGTCCAGCCCAGCGCCTGCGCGGGTTTGCCCTGGCGCGCCATCGGATAGCCGTCCCACAGCAAGGGGACGTCGAGCGGCTCGCCCGGGATGCGGAACAGGATCGCGGTGAACGCCCCGCCGTAGGTCCCCGAGAGGTACATCGCCGTCAGCAGGATGATCGAGGGCGTGACGCTCATGCCGTAGGTGAACGGCAGCGCGAGCACCACGCCCATCACCAGCGTGAGCCCGGGGAGGACTGCCACCAGCATCCCGACCACCAGCCCAACGACCAGAGAAACCGCGTTCGCCGGCGACAGCAGGTGCAGGAATCCCAGGGCGAGCTGATGCACGACGTCATGCATGGCGGGGTGCCCTCAGCGAATGCCGAGCGCCGCGAGAATCCAGACCGAGACCTGCTTGAACGGCCCGGCGCCAAGGGGCAACGACACGTACACGATCTTCATGAACACGTAGACGAACGTCAGGCTGCCGAGCACGCTGGTTGCAGCGATCACTCCGTAGCGGCGGTAGCGTCCGACCAGCATGAACAACGCGAGGTATAGGGCGGTCGACAGGAAGAATCCCGCGGTGTCGAGCCCGAGCACGTAGAGGACGGTCAGACCGACACCGGCGGCGAGCAGACGCGGATAGCGCGTGCCTTCCGCGGGTTGGGTCGCGGGACGGCTATCCGCATCAGGCACCCGCGGCGCGTGCACGAACAGCGCGCGGCGCACGATCTCGTAGGCGCAGACCGCCATCAGCAACGCGAGGACCGCCTTGGGCCAGAAATCCGGCCCGAGCTCGCCGGGCCTCGCGGCGTACGCGAAGTGCCCGGCAGCGCGGTACAGATACGCAGCGCCGAGCAGCAGCGCCAGGTAGGGGAGCTGCCCCTTCAGCTTGCCGGCCATGAGCGAAGCGCCCCGGGACTCAGGGCTTCTTCACCATAGTGGCCTTCATGTCCGCGAGCTGCGCTTTCAGGAACGACTCGGCCTTCGCGGACGGGATGTAGCTGTGCTTGTCCGCGTACTGCTCCTCGAGGAACGTCTTGTACTCGGGCGTCGCGGCGACCTTGGCCATCGCGTCACTCAGGATCTTGACGCGCTCGGGGGGCGTGCCCGCCTTGACCATGAACGAGCGGAACTGCGGCAGCGCGATATGGAATCCGAGCTCATACGAGCAGGGCACGTCCTTGAACGCGGCCAGGCGCTGCGTGCCGAAGATGATGATCGGACGGATCTGCTTGTTCAGGATGAACTGGCGCACGTCGCCCGCCTGCTCGTACAGGGCGTCCACGTGGCCGCCGATCACCGAAACATAGCGCTCGCTCGGCTTGGCGTAAGGCACCTCGACGACCTTGATTCCCTTGGACGCCAGGAAGCTTAGCGTCATGTCGTCCACGCTACCGAAGCCGAGCGTCGCGACCTTGAGCGTGGCCGGCTTGGCGCGCGCTTCCTTCTCGAACTGCGCCCAGTCCTTGATCGGGCCGTTTTCGGCCACGAACAGGAACGAGGGAACCTGCATCATCACCGCGATCGGCTGCAGCTCCGGGAGCGTCCAGCGCGGCGACGGGCCGGCGAGCAGCGCGTTCGTGTCCGCGATGTACACGGCCATCGCGTAGCCGTCCGCCTGGCCGGTCAGAAGCTTCGTCATCCCGGTGGCGCCGGTCGCGCCGGGAACGTTGATCACCGGGAACGACGTCTTCAGCATCGGCTCTGTCAGCTTGGCCGTCAGCCGGGCAAGCTGGTCGGCACCGCCGCCGGGACCCCAGGGCACGATGATCTCGACTGGCCTGGACGGATAGTGCTCCTGCGCCAACGCGGCCGATGCGCACAGCGCGAGGCCGGCCGCCAACAGGCCCCTGCGTAGCAGTGCCACTTTTCTCATGTTGCCCTCCTCCTGGTTGGGTTCAGACGTACGCCTTGTATTTGTCGAGATGGCGCACCGGCTTCTTGAGCGCGTCGCGGCGGAACGGATCGCCCAGCTCGCGCGTGCACATCATCTCGAGAATCGTGGTCTTGCCGTCGCGCTGCGCCTTGCAGGCATCGCGCAGCGCGGGGCCGACGTCCGACAGCTTGTCGATCGTGACGCCCTCGGCACCCATCGAGCGCGCGATGCCGGCGAAGCTCGGATTCTCCAGATTCACCCCGAGGAAGCGGTTGTTGTAGAAATCGACGTGGTTCTTCTTTTCCGCGCCCCACTGCTGGTTGTTGAACACCACCGCGGTGACCGGAATCTTCTCGCGCACGCAGGTCAGGATCTCGCCGAAGCTCATGCACCATGCGCCGTCGCCGACGTAGGCGACCGCGCTGCGATCCGGCGCCGCGACCTTGCAGCCGATCATGGTCGGAAAGGCGTAACCGCAGTTGCCGAACATCATCGCGCCGAACATGCTGCGCGGCCGGCTGAATTTCAGGTAGCTGTTCGCCACCTGGCAGATGTTGCCGATGTCGGTGGACACCATGGCGTCTTGCGGCATCGCCTTCTCCAGTTCCTGCAGCATCTGGCGCGGATGCATGTACTTGGAATCCTTCGCGACCTCGAGGCTCCAGGCGTCGCTCTCGTGCTGCCAGCCGGCAATCTCCTTTGCCCAGGCCTGCTTGTCCGAGGCGATCGTTCTCATGCGCTCCTCGCGGTTGGCGCTGCAGGCGAGCGTGCGCTGCTTGAGGCGCGCGGCGAGCGCCCGTGCCGCCGCGGCCGCGTCGCCGCACACCGTCACGGCGGTCTTCTTCACCAGTCCGAGGACCTTGGGATCGGCGTCGATCTGGATCAGCTTCGCGTTCTTCGGCCAGTAGTCGAAGCCGTATTGCGGCAGCACGCCGAACGGCCCGAGCCGCGAGCCGAGCGCCACCACCACGTCCGCCTTGGAGAGCACGGTCATCGCGGCCTTGGATCCGTGATAGCCGAGCGGGCCGCACCACAGCGCGTGGTTGGCCGGGAACGAATCGTTGTGCAGGTAGGAATTGCACACCGGCGCGCCGAGCGCTTCGGCGAGCGCAACGCAGTCCTGCACGCCGTCGGACATGATGATGCCGCCGCCCGAGATGATCACCGGGAACTTGGCCTGCGCGAGTAGCTCCGCCGCGGCGTCGAGGCCCTTGTCGCCGCCTGCGCCTCGCTCGATGCGGATCGGCTGCGGGATCTCGCACTCCAGCTCGCCGTAGAAGTAGTCCCGCGGTATGTTCAGCTGGCTGGGCCCCAGCTCGAGGATCGCGCGGTCGAACGCGCGCGCCGTCAGCTCCGCCATGCGCGCCGGATTGTTCACGTGCGCCTGGAACTTGGTGATCTTCGAGAAGATTGGCAGCTGGTCGGTTTCCTGGAACCCGCCCAGTCCGATCGACATCGAGCCGGTTTCCGGCGTGATCGCGACCACCGGCGAGTGCGCCCAGTAGGCCGCCGCAATGGCGGTGACGAAATTGGTGATGCCGGGACCGTTCTGCCCGATGCACACGCCGTGCCGCCCGGACACGCGCGAATAGCCGTCGGCCATGTGCGCCGAGCCCTGCTCGTGCACCGTCGGGATGAAGCGGATGCCGGCCGCCGGGAACAGGTCGAGCGCGTCCATGTAGGCCGAGCCCACGATGCCGAAGACGTCCGTCACGCCCTGCGCGACGAGCGTCTCGACGAAGGCTTCGGAAGGTGTCATCCGGGTCCGCCCGGAGACCACGATACGTTTGACGTCCGAGACGTTGGTCATAGCGAGCACTCCAATGGAAGGTTGTGCGGCCGCGTCGGTAGCAAGCGAAGTTGTCCGCGAGCGCGCCCGGGGCAGTGTCCCACAGGACCCGGGGAGAGGCAACGGCCGTTCACCCCGATTTCGAACGCTTCGTTTCAGAATCCGATAGACTCGCGGCATGCCGCGCAAGGAAGACAACGTCCCCGCGACGCTGCGCGCGTTTGCGGTCGTCGAGGCGCTCGGGCGCGCGGACCGCCCGGTATCGCTTGCCGACCTGTCAGAGAGCACGCGGCTGCCCAAGCCGACCGTGTACCGGATGCTCGCGATGCTGGAACATGCCGGGCTGGTGATGCGCGAGCCCGGACTGCGGCGCTACGCGCCGGGGCCGCGCCTCAGCGGACTGGCGCGCGACGTGATGCTGAGCGGCAATTTCCGCGCTGCGCGCCACGCGATTCTCGACCGGCTGGTCGGCGAGATCGCCGAGACCTGCAACTTCACCATGCTCGACGGCGCGTCGGTCATCTACCTCGACCGCGTCGAGGCGGCCTGGCCGCTGCGCATCAACCTGTCGGCCGGCTCGCACGTGCCGCTGCACTGCACCGCAAGCGGCAAGCTGCTGCTCGCGATGCTGCCGAAGCCCGCCCGCGAGCGGCTGGTCGCGCAGCTGCCGCTCACCCCGCACACCGACCGCACGATCACCGAGCGCAAGCGGCTCGATCGGGAGCTCGCGCGCATCAGGGCGCAGAAATTCGCCACCGACAACGAGGAATACCACGCCGGACTGGTATGCGTCGCGGTCCCGGTTCGCGACGCGCGCAGGCGCGTGTCCGCGGCGATCGCGGTGCATGCCCCGCTGTCGCGCATGCCGCTGGAGCGCGCCCTGGCGCATCTCCCGGCGCTCGGCCGCGCAGCCGACGCGATGGCCACGACCTTCGGTTGAAGCGGCGGCCGGTCAGTCGGCGCGCGCCGCGTCTTCCAGGATCAGATCCGACGCCTTCTCCGCGATCATCACCGCGGCAGCGTTCGTGTTGCCCGACACCAGGTTCGGCATGACCGAGCAGTCCGCCACGCGCAGCCCGCCGATGCCATGCACCCGCAACCGCTCGTCGACCACGGCCATCGGATCGCGTCCCATCTTGCAGGTGCCCGCGGGATGAAAAATGGTGGCCCCGTATGAGCGGGCGAATGCCAGCAGGTCCTCGTCGCTGCGCGCCTCCGGGCCCGGGCGGTACTCCGCGGCCACATAGGGTTTGAGCGCCGCCGTGGCGGCGAGCGCGCGCGCCAGCTTCAAGCCGGCGACCGCGCAGCGGCGGTCGCCGTCCGCGGTGAGGTAATTCGGCGCGATCGAGGGCGCCTCGAACGGGTCCCTCGACCGGATCCTCACGCGGCCGCGCGACTCAGGCCGCAGCTGGCAGACGGACATGGTGAATCCCGGCCAGGGATGCGGCTTCGCGCCGGCCAATTCCGCCGACAGCGTTGCAAAATGGAATTGCACGTCCGGCGTCACCGCATCCGGCATGACGCGCGCGAACAATCCGCCTTGGTTGATCCCGATCGCCAGCGGTCCGGAGCGCCTGAGCAGCCACTGCAGCCCGATGCGCGCCTTGCGCCACGGGCTCGCAAGGTCGTCGTTGGTGGTGATGGGCCGGGTGCATCGGTACATGGCGCGCAGCTGCAGGTGGTCCTGCAGGTTTTCGCCGACCCCGGGATGGTCCATCGCCACCGGGACGCCGAGCGATCGGAGCAGTTCCGCGGGACCGATCCCGGACAGCTGGAGCAGCTGCGGGCTCTGCAACGCGCCGGCGCTGACGATCACCTCGCGCATCGCACGCGCCTGCGTCTCAGAGCCTCCCCTCCGGTAGGACACGCCCGCGGCGCGGCGCCCTTCCAGCACGATCCGCGTCGCGTGCGCGTCGGTCTCCACGCGCAGGTTCGGGCGTCGCTCGGCGGGCCGGAGGTATGCGGTCGCGCTGCTGCAGCGCCAGCCGTTCCTGGTGAACAGCTGGTAGTAGCCGACCCCCTCCTGTCGGGCGCCGTTGAAGTCCTCGTTGGCCGGAATGGCGAGCTCTCCTGCGGCCCGGATGATCGCCTCCATCAATTCATGCTTCGCGCCGATGTCGGAGCAGGCGAGCGGTCCGTCGGCACCGTGATAGGGGCTCGCGCCGCGCGAGTTGCCTTCGCTGCGCAGAAAGTACGGCAGCACGTCCTTCCAGCCCCAGCCGGGGTTGCCCAGTGCCGCCCAGCGGTCGTAGTCCTCCGGCTGCCCGCGCACGTAGATCAGGCCGTTGATCGAGGACGAGCCGCCCAGGCACCGTCCGCGAGGCCAATAGATGCGGCGGTCGTCCATCGACGGTTCCGGATCGGTTTGGAAGCGCCAGTTGAGGACCGGATGGAACATCGTCTTCGCGTATCCGATCGGAATGTGTATCCAGATGGAGTGGTCGCGTGGGCCCGCTTCCAGCACGAGCACGCTGTGCCGCCCGTCGGCGCTCAGTCGGTTCGCCAGCACGCAGCCGGCGGTTCCGCCACCGACGATGATGTAGTCGTACTGCATTGTTGCACTGCGCTCCCGCTCGGCCGCCGGAGTCACGGTTTTCTCGGAAAGTGGAACATCATCACCCGGAAGACGAAACCGAGTATTGCAATCGCGTCAGGCGTTGTCTAGCATGGCTCGCGCATCGCCGGTGCCACGCGGCGCCGGCGAGCCACCCAAGGGGAGGAGGAGAACAATGCGACCGTCCAAGCTTGTCCGATTCGTGGCTTTGCTCGCGGGCCTGTCGCTCGCCGCCGGAAGCGCGCTGGCGCAGCAGCCGGTGAAGATCCGGATTCAGACCGCAGTTCCTTCGGCGAGCATGTATTTCGAGTTGTTGAAGCGATTCGGCGACCGCATCGAGAAGATGTCGGCCGGGCGCATCAAGATTGAAACGCTTCCCGACGGTGCGGTGGTGCCGGCCTTCGAGATCCTGGATGCGGTCGACAAGGGGGTCGTGGAAGGGGGCTACGCGTGGACGCACTATTGGTCCGGCAAGAACCCCACTGCCGGCCTGTTTTCGAACCCGATGGCGGGCGCCGGCGTGGGGCTCGATCAACTCTCGCACGTTGCCTGGCTGCTCGAGGGCGGCGGCAACGATCTCTACAGGAAGCTGTATTCGGACGTGCTGAAGGTAAACGTCGAGCCGTTCCTGGTGCAGCCGATGGGCCCCGACCCGCTCGGCTGGTTCAAGCGGCCGATCAAGGATACGGCGGACTTCAAGAAGCTCAAGTACCGCTCGCCTCCGGGGATCACCGGCGAGATCTTCAAGGAAATGGGCATCTCCGCCGTGGCGCTTCCCGGCGGCGACATCGTTCCGTCCGCCCAGCGCGGCGTGATCGACGCGGCGGAATGGATCGGCCCGGCCGACGACATGAACCTCGGCCTGCAGACCGTATGGAAAAACTACTACCTGCAAGGGCTCCACCAGTCGACCGACATGGGCGAGGTGCTGATCAACAAGACCGTCTGGGACAAGTTGTCGCCGGACCTGCAGGCGATCGTGCGCACGGCGGCCCTCGCGTCGATGATGGAGACCTACAGCTTCAACATCTATCGCAATGCGCAGGCAATCGTGAAGCTGCGCGAGCAGTTCAAGGTCACGATTCGCGATACGCCGAAGGACTTCTATCCCCAGTTCGTGCACGCCACCAACGTCGTTCTCGATCGCTACGCCAAGAAGGATCCGTTCTTCAAGGAAGTCCTCGATTCGCAGCGCAATTTCGCGAAAACGGTGGTGCCTTACTGGACGAAGATCCTCGACCTCTACTCCAATCTCGGCAATGCCGCGTTGAAGGACGAGAAGAAGTGATCGCGCTAGACTAGCCGTCTTCGACCTGCGAGCGGGGCGCGAGAGCGCCCCGCCTTTTTTTCACCTGCGGGAGGACGCGACATGCACGACGCACCCCCGGCGAGCATGCTGGCAATCATACGGTTCATCGATCGCGTCACCCTGTGGTGCGGACACGCGCTCGGCTGGCTCATCATCCCGATGGTGGGCAGCCTGGTCTACGAGGTGATCTCGCGCTACCTGTTCGACGCGCCCACCGAGTGGGCCTACGACATGACCTTCATGCTCTACGGCACCTACTTCATGCTGGGAGCCGCCTACACGCTGTTGCGCAAGGGGCACATCCGCACCGACAGCTTCTACGGCAGCTGGTCGCCGCGCACCCAGGGATGGGTGGACGCGGCGTGCTACCTGGTCTTTTTCTTCCCGGCGATGGCAATTTTCACCGACATCGGCTGGGGCTTCTTCGTCAAGTCCTGGCAGCAGAGCGAGCGCATCGTGACCAGCCCCTGGATGCCGATCGTCTATCCGTTCAAGTTCGTGTTGCCGCTGTCGGGCATGCTGCTCCTCGCCCAGGGCCTATCCGAATTCCTGAAAAGCGTCTACGCAGGCCTGAAGGGGGAGTGGCTGTGAGCCACGCGGCGGTCGGCATCGCTTCCCTGCTCGTACTGTTCGGCGCGATCTTCATCGGCTTCCCGATTGCCTTCACGCTCATCGCCATCGCCCTGATCTTCGGCTGGCTCGCGCTGGGCAACTTGGTGCTGTACCTGATGACGCTGCAGTTCTTCTCGGTGATGCGCGATCCGACGCTCGCCAGCGTGCCGTTCTTCCTGTTCATGGGATTTCTGCTCGAGCAGTCGGGCCTGATGGAACGGCTGTTCAAGGGCATCCAGCAGCTGCTTGCCTCGGTGCGGGGATCCCTCTACCTCGCGGTGCTCGTCACGGCGACGATCTTCGCGGCGGCGACCGGGATCGTCGGCTCGTCGGTCACCCTGCTCGGAGTGATGGCTGCGCCCGCCATGAAGCGCAGCGGCTACGACGTGCGCCTGTCGGCGGGGGCAATCGCGGCGGGCGGCACGCTCGGCATCCTCATCCCGCCTTCCGTGATGCTGATCGTGATGGGGCCGGTGGTCGGCGTGCCCGCCACCGACCTGTTCTCGGCGGCGGTCATTCCCGGGCTGCTGCTCGCCGGCCTGTACATCGCCTACACGCTCGTGCGCAGCTACCTGAACCCGCGGCTCGGGCCGGCATTGCCCCCGGAGGAGCGCGCCGTCTCGGCCTCCGCGCTGGTCAAGGATCTCGTGTTCGGCATCGTGCCGGTCGTGGTGGTGATCCTCGCCACGCTGGGGGTGATCCTGGCCGGCATCGCCACGCCGACCGACGCGGGCGCCGTCGGCAGCTTCGCGGTGCTGATTCTGACCCTGCTGTACCGCCGCCTGACGCGCGCCGGGCTCGTGAGGGCGGTACGCTCGACGCTCGAGGTGTCGTGCATGATTCTGCTGCTGGTCGCTGCATCGAACTTCTTCGGCGCGGTGTTTTCGCGCCTGGGAAGCGCCACCATGATCGCGGAATCGCTGCTCAAGCTCAACCTGCCGCCTGGGATGATGCTCACGCTCATCTTGCTCGTCATCTTCGTCCTGGGCTGGCCACTCGAATGGGTTCCCATAGTGCTGATCGTGGTGCCGATCCTGCTGCCGCTGGTGCAGAAGCTGGGGATCGACCTGGTCTGGTTCTGTACCCTGGTCGCGGTGTGCCTGCAGACCGCGTGGCTTTCGCCCCCCGTCGCGCTGTCGGCGTACTTCCTGAAGGGCGTCGTCCCGGACTGGTCGCTGAAGGACATCTATGCCGGGATGATGCAGTTCATGGTGCTGCAGCTCATCGGCCTCGCACTCATACTGATATTCCCGCAGCTCGCGCTTTGGCTGCCGAGGCTGTTGAGCGGCTCGTGACCGCGTCTGGCACGTCGGAACAGGAGAGATCAATGGCCGAACAAGACGACAAGGTTGAGATCCACCGCGGCCTGAAGGGCGTTTACTTCGATCGCTCGCGTGTGTGCTACATCGACGGCCGCGCGGGCGAGCTGCGCTACCGCGGCTACTCGATCCACGACCTCGCCGAGCATTCCACGTTCGAGGAGACCTGCTGCCTGCTGCTGCGCGGGGAGCTTCCGAGCGCGGGCGAGCTCGCGCAGTTCTCGGCGGAGCTGCGCGCGGCGCGCGTGCTTCCCGGCGCGATCTACGAGGTGATCCGCGCGGTCAAGGCGGCGCACCCGATGGACGTTCTGCGTACCGCGGTTTCGGCGCTCGCGGCGTTCGATCCCGAGGTGGCCGACAATTCCCCCGCGGCGACGCTGCGCAAGGGCGTGCGCCTCACGTCGCAGGTGCCGATGATCGTCGCCGCCCACGAGCACATCCGCAGCGGGCGCGAACCCGTGCAGCCCGACCCGGGGCTGGGACACGCGGCGAATTTCCTGTACATGCTGAAAGGCAGCAAGCCGAGCGCCGAGGCCGCGAAGCTGATGGACACCGACATGATCCTGCACGCCGAGCACGGCGCGAACGCCTCGGCGTTCGCCGCACGCGTCGTCGCCGGCACCGAGGCGAACCTGCACGCGGCCGTCACCGCGGCGGTCGCCGCGCTGTCGGGTCCGGCGCACGGCGGCGCCGCCGAGAACGTGATGCGCATGGCGCAGGAGATCGGCGATGCCTCCGGGGCCGCAGCGTACGTCAAGACCAAGCGCGGCAACAAGGAGCCGATCATGGGCTTCGGCCACCGCGTCTACCGCGCCGAGGATCCGCGCGCGCGCCACATGCGCGCGGGGGTGGAGAAGCTGTCGCGCGAAAAGGGCCAGCCGCAGTGGTACCAGATCCTC
>Ga0316628_100000151_pt1 | contig 43187 bp, 41 predicted proteins | sample OWC_Aug_M2_C1_D5_FD_207648 | JGI IMG/M metagenome (GOLD analysis project Ga0316628, IMG submission 207648) | Wetland soil microbial communities from Old Woman Creek delta, Ohio, United States - OWC_Aug_M2_C1_D5_C | ecosystem: Environmental > Terrestrial > Soil > Wetlands | place: USA: Ohio...
ACGGTGAAGGCGCTCTACGAGCTCGCGCGCACCGGGAAGCGCTATGCGCTGGTGACGATGTGCATCGGCGGCGGGCAGGGGATCGCGGCAATCTTCGAGCGTGCCTGAGCGGCGCAAGCCCCGCATCGGTCTGGCGCTTGGAGCGGGCGGCGCCCGCGGCTGGGCGCACATCGGCGTCATCCGCGCGCTGAACGAGAAGGGCATTCGACCCGACGTCGTGTGCGGCACTTCGATGGGCGCGTTGGTCGGTGCCGCGCACGCGGCGGGGGAGCTCGATCGGCTCGAGCGTTGGGCGAGCGGCCTTGCCTGGACCGACGTGCTCAAGCTGGTCGACGTCACCTGGCGAGGCGGCCTGATCAAGGGGCAAAGGCTGTTCGATTTCTTCCGCGAGCAGTTCCAGGATCGCGACCTTGCCGCGCTTGCCGTGCCCTACGGCGCGGTGGCGACGGAACTGGCCACGGGGCGCGAAGTCTGGCTGCGCGACGGCAAGGTCCTGGACGCGGTGCGCGCCTCGATCGCGATGCCCGGGATATTCACGCCGTTCGAGCGCGATGGTGCGCTGCTGGTCGACGGCGGACTGGTCAATCCGGTGCCGGTTTCGATGTGCCGTGCGTTCGGCGCCGACGTGGTGATCGCCGTGGATCTCGGCTGGGCGAAGCTCGGCCGCTACCGGGCCCAGCGCAACGACGCGAAGGAATTCCACATGCCCGAGTGGATGGAGCGCATCAGCTGGCTTTCGCGGCTGGCCGGCGAGATGTCGGCCGAGGAAGAGAGCGAGAGCGCGCCGTCGATCGTGGAAGCGTTTCTCGCGGCGATCGACATCATGCAGGTGCGCATTGCGCGCAGCAGGCTGGCGGGCGAGCCCGCGGACGTCTTGTTGACTCCGGTGCTCGCCGATTTCGCCACCATGGATTTTCACCGCGCACCCGAGGCGATTGTCGAAGGCCGTGCCGCGCTCGAGCGCATGCTGCCGTTGCTGCAACAAGTGATGGAGGACTGACATGGAATATCGCAGGCTGGGTGCAAGCGGGCTTCGGGTGTCGGTGCTGTGCCTTGGGACGATGATGTTCGGCGACCGCACCGAGGAGGCGGAAGCATCGCGCATCGTCGCCTCGGCGCGCGACGCGGGAGTCAATTTCGTCGATACAGCCGATGTCTACGCCGCGGGTGAATCCGAGCGCGTGCTCGGGCGCCTGATCAAGTCCGACCGGGGGCGCTGGATCGTTGCGACCAAGGTCGGCAACGTGCGCGTGCCGCCGCCCGATGACGCCGACCTGTCGCGCCGGCACGTGCTGCATGCCATCGACGGCTCGCTGGCGCGGCTGCAGACCGACCACATCGATATCTACTACCTGCATCTCGACGACCTGCGTACGCCGCTGGAGGAGACGCTCTCGGCGCTCGATGACCTGCTTCGTGCCGGCAAGATCCGATACTGGGGCCTGTCGAATCACCGCGGCTGGCGCATCGCCGAGGCCGTGCTGCTCGCGGCCCGCATGGGCGTGCCGCGCCCCGTGGTGTGCCAGCCCTATTACAACGCGATGAACCGGGTGCCCGAGGTCGAGATTCTGCCCGCGTGCAGCCATTTCGGGCTTGGCGTGGTGCCGTACTCGCCGCTGGCGCGCGGCGTGCTGACCGGGAAGTACAGGCCCGGCGAGCCCCCGCCCGGGGAGACGCGCGCCGGGCGCGGCGACAAGCGCATCATGCAGACGGAGTTTCGCCAGGAATCGCTCGTGCTGGCGCAGACCATCAAGTCCCATGCCGAGCGCCGGGGCCTCAACGCCGGCCAGTTCGCGCTCAACTGGGTGCTCAATTGCGGCGCGGTGTCCAGCGCGCTCGCCGGGCCGCGCACGCTCGATCAATGGCAGGCCTACCTCGGAGCGCTCGAGCATCCGTTCGCTGCCGAAGACGAGGCGCTCGTCGACCGTCTGGTGCCGCCGGGCCATCCGTCGACCCCGGGCTACTCCGACCCGCGCTATCCGCCCGCGGGCCGACAGCCGATCGTTGCCTAGCCCGCCTCCCCGGGCAGCGGCGCCACGGCCGGTTGCCCGGCGCGGTCGGCCGCGAGCAGCATGTACATGGCCGGCACCACGAACAGCGTGAACAGGGTGCCGATGGCGATCCCCGCGGCGATCACCAGCCCCATGTTGAAGCGGCTCACCGCCCCGGCGCCGCTCGCGGTGATGAGCGGCACGACGCCGAGAACCATCGCCGCGGTGGTCATCAGGATCGGGCGCAAGCGGATTCCGGCGGCCGTTTCGATCGCCTTGCGCTTCGCTTGCCCCTCGCGCTGCAGGTTGTTGGCGAACTCGACGATCAGGATGCCGTGCTTGCTGATCAGGCCGATCAGGGTGACGAGCCCCACCTCGGTGTAGATGTTGAGGCTCGCACCGCCGACCCCAAGGCTGATGAAGATCAGCGCGCCGCAGATCGACATCGGCACCGATACCAGGATGATCACCGGATCGCGGAAGCTCTCGAACAGCGCGGCGAGCGTGAGGTAGATGATGATCAGCGCGAAGAAGAACGTCACCAACAAGGCGCTCGACTCCTGCACGAACTGGCGCAGCTGCCCGGAATAGTCCACCGAGTAACCTTCCGGAAGCGTGCGCGCGGCCAGATCCCGAAGGTAGGCGAGGGCCTCGCCCTGCGACACGCCGGGGAACTGGACGCCAGCGATGGTGGCCGAGTTCTGCTGCTGGAAATGGTTCAACGTCTGGGGGACCACCTTGGTCTCGATGTGCGCGATCGTCGCGAGCGGAACCATGTCGCCGTTCGCGGCGCGCAGGTAATATCCGCGCAGCTGATCCGCGTTCAGTCGATCGGCCTGCCGCACCTGCGGGATGACCTTGTAGGATCGATCGTACAGGCTGAAGTAATTGACGTAGCCGCCGCCGACCATCGCCGAGAGTGCGTTGCCGACGTCGCGCATCGACAGGCCGAGCTGCGCCGCGAGCTCGCGATCAATCACCACCGTGGCCTGGGGCTGGTCGAACTTGAGGTCGCTGTCGATGAAGATGAACCGCCCGCTCTTCTGCGCCTCCTGCAGGAACGTGCGCGAGACCTCGTTCAGCCGCTCGAACGGCTCGGTCGTCTGGATCACGAATTCGACCGGCAGGCCGCGTGCGCCGGGCAGCGGCGGCGGCTGGAACATCACGGTCTGCAGCCCGGCGATCTGGTTCATCTCCTGCTGCACCGCCGGCTGCAGCTGCGTGGCGGTCCTGGCGCGCTCGTCCCAGGGCTTGAGCACCATGCCGGCGATCGTGCGGCCGGGCACGTCGAGCTGGAACACGTGGTCCGTCTCGGGGTGGGCGGCGAACTTCTCGTACACCTGCCGCGTGTAGAGCTCGCGCTGCTGCAGCGTGGCGTTCGCCGCCCCCGTCGACGACGCAATGAGCACGCCCTGGTCCTCCTGCGGCGCGAGCTCCGACTTGGCCCCCGCGTAGAGGAAGTAGATGCTGCCGAGCACGATGAGCGCGAATACCGCGGTCACCGGGACGTAGTCGAGGGTGCCGTGCAGCAGCCTCTCGTAGCGCCGGTGCAGGGACTCGAAGGCGCGGTCGAGCCATGCCACCAGGTGCGCCTCCCAGCCCCGCCCCGAGGCATCGTGCGGCTTGAGCATGCGTGAGCACATCATCGGCGAGAGCGTCAGCGCGATGACCGCGGAGATGGTGACCGCGCCGACCAGGCTGAACGCGAACTCGGTGAACAGCGCGCCGGTGAGCCCTCCGAGGAACCCGATCGGCACGTATACGGCGATCAGCACCACCGTCATGGCGATGATCGGGTTGGCGAGCTCGCGCGCCGCGACGAGCGCCGCCTCCATGGGGCGCATGCCCTGCTCGAGGTGCCGGTTGACGTTCTCCACCACGATGATCGCGTCGTCGACCACCAGGCCGATCGCCAGCACGAGCGCGAGCAGCGTGAGCAGGTTGACGCTGAAACCCAGGATCAGCATCACGGTGAAGGTGCTGACCAGCGACAGCGGGATCGCGATGGTCGGAATGATCACCGAGCGCAGCGAGCCGAGAAACGCGAACACCACGAGGGTCACGATGACGAGCGCTTCGGCGATCGTCTTCACCACCTCGTTGATCGAGCTGTTCACGAACTTGGTCGAGTCGTACACGATCCGGCCATCGAGGCCTTGCGGCAGCTGCGCCTGGATCGCGGGAAACGCGTCGCGCACGCGCTTGATTACCTCCAGCAGGTTGGCCGAGGGCGCGACCTGGATGCCGATGTAGACCGCCTGCTTGCCGTCGAAGCCGACCGCGGACTCGTAGTCTTCCGACCCGAGCGTCACGTTGGCGACGTCCTCGAGCCGAACGATCGCATTGTCCTTCTGCTTGACGATCAGGCGCTTGAATTCGTCGACCGAATGCAGGCTGGTCGAAGCGGTGAGGTTGACCTGGACCATCTGCCCCTTGGTGCTGCCGACCGCCGAGAGGAAGTTGTTGGCCGCGAGCGACTGCTGGACGTCGGCCGCCGTAAGGCCGTAGGCCGCCAGCTTGTCCGGGTCGAGCCAGGCGCGCAGCGCGAACAGCTTCTGGCCGAGGATCTCCGCCGTCTGCACGCCCTCGACCGCCTGCAGCCGGGGCTGCACCACGCGCACCAGGTAGTCGGTGATCTTGTTCGCGGGCAGCACCGGGCTGGAGAAGCCGATGTACATGGCGTCGATCGTCTGGCCGATCTGCACCGAGAGCGTCGGCTGCTGCGCGCCTTGCGGCAGCTGATTGAGCACCGCGTTCACCTTGGTGTTGATCTCGGTGAGCGCCTGGTCCGGGTCGTAATTCAGCCGCAGGTTGGCGGTGATCGTGCTCACGCTCTGGCGGCTGGTCGAGGTCATGTAGTCGATGCCATTCGCCTGGGCGATCGAGTTCTCGAGCGGCGCCGTGATGAACCCCGCCACCAGCGCGGGATCGGCGCCGACATAGGTGGTGGTCACGGTGACGACTGCGTTCTGCGTGCGCGGAAACTGCAGCACGGGCAGCAGCGACACGGAGCGCAGGCCGAGCACGAGCAGCAGCAGGCTCACCACCGTGGCGAGCACCGGCCTACGGATGAAGATGTCCGTGAATTTCATCGCGGCGCGCTCACTCGTCCTTCGGCGCTGGCGCCGCCTCGTTGGAGGGTTGGACTGAATTGTTGACGATGACCGGCGTGCCGTTGCGCAGCTTGAGCTGGCCGGCCGTGACCACCGTCTCGCCCTCCTTGACACCCGAGAGCACCGCGATCTGGTCGCCGCGCGTCGGGCCGACGGTGACGAAGCGCTGGCTGGCGACCTGCAGCGGCTTGCCGTCGGGCCACTTGCCCTTTTCCTCGATCACGAACACGGTGTCGCCGTAGGGGTTGAACGTGATCGCGGACTGCGGCAGGGTCAGGCGGCGCTGCGCGGCGGCAAGGCGGATCTCGACGTTCGCGAACATCCCCGGAAGCAGCCGGTGCCGGGGATTGGGCAGCGAGGCGCGCACCAGAACGTTGCGCGTCGCGGGATCCACCTTGGAGTCGATCGCGCTGACGGATCCATCGAAGTGCTCGCCCGGCAGCGCATCGCTGGACAGCACCACCTTCTGCCCGGGCTCGACCTGCCCGACCTGATTCTGCGGCACGCTGAAGTCCACCAGGATCGGGTCGAGCGCCTGCAGCGTGACGAGCTTCGTGCCGGCCGCGACGTACTGCCCGAGGTCGACGACGCGCACGCCGAGACGCCCGGCGAACGGTGCGCGAATCAGTTTCTTGTCGACGAGCGCCTGCTGCTCCGCGACGCGCGCCTTGGCGCTGCGCAGATTTGCGACGTCCGTGTCGAGCGCGGCCTGGCTGATGAAGTTTGCCTTGCGCTGCTGAACGTCGCGCTTGTAGGTCGTTTCGGCGAGCTGCTCGGTGGCTTTGAGCGATTCGAGCAGCGCCAGATCGGAGGCATTGTCGAGCTGCACCAGCGGCGCGCCGGTCTTCACTTCCTGGCCGGAGCTGAAGTGTATCGCGGCAATCACGCCGACCACCTGCGGCGCGAGGTCGGCGCCGTGCGCCGCGCGCAGCGTGCCGACCGCGCTGACCGCGGATTGCCACTCCAGATAGCCGGCTCGGGTCGTCGACACCGTCTGCGGCGGCACGCCCTGGGACGAGAGAAACTTCGTCGTCATGCGCGCGACGAACGCCTTCCATCCGAAAATGGCCCCAAACAGCGCTCCGGCGAGCAGCAGCATCAAGGCCATGCGCTTGGTCATCGAACTTGGCTCCTGGGTTTTCTGCTTGTTACGTCGACCGCGCGAAGCTGTCAATGCCGCACTGCGAGCCTTGCTAGACTGCCAGCATGCAGATATCCCTACCGGTAACGCTGGCGATGCTCGGCGCCGCGCTGCTGCATGCCGGGTGGAACGCGATGCTGAAGTCCAGCCCCGACAAGGCGCTCGAGAACTTCGCGCTCGCGGTGAGCCGCGGCGTCATCGCGCTGGCCATCGTTCCATGGCTGCCGCTGCCCGCGCCGGCCGCCTGGCCCTGGATCGCGGCCTCGGTCGCGGTGCACGTGGCGTACTTCTGGGCGCTCGCCGGAGCCTACCGCTGGGGCGATCTGTCGTTCACCTATCCGATCATGCGCGGCGGTGCGCCGGCGCTGGTGGCGCTCGCGGGTTTCGCGGTGTTCGACGAGCGCCTGCCGGGAGCCGAACTGGCCGCCGTGGCGCTGATCTGCGCCGGCATCCTCGGCTTTGCCGCCGGGGCGCGCGGCGAGCCCGCGGCCGCGCGCCGCGCCCTGCTGTTCGCGCTCGGCAACGCGCTGGTGATTGCCGCCTACACCATGATCGACGCGCGCGGCGTGCGCGTTTCGGCGGCGCCGGTGAGCTACGCCATGTGGTTTTTCGTCGCCAACAGCGTCGTGCAGGTGGCGATCGGCCTGGCGGACCGGCGACGGCGCGGGGCGCCGGCCTACCTGGCGCGCCACTGGTTGCGCGCCGCGCTCGGAGGCGCGTTCACGCTCGGCTCCTACGGCATCGCCCTGTGGGCGATGACGCAGGCGCCGGTCGCGCTGGTGGCAGCGCTGCGGGAGGTCTCGGTGATCTTCGCCGCCGCGCTCGGCGCGCTGTTTCTCGGTGAGCGCTTCACGCGGCGGCGATTGCTGGCGACCGGCACGGTGCTGGCCGGCCTGGTGGCGTTGCGGCTGTAGCGCTAGCCCTTCGCGGGTTCGATCGCGTCGTTGACGATGCGCACGCGATCGCCTGCGCGCCACGCGGGCTGCGACGGCATCGAAATCGTGCGCGTGCCGCCGGCATCGAGGCGCACGCTGACGTCCCAGTGCTTGGTGGCGCGCGCCTGCTTCTCGACCTGGTGGCCGGCGTAGGCGCCGCCCGCCGCGCCGAGCACGGTCGCCACGTCCTTGCCCCGTCCGTTGCCGACCTGGTGGCCGAGCACGCCGCCCAGCACCCCGCCGGCGACCGCGCCAAGCCCGGTGCCTTCGCCCTTGACCTCGACCTCGCGCACCGACTCGACCACGCCGCAGTCCTGACACTGAGGCTTGGCCGCGGCGACCTGGACGGGCTTGGGCGCGGGCGGCCGCGCCGCCGCGGGTTTCTGCGTCGCCTTCGCGACCGGTTTGGCCGCCGGGTGCGTGACCGGCGTGACCGGCTTCTCCGCGGGCTCCGGTTGTTGCGCAGCCGGCGCGCTGTATTCGGATGTGCTCGACACGGCCGTCGCATCGTCCGGATTCGGCGAGCCGCTCGTGCCGGGCAGCAGCCCGGTGAACGCGCCGATGCCGACGACGGCAAGAACGATTACCGCGACCGCCGCCGTGGCGAGCAGCGGATGAAGCCTCCTGGTGCCTTGGGTTTCCATGATTGCGGACTCCTTTCCTTTGATCGAACCTGCGGCGTTCAGACTACGCGTCGCGCCTGCGCCGCGCAGCGACATATTGTTACCAGTTGTTTCTCCGCCACAGGCCCCGCGTGAACTGCGTCACGCTTCGGGCCGCATGTGCGGGAAGAAGATGACGTCCCGGATCGACGGGCTGTCGGTGAGCAGCATCACCAGCCGGTCGATGCCGATGCCGGCGCCCGAGGTCGGAGGCAGGCCGTACTCGAGCGCGCGGATATAGTCGGCGTCGTAATACATCGCCTCCTGGTCGCCCGCGTCCTTCTTGCGCGACTGCTCGAGAAAGCGCTCTGCCTGATCCTCGGGGTCGTTCAGCTCGGAGAAGCCGTTGGCGATCTCCTTGGTGTCGATGAACAGCTCGAAGCGCTCGGCGATCTCCGGGTCGGAGTCCTTGCGGCGGGCGAGCGGCGAGACCTCCGCCGGGAAGTCGAGGATGAACGTCGGCTCGACCAGATTCTTCTCGGCGATGGTCTCGAACAGCGTCAGCTGCAGCGAGCCCCAGCCCTGGTCGTCGCCGAATTCGACACCCAGAGCGCGCAGCTTTTCCGCGAGGAAGTCCCGATCGCGCAGCTGCGCATCGCTCCAGTGCTCCGGGGCGTACTTCTGGATCGCCTGCGACATGGTGAGCTGCGTAAAGCGCTTGGTGAAATCCAGCGTGCGCCCCTGGTACTCGACCACGCCGGTGCCGAGCGCGGTCTCGGCGGCGTCGCGCAGCACGTTCTGCACCAGAGTGATCATGTACATGTAATTGGTGTACGCGCAGTACATCTCCATCATGGTGAACTCGGGGTTGTGCCGCGTGGAGATGCCTTCGTTCCTGAAATTGCGGTTGATCTCGTAGACCTTCTCGATGCCGCCGATCACCAGGCGCTTCAGGTACAGTTCGGGCGCGATGCGCAGGTACAGATCCATGTCGAGCGCATTGTGGTGCGTGCGAAACGGGCGCGCCGCCGCGCCTCCCGGAATCGGTTGCAGCATCGGCGTCTCGACCTCGATGTAGTTGGTGCGCGACATGTACTCGCGGATCGCGCGGATTACCCGCGAGCGCACCGCGAACACCCAGCGCGAGCGCTCGTTGACCAGCAGGTCGAGATAGCGCTGCCGGTAGCGTTGCTCCTGGTCGGTCAGACCGTGGAACTTCTCGGGCAGGGGCCTGAGCGATTTGCTCAGCAGCCGCAGCTCGTGCACGCGCAGCGTGAGCTCCCCAGTGCGCGTCTTGAACAGGAAGCCCGAGGCACCGACGATGTCGCCGATGTCGAAGTGCTTGTAGGCCGCGTGATTGGCCTTTCCCGTATGGTCGTCGGACACGTAGATCTGCAGGCGCCCGGCGTGATCCTGCAGCACGCCGAAGCTCGCCTTGCCCATGACGCGCTTGAGCATCAGCCGGCCCGCGATCGACGCCTGAACCTGCTGCTTTTCGAGCTCCTCGGCGGGCATCTCGCCATAGCGCTCGTCGAGCCGCAAGCTGAGATCGGCGCGCGTGAAGCTGTTGGGGAACGCGGTGCCCGCCTCGCGCAGCTTCGCGAGCTTGCTGCGACGCTCGGCGATGATCTGGTTCTCGTCCTGCGGCGGTTGCGGCTCGGTGTTTTTCTGTTCTTTCATGCTCATGCTCCCTCACACTCCCTGCTTCAGGCTGGCGGTGATGAACTGGTCCAGGTCTCCGTCGAGCACCGCCTGCGTGTTGCCGATCTCGACCCCGGTTCGCAGGTCCTTGATGCGCGACTGGTCGAGCACGTACGAGCGGATCTGGTGCCCCCAGGCGATGTCGCTCTTCGATTCCTCGAGCTTGTCGCGCTCGGCTTGGCGCTTGCGCAGCTCGAGCTCGTGGAGCTTCGACTTCAGCATCGCCATCGCTTCGGCGCGGTTCCTGTGCTGCGAGCGGTCGTTCTGGCATTGCACCACGATCCCGCTCGGCAGGTGCGTGATGCGCACCGCGCTGTCGGTGCGGTTGACGTGCTGGCCGCCGGCCCCCGAGGCGCGGTAGGTGTCGATCTTGAGGTCCGCCGGATTGATCTCGACCTGGATCGATTCGTCGACCTCCGGGTAGACGAACACGCTCGCGAACGACGTGTGGCGGCGCGCGTTCGAGTCGAACGGGCTCTTCCTGACGAGCCGGTGCACGCCGATCTCGGTGCGCAGGGTGCCGTAGGCATAGTCGCCGCTCACCTTGAGCGATGCGCTCTTGATGCCCGCCACCTCGCCCTCGGTCTGCTCGAGGATCTCGACACCGAAGTCCTTCCTGTCGCAATATTTAAGGTACATCCGCTCCAGCATCGCCGCCCAGTCCTGGGCCTCCGTGCCTCCCGAGCCCGCCTGGATGTCGACGAAGCAGTTGCTGGGGTCGAGCGGATTGGAGAACATGCGGCGGAACTCCAGCGCCGCGACGTCCTGTTCCAGCTTCGCGGCCTCGCGCCCGATCTCCTCGAGGGTGGCTTCGTCCTTGTCGGCGGCCGCGAGCCCGAACAGCTCGCGCGCATCGTCCAGGGCGGCGGCGACGCGCTCAAGCGTGTGCACCACCCCGTCAAGCAGCTTCTTCTCCTTGCCGAGCTCCTGGGCCCGCTGGGGGTTGTCCCACAGCTTGGGGTCTTCGAGCTCGCGGCTCAGGTCTTCGAGGCGTTTCTTCTTGGCGTCGAAGTCAAAGATACCTCCGCAACTCGCCGACCCTGCTGTTCAGGTCTTCGAGCGAGGAGGCGATCTGGTTGATGCGTTCGGCTTCCATGATGCGCGGAGAAAGCGCGAATTATACAGCGGCGGGCAGCACCATCTGCGTCTGGGTGACGAGCGCGACCAGCTTGCCCGATTCGGAGACGATCCTCGTCTGCCACACCATCGTCGTCTTGCCGCGATGCACCGGCGTCGACTCCCCGGTGACGCGCGTGTTCACGGCGGCGGCCGCGAGGAAATTGGTCTTCGATTCGATCGTCGTGGTGCGCGCGCCCTGCGGCAGGTTGACGATGGTGCCGACCGCGCCCAGCGTGTCGGCGAACGCCATGATCGCGCCGCCGTGCATCACGCCCGCCACGGTGCACATGTCAGGCCGCACCGTGAGGCTCGCCACGACCTTTTCCTTCGTTACCTCCGACAGCTCGATGCCCAGCAACTCCGGGAACATGCCCCTGAAGCGCTCCTGGATCGACGCGGCGAAATTCATCCTGGTTTCTCTCCCTGGCGGCGCGGCTAGACGCGCTTGCCGCTGTAATCCTCGGCGATGCGATCCTCGAAGAACGACGTCGGGCTCGGCGCGGCCATGAAGCGGCGGTGCACTTCGGGCGATACTTTGGCGTACTGCCACACCTGTCCGTTGGACATCTCGACCTCGAGAGTCTGGCTCTTCTCGTCGTAGCCGACCGAGCGGATGCGGGACGAGTTGACGCGCTTCCTGTCCATCTCAGGCCTGCTCGACGCTCACCTTGTCGCCGTCGCGCACCACGGCGAGCACGCGCGCGTCGCCCACGATCCTGCCGAGCAGATTGCAGCGCGCGACGAGCTTCGGCTTGCCGTCGGTCGAGATCGGGGTCGGACCATAGGGCAGGGCGAGCGCCGACCCCTCCACCCAGAAGCACACGGTGCCCGGCTCGACGATCTGGCGCGCCTCGGGCTCGAGGCTGCTGTTTACCGGCGCCTCGAAATACACCTCCTCGCCCCAGGTCTGCGCGCGGGACTCGAACGGCAGCGCCTCGAGCAGCGCCTGCGCGGTCGGCGTGTCGTCGAGCGCGACTTCGACGCGCGCCTTGCCGGCGGTGATGCGCAGTCTCGCCATGCGATCTCTCCGCTTCAGGTCTCGATGTGCTCGACGTTGAGTTGCACGTTCTTCAGGCCGTTGAACTCGTTCACCGTCAGGCGATAGGCGGCGCGAATGCGCCCCGCCAGCGCCGTGCCGTGGCCGCCCGAGCCGCGCTCGATGGCATTGAAGCGGATCGCGTCGAACCTGCGGCCATCCTTCACCAGGCGCAGCTTGAGATGCCGCTCGCCGACCAGGCGCTGGGTTTCGACGGCGAATGTATCGCAGAACACCGGCTGCGGAAAGCCTTGGCCCCAGATCTGCTCCTCGAGCAGCTGTGCGACGCCGAGCGTGACGTGCGCCGGATCCAGCTCGCCGTCGGTCTCGAGCACCGGCGCGAGTGCCTCGGGCGCAATCATGTCGGCAGCGGCGCGCTCGAAGGCGGAGGCGAAGCGCTCGAAGTCGCGCTCGCGCAGCGTGAGCCCCGCCGCCTGCGCATGACCGCCGAAGCGCAGGACGAGGCCCGGCTCGCGCTTGGTCACCAGGTCGAGGCAGTCGCGCAGGTGCAGCCCGGCGATCGAGCGCCCGGAGCCGCGCAGCAGCCCCGCGTGGGCTCCGCCGGCGCCCTGGTCGGCCCGCGCGAAGCACAGCACCGGCCGATGCAGCCGCTCGCGCAGGCGTGAGGCCAGAATGCCGACCACGCCCTGGTGCCAGCCGGGCTCGAAGAACGCGGCGGCGGCGCCCGGCGCCTGCGTGAATCCTGCGACCGCCTTGAGCGCTTCCTCGAGCATCTCGCCCTCGATGCGACGACGCTCGCGGTTGAGCTGATCGAGCTGCTGCGCGATGTTCGCGGCGCGCGCCGGGTCGTCGGTGATCAGGCACTCGACCCCCAGGCTCATGTCCGCGAGCCGCCCCGCGGCATTGAGGCGCGGCCCGGCGACGAAACCCAGATCGAATCCCGTGGCCTGCGCCGCCGCGCGTCCGGCGATCTGCAGCAGCGCATTCAGCCCGGGCGCCCCGCGCCCCGCGCGCAGCCGCCTGAGCCCTTGCGCCACCAGGATGCGATTGTTGGCGTCGAGCGGCACCACGTCGGCCACCGTGCCGAGCGCCACCAGGTCCGCGAGCGTGCCGAGATTGGGCTCGGCGCCGGCGCCGAAGGCGCCGCGGCGGCGCAGCTCGGCGCGCAGCGCGAGCATGACGTAGAACATCACGCCGACGCCGGCCAGCGCCTTCGACGGAAAGGCGCATGCGGGCTGGTTCGGATTGACGATGCAGTCGGCCCGCGGCAGCTCGGGTCCCGGAAGATGGTGATCCGTGATCAGCGTCGCGATGCCCAGCTCGCGGGCGCGCGCCACGCCTTCGACGCTGGCGATGCCGTTGTCGACGGTGACCAGCAGCTGCGGCCGCCGCGCGGCGGCCAGGTCCACCAGCTCGGGCGACAGGCCGTAGCCGAGCGCAAAGCGGTCCGGAACCAGATAGTCGACCTCGGCGCCGAACGCGCGCAGCGCGCGCACGCCCACGGCGCAGGCGGTGGCGCCGTCCGCGTCGTAGTCGGCGACGATGAGAATCCTGCGCCGTGCGGCGACGGCGTCGGCGAGCAGCGCAGCCGCCTGTTCGGCGTTCGCGAGCAGCGCGGGCGGCAGCAGGCGCGAGCTGTCGTAGGCGAGCTCGTCGCTCGAGCGGATGCGGCGCGCGGCGTAAACGCGGGCGAGCACCGGATGCACGCCGGCGCGCTCCAGCGCACGCTGGTCGGCCTCCGCATACGGTCGCACGACGATTTTCACGCGTAGCTCTCCAGCGCGCGCGCGCGGCGCCAGAAGCGCCGCAGGTCGCCATGGATCGTCTCGAAGGACAGCGCTTGCGCGGCGTCGGGCACGTGCAGCGTCACCATGCCGACGCGCCCGGCGCGCAGCGCGGCGAGCAGCGGCCCGAACCAGCGCGCCTCGAGCGTGCGCAGCTGCTCGACGTAGGCCCCGGCATCGCCCAGCGCACCCGCGGCGCGCAGCGCGTCGAGCACCAGCAGATGCCTGCCGTCCTCCGGCGAGCGCGCCAGCCATTCGTCGGCGGAAGCGGGCAGCGGCCGGTGGCGCATCCGGGCGAGCCGCGCCAGGCCGCGCGCCACCGGCTCGTCGGCGGCGACCGACTGCCAAGGGCCGCGCGCCGACGCGGGCGCCGCGCCGGCGCCCCACAGCCAGAGGCTGTTCACCGGCGGTTCGCCGCGCTGCTCGCGCGCGCGGTTCACCGGGTGATCGTGCAGCGCCATCTGGATCTCGTTCAGCAGCGCGTGCCAGCCCCGGGTGCCCGATGCGTCGCCCAGGTGCGCGTCGAGGTCCGCGCCCGCCACGGCGAACGGCGATTCCGCGGCCACCGCCACGTCGGCCTCGAGCCGCGCGCACCAGCGCTCGGGGTGCAGCGGGTAGAGCGAGAGCGTTCCGGCGAAGTGCTGGCCGAGCGTTTCGCACAGCGCCTCGGCTTCCGCGCGCGAGACGCCGAACGCCGCGCCCGGAATCAGCGTCAACACGTCGCCGTGCAGGCGCAAATGCACCGGGTCGGCGCGCACCCAATGCGCCTCGCCGGGGCCGCCGCCGGCCTCGGCGCCCTCGGCCAGCACGGTGAGCGCACCTGCCGCGAGCGGCGCATCCTCCTCGTCGAATGCTTCGACCAGCCAGCGCTCCGGCGTGAGCGCCTCCGACCAGTTCGAGCGGCCGCGCGCCAGCAGCATCTCGAGCGCGGGCAGGCGCAACCCGGCGAGCGCCGCGCGCAGCGTCTCGCGTGCTGGCAGCAGCGCCGGGACCAGCAGCTCGCAGTGCATGGCTAGGCGGAAAGCTCGACGACCCGCGCGCGCCCCTTGAGCAGGTGGCGCGCGAGGATCTTGTACTGGTCGAGGTCGAAGCGCGGGCGCGCGCTGCCCTCGATGAGCTCGGCGAGCTCGGATTCCGATTTCGCCGTGCCGAGGTAGCACCAGTTGTGCACCACGTGGACGTCGCTCGCGTCGCGCTCGCGGTCTTCCTCGACCACGCCGACCGGGCCGCGGTAGGGCCAGGCAATCGTCTTGAGCCGCGCGAGCGCCGCGGCCAGGCGCGCACGGTGCGCTTCGACGCTCTCGCGGCCCGCGCAGACCCCCGCGCAGCGCCGGATCTGGTGGCGAAAGCACGCGCCCGGGCGGCTGCGCGCCCGCTCGAATCCCAGGGTCTGGAGGCACAGCCCGTGCTCGTCGGCGAGGCCGCGCAGCGCCGCGAGCGCGGCGCGCCGCGAGCGGAACACGCCGTGCAGGTGAGGCACCGCGTCGGCATCGATGTCGTCCGCGTGCGCGAGCCGCAGCGACACGCCGTCCTGGACGAAGCCGCACGGCTCGCTCGCGCGGCGCAGCTGGCGGTTGAACACTGGCGCCAGCTCCTTGACCAGCTCGGCTTCGCGCAACAGCGCGCCGAGCTCGCCCGCGGTGCGCTGCCAGTCGATGCGCCGCACCTCGCGCGCCAGCTGCATTTCCCTGGAGGAGCGCAGGTCTCCGGCGAAATGCGACAGCACCCGGGTTCGCATGTTGATGCTCTTGCCGACATACAGCGGCGCGCCGCCCTCGCCATACAACAGGTATACGCCCGGAGCATCGGGCACCGCGTCGATCGCCTCGCGGCCGATATGGGCGGGCAGCGCCGGCTGCTTCGCCACCTGGCGCGCGGCGCTGGCGAGCGCCTCGGCGCCGTGCTCGGCGGCGGCCACCTGCAGGAATTGCCACACCGCGTCGGCGTCGCCGAGCGCGCGGTGACGCGCGCGGCACCGCAGGTCGTGCCGCTCGATCAGGCTGTCGAGATTGTGGCGCGCGTGTCCGGGGTACAGGCGCCGCGAGAGCTTCACCGTGCACAGCGTGCGCGCCACGTACCGCATGCCGGCGCGCTCGAATTCCTGGCGCAGAAAGCCGTAGTCGAAGCGCGCGTTGTGCGCCACCACCACGCGCCCGGCGAGCCGCTCGTGCAGCTCGCGGGAGAGCGCGCCGAAGGTCGGTGCGCCCGCCACCATGTCGTTCGTGATGCCGGTGAGCGCCTGGATCGCCGGCGGAATCGTCGTCTCGGGATTGACGAGGGTCGACCACTCCCCCGAGAGCTCGCCGCCGTCGACCTCGATCACCGCGATTTCGGTGACGCGGTCCCAGCTTGCGTTCGCGCCCGTGGTCTCGAGATCGACGATGGCGAGCGGCGCGTCGAGAAGCTGCATAGTGGATATCCGTCCAGTCCGCAGGATATCAGACCAGCCGCGCGAGCTGCCACAGTCCGAAGGCAAGAATCGAGACGCCGGACACCACGTTGACCGCGCGCATCAGTGCCGGCGGGACGCGCCCGTGCAACCGGCCCGCCGCGGCGGCGAGGATCAGCCACCAGGACGCCGAGCCGAGGAACACGCCCAGCGTGACCAGGGCCGCGGCGGCGAAATCGGCGCCTTGCGCGAGTCCCAGGCCGGCGAAGATCGCGGCGAACGCGAGGATGGTGGGCGGATTGGCGAGCGTCAGGGCGAGGGTCGACAGAAACGCGGAAGCGAGGGGCAGCTTCGCCGCCGCCTCGTTGCCCGGCGTCACGGGAGGCGAGCGCAGGATCCGGAATCCGAGATAGACGAGGAACGCCCCGCCGAGCAGTCCGAGCCAGAGCTTGTGCCCCAGCAGCAGGCCCGAGGCCGCGCTCAGGCCGAAGGCGGCGAGCGCGCCATAGATGCCGTCGGCGACCGCGATGCCCATGCCCGAGACGAAGCCCGCCAGCGCCCCCGAGGCGACGGTGCGCCGAAAGCACAGCACCCACATCGGGCCCACGGTGGCGGCGAGCACGAAGCCGAACGCCAGCCCCTTGATGAACAGCGCCGTCATCGCATGGGGACGAAGCGCGGCTGCGCGCGCACGCGCTCAAGCCAGGCGCGGACCGCAGGGTAGGGGGCGAGCGCGATGCCGCCGTCCTCGGCGCAATGCGTGTAGGCGTAGAGCGCGATGTCGGCGATCGAGTAGGTCGCGCCGACGCAATACGGCTCGCGCGCCAGGTGCTGTTCCATGACGCGCAGCGCCTGGTGGCCGCGCTCCTGCAGCCGCGGCAGCTCCGCGCGGCGCGGGGAATCGGGCGGCGTATGCCTGACGATCGAGCGCGCCACGGCCACGTAGGGCTCGTGGCTGTACTGCTCGAAGAACATCCACTGCAGCATGCGGGCGCGGCCCAGCCGGTCGGACGCAGCGAGCGGCGTGCCCTCGGCCAGGTACCACAGGATCGCGTTCGACTCCGGCAGGCAGCTGCCGTCGTCGAGCTCGAGCACCGGCACCTTGCCGTTCGGGTTCTTCGCCAGGAACCCGGGCGCGCGCGTGTCGCTCACTTCGACCCAGCGGTAGGCGACCCCGAGCTGCTCGGCAGCGAGCCGGGGCTTGTAGCAGTTGCCCGAGTCGGGCATGCCGTAGAGCGTGTACACGCCGGGGCTCCCTCAGCCGCTGTTGCGCAGCCCGGCGGCCACGCCGTTGATCGTCAGATGGATGGCGCGCTTGGTGCGCTCGTCGGTGTCGCCCGCGCGGTAGCGCCTGAGAAGCTCGACCTGCAGGTGGTTCAGCGGATCGAGGTACGGGAAGCGGTTGCGTATCGAGCGCGCGAGAGTCGGATTGTCGGCGAGCAGCTCGTCGTTCCCGGTGATCGCCGCGAGCGCGCGCCGGGTGCGATGCCATTCGGAGGATATCTCGCCGAACACGCGGCTGCGCAGCGCCGCGTCGGGCACCAGCTCGGCATAGCGCGAGGCGATCGCCAGGTCGGTCTTGGCGAGCACCATGTCCATGTTCGACAGCACGCTCCTGAAGAAGGCCCAGCGCTCGTGCATCGCGCGCAGCGCCGCGAGCGCCGCGCCGGGCCGGGCGAGCCACTGCTCGACCGCGGCGCCGAAGCCGTACCAGCCGGGCAGCATCAGCCGGCACTGGCTCCAGCTGAACACCCAGGGGATGGCCCGCAGGTCCTCGAGCCGCGCGGTGCTGCGGCGCGCGGCGGGCCGGCTGCCGATGTTCAGGTCGGCGATCTCGGCGATCGGCGTGGAGGCGCGGAAGTACTCTAGGAAGCCGGGCGTTTCCTTGACCAGCGCGCGATAGGCGCGGAACGCGAGCGAGGAAAGCTCCTCCATCACCCTGGCGTCGCGCTCGCGCTCGGCGTCGCTGCGCGGCCGCGCGCCGAGGCTCGCCTCGAGCGTCGCCGCGGCCAGCGTTTCCAGGTTGCGCCGGCCGCTCTCCGGGTCGGCGTACTTGCTGGCGATGACCTCGCCCTGTTCGGTGAGGCGCAGCGCGCCGTCGACGCTGCCCGCGGGCTGCGCCAGGATCGCGTCGTAGCTCGGCCCGCCGCCGCGACCCACGGTCCCGCCGCGGCCGTGGAACAGACGCAATCGAACGCCGTGCGCCTGGCACACGCGCACCAGGCCGGTAGAGGCCTCGTGCAGCGACCAGCTCGAGGCGAGATAGCCGCCATCCTTGTTGCTGTCGGAGTAGCCGAGCATGACCTCCTGCTCGCCGCCGCGCGCGTCGATCCACGCGCGATACAGCGGCAGCTTGAGCGCGCGGTCGATGATCGCGCCGCTGCGCTCGAGGTCGGCGATCGACTCGAACAGCGGAATGACGTCCATGCCGAGCTTCGGGCGCATGCCGGGCCGCAGCAGCCCCACCTCGCGCAGCAGCACGCCGACTTCGAGCAGGTCGGACACGGACTCGCAGTGCGAGATTACGTAGTGCGGCACCGCGCGCGCGCCGAAGCGGTGGCGCCCGTCGGCCGCCGCGGCGAGCACCGCCAGCTCGCGCTGCACGCGGTGCGAGTACTCGAGATGCGGCGAGCGCAGCGGCCGCGGGCCGGCCAGCTCGCGCGCGAGCAGCGCGATGCGTGCCTCCTCCTCGAGCGCGGCATAGTGCGCTTCGACGCCGGCGCGCGCCAGCAGCTCCGCCACCGTCGCTTCGTGCTCGTCCGAGCTTTGCCTGAGGTCGATCGGCGCGAGATGGAACCCGAACAGGCTCACTTGCCGGCGCAGCCGCGCGAGGCGCCCCTCGGCCAGGCGCCCGGCACCCTGCTCGACGAGCGCGCCGGCGAGCGCGTCGAGGTCGGCGGCGAGTTCCTCCGCGGCAGTGTACGGCGGGCGCTGCGCGCTCGGCGGCAGCGCGGCATGCTGGCCGGTGAGCGCCTCGGCGCTCGCGGCGAGGCGTGCGTAGATGCCGGAGAGCGCGCGGCGGTAGGGCTCGTCGCGGCGGTAGGGCGAATCGTCGCCCGAGGCCTGCGCGAGCGCGGCGAGCGCCGGCGGCACCTGCCTGATGCGCGTCGAGATCGACAGCTCCTTGCCGAGCCGGTTCACCTCGTCGAGGTAGTGGCCGAGAATCAGCTGCGCCTGCTGCCCGAGCGCCGTCGCGAGCGCCTGCGCGGTGACGTTCGGGTTGCCGTCGCGGTCGCCGCCGATCCAGGTGCCCACCGTGAGGAACGGCGCGAGCCACGGCGCGCGCGCGAGGCCGAAGCGCTGCTGCAGCGCTTCCTCGAGCTCCTCGTACAGCCGCGGCAGCTCGGCGAGGAAGGTCATGCGGAAGTACGCCAGGCTGTTGTTGATCTCGTCGGCCACCTCGAGCCTGGTGAGCCGCAGCATCGAGGTGAGCCACAGGCGCAGCACCTCGCGTCGCAGCCGTTCGTCGCGCGCCGCGTCCGGCGGCCCGGCGAGCAGTCGCGCGATCTCGCGCTCGCAATCGAGGATGCTCTGGCGCTGCACCTCGGTCGGGTGCGCGGTGAGCACCGGGCTCAGCTTCGCGCGGCCGAACCAGCCGAGCAGCGCTTCGCCGCTCAGGCCCTGGGCCCGCAGGTGCTCGAGCGCGTAGCCGATGCTTCCAGGCCTCGGCGGCGATCCGGCCTCGGCGTGCGCGTGCCGCCTGCGGTTCTGATGCGTATCTTCGGCGATGTTCAGCAGGTGCGAGAAGAAGCTGAAAGCGCGCACTACGTGCAGCGTCTGCTCGATGTCGAGCGCGTCGAGGAGCGACTCGAGCTCGGCCCTGGTTTGCGGCGCGCCGGATGGCGCGCGCCTGAACGCCACCGCGGTTTGCCGGATGCGCTCGATCCGGTCGAGCATCGCCTCGCCGACCTGCTCGCGGATCGCCTCGCCCAGCAGCCGGCCCAGCAGGCGCCGATCCTCGCGCAGCAGCTGCTCTTTCGCGTCGGCGGCGAACTCGTCGATGGCCTCCATGAGCGAGGATTCTACGCGGCGGCGGACACGATCCAGCCCTCGCAGCGCGGGATGCGCCGCGGCAGGCCGAAGTTCGGCCGCGCCGCGGCCCAGGCGGCCTGCACCGCGCACAGCGCCGCGTCGAGCGCGTCGCCCGATCCGTCCGCGATCAGCCGGTTCCTCGTGGACGCGGCGGCAAAAGCGACCCGGATCCCCAACGGATGGCTTCCGCGCTCGAGCGCGGCGACGATCCGGCGGCGCGCCGCCCTGCGCTCCGGCGTTTGCATGGCGCGCGCGTCGTTCTTGTACGAGGCGCGCGTGACCGCGCGCGCGAGCAGCCCCGGATACGCCTCGAGCGCCACGCGCCCGCGATCGCCGCGCGCGAGCCCCGGAACGTGCAGGCCCGCGGCGGCGAGGCGCGGCGCGCCCTCGTGGAACATGAGCGCGACCGGGGGATTGACCAGCTTCATCGGGCTGGAAGACCCCGCCGGGAGGTCGGTGGCGCGATGCGCGTACTTGGCGCCGGCGGGGCGCGTCGCGCGGTAGGCGTCGAGCGCCGCACGCAGCTCCGCGCGCGTCAGGCGGGCGCAGTGCGCGAGCAGCGCTTTCCAGCGCTCGGGCCAGCCGAGATCGCGCACCAGCTCGCGCGGCAGGCCGAACGGGAAGTCGAACCCGCCGAGCCACGGCCCCGGGCGGGCGAGCAAGGCTTCGAAGGCGGCGAAATCGAGCAGCGGCTCGATCGCCAGCAGGCGCAGAGCGCCGGCGCGCAGCTCGGCGTGGGCGACGGTGATCGGCTTCGCCTTGCGCGGCGCCGAGGTGAAATCGACGCCGATGATGCGCATGGCGATGGCGTCAGTCGTGCGCGAGCGACTTGGTCGTGAACAGGTAGTCCTTCAGCTCCTTGTCGAAGGCCGGGTCCTTGCGCCGGATCCATTCCAGCACCATCGACGCGTGCTCCTTTTCCTCGTCGCGGTTGTGCGCCAGGATGGCCTTGAGCGTCTTGTCCTTGCAGGCGTCGACCCTCTGGTTGTACCAGTCGACGGCTTCGAGCTCCTCCATCAGCGAGGTGATGGCGCGGTGCATATCGCGCGTCGCGTCGCTGAGCTCGTCGATCGGTTCGTGGTAGCCCTCGTTTGCCATGCAGTTCCTCCGTTTCGTTCAAATGGGCGCCTGGCGCAGCGCCTCGGCCGACAGATTGTACGTGCGGCCGAGGCCGGCGACGTAACGCGCGTCGCGCGGCGCGATGCGCCAGAAGGAGAAATCGGCGAGCTCGAAGGTGACCCCCGACTCGGGAAAGCGCGCGAGCCACGCGCGCTTCGAGCGCTCGAAGTCGTCGCCCGCGCCGGGCTGCTGCACGGCCTCGCCGCGCAGCGTGACGCGCGCCAGCGTCTGCGGATCGGCGCGGCCGTCGTCGGTCTCGGCGATGACGAGCGACACGCGCGCATCCTGCAGCATGTCCTGGGTGTGCCAGGCGAGGCGGCTGACGCGCAGCAGGAACCCCGAGAAATCCGCTTCCGGCAGATACGACACCATGGACACCAGCGGCGCGCCCTGCCTCAGGGTGCCGAGCGCGGCGACGCGCTGGCCCCGAATCAGCCGTGCGAGCAGTGCTGCGCTGTCGGAATCCATATCGGCGATTGTAGTATTCTCGCGCCACCGTGCGTTACGAACTCCAGATCGGCCTGCGCTACACGCGCGCCAAGCGCCGCAACCACTTCATCAGCTTCATTTCCCTCAGTTCGATGGCGGGCATCGCGCTCGGCGTGTGGGCGCTGATCGTCGTGCTGTCGGTGATGAACGGCTTCCAGCAGGAGCTGCGCTCCCGCATTCTCGGCGTGGTTTCCCACGTGCAGATTCTCGGCGCGGACGGGCGCCTGTCAGACTGGCGGCGGGTGGAACGCGAGGCGCTGCGCAATCCGCACGTCGTCGCGGCCGCGCCCTACGTCAACGCGCAGGGATTGCTGACATATGGTCAGGCGGTGCGCGGCACCGTGGTGCGCGGCATCCTGCCGCAGAGCGAGGAGCGGGTGGCGGAGTTCGGCTCGCACATGCGCGCCGGAAGCCTGCTCGCGCTCAAGCCGGGCGGGTTCGGCATCGTGCTGGGCTTCGATCTGGCGCGCGCGCTCGGCGCCTACCCGGGCGACAAGGTGGTGCTGATCGCGCCCCAGGGGCTGGTGACGCCCGCCGGGGTCATTCCGCGGCTCAAGCAGTTCACCGTGGTCGGCATCTTCGACATCGGCTTCGCCGAGGCGGACGCGGCGCTCGCGCTGATCAACCTCGAGGACGCGCAGCGGCTATTCCAGATGGGCGACGCGGTCTCCGGCGTGCGGCTCAAGCTCGACGATCTGTTCGAGGCGCGCTCGGTGGCGCGCGAGGAGATGTCGCGGCTCGGCCCGAACGTCTACGCGAGCGACTGGACGCGCAGCCACGCGAACTTCTTTCGCGCAGTAGAGATCGAGAAGCGCGTGATGTTCCTGATCCTCGCGCTGATCGTCGCGGTCGCGGCGTTCAACGTCGTCTCCGCCCTGGTGATGCTGGTCACCGACAAGCAGGCCGACATCGCGATTCTGCGCACGCTCGGCGCTTCTCCGGGCTCGATCATGCAGGTGTTCATGGTGCAGGGAGTGGTGATCGGGGTGATCGGCACGCTGATCGGAGCGGTGACCGGCGTGATCTCCGCGCTCAACGTCGAGACCGTCGTGCCGTGGATCGAGCGCACGTTCAGGATCCAGTTCCTCGCCAAGGACGTCTACCTGATCCCGGAGCTGCCCTCGCAGGTGCATTCCTCGGACGTGGTCGTGATCGCGCTGATGTCGCTGGTGCTCTCGTTCCTCGCGACGCTCTACCCGAGCTGGCGCGCCTCGCGCGTCAATCCCGCCGAGGCGCTGCGCTATGAGTGAGGCGGTGCTCGCCTGCGCGGGCCTGAAGAAGACCTATCTCGGCCCGACCCCGGTGAGCGTGCTGGCGGGCGTCGATCTCGAGGTGCGGCCGGGCGAGCGCATCGTCATCGTCGGCCGCTCGGGCTCGGGAAAGTCGACGCTGCTGCATCTGCTGGGCGGGCTCGATGCGCCCACGGCCGGGACCGTCACCGTGCAGGGCCGCGTCTTCAGCACCATGCCGGAGGCGGAGCGCGGCCGCGTGCGCAACGCGACGCTGGGCTTCGTCTACCAGTTCCACCACCTGCTGCCGGAGTTTTCCGCGCTCGAGAACGTCGCCATGCCGCTCGTCATTCGCCGCATGGAAGCCGGCGAGGCGCAGCGGCGCGCTGCCAGGGTGCTCAAGGAAGTCGGCCTCGGAGAGCGCCTGGAGCACCGGCCGGGGGAGCTTTCCGGCGGCGAGCGCCAGCGCTGCGCGTTCGCCCGCGCGCTGGTCACCGAGCCCGCCTGCGTGCTCGCCGACGAGCCGACCGGGAACCTCGATTCGCGCACCGCGGACGAGGTGTTCGAAGCGATGCTGCGGCTGTCGCAGGCGCACGGCACGGCCTTCGTCATCGTCACGCACGATCCGGCGATCGCGGCGCGCGCCGAACGCATCCTCGAGCTGCGCGGCGGCGTCCTGGTTCGCGCGGCGCACGCCTGAGCGGTCAGCGCGGCTCCTCGAGGCGCAGCACGCGCGCCTCGAGCGCATCCCGGTAGAAACGCTCGTCGTGCAGCGCGCGCTGCAGCACGAATCCTTCGGCCGTCGCGCGTACCAGGTAGCGCGCCGCGAGTGCCACGACGAACAGCGCGCCGCCCGCGATGTAGTGCCCCAGCAGCGCGATCGCCACCGACAGCCCCAGCACCGGCAGCAGGACGACCGGCAGCAGCACGCGCGCGCTGACGAAGCGCCTGGCCGCGTCGCGCTCGACGCGCGCCCTGAGGCGCCCGTCGTGATACGCGGCGACGAATTCGGCGTGCGTCATCTGCGGCGCCGGCGCTTGCGGGCGCGCCAGGCGAGCATCACGTACGCGCGCCACGCGAGGTGCACGCCGAAGTAGCCGAGCGCGGCGAGCGTCACGGCGAGCGCCACCAGCCCGACGGCGAGCGGCTTGCCGAGCGACATGGACCATTCGACGAGGCCGCGCATCGAATCGAGCAAGTGCGACCAGTCCATGTGGAACGGTTCCACCGCCGGCGCGCGGCGATTCGCGCCGAGCAGCAGCTTGCCGTACTCGTAGGCGAGCAGGTACAGCGGCACGATGGTGAACGGGTTCGTGTAGAGCGTGGTGAGCAGCGCCACCGGAAGATTCTTGCGCAGCGGCACCGCCAGCAGCGCGGCGACCAGCATCTGGAACGGCCCGGGCACGAGGCCCGCGAACAGGCCGATCGCGAAGCCCCCCGCGACCGAATCGCGGTTCAGGTGCCAGAGATTGTGATGGTGCAGCAGGCTCCCGAACATCGCGATCACGCGATGGGAGCGCACGCGTGCGGCGTCCGGCAGGTACTTGCGGAAATACTTTCGCGGCATGTGGTCATCCGGCGCGCGGCCGGAACGTTGCATTCTAGATGACGGGGGGCATCCTGGCGTTCGCCGCGGGCGTGCTGCTGCTGCAGCAGCAGGCCGAACTTCCGCCGGCCGCCTGGCTGTGGGCCATTGCGCCGTGCGTCGCGCTGGCGGCGTGGCGCCGGGCGCTGCTGATGCCCGCCGCGTTGGTGGCGGGGTTCCTGTGGGCGGCGGGATGCGCCCACTGGCGCATCGCCGACCGGCTCGAGCCGGCCCTCGAAGGGCGCGACCTGTCTGTGGTGGGCGTGGTGGCGGGCCTGCCGGCGGGCACCGAGAGCGGGCTGCGTTTCGAGCTCGACGTCGAGCGCTCGGACGACGGCGCGCGCCTGCCGCACAGGCTGCGGCTCGTCTGGCGCCCGGCGCAGGGGGAGGAGGCCGTCACGCTGCACCCGGGTGAGCGCTGGCGCTTTGCGCTGCGGCTGCGCCGGCCGCACGGGCACGCGAATCCGCACGGCTTCGACTACGAGATGTGGCTGCTCGAGCGCGGCGTCGGCGCCACCGGTACCGTGCGCGTGCATCCGCCCCCCGAACGGCTGGGCGCGCGCGACAGCGCGTTGGACCGCATCGAACAGGCGCGCGATGCGGTACGCGAGCGTTTCTTCGCGGCGCTCGGCGAGACGCCGGCCGCGGGCATCCTCGCCGCGCTCGCCGTGGGCGAGCAGCGCGCCATCTCGAACGAGGAATGGCGCCTGTTCCGGCGCACCGGCGTCACGCACCTGATGAGCATTTCGGGGCTGCACGTGACGCTCGTCTCGGGGCTCGCCGCATGGCTCGCGGCGTTCGGCTGGCGGCGCCTGTCGCGACTCGCGCCGCGCCTGTGCCATGCTGTTCCCGCGCGCAAGGCCGCCGCAGCGGCGGCGATCGCGGCGGCGCTGGGCTACACGCTGCTCGCGGGTTTCGGCGTTCCCGCGCAGCGCACGCTGCTGATGGTGACGGTGGTCGCGCTGGCGCTGTGGACGGGCAGGATCGCGTCGCCGGCACGCACCCTGGCGCTCGCCCTCGGTGTGGTGGTGATCGCGGACCCCTGGGCGGTGCTCGCGCCCGGCTTCTGGCTGTCGTTCGGGGCGGTGGCCTTGATCTTCTACGTCGCGGCAGGCTGGAACGAAGGCGCGCCGAGATTGTGGCAGTGGTTGCACATCCAGTGGGCGGTGACCGTCGGTCTCGCGCCGGCGGCCCTGCTGCTGTTCGCGCAGGTCTCGGTCGTCGGGCCGCTCGCCAACGCGGTCGCGATCCCGCTGGTGTCGGTCGTCGTGACCCCTCTCGCGCTCGCCGCGGCGGTCGTGCCGCTCGACGCCGTTCTGCAGCTCGCCGCCTGGCTGACCGAGCGGCTGCTCGAGTTTCTCGAATGGTGCGAGGCGCTGCCGATCGCGGTGTGGCAGACGCGCGTTCCGCCGTTGTGGAGCGTGCCGCTCGCACTCGCCGGCGTCGCCTGGCTGCTCGCGCCGCGCGGCGTTCCCTGGCGCGCCAGCGGCATCGCGCTGATGCTGCCCGCGTTCGCCCTTCCCGCGCCGACCCCGGGTCGTGGCGAAGCCTGGATCAGCGTGCTGGACGTCGGGCAGGGGCTGGCGGTGGTCGCGCGCACCGAGAGCCGCACGCTGCTCTACGACGCCGGGCCCGCCTACGGCGCGCAGGGCGACAGCGGCGAGCGCATCGTGGTGCCACTGCTGCAAGCCCAGGGCCTGCGGCGTCTCGACGCGCTGGTGCTGAGCCACGACGACACCGACCACAGCGGCGGCGCGCTCTCCGTGATGGAGAACCTCGAGACCGATGTGCTGCTGTCTTCGCTGCCGGAGCACCACCCCGCGCTCGCGTTTGCCGCATTCGCGCAGCGCTGCGCGCGCGGCATGCAATGGGAGTGGGATGGCGTGCAGTTCGCGCTGTTGCATCCCGCGGCCACGGACTACGCCGCGCGGCGCCGCGGCAACGACCTGAGCTGCGTGCTGCGCGTGAGCGCGGCCGGTCACAGCGTCTTGCTGACCGCGGACATCGAGCGCGCGGCGGAAGCTGCGCTGCTGGAACGCGAGGCGCAACGCCTGCGGGCCGACGTGCTGCTCGTGCCGCATCACGGCAGCCGCAGCTCCTCGGGCATGCCTTTCGTCGCGGCGGTGGCGCCGCGCTGGGCGGTGGTCGCGGCGGGGTACCGCAACCGCTTCCATCACCCGAGCCCGCAAGTGCTGGAGCGCTACCGTTTCGCCGGTGCCGGGCTGCTGCGCACCGACCGCGACGGCGCGGTCACGATCAGGATGGAGGCCTCCGGGCTGCACGTCGAAGCCGAGCGCCGGCGCCGGGCGCGTTACTGGCGGGGCATATAATCCCCGGGCGGAATTCTCCGCACCCCATTTGCGAGGAGGCGAGCATGGCCAAGAAGAACGTTGAGGCGGTCTACCGCGTCACGGAAGTCATCGGCACCAGCACCGAATCGTGGGAAGACGCGGCGCGCAACGCCATCAAGGCGGCGTCCAAGACCCTGCGCGACCTGCGCATCGCCGAGGTGACGAAGCTCGACGTCAAGGTGGACAACGGCAAGATCGCGGCGTTTCGCACGCGGCTGCTGCTGTCGTTCAAGTACGGGTCCTGAGCGGTGCCCCAGGGTCGGCCGGAGTTCACCGCTGTCATACGGGTTGCCGGCCCCGGGCGGCTGCAGGACTTCCGCGAGCGCGTTCGCTGGCTGATGGTGCGCGACGTCGATGCCGAGCGCTACGTCGAGCATCATGTCGAAGGGGGGCTGGAATATCGCTTCGAGCTGGAAACCGGCATTCCGTTTCCCGCCTTCGCCGCCGCGTCGTCGGAGTTTCCGGAGCTGCGCGTCGAGGCCGAATGGCGTAACGCGGCGCAAGGCGTTCGCGGACGCGCGGTGATCGAAAACGGCAGGCTGATCGACCAGGAGAGCACGCCGCTCGAAGACGAGCTGCTCGGCATCGCGCTCGAGACCGGCGCCGACGGCGGGATCCGGCTGGCGCTGGCGTGCGCGCGGCGCGCCGGGGGGTGGCTCGGCTATGGCATCAGCGAATCGAGCCATGCCTACTTCAGGCTGGACGAGTCGCCGGGCGAGCTGCGCATCGCCGCGGACGCCGGCGAGCGCTGGACCGCGTGCCTGCGCGACGGGCACCGCAGCGCGCTCGACGAGCCGATCGAGAGCACGCTACTCGAGGAGCTGGACGCCATCGCGTTTCGCTTCGCGGCCGACTGGCTTTGGTACGACGAGGACCCGGCGGCCGAAACGGCCATCGAGCGCAAGCGCTACGCCGAACACGGCTGGCCCGTGCGCGGCGCGAACCTGAGGACCGAGCAGCGGCTGCGCATCGGCGCGGCCGAGCGCGTCGACCGCCTGCCGCCGGCAGCGATGCACCTGCCGGCGCTGCTGCGCGCGGCCTTGGACGCCCGCCCGTGAGCGTGGCGCCGCGCCGGCGCAGCGTGCAGTGCGCCACGCCGCGAGGGTTGCACCGCATCGCCTATCTGGAGTGGGGCGATCCCGAGAACGCGCGGGTGCTCGTCTGCGTGCACGGCCTGTCGCGCTGCGCGCGCGACTTCGACGCGCTGGCCGCGGCGCTGAGCGACCGCTACCGCGTGGTCTGCCCCGACATGGCGGGGCGCGGCGATTCGGGATGGCTCGCCGACCCGATGCGCTACGTTGTTCCGCAATACGTGAGCGACATGGTGACGCTGGTGGCGCGCCTCGACGTCGAGACGCTGCACTGGGTCGGCACCTCAATGGGCGGCCTCGTCGGCATGGCGCTCGCCGCGCTGAACGACTCCCCGGTCACCAAGCTGGTGCTCAACGATTCCGGACCGGTGGTCACCCGGGCCTCGCTCGAGCGCATCGCCAGCTACTTCGGTCTGGCCCCGACGTTCCCGGACCTGGAGAGCGCCGAGCAGTACGTGCGCGCGGTCTCGGCGCCTTTCGGCCCGCACAGCGATGCCGAGTGGCGCTTCCTGACCGAGGTCGTGGTGCGCAGGAACGCCGACGGCAGCTACCGCATGCACTACGATCCGCGCATCGGCGAGCCGTTCCGCGCTCACATGCCGGAGAACGACCTCGAGCTGTGGCCGATTTACGAGGCGGTGCGCTGCCCGACCCTGGTGGTGCGTGGCGCGCTCTCGGACCTCCTGACACGCGACACCTGCGAGCGCATGGCGGCCTGCGGACCGAAGGCGAAGGTGATCGAGGTTGAAGGCGTCGGCCACGCACCGACGCTGATGCATGCCGACCAGATCGGGATCGTGCGAGGCTTCCTGCTGTCGTGAGCGAACGCATCGGGATCGGCGTGATCGGCCTGGGCGTGATGGGGCAGCGCATGCTGGCGCGCCTCGCCGCGCATTCGCGCGCGCACGCGTGCGCGGTCTGGGACCCCGACGCGACGGCGCTAGAGCAGACGCGGCAGCGCTATCCGGGCATCGTGGCGGCGCGCGCGCCGGGCGAGCTGATCGCCATGCGCGAACTGCGCTGCCTGTACGTGGCCTCGCCTCCCGCGAGCCATCTCGAGTACGCCGGGCAGGCGTTCGACGCGGGGCTTGCCGTGTTCTGCGAGAAGCCGCTCACGGTCGATTTCGAGGCCGGTCGCCGCAGCATCGCGCGCATCGTCGCGCAGAAGCTGCGCGCGGCGGTGAATTTCTCGCTGGCGTCCTCGCCGGGGCTCGCGGCGATGGCGGCCGCGGTCGAGGACGGCTCGATCGGCGAGCCGCGCGCGGTCGAGATCGAGGTCGCGTTCGACCAGTGGCCGCGCGCCTGGCAGTCGGCCGCCGGTCGCTGGCTCGCGCAGCGCGCCGCAGGCGGATTCACGCGCGAGGTGCTGTCGCACTTCGTGTTCGTCCTGCAGCGCGTGCTCGGTCGGGCGAGCGTCGAGCGCTCGCAGCCGGAGTACCCGCCCGACGGCGTCTCGGCGGAACGCGCGCTCGAGGCGCGGCTCAGCGCGGCTGGCGTCCCGGTCGCGATCGAGGGGCGCGTCGGCGGCAGTCATCCCGATTTCAACCGCATGACCCTCAGCGGGAGCCGGGGCGCGATCGAGATACACGACTGGTTCGGCCTGCGGCGGCGAAGCGCCGGTGGTGACTGGGTCGCCGAGCGCAGCCCGCAGGAGAATCGCGCCACCGGACAGGCGGCGCAGCTCGACCAGGTGGTGGCCATGGTCGAAGGTCGCGCGCACGCGCTGCCGGACTTCGCCGAAGCGCTGGCGGTGCAGGAGACGATCGAGGCGCTGCTGACGCGGCGCTAGCGCGCCGCCCTGCCTACGAGGTCGGGCCCTCGTCGGCCGGCCGGCCCGGTGCCGGCTCGCCGGGCGCGACATCGGACTGCTCGGGCTGCGAGCGCTGCTGCTTGCGCAGACGCTTCTCCTCCTGCTTCTTCTTCTTCGCCAGGTCCCGCTGGCGCTTCTCGAACTGGTAGTTTGGCTTGGCCAATCGAACCCCCCTTAGCGTTTGCGCGATCGCGGCCCGAGTTTAGCGCGTTGCGCTAAGCTTGCCCGGGTTTGGGGGTGGCGGGGTTGGCCGCCGACCCCCACGGACCGAACGGGGTGAAACGTGTGGGAACAGAGCAAGGCTGCCAAGAGGCGGTACGCGATCGGTGCCTTTCAGGCGCGCTATTTCGCGGGGCACGGCGTCGATATCGGGGGCAAGGGCGACAGCCTCGCGCAGTACGTCGGCATCTTTCCCAGGATGCTTTCGGTGCGCACCTGGGACCTCGAGGACGGCGACGCGCAGCAGATGGCGGGCGTGCCGGATGGCCAATTCGATTTCGTCCACTCGAGCCATTGTCTCGAGCACATGGTCGACGTCAGGATCGCGCTCGCGAACTGGATCCGCATCGTCAAGCCGGGCGGCTTCCTGATCATCACCGTGCCCGATGAGGACATGTACGAGCAGGGGCAGTGGCCGAGCCCGCACAACCCGGACCACAAGTGGACCTTCACCATCATGAAGGTGCAGAGCTGGTCGCCGAAGTCCTTGAACGTTCTCGATCTGCTGTGGGAGGTCGCCGACCTGGTGGAGGTCGAGAAGATCGAGTTGCTGCGGGATTTCTTCCGCGAGGCGCTGACGCCGAAGAAAATCGATCAGAGCATGACGCCCGTCGCGGAGTGCGCGATCGAATTCGTCGTGCGCAAGAGGGCCCCCGGGTCAGGGTAGCCGCGAGCGGGGGGCGAGCCCCAGGGCGCGCAGCACGCGAGCGGCCAGGCCGGGCGGCCTGCGCGCGCCGCGCCCCGCGAGCGCCGCCAGCGCGGCGCCGACCCCGGCCACCGGCGCGCGCCAGTCGCCGGGCGACGCCTGGCGAAACAGCCGCATCGTCGGGTACCAGGGGGAATCCTCGCGATTGCGCAGCCACCTCCACGACGACGGCACGTTCACCAGGACCCAGACCGGCGCGCCGAGCGCGCCGGCGAGATGCGCGATCGAGGTGTCCACCGTGATCACCAGGTCGAGGGCGCGGATCAGCGCCGCCGTGTCGACGAAATCGCGCAGCTCGGCCGACCAGTTGCGCAAGCGCATGGCGGCCGGCGCGGCATCCGCCTCGGCGGCGGGCGGGCCTTTCTGCAGGCTGTAGAAGCGCGCGCCGCGCACCGCGCCGAGCGCGGCGAGTGCGGCGAGCGGCAGGCTGCGCGCCACGGCCGACTCGACGAAGCCCTTGCCGAGGCCCGACGAGATGCCGCTCGACCAGACCAGCCCCACGTTCACGGTGGCGGCCGGGTCGAGGCGACGCCGCCACGCCTCGACCGCGGCCTCGCTCGCCGTCAGGTACGGGACGTTGCGCGGAATCGTCTCGAGCGCGGTGCCGAAGCCGCGCGCCAGGCTCATCACCGGACAGGCGTAGTCGCACTCCGGCACGGGTTCCCCGAGGATGCCCAGGCGCGCGACGCCGCGCACCGTCGCCGCGATGTTGCGCAGCTCGGGCCTGACGTGCAGGATGACCTCGGCGCCGCGCTCGGCGGCGAGCTCGACGTAGCGCAGGAACTGCATCGTATCGCCGAAGCCCTGCTCGGAATGGACGAACAGGCGCTTGCCGCGCAGGTCTTCGCCCGACCACTGTGGACAGGCCGGCAGCGGCCGCTGGCGTGCGTACTTCGCCAGTTGCCAGCGCGCTTCGAACATCTGCCAGCCCTGCTCGAAGCGGCCCAGGCCGAGCAGCAGCTGCGCCATGTTCCAGCGCGCTTCCGCATAGTCCGGCCGCAGGCCGACCGCGCGCGCATAGGCTTCCACGGCCTCCTCCTCGCGACCGCATTGCGCGAGCGTCAAGCCGGCGTTGGCGTGCGCGATCGCCGCCCCGGGCGCGACCCGGGTCGCGCGCGCGACGAATTCCAGGGCCTCTGCGGGCCGGTCGAGTGCGCACAGCGTGGTCCCCAGATTGAGCAGCACCTCCAGGTTCTCCGGGGCGACGGCGAGCGCTCGGCGCAGCGTCGTCTCCGCCGTCCCGGGATCGCCGCGCTCGCGCTGGATCGCGCCCAGCTTCCAGTGCGCTTCGGCGCTGCGCGGGTCGAGCTCGATCGCCCGCCGGCAGGCGCGCTCGGCCTGCTCGAGCCGCCCCTCCTGGCGCGCGAGCCGCGCCTGTTCGAGCAACGCGAGCGCCTCGGCATGGCCCGCTTGCGGCGCACCCGGCGTTTGTTCCATAAGCGCGAAGGGTATACGGATAATAGGCCAGCCACCACAAAGAGGATGCGCCATGGGCACCACCTCGGACGAGCGCTACGCCGGCTTGAGCCCGTTTGAGCTCAAGGACCGGCTGGTCGCGCTGGCCACGGAATGCACGCGCTTGAGCGCGCGGCTGCTGCTCGATGCCGGTCGCGCCAATCCCGACTGGCTCGCGCTCGAGCCGCGCGAGGCCTTCGTCGAGCTCGAGCGCTTCGCTCTGGGTGAGGCGCGCGCGCGCAGCCTCGGCCCCGGGCTCGGTGGCCACCCCCAGGCGCCGGGCATCGCCGCCAGGCTGCTCGCCGCGACGGCGCCGCGGCTTCCGGGAGCTGCGCTGTTGCGCGAGGCGGTGGCGTTCGCTCACGAGCAGCTCGCGATCGACGCCGACCTGCTGGTTCACGAGATGGCGCTCGGCGTGCTCGGCGTGAACTATCCGTCGCCCGCGCGCATGCTCGGCGGCGTGGAGCGCGTGATGCAGGCCTACCTCGAGCGCGAGCTGTGTCGCGGCGCGGCGCCCGCAGGCAGCCTGCAGCTGTTTGCGACCGAGGGCGCGACCGCCGGCATCTGCTACGTATTCCAGTCGCTGCTCGCCAACCGGCTCCTCGAGCGCGGCGAACGCATCGCGATCGGCGTGCCGGCATTCACGCCCTATCTGGAGATCCCCCGGCTCGATGCTTACCGCTTCGACGAGCTGCGCATCGCGGCCGACGAGGACGCCGACTGGCAGTACCCGGACGCGGAGATCGCCAAGCTCGCCGACCCGGCGGTGCGCGCGCTGTTCCTGGTGAATCCGGGCAATCCGACAGCGGTGGCGATCGGCGCGCGGTCCCTCGAGCGCATCGCCGCGCTGGTGCGCGACAGCCGCCCCGACCTGATCGTGATTTCCGACGACGTCTACGCGGCCTATGCGGAGGGTTACCGGTCTCTCGCGGCCGTCGTGCCGCGCAACACGATCACGGTGTATTCGCTTTCCAAGTACTTCGGCTGCACCGGCTGGCGCCTGGGCCTGATCGGCATCCGCGAGGACAACATCCTCGACGCGCGCCTGGCGCGGCTCGCGCCTGTCGAGCGCGACGCCATCGCCGCGCGCTACGCGAGCGTCTGTGTCGATCCCGCGAGGCTGCGCTTCGTCGACCGGATGGTCGCCGACAGCCGGGCGGTGGCGCTCAACCACACCGCTGGGCTGTCCACGCCGCAGCAGGTGCAGATGGCGTTGTTCGCGCTGCATGCGCTGCTCGAGCGCGGCGCAGGCTACCGCGCGCTGGCGCGCAGCGTGGTGCACGCGCGGCTGACCGCACTTTGCGAAGCGCTGGGAATGCCTGCGCCGGGCGGAGCGCTGCATACCGACTACTACGCGACCATCGACCTGTTGCGGCTCGCGCGCAGCATGCACGGCGAGGGCTACGCAGCCTGGCTCGCGCGCTCGAGGCAGCCGCTCGATCTGGTCTTCGACCTGGCGCGCGAGTACGCGACCGTGGTACTGCCCGGCGCGGGCTTCGAGGCGCCGGACTGGTCGGTCCGCATCTCGCTCGCCAACCTGCCGGTCGCGGCGTACCGGGAGATCGGCGCCTCGCTGCGCGCGCTGCTCGAGCACTACCGCACGCTGCCGGGCGCTGCCGCTTGACATTGCCTGCCTGGGCAGGCAATTTGCTGCCTGGGCAGTTATTCCGGGGGCAGGGTGGCGTACAAGCAGCAGGCCGGGCATTACCGGGCCGCGACCTATCGCGTCGAGCACAGCGTCGGCTACCTGATCACGCGCCTGCGCGCCTCGATCTTCGCCGCGGTGGATCGCGAGGTCGCATCCTGGGGCATTTCCGCGGCGCAGGGGTCGATCCTCATATACATCGCCCACGGGCGCGGTGACCGCGCCGCCGACATCGCGCGCGACTACGACTACGACACCGGGTCGATGACGCGCATGGTCGAGCGCCTGGTGCGCAAGGGACTGGTGCGCCGGGTGCACGACGACAGCGACCGGCGCGTGGTGCGGCTGCGCCTCACTCCCGCCGGGGTCAGGGTGGCCGATCGTCTGCCGAAGGTCGCGGTCAAGGCCCTCAATCATCACCTGCGCGGGTTCAGCGCCGCCGAGTTCGAGCAGCTCAGAACGCTGCTGCAGCGCATGCTCGCGAATGCCGGCTGAGCGACGATGCGCCCCGCGCACGCACACCGGAGCGAGAAGTGACCGAGCTGCCGCAAGCGCCGACGCCGGGGGCGCGCCGCCGTCGCGCGCTGAGCTTCGTGATCGTCGCCTTCGTGCTGGTCGGCATCGGCTGGGCCACCTGGTGGTACCTCGAGTCGCGCGGTCATGAGACCACCGACAATGCCTACGTCGGCGGCAACCTGGTGCAGGTCACGCCACAGGTGGCCGGCACGGTGGTGGCGATCGGCGCCGACGACACCGACCGGGTCGATGCCGGCCAGACGCTGGTGCGGCTCGATCCGGCCGATGCCAGCGTGGCGCTGGCGCAGGCCGAAGCCCAGTTGGCGCAGGCGGTGCGCGCCGCGCGCACCGTCTACGCCAACAACAGCGTGCTCGACGCGGCGGTCGCCCAGCGCGCGGCCGAGCTGCGCAAGGCGGAAGAGGATCTGGAGCGGCGCATTCAGCTCGACGCGAAGGGCATGGTGTCCAAGGAGGACCTGGAGCATGCACGCAGCAGCGTGGCGGCCGCCAAGGCGGCGCTGCTCGAGGCGCGCGAGAGGCTCGCCGCCAACCGCGCGCTCACCGAGCGCATAGGCGTTGAGGATCAGCCCAGCGTCAAGGACGCCGCCGCGCGCGTGCGCGTGGCCTTCCTCGCGGTGAAGCGCAACGAAATCCCCGCGCCGGTGACCGGCTACGTCGCCAAGCGCGCGGTGCAGGTGGGCCAACGGGTCGCCCCCGGCGAGCCGCTGATGGCGGTCGTGCCGCTCGACGAGGTCTGGGTCGAAGCGAACTTCAAGGAGGTGCAGCTGCGCGACATGCGTATCGGGCAGCCGGTACGGCTCACCGCCGACCTGTACGGCAGCCACGTCGAGTATCGCGGGCGCGTGGTGGGCCTCGCCGCGGGCACCGGCGGTGCGTTCGCGCTGCTGCCGCCGCAGAACGCGACCGGTAACTGGATCAAGGTGGTGCAGCGCCTGCCGGTGCGCATCGCGCTCGACAAGAAGCAGCTCGCCGCGCATCCGCTGCGCGTCGGGCTGTCGATGGAGGTCGACGTCGACGTGCGCGACCCGAGCGGGCCGCAGCTCGCCAAAGCGGCTGTGGCCGGGTCGGTGTACGCGACCAGGGCGTTCGACGAGCAGGCCGCCGCGGCCGAGGCCCGCGTGCGGGAGATTATCGCCGCCAACCTGGGCCGCGGCGGATGAGCTCGGTGCCGGCTGCGGCGGCGGCGCCGCCGCTCGAGGGACTGGAGCGCGTGGTCGGCGCGATCGTGCTGTCGCTCGCGGTGTTCATGACCGTGCTCGACACGACGATCGCCAACGTATCGATTCCGACGATCGCCGGGGATCTCGGCGTCAGCCCGAGCCAGGGCACCTGGGTGATCACCTCGTTCGCGGTATCGACCGCGATCGCCGTGCCGCTCACCGGCTGGCTGGTGGTGCGCTTCGGCCAAGTGCGGCTGTTCGTCACTTCGGTGCTGTTATTCACCACCGCGTCGTGGCTGTGCGGCCTCGCGCCGAACCTCGAGACGCTGATCGTGTTCCGCGTGCTGCAGGGCGCGGTGGCGGGGCCGATGGTGCCGCTGTCGCAGTCGATGCTGCTCGCCACCTTTCCGCGCGATAAGGCGGGCCTGGCCCTCGCGTTGTGGTCGATGACCGCGCTGCTGGCGCCGATTTCGGGGCCGCTGCTCGGCGGCTGGATCTCGGACAACGCCACCTGGCCGTGGATCTTCTACATCAACGTGCCCGTCGGCCTGCTCGCCGCCGCGGTCACCTGGCAGATCTACCGCACGCGCGACTCCGCGACGCGCAAGGTGCCGGTGGATTTCGTCGGCCTCGCACTGCTGATCACCTGGGTGGCGGCGTTGCAGGTCATGCTCGACAAGGGCAACGAGCTGGACTGGTTCAACTCCGCCCTAATTGTGACGCTCGGCTGCGTCGCGGCGGTCGGGTTCACGCTGTTCCTGGTCTGGGAGCTGATCGACAACGAGCACCCGATCGTCGATCTGTCCCTGTTCAAGCTCCGCAACTTCTCCAGCGGCACCGTGGCGCTCGCGGTGGGCTACGGCGTGTTCTTCGGCACCACGGTGATCATTCCCCTGTGGCTGCAGACGATCATGGGCTATACCGCCACCTGGTCGGGCCTCACGGTGGCGCCGATCGGGATCCTGTCGCTGATCATCGCGCCGATCCTGGGCCGCAATCTCGGGCGCCTGGACGCGCGCAAGATCGCCAGCGCCGCGTTCCTGGTGTTCGCGGCGTCGTCCTTCATGCGCGCGCGCTTCGACCTGCAAACCGACTTCTGGTCGATCGTGCTGCCGACCGTGATCCAGGGCGCGGCGACCGTGTCGTTCTTCCTGCCGCTCACCGCGCTGCTGCTCTCGGGGCTGCCGCCCGAGCGCATTCCGGCAGCCACCGGACTGAGCAACTTCGCGCGCTTCACCGCCGGCGCCTTCGGCGCCTCGATGTCGGTCACGCTGTGGAACGACCGCGCCGCGCTGCACCGCGCGCACCTGGTCGAGCACGTCACCGCCTACGACCCGGATGCGCGGGCCGCGCTTGGCGCGATGCACGCCCATGGGCTCGGCCCCGATCAGGCGTTCGGCCTGTTGGACCGCCTGATCGACCAGCAGGCGCGCATGCTGAGCACCGTCGACCTGTTCTGGCTCTCCGGGTGCCTGTTCATCGCGCTCGTGGCGCTGGTGTGGATCGCCAAGCCGGCGAACGTCCCGCAACGCGCCCCGGCCGACGCGGGCGCGCACTGAGCGCTAGATCCTGCGCCCGGCCTTCTCCCAATGCGGCTCCCGCAGCCGGCGCTTGAAGATCTTGCCGCTATCCTCGCGCGGCAGCGCTTGATGGAACTCGACGACGCGCGGCACCTTGTAGCCTGCGATGCGCGCTGCGAGCCACGCCTTTACCGATTCGGCGTCCAGCCCGGCCCCCGGCTCGGGCTGGATCGCCGCCGCGAGCGCTTCGCCGAACTCTTCGTGCGGGATGCCGAACACGGCGCAGTCCTGCACTCCGGGCATGCCGTGCAGCGCCGCCTCGATTTCCGCCGGGTAGATGTTCACGCCGCCCGAGATCACCATGTCGGAGGCGCGATCGCAGATGAACAGATATCCATCCTCGTCGACGTAGCCCATGTCGCCGAGCGTCCACAGGCCGTCGCGCTCGAGCGCCGCGCGCGCGGCCGGGCTGTTGTTGTAGGTGAAGTCCGGATAGGCGGGCTGGCGCGCGTAGATCAGCCCGACCCGGCCCGGCGGCAGCTCGCGCCCCTGGTCGTCGAGGATCTTCAGCGCCCCGACGCCGACCGGCCGGCCGGCCGAGCCGGGCTTCCTCAGCGCCTCCCGCGAATCGATCGAGGTGATGACGCCCGCCTCGCTCGAGGCGTAGCACTCGTGGAACACCGGCCCCCACCAGTCGATCATGGCGCGCTTGACCTCGGGCGCGCAGGGCGAGCCGGTGGCGGCGACCATGCGCATCGACGACAGGTCGTAGCGCCGCTTCACCTCGTCCGGCAGCTTGAGCATGCGCACGTACATGGTCGGCACGAGGTAGGCGTGCGTCAGGCGATAGCGCTCGATCAGCACTAGCGTGCGCTCGGCGTCGAATTTCGGCTCCAGCGCGAGCAGCGCGTCGTCGAGCTGCATGGTTTGCACGGCGTACAGGTTCGGCGCGCTGTGGTACAGCGGCCCGGGAAGCAGCGCGCGCATGCCAGGCTCGATGCCGAAGCCCTTGTAGCGCGCTTCGCGCGCGAGCTCGGCCATGCGCTCGGCATCCTGGAGCGGCACCGGCATGCGGCGCACGCCCTTCGGCCGTCCGGTGGTGCCCGAGGTGTAGGGCATGTTCCCGCGCGGCCGCCGCGGCGCCCCCTGCCAGCGCGGCAGCGAGCGCAGCCAATCGTCCCAGGCGCGCGGCGCCACGACCACGACCTCCATGCCCGCGGGCAGGGCGCCTTCGATCTGCGGCAGCAGGTCGGCGTGCACCACGAACGCCTTTGCTCCGCTGTCGGCCAGGATCCAGCCGGCCTCGTCGGCCTTATAGTGCCAGTTGATCGGGCAGGAATAGGCGCCGAGCCGCAGGGCGGCAAACGCCGCGGCGAGGAACGCGGGCTCGTTCCTCAGCATGATGCACACCACGTCGTCCTCGCCCACGCCGAGCCGCTCGAAGCCGCTCGCCGCGCGCAGCACCGCGTCCTCGAACGCGCTCCATGCGGTCTCGCGGTCGTCGAACAAAAGCGTGGCACCCATGCCCGAAAGTATAGGCTGCTAACATCCCCGCTTCGCCAGGAGGTGCACGTGAAATCGTTTACTCCCACCGCGCGCTCGGAGATCAAGCGCCTGCCCAAGCGCGGGCACTACGACCGTGACGCCGTCTACGCCGTGCTCGACGCGGGCTTCGTGTGCCACGTCGGCTACGCGATCGACGGCCAGCCCTACGTCACGCCGACCTGCTACTGGCGCGAGGGCGATGCCGTCTATTGGCACGGCTCGGCGGCCTCGCGCATGCTGCGCCACCTCGAGAAGGGCGCCGACTGCTGCCTGACCGTGACGCACGTCGACGCGCTGGTGCTGGCGCGCTCGGGATTTCACCACTCCGTCAACTACCGCTCGGCGATGATCTTCGGGCGCGCGCACAAGGTCGAGGAGCCGCAGCAGAAGCTCGCCAAGCTGGAGGCGTTCATCGAGCGCATGTTTCCCGGCCGCTGGCAGGGGCTGCGGCCCGTCTCGCAACAGGAATTGAAGGGAACCACGGTGCTCGGAATGGCGATCACCGAGGCCTCGGCCAAGATCCGCAGCGGACCGCCGGTCGACGACGACGAGGACTACGCGCTGCCGATCTGGGCCGGGCTGGTACCGGTGAGACAAGTCGCGGGCGCGCCGACCGGCGACGGGCGGCTCGCCGCGGGCGCCGCGCTGCCGGACAATCTCTCCGATCTCGCGCACATCGGCCTGGCGAAGGGCTAGAGCACGCCGAGCGCCAGCCCGGCGGCGAAGGTCGCACCCAGCTCTTCGCACTGCGCCAGGGTTTCGGGCGTGAGCTCTTTCAGGGCGATGATCGCCTCGTGCGCCTTGCGCAGGCGCAGGCCGGTGACGATGCGCTCGACCGAGGTCCTGGCGCCGGCGCCGTCCTGTCCGGCGCTGATGAACAGCGCGTACGGCCGGCCCTCGACCTTGCCTTCGCAAGCGTAGAACACGCGCTCGAGGAAGTCCTTCATCATGCCCGACATGTAGCCGAAGTTCTCCGGTGTGCCGAGCAGCAGCGCGTCGGCGGCGAGCAGATCCTGAGGCCCCGCTTCGGCGGCGCGCTTCACGACCAGGCGCACCTCGCCCTCGGCGTCGGCTTCGCGCAGCGCCGCGCGCGCCCCGCGCTCCGCCGCCTCGGCCATGCGCGCCGTCTTGACGCCGTGCGTGTGATAGACGATGAGCAGGGTCTTCACGTCTTCAGCCGCTTTGCGGGATCCTGGCGGTAGAACAGCTCGAGCTGTCCGTAGACTTCCGGGTAGCGGCGCCGTGTCTCGTTCGGCGTCTCGAAGAAGGCTTCGCTCAGCACGGCGAAGAACTCCGCCGCATGCTCGGCGGCGTAGGGATCGAGCCAGGTTTCCCGGCCGCGCTCCACGGCGTCGCAGAAACCCGCGTAAGCGTCGTCGAACGCCGCGCGCCACGCGCCCGGGTCCATGCCGCGGTGCAAGGGCGGCATGCCGTCGGCCTCGCCGTTCGCCATGTCGAGCTTGTGGGCGAACTCGTGCAGCACGACGTTGGCATGCTCGTCGTGCAGCGCCGCGTCCCAGGAAAGCACCACCGGCCCCCCCGACCAGGACTCTCCGGCGAGCTCGTCGTCCCACTCGTGCATGACACCGCTCTCGTCGAGCTCGCGGCGCCGGACGCGAAAGTCGTGCGGATAGACCACGATGCCGGTCCAGCCCTGGTACCAGTCCAGGCCGAGCTCGAGGATCGGCAGGCACGCCTGCACCGCGATCGAGAGCCGCATCGCGTCGTCGATCTGCTGTCCGCGCACGCCGGAGAATTCCTTTTCGGCGAGGAACAGCAGCGTCAGCTCCTGCAGCCGCCGCGTCTGCGCGGGATCGAGGCCGCGCAGAAACGGCATCTTTCCGGCGACGCGCCGCCACGTCGCCTCGTCGATACGGTGGCGCGCGAGCACGCGCCGGCGCCGCCATTGCCTCAGCCAGCCCATGCTAGCGCCGCCTGGCGCGCGCCGCGAGCCATACGCCGGCGAAGATCAGCGCCATGCCCACCAGGTGGTAGAGATGCAGCTGCTCGCCGAGGAACACGATGGCCATCAGCGCGCCGAAAGGCGGTATCAGGTAGAGGTAGGCCCCCGCGGCCCCGGGGCCGATCGCCTGCACGCCTTTGCCCCACATCAGAAAGCAGGCGACCGACGGGAAAATGCCGAGATAGAGGATCGTCAGGACCGGTCCCCAGCCAAGCGCGATGCGCCCGCCTGCGGCGAGGTCGGCGGCATAGATCGGCAGCATCGGCACCATGCCGAACAGCGAGCAGGCGAGCAGGAAGCTCATCTGCGACAGGCTCGGCGGCTTCCACCGCAGGCAGACGGTATAAAGCGCCCACAAGGCGACGTTCGCCAGCAGGAACAGGTCGCCGCGATTGATCTGCAGGGTGGCGAGCACCTGCAGGTCGAGACGCGCCACGATCGCCAGCACGCCGCAGAACGATACGCCGACGCCGAGCAGCGCGCGCAGTCCGACGCGCTCGCGGAACAGCGCCAGCGCGAACAGCGGGATCAGCGCCGGCGTCACCGACTGGATCAGCACCGCGTTGGTGGCCGTGGTGTCCTGGATGCCGTAATAGCCGACCATGTTGTAGACCGCGTTGCCGGTGAGGCTGAAGAACGCGATCGCCTTCCAGTGCGCCCGGACCACCGGCCAGTCGCGCGCCAGCTGGCGCCCGGCGAGCGGCAGCAGCACGACGATCGCCGTCGCCCAGCGCCAGAAGGAGAGCGACGCCGGCGTCACCTCGAGGTGCACGGCGCGGGCGACGATCCAGTGCCCGGCCCAGAACAGCGCCGTGAGCGCGAGCAGCAGGTGCGGCGAAACTTTCGGCGCGGTATGACGGTCGGACATGAGCGCCCAGTACAATAACAGCATGGTCTCGGTCGTCCAGCTGCACCCGCAAAACACCGCCGCGGCGGCGCTGGACCCGGTCGCCGAGGGGCTTTCCGCGGACGAGCGGGCGCTCATCGGGCGCGCCCTGGAGTTCGCCGAGCCGCTGTACGCCGGACAGGCCTTGTCGACCGGCGAGCCGGTATGGCCGCACGCCGTCGGTCTGGCGGCGAGCCTGGCCGCAATCAACCTCGATCCTGCGGCGCGCGCCGCCGGGGTGCTGTTCGCGGCGCCCAAGTACGTCGGCGACATCGAGGCGCTGCGCGAGAGGTTCGGCGACGACGTCGCGGCGCTCGCCGCAGGGGTGGAGAAGCTCTACCAGCTGCGCGTGCTGACGCGCGGCTCGCCGAAGCAGCATCACGAGATCCTGCGCAAGATGGTGCTCGGCATGGTCGAGGACATCCGCGTGGTGTTGATCCGGCTGGCAAGCCGCACGCAGACCCTGCGCTGGTTCGCCAAGAACCCGGTGGCGGAACGCGCCAGCTACGCGCGCGAGACGCTCGACATCTATGCGCCGCTCGCCAACCGGCTCGGCGTGTGGCAGCTCAAGTGGGAGCTCGAGGACCTGTCGTTCCGCTTCATCGAGCCCGACATCTACAAGAAGATCGCCAGGATGCTCGACGAGAGGCGCGTCGAGCGCGAGCACTACATCGGGGACGCCATGGCGCTGCTCGCGCGCGAGCTGCGCGCCGCCGGCGTCAAGGCGGAGATCGCCGGACGGCCGAAGCACATCTACTCGATCTGGAACAAGATGCGTACCAAGGGCCTCGATTTCTCCGAGGTCTACGACGTGCGCGCGCTGCGGGTGATCGTCGGCTCGCCCAAGGACTGCTATACGGCGCTGGGCGTGGTGCACGACCTGTGGCAGCCGATCTCGAAGGAGTTCGACGATTACATTTCGCGGCCCAAGGGCAACATGTACCAGTCGCTGCACACCGCGGTGATCGGCCCGGGCGGGAAGACGCTCGAAGTGCAGATCCGCACCGAGGAAATGCACCGCCATGCCGAATTCGGCGTCGCCGCGCACTGGCGTTACAAGGAGGTGGGCACGGCGACGCGCGCCGAAGGCAAGTTCGAGGAGAAGATCGCCTGGCTGCGCGAGCTGCTGGCGTGGCGCGACGAGGTCGCCGACAGCGCGAGTTGGGCCGAGAAGACCCGCCAGGCGGCGCTCGACGACACGGTTTACGTGGTGACGCCGCAGGGCAAGGTGGTCGACCTGCCGGCAGGGTCGACGCCGGTGGACTTTGCCTACGCACTGCACACGGATCTCGGCCATCGGTGCCGCGGCGCCAAGGTCGACGGCCACCTCGTGCCGCTCGAGACCCCGCTGCGCAGCGGTCAGCGCGTCGAGCTCGTGGTCGCTAAGAGCGGGGGACCGTCGCGGGACTGGCTGAACCCCGAGCGCGGCTTCGCCAAGAGCCAGCGCGCGCGCCAGAAGATCAGGCAATGGTTCAACAGCGAGGCGCTCGCCGAGACCGTCGCAACGGGCCGCGCCATGGTGGAAAAGGAAATCAAGCGCGAGGGGGCGACGCATGCGAGCCTGGATGCGCTCGCGACGCGGCTCGGCTTCGCGCGGCAGGACGACCTCTACGCGGCGGTCGCGCGCGACGAAGTGAACCTGCGCCAGCTGCAGGCGGCGCTGCGTGCGATGGCGGGAGCCGCCGCGCCGTCGCCGCACCCGGCGCCGAAGCCCGCGGCGCCGCGCAAGACCAAGTCGGTCCCGGGCGACAGCGGCATTCTGGTCGTGGGCATCGATCGGCTGCTGACGCAGCTCTCGAAGTGCTGCAAGCCGGTGCCGCCGGACCCGATCCGCGGCTTCGTGACGCGCGGCAAGGGCGTGTCGATCCATCGCGAGGATTGCCCCGGCCTCAAGCGGCTCAGCGAGCAGCACCCCGAGCGGCTGATCGACGCGCAGTGGGGCGGCAAGCCCGGCGCGGCCTACCCCGTGGACATGGTGGTGACCGCCGGCGATCGCCCGGGACTGCTGCGCGATATCGGCGATGCGCTCGCGCGCGAGCACATCAACGTGACCGCGGTGCGCACCCAGAGCCG
>Ga0316628_100000152_pt1 | contig 43124 bp, 32 predicted proteins | sample OWC_Aug_M2_C1_D5_FD_207648 | JGI IMG/M metagenome (GOLD analysis project Ga0316628, IMG submission 207648) | Wetland soil microbial communities from Old Woman Creek delta, Ohio, United States - OWC_Aug_M2_C1_D5_C | ecosystem: Environmental > Terrestrial > Soil > Wetlands | place: USA: Ohio...
CGAAAATCTGTTCTTTCAGTTCAACCTCGAGGTGTCTCAGTTTGGAGGACTCGTTCTCGGTTACGGTTTTTTCAGGGATCCTGGCAATTTTTGAAACCACTTTTTCAATGCTTTGTTCTTCGATGGCGGTCCGCTTCGAATCGGGAGAATTCTTTTTCATGCGGATATAGGCCCCGGCTTCATCGATCACGTCGATGGCTTTATCCGGCAAATACCGGTCGTTGATGTACTTGTTGGATAAATCTACTGCTGCATTTAAGGCTTCATCCGAATACTTGACATTGTGAAAATCCTCATAGCGCTCCCTTAATCCCAGTAATATTTCAACGGTTTCTTCTGCGGTGGGTTCGGGTATTTCTATTTTCTGGAATCTCCGGGAAAGGGCCCGGTCTTTTTCAAAGTGTTTTTTGTACTCTTCATAAGTGGTAGAACCGATACACTGTAATTTACCCATGGAAAGTGCGGGTTTTAAAATATTAGAGGCATCCATGGACCCCCCGGAAACTGCACCTGCGCCGACTACGTTATGAATCTCGTCGATAAACAGGATCGCTTTTTCTTCCTTGAGGAGTTCATCGATGACCCGTTTCATCCGTTCTTCAAAATCGCCCCTATACTTGGTACCCGCCAGCAGTCCTCCCATGTCCAACTGGTAGATTTTGGACCCCCGGAGGGGATAAGGTACTTTGTCCTGGGCAATGAGTCGGGCCAATCCTTCGGTAATGGCGGTTTTTCCCACCCCAGGCTCGCCCACATGAACCGGGTTATTTTTTATCCGCCGGCACAATACCTGGATGGTTCGTTCCAGGATATCTTCCCGGCCGATAATGGGATCGATTTCATCCCTGGCGGCTTTAGCCACTAATTCCGTGGTAAAAAGCTCAAGGAATTTTCGTCCCTTCTTTTTTCGTTTATCTTCTTGCTCGGCTCCTTCTCTATCATCCACCTGTTCATTATCGGTATTTTCCGAATAAACAGGATCCGGCACTACGGATATCCCATGGGAGATATAGTTTAAGACATTCAACCGGGAAATTCCCTCATGCTCCAGGAAAGAAACCGCAAAAGATTCCTTCTCAAAGTATATGGCGGCATACATATCCCCCACATCCAGCACTTGCTTACCGGAGGAAACCACATGGAGCATGGCATTTTCTACTACATTCTGGAAACCATCGGATTGAATCGGTTCTTTTCCCTCTTTTAACGGGATATAACCGCCTTTAAAAAATTCTTCCAGTTCCTTTTTCAGGCGTGGGATATCACCTCCGCAGGCGGTAATGATTTTACTGCCTCCCTCGAAAAACAGCGAGGCATAGAGTATATGTTCAGGGGTTACGTATTCGTGAGACCTGGCTTTGGCCTCTGAATATGCAGCCGCAATTACATTGTTTAATTCTTGGGTTACTCTCATCGTAGGCACCTTTATCTTCCTTTAACATCATTTAAGCTTCTTCATAACTGCATCTCAAAGGGAATCCTTCCCTTTGCGCTTCGAAATGCACTTGTTTCACCTTGGTAACGGCAATATCAAGCGTGTAAACGCCGCAGACGCCCTTGCCCTGGTTATGAACATCTAACATAATTTTGGTCGCTTCTGCTGCCGGCTTGTCGAAAATTGCCATCAAAATGCTGACCACGAATTCCATAGAGGTATAATCATCATTATGGAGAATGACCCGGAACATTTTCGGTTTTCTTACTTTTATTTCTGGGACTGTTTCAACGCTGCCGGGCAGGACCTCGCTTAACTCAGCTCCTTTCCCCATGCTAACCTCCATTGTTTAACTTTAATAATTATATCACCTCTTGCTGTCAATGTCAAAATTAATTTCAAAAATCAATCAAACCCGGGAAAGCAAACAACATACGAACAGAACTTGTTCCCAGGTTATTATAATAATATAACCCTTTGAGAATTTCAACTAAATCTTTCAGTAAACGCATTTTGATTTTTTCTCGCCAGATACCATTAGACAGTAGATACGGGCGGCCACAGAGGATCGCCCCTACAGGCTTTTACATATTGAATTTATATTTTTTATTCGCGTTTCTTGGCGTGTCTTCGCGGTTAAAAAAAAAGGCGATGGATTTAGAGAGTACCCGGGACTTGAAAAATAACCTCTCTTTGGTGTATACTATAACCCGGGTTGAAAGCAAAACATATGATTTTAAAAGTCAATTTAAGGGTGCATCTACAGATCCCAGTAGAATCAATCATAATTTTACAAAATCTAAAACAGGAGCGCGAGGTTTGTCATGGAGATAAAGATTCATAAACACTCGACATTGGAGAAACTCCTATGGATGGGGGGAATTTTGGCGGTGTGGCTGCTGTTCCTGGTGCCCGGGAACCTGTACAGCCAGGAACCCGGGTACAAATATTTTAAGAATTACACCCCAAACGAATATGATCATCTCCCCCAAAATTGGGGTATGGCCCAAGGCCAGGATGGAATCATTTATGCGGCCAATCAAGGCGGTGTTTTGATATATGACGGTGTTTCCTGGCGGCCAATGGGCATTCCTAAATACGCCACCGTCCGTTCATTGGCCATCGATGAGACCGGGACTGTTTATATTGGCGGAGTTGGTGAATTCGGGTATTTAGAAGCGGATGACAAAGGTACTTTGAAATATAAGTCCTTGATGCACCATTTGAAAGAGGAGCAGCGAAAGTTTTCCGAGGTTTGGCGAACGGTTGCCGCCAAAGAGGGAATATACTTCAGCTCTTATCAATTTTTATTCAGGTGGAGACCCAAAGACAAACAAATGACGGTATGGAAACCCATGGAACCTTCCTTTCGTTTCTTATATTCTTTTCCAGTTAAAGAAAAGTTTTTCATTCACCAGGAAGGTGTTGGGCTCATGCAGGTGGTCAATGATTCATTAAAAGTATTATTAGGAGGTCAAATATTTGCCGATGCCAAAGAGCGAATTTATATGATGGTTCCGTATGATAAGGATAATGATCCTCAAACGATACTTATTGGAACCCGGTTAAAGGGATTTTTCCTGTATGATTATGATAAAAAAGCAGTGACTCCTTTTCCCACAAAGGCGGATGATTATTTAAAACAAAACACAGCTTCTCATGGTACCCGGTTATCTTCAGGTGATTTTGCCCTGGCCACCCGCAGTGGAGGTCTTGTCATCATGGACTCCTATGGAGATTTAAAATATATTTTCGATAAGGCCGCTGGCATTCAGAATGAACGTATCCATTATGTTTTCGAGGATAACCAGGGGAATCTGTGGCTGTGCCTGGAAGAAGGAATATCAAAAGTCGAGTACACTTCACCTTTTTTTATCTATGATGATCGATGCAATTTACCCCGTATTGTCTTATCGGTGGTTCGACATCACCGTGAATTATATGTCGGAACCACCCAGGGATTGTATATGTTCCACCCCGGATCGAAAACTTTCCTTCCTATACCGGTAACCTCCAGCAATTGCTGGGACATGCTCTCCTTCGAGGACTCCCTCCTGGCTGCTACCTACAGCGGCGTTTTCCTTGTGGATAGTAAAAGCGATATGCCTAATAATATTGTTAAGAGCGAATCTTTTGCGTTATTACCCTCCAGACGATACCCTGGCAGCATATGGTGTGGAACCAGCAGTGGATTGGTGGTTTTAATCCGAAAAAACAGTAAATGGGTAGAAGAACACCGGTTCAAATCCATCAATCAATCGATACGATTCATCGCGGAGGACAATAACGGGAATTTGTGGCTGGCCACTTTAGCGGGGGATGTCCTGAAAGTGGATTTTAAAGTGAGCATCAATCAGCCTGTTATCACCAGGTATGATAAATCCCATGGTTTACCTGGAGGTGGGGCATATGTGGCGGCGGCAGCAGGTCATGTCATGTTTGCAACGGATAAAGGACTAATTCGATTTGATGAGAAAAATAATAAATTTATTCCCGATGATACACTGGGGTCTGAATTCGCAGGTGGTGACAATTCGCTGCCTGTATTTCGCCTGGTAGAAGACAAAGATAAAAACATCTGGTTCCATTCCAAATCCAGGAATTATCAGGCGGTTCCGGATGCAAAAGGCTCATATAAAATTCATTACAGCCCTTTCCGCCGGATACCCAAAATCCAGGGAAACACCATCTACCCGGACCCCGATGGCAAGACCATCTGGTTCGGAAACATCGAGGGCCTTATCCGTTACGATAAAACGGTAAAAAAGAATTATCATCAGGATTTCCAGGCCCTGGTAAGAAAGGTATTGGTAAATGAGAAGTTGATTTTTGACGGTTATAAAAATAAAACCAATAAAAATTCCAAAGGTCTCTTTTCTATCTTTGAATACAAGGATAGAAATCTTCATTTTGGGTTTGCAGCCCCTTATTTCGAGGCTGAAACTGAGACACAATATCAATGTTTCTTAGAAGGATACGATTCCGATTGGTCTACCTGGAATAAAGATGTCAAAAGAAATTACACAAATCTTGACAGTGGGATGTATACCTTCCGGGTGCGGGCGATGAATGTTTATCAACAAATGAGCAGACAAGATTTATTTCAATTTAAGGTTTTGACTCCATGGTACAAAACCTGGTGGGCGTTTATACTATATGGGGGTGGGCTTATCTGTTTATTTTTTGGTGTTGTTAAATGGCGTTCCAGGAAATTATTACGGGAAAAAAAGCAACTTGAATTAACTGTTAGAAACCGAACCAAAGAAATTCATGAGAAGAACCGACAATTAGAAGACCAAACACTCCAATTAAAAGAACAATCCGACAAACTCAAAGAATTGGACCAGGTCAAATCTCGTTTTTTTGCCAACATTTCCCATGAATTTCGCACACCGCTGACATTGATTATGAGTCCATTAGAGCAAATGATTGACCACAGCCGGGACCAGGAAGAAAAAAAGAAATTCAAAGTGATGCGCCGCAGTTCCCAACGGCTGCTTACCTTAATCAACCAATTACTGGACCTCTCGCGTTTTGACAGCGGGAAAATGGAATTACAAGCCTCCTGTCATAACCTTGTTCCCTTTTTGAAAGGTACGGTGGCATCTTTCCACCTGGTGGCGGTTGAAAACCAATTGGAATTGGAATTTCACCCTGGAGAGGAAGAGATATCTCTTTATTTTGATGCCCCGAAAATGGAAGAAGTCATGTATAACCTCCTGATCAATGCCATCAAATTCACACCCCCGGGTGGAAAAATCTCCGTATCTGCCACCGTGGGCAAGGATCGACAGGACCAGGAAAAAGAGTCAGTGGATTTTGTTTACATATCGGTTCGAGATACAGGACCCGGGATTTCCCAGGAGCAATTGGCCCATATTTTCGATCGCTTTTACCAGGCAGAAGGTCTCAAGGGAAGGGGCCATAAAGGCACGGGCATCGGGTTGGCATTGACCAAAGAGATCGTACTGCTGCATCATGGAAAGATCGATGTGCACAGCCAGGAAGGAAAAGGTACTGAATTTGTTATCCAACTGCTCATGGGCCGTGGCTATCTTAAACCCGGTGAAATCGCGGCAACTTCCAAAGACTCATCAGGAAAGGGAAAACTCAAAGAAATCGAGACTCTTCATGTAACCAAAGGATTGGAAGAAGAGGAAGACAATTGGGATACAGGTGAACTAGAACCGGTGGGTAAGGTTGAAATAGATGCACGGGAAAAGGAAATGCAACTCCAGGAGAAGAATATAATCCTGGTGGTGGAGGATGAACCTGATGTCAGGGAATTCATTCGTGCTCCCCTTGAACCTTTCTATACTGTAGTAGAAGCCAGCGATGGGCAAGAAGGCATTGCCAAAGCCAAAGACATCATCCCGGATTTGATTGTCAGCGATATCATGATGCCTGGAACCGATGGGTATGAATTGTGCCGGGTGTTAAAGAAAGCCATCGACACCAGCCACATTCCTATTATTCTTCTAACGGCCAAAGCGTCGGAAGAAAGTATTATCAAGGGATTGGAGACCGGTGCCGATGATTATATCACCAAGCCTTTTAATACCAGGATGCTGCTCAACCGGATCAAGAATCTTATCGAATTGCGCCGGCAGTTACAATTGAAAATCCAGCGCAAGAAAATGCTGCTGCCGACTGAAATTTCAGTATCATCCCCGGATGAAAAATTTCTTAAAGAGTTCCAGGGAATTATCGAAAAGAATTTATCGGACTCGGATTTTAATGTCGATGTATTGAGCAAAAAGCTGATCATGGGTCGATCGACCCTGTTCAGGAAAATCCAGGCTTTGACCGGGGAAACGCCCAATCAATTTATTTTGTCATATCGTTTGGAGCGGGCGGCGCAGTTGCTGAGAGAGAAGTTTGGCAATGTCACGGAAGTGGCTTTCGAGGTAGGATTTTCCAGTGCTGCTTATTTTGCCAAACTTTTTAAAGAAAAAATCCATCAAACTCCCTCTGAGTTCCAGGCTTCTCAAGGAACTCATTAACAATTAACAATTGACAATTAACAATTGAGAAACTTGCAAAAATGCCTCCGGCGGCCAGGGGCTCTTTTGAAAAATCGCCCCTGGACCCCACAAAACTTTTGTTTAAAGTTTTTTTCTATTTTTGCAAGAGGTTCAATGACCAATGACCGTTCTCAAAATGCTCTCCCAATAACCACTCACCACTCACCACTCACCAATGACTAAACAGAGAGACTATTTTTATCGTTTTTGGGACTATATTTATTGCATTGGCGGGAGTAATACTCTATAATGCCCGCGGATGGTGTGAAATGACAAATATAGTAAATAGTAAAATGATAGTAATGAGTAATAAGTTAGACACCTTGATCAGGGATGTTAACATAAAATCGAGTAAAATTAAAGGAGGATAAGAAAGATGGCAGATCAAGTCAATGTTTGTGTTAAGAATTTGTCAGTTGAGGATGTTGAGGTTTATCGTGAGATGGCGGATGGTACCCGTGATTTAAATAAGACCATTGCCGGCGGAGAAGAGGACGTAACCCTTTTACCGGAACCGGGAGTTTTCCTGGTTATCAGTACACCCAATGCTCCCAATGGGTACAACACCCAAAATTGTCCGTTTTACGTGACATTAAATGAAGAGGTGGTGGAATGGTCGGTAATGGATGATTATCACTGGAAAATGCATGTCTCGGATAATACCAGGCCCCCTGAAGTACCGACAGATGTGAATGTAGAAATCGGTGGACCACCGCCAGCCCCGTGAGTTGTATAACGTGGGAAAGGAGAAACAGGGCCTTAAGAAATAATAAGGGGAATTCCCAGTGAAGTACTGCCGATAAGCTGTAAATAAAGGCAGCAGCAGTTAGCAGACGGCAGTCGACAAAAAAAGCCATGGGCTTTAAAAGGGAGACCCTTATGCCCAAAATGAAGGCTAAAGGTATGAAGGTATGAATGATGAATGACAAACTCATGGAGTATGGAGGCGGTTGATTGGAGGTTAACCAATGGCAAAAGAAATTAATGTTACCATCGAGAACAAGTTGGTCCTGGAAAAGAGAGATATGAATGTTTATCATCATTCCACCAGGAGTGCTCATCTGATCAGTCATAACAACTCGATTACTCTCCCCCTGCGGCCGTCGATAGAGGATGATTACCTGCATATTTCCGTGGTCAGTGGGCCGGGTCATTTAATCAATAAGAGTATTTTAAATCTGCCGGCATGGGCTGATTTTGAATTTTCTTCAGAAGGGAAAATAATCGTTGTTCATTCAGACGATCGAACCTTATTGAAAATCCCCCCCGGGCCTTCCACATGGCAATTGAGATTGACACGGTCAATCACCTCCATCATCAACCAGGCAGTGGACCGGGTAACTGTTGGTGACGATCAACTGGAGTACTCATGAAAAAAAAGAGTTGGATACCCGGGAATGATTTAACCCGGGTATGGGTCTGTACGGTGTGTGCTATGATCCCTGGAACTCAAAAGGGATACATATGAGGTATGGGAATGAAGGGAGCAGCTTATAGAGATGGAGAGAAAAATGGTAAGGTGTAAAGATGGAAAGTTAATAAAAGCTGCTCCCTTCGATTCCTATTTATTTAAGGTGTTTAAGCAGGGCCATGATGAAAAGGCAGCGAAAGGATTCCTTCTGCATAATACCGGTTAAGGTATGATAAGGGTGGGTAAGATGGAAAGGCAAAAGAAATACCCCTTCCGTTCCAATGAGAAAGGGGAAAGATGGAATGAAGCCCCAGTCCACCGCCTCGAGGTTTCGATATTTCGAGGTGGTGGATTGGCGGTGGGTCCAAAAGAGGGAAGATAGGAAAAAGAAGGAAGATAGGAAGATGAGGAAGATGGGAGGTTTGGGAAGATGAAAAAAATTACAAATTACAAAATACAAATTACAAACAATGTATATGATCGAGTGTTAGAGCATGTGATGAGTGTAACCGACGAACAGTTTGCCAGTCTTTCAGTAGCGGTACTGGCTAATTCGTTGAAAATCGACCGGTTTAAATTATCCCGGCAATTCAAGAGTCAGAGCACCATGACATTGGAGGAATTTTTATTCAAAGAAAAGATGGCGCGAGCTGCTTTCTTGTTGAAAACTTTCGAGGATATTACGGTGAAAGAGGTATCCCGGCGGATCGGGTTTTGCACCTGCGATTATTTTATCCGGAGATTCAAGCAGTATTATGGGGTCGCGCCTGGAATGTTTAAGAAATTCAAGGCCGTGTTCCCTGGGCTAAGGCAGCAGGAAAGTATGAAGAAAGAAATTAACAAGGAAAATTCTTGTGCTCACTGCGGTTACAGGTCCTTTGTTCTTAATAATGGTAATGAGAAATGATAAGGATGATAAGTGATAAGAGTGATAAGGGACAGGCAAATAATAATATTACCTGGCACTTTTCCCTGATTTTAGTTGGGATGAAAGAAGCTGGGAGTTATAGGTTAACCAGTGATGACGACAGGTTAGTGTAAAGGGAGGTGAAATGTGTCCCATATAACCGTCTACAGCCTCGCCATGATGGGGAGCGCAGATGCCAATGAACGTGAAATACGGGAGCGTATTGAAAAACTCGTGGTTTCCGAATTAAAGCGAAATTTCCTGGAAGTATCAGGACGTATGGAAGATACCCTGGGTAACCTGCGCCTGCTGCTGAAGGTAAATGAGAAGTCGGCTCCTGGAAAGACAGGTGATGTGGAAATTACCATAAAAAAGGATAAAACCATGGCCGTGGATGTCAGTAATGCCCCAGGTAAAGCCTGTATGGAACTTACCAAACCGCTGGAAATGGTTTTTGGACCTCCCCTTTCGGTTAAGTACAAAACTGAGTTCGGGCAGGGAAAAGCTCGTCTGCCGGAACGAAAAACAGTGAAAGGTTGGTAATGATGATTCGAGTTGGTGCACTGCTGAGTGAAAGTTTTGCTAATGGGCCGGGATGCCGTTCCGTGCTGTGGGTCCAGGGGTGTTCCCGACACTGCCCCGGATGCTGGAACCCGGCATTACTTTCCCACTTTGATGGAATAGAAATGACCATTCAAGAAGTCTTTAACAAACTCACCGTATCGAATAATATAGAAGGCGTCACCCTGTTGGGAGGAGAACCCTTTGAACAGGCAGCAGCCCTGGTTGAACTGGGCAAAAAAATAAAAGATAAAAATCTAACCATAATGGCTTACAGCGGTTGGACCCTGGAAGAGTTAAAAGAAAAAGATGAGGACTGCCGCCAATTGCTGGAACTCTGCGATATATTGATCGATGGACAATACCTCCGGACCCTGGCAGCCTCTCTGCCCTGGAGGGGCTCAACCAACCAGGAAGTCCATTTTATTACCAGTAAATACCGACATTTGCGCCCAACCATAAACAATTACAATCGTGACTTTGAAGTCATGATCATTGGAAACCAACTGGTCATTACCGGTGACCCACCGCCGCAAATAATAGATTCCCTCGAAAATAAATTGGGCCTCAAACGATAGGAGTAACAATGGCAGAGAATTGCTTTATTAAAGAATTATCGGAAATTATCCGTGCTGGATTTCCCTTCATCTACATCCAGACCTTTGAAGAAGAAAGAGCCATCAAGCTGCTACAAGATTTATGCGAACGGAAAGGCAGCGACGGACTGGACCGACCGCTGTATATTTATTCTCAAACCCAGGGACTAAAGAGATACCCGGACGGTCAGCCCGACGGGACGCTGCGCTCACCCTACCAGTTATTTGATTTTATAGAAAACGCCAGGGAGAATGCCCTTTACATTCTCCTGGATTTTCATATTTTCTTTGAAGAGGACCACCCGACACCCGATGACTATTTATTGATCCGCCGGATCAGGGATTTATCTTTGGCATTACGGGCATCATCACAAAGCAAAGCAGCAGTAATTATCTCTCCGCTGCTGACACTGCCAGAAGAACTTCAAAAAGAAGTCATGGTCCTGGAAATGCCCCTGCCTGACCAGCAAGAGATGTTGAACCTCCTGGACCGGCTGATAATGAAAACCCGGGGGACCGGCAGTGTATCGGTTTACCTTACCGGGAAACAAAAAGAGCTGTTATGCAAGGCCGCATTGGGCTTAACTACCCAGGAAGCAGAGGGAACCTTTGCCAGGGCCATGGTAAATGACGGGATACTGGATGCAGCGGATGTGGATTATATACTGGCCCAGAAACAGCAGATTTTAAAAAAAAGCGGTGCCCTGGAATACGTGAACACGGATTTTAATATCGATGATGTGGGCGGCCTGGAAAATTTTAAAGAGTGGTTAAATAAACGAAACGGCACCTGGATGGATTCTGCAAAAAAATACAACCTGCCGCCCCCCAAAGGGGTATTACTGACCGGGATCCCCGGGTGCGGCAAGAGTTTATGTGCCCGGGCCGTATCCAGTTTGTGGAAGCTGCCGCTGCTGCGATTCGATATGGGCAGTGTGTTCGGCAAGTATATCGGGGAAAGCGAATCCAACATGAGACGCGCCCTGGCCACTGGCGAAGCCCTGGCTCCCTGTATATTATGGATAGACGAAATAGAAAAAGGAATAGGAGAACAAGGGGATGATACCGGGACCTCACGACGGGTATTCGGTACTTTTCTCACCTGGATGCAGGAGAAAAAAAAACCGGTATTTGTTTTTGCTACAGCCAACCAGGTGAATGCCGTACCGCCGGAACTTCTGCGAAAAGGCCGCTTCGATGAAATCTTTTTTGTAGACCTGCCCGATCTCCATGAAAGAAAACAGGTTTTCCAGGTTCACTTGAAACGACGTTTAACCGCCCCGGAAGTCAAAGGGGATTTTGAGATTACCGATGCGGTACTGACACGATTGGCAGAACTCAGCGAAGGATTTATAGGAGCTGAAATCGAACAAGTCATTATTTCAGCTCTATACGATGCCTTCTTCGCTTCCCGGGAATTTCGAATCGATGATGTGGAACAGGCCATCGGGAAAACTATTCCCCTGTCAGTGCTGCAGGCGGAATATGTCGAATCCATCAGGCAGTGGGCAGCCAACCGGGCAGTACCTGCCAGCAGGAAAAAGGAAACAGGAAAAAATATAAAAGAAAATGAGTAAAAAAGAGAACATTAAGGAGGACAGATGAAAACATTTAAATCCATGATTTTGCAAGACAACCGTCCCCTGGAAGACGGGATGGACCTTGCCCTGGTGTATGCGGATGCCAATAGAGACACGCTGCTTCCCTTTATAGATAATAAGAAAGTGGCGCTGACCAGTGCCCAGGAAAAGCTAACCGCAACCAGGAAAAAAAAGGCCTTCTTGCCCGGGGCAATCATTGCCGCAGTATCGGTGCTGATCCTATTCGTGGATACCACCCTGGGTATTATCGGTATTATAGCCGGGATTATTTGTGCCGTTTACCTGGTAATCAATAACAAGAAAGACATTGAAAAACTGGAAAACGAGGAACAGTCGATCAATTCCTGGGAACCCCCTTACAACGTGTCCCACCTCGGGAAAATATATTACCAGGTCGATGTGATCCCCTTTGAAGACGGCAAAATGGTGGTAGATACATCAGGAATCCAGGAAAGAACAAAATTTGTTTACCCGGAAATACCCCAGGCGGTGAATCGACTCAAAGAGATCGTCGAAACCATGAAGCGATTGCCCGGGGAGTTGTCCATTCTTTTGCCACCATCTTCCAGTCCCGGGCTCCAGGGAGAAGAACCTTTAACCGGCATCGAAGGAGATATGGCCCATATTCTTTCCCTGAACCGGCAATTGCTGGACGAAAAAATCGAAGCCGCCGCACAGGTCCCGGCATTCTCCACTGCCAGTGATGTGGTACATTCGCTTCAATTCCTATCGGGATATCTCGAGGAGAGAGAACCCGGGATGATCATATCCCAGCCCGGGGAATCCGTGGAACAATCCTTGAAAGGTTTGAAAGCCATCAATGAAAATGCCAAAGAGATCGAGAAACTGGGAGGCGAAAATGATGAAAATATCATGCGAAATATCCGCGATGAAATTGATACGCAGATCAACCGGACTAAACGGGCACGTGACTATTCATTGGTGGAGGTACTGGGAAAAAACCTCGATGAATTGAAATCCTTATACGATTATCCTTTGACTCGTTTTTATTGCCCCAAATGCCACAAAGTACCGCCGTATATTGTAGCCAGGGAATTGCCCGTGCCCATCGCCGAACTGGAAAAAAAGCCCATCGATCAATTGAAAGGTTTTTATAAAAGTACGGAAATGGTACATTTTCGCAAATTGGTAGATAACATCCGCAGTCACCTGGACCAGGCCCGCCAGGGCGGTGAGGATTTGAACAGCGAACATTACCGGGTACTGCAAAGTAAACTGGACTCTTATGAAGAGAAAATCCGGGAACTGGCAGTGGAAATCGAGGGACAGGACCCCAAAGCAGAGGTATACAGCCGGAATGCAGTGCTTAAATATAATACGCTGCACCACCATTGGAAATGCCAATTATGCGGGGCGACTTTTACCGAAGAAGAGGCCCAATGGGCCAGGATATTGAAAATCAAAGACGACTTGATTTTGCCGGTATGGGATAAATTATGGTTGGAGAAGCATGATGAATCCATGCGAATCATCAGGGAAAAAGAGAGCGAACTAAGAAAAAACAAAGAACTGGAATCCAAACAACTGCGCGAGGAAGCCAATGTATTTACCCAGGAATACCGCGAGGTACGCAATCAATTGGAAGTAGCCAGTGCCGAATACCAGGCAGCGCGTCAGCAATTTCAAATGATGTGCGACTTTTTCGAACGACGCCAGATACTCTCCCCGGAAACAGTAGCCAGTTTGAGAAATGATATTATGGGCAATACCAATGCTACCCTGGCTACAGAACAAATCATCGAAGTCTCCGACCAGTTGGAAAATCAATTGGAACAAGAACCGGAAACGGTATTTTTGCGGCGGGGACAACTGCATGACTACACAGAGGAGATCAGGAATACCCATAAGTATTTTCAACCTGCTGCCCAGGAACTTTTTATGATCGAAGACAGGACCCCGGCAGAGGAGGAACAGCAGCAGGAACAGCAGGAGCAGCAAGAACAACAGGAGGTGGCCAATGTCTAATGGAAGCATTCATGTTAATGTAGATACCAGCGCAATAGCAGCCGTGGTATCGCGGCTTAAGAGTGATATTAACCTTGTGGCCAGCGAAGTCAGGGGCGTATCCAATAATATCAATATCCTGCAGGCGGAATTGCTGGCCCAGATGGCGATTACCATCGAACGGATAAACGCGGTACGAAACGAAGTATCCCGCGGTATCGAGGCAGCAGCCCAGGCTAAAATCGTGGAAACCGCCTCGGAAATATTTGGAAAAATCGGCATCATTACCTCATCGGCAAAACGTATCAGTCAACAGTATCATAAATCCGTCATCCGCTGCGGTCGTATATCTGAGAAATTCGACAGGCTCAACAACGAAGTCACAGACAGTTACCATACCGATATCCGCAGGTTGGGCAAGTATATATTCGACCTCTGGAACAACCATTACCAAAAAGTAGAAGACCGCATCCAAAAACAACACACCGGCTTTCTAACCACCATGAAACGGTCGGTGGAACAAATAAGAAAATACCGGGAGCAGAAACTGGAAGAGCTGTTAAAAGCGGTAAAAGAAAAATTGGCACATTTCCTGGACCAGCGTCGAGATTTTCATCAGGCCATTTCCATGATAACAGCCAGGAAACTGGATGCACCAGTGGACAAAATCGCCATCCCCGTGATTATCGTCAAAAAAACAGGAACTTCCTCAACTCAAATCAAAATCGGGCATGAAGTGGAACCGGGAGAAAATAAAGACCTCGGCTATTGTTTAAAAGAGACCGATATTTTCAAAACCTACCGGTCCAATTATCCAGACCTGGACAGGGATACTCGCTGGCGCAATATGACACCGGCTGAAATGAAACGATTGGAACATAATCTTGGGAAACTGTTAGAAAAAAAACTGGTAAGCAAGGAATATCATGAATTGTTGATCCAGGGACTTAAAAAAAATCCACCCAAAGTAACCGGAGAGCTTGAATTGTCCCGGGCAGGAGATGAGGTAACGGCATCCCTTCAAACCGATATAGAAAGAGCAGGAAATCGACAGGTGGAAATTAATTTGGAGGAAGAAGCCTTAATTGTAGATGGAAAAGAAGAGGAACCAGGGGAAGAGGAGGAAGTCAAAGCACTCGAGGAAGATGTGAAAAGGTACGAAATAAAATTAGATTTTGATGAGGATGAAAAAGAGAATGAGGAAGAGGAAGAAGATATCGAATCATAAAAGGAGAGAGAATCATGACCAATATCGATAAAAATAATGTAACCTTAACCGGGGAAATGGAAGGGTCTTTTTATCCTTCCTGCCAGTCGGAAATACTACGCAATGTGCTGTTAAAAAGTCCTTATTATTTAAAGGGTGGGATTTTGTCCCAGAACCTGGCAAATAATGGAGGAGGAACGGTCACCGGGCCGGTACTGGCCTCAGCCGAAGTAACCCTGGTACAACCGGCCAGGAAATCGGAACCTTTGCGTTTTCTTTCCGGCATTAGTGCCACCATATCCATATCAGTGGAAGAGGAAGCCAAACCACTGGAAGAGACGGTAATCGGCGATATGCATAATACTGCCCTGATCATAAGAGGCGATGTGGTCAGCGAAATGGTAAAACTGGAAAATGCCCTAATCTTCGGTAATATCAGGGGCCGGCAAATCACTGTAGTCAATTCCATTATTATCGGTTCACTCCTGGCCGAAGATGAGCTGCTGGTAGAAAACAGCAAGTTTGTTTCCTTTTCAGGCGGACATGTGGTATTAAGGGGAAATAACGGGTGTTGGCTGCCATATGGGACTTCATTAGCACCCATTGAATTTGAAGACGTATCAGACAGCCGGGGGAAAAAAATATACTCACAACTTCGTTACCTGGCTATAAAGAACACAAGAGATAAAGAAAGCAAAGGAATGTGGAGCAGTAAGATCACAGGCGGAAATGAGGATAACCAGGAATCCGCTGATACGGCGATGTTATTGGGACCCGGGGATATCAAAAAGCACAAAACCAGGGAAGGGAAAGATATATACGCATTGAACATTGCCCGGCGAGCCTTGAACCTTGCCCCGGTAGAAGAGGAAATCAAAACCATAGAAGAATTCCTGAGAGGTATCCTGATGTACGAACACCTGGATAAATCATCCCAGGAAAGAGAAAGAAAAGAATGGGAGAAAAAGTTCAGGACAGAGGAGTTGGAACTACTCCAATACACACTGGACTTGATATGAACGGGATAAAGTATTGACCGGCAATTCCATAGAGAGACTATTTTTACCATTTTTGGGATTATATTGATTGCTGGCAAATTAATACACCAGGTATAATACCGACGTGTAGACAATAAATTACAAATAGAAAAGGAGGAATAACATGTCTTACCAGTACAAAATGGTGCAAGTGCCGCCAGCCATTCGCGTTAAAGCCAAAGAGCATCAAGGAGGTGAAGCGGCCGCTTACCTGGAAGAAATCGTGAATGAATGGGCCCAGAAAGGTTGGGAATTTTACCGGGTGGATCCCATCGGTGTCCGAACTGAACCGGGGTGCCTGGGTTCACTTTTCGGGCAAAAGGTTCAATTATTAGAGTATTATGTCATCACCTTCAGAAAGGAAAAGTAATCCCATAACCTGGTTAAGCGTTTGGTTGATAAGGGGCTATCGCAAGATAGCCCCCCAACGCATCAGGAATGCCTGCCGGTATACTCCCACCTGTTCTGAATATGGAATCCTGGCCATAAAGAAGTTTGGGGTTTTAAAGGGGTGGGAGAAGACTATTCACCGTCTAATCAGGTGCCGGCCGCCCAATGGTGGGATTGATTTTCCCTGATAAAAAAAGTTCAAGGAAAGAAAATGCCTATCATTCATAACGTGTCCATTGACCCTACGGAAATAGAAAACTATTTCCACATTACCTGGCATAATGCAGAAACCAGGGCAGTCAATTCATTTGAACAGACAGCAGACATTACACCGGAAGAGACCCAAATGATGTGGCAGTGGCCGCGGTGTCAATTGGACATAGGCCAAAAACTTTTCCGTTTCCTGGACGGAGAGAACCAACGCTTCCGACAGGCACTGAACCTGGCCAACTACCAGGGCGAAAGACTCCAGGTCAATTTACGGACCTGCAAACAAACCGCCGATTGGCCATTTGAATTATTAGCAAAAGACGGCACATTTTTACTACCCGACCAGGTTCACCTGGTCCGGAGTGTATCCGATTGGGGTAAAGGAAGAAATATACCACCACAAAATCATCCGTTAAAACTTCTGTTCATGGCCTGTTCCGCCCTGGATGTGGATTCGGAGCTGGATTTTGAGAAAGAAGAGGAAGCAATCTTCCGCATTACTGAAAATTTGTCTATCGATATGGAAATTGAAGATTCGGGATCCCTGGAAGGTTTACGGAGCCGCCTGGAAAAAGAAAAATACGATGTGGTGCACCTGTCCGGTCATGCTGGTATCGATAAAAGCGGGCACCCATACTTTTTCATGGAAGATGAAACAGGGCATAAACATAATGTATTCCCCGATGAATTGTGGAATAAATGTCTTATTGAGAATCCGCCGCGGTTGTTGTTTTTATCCGGCTGCCGTACCGGTGAGGTGCCGGATAGGCCTGATAGTGTAGAGGCATTATCTTTTGCTCATTGGTTGGTGGAGAAAAATAATGTACCGGCAGTGTTGGAATGGAGACAGTCCATGAGAGATGAACAGGCCATCCATGCAAGCAAGATACTTTATCATGAATTGTGCCGAGGGAAAACCATTCTTAAGGCAGTTCAGAGGGTCCGATATGAACTGATGAATAAGTTTGAGTCTAAACCGCATCCGGCCTGGTCCCTGCTGATACTATTCAGCAACAGTATTCCCCTTAAACCCATTGTGAAAGAAGGTCAAGAGTGGAAGACAAAACCCAGGCGCATGAAGCATATCTTTCTCAAACATAGGCAGGTACAGGCGCTTGAGGAAGGATTTGTGGGAAGACGGCGAGAGTTGCAACAAAGTTTACGCACACTGAAACAAAATTTTGATAAAGTGGGATTACTGCTGCTGGGTACCAGCGGATTGGGAAAAAGCTGCCTGGCGGGTAAAATCTGTGAACGGTTCCCTAACCACACATTGATCATTGTTCACGGCATATTCAATACCATTACCCTGGTGGCTGCCTTAAAATTTGCGTTTAATGCTGCCCAGGATGAAACAGGCGGACAACTCCTGGCTGCAAAAAGAGAAATGCAGGAAACGCTGGCTAACCTGTGTGCCACTTCTTTTAAGGAGAAAAACTACCTGCTGCTGTTGGACGATTTTGATCAGAACCTGGAAGGGGCAGAAAAAGGCCAACCCGGTCCGTTGGTCCCGGAAGCCGTGGAATTGTTAAGGGTTTTGCTTCATTACCTCCCCTCCAGCGGTAATATGACCCAAATGATCATTACCTGTCGTTATCAGTTCGCGCTTACCGTACAAGGGGTTGATCTGGTGGCGGATCGGTTGGAACCGGTTTGGCTCACCAGTTTTCAACCGGCTGAACAGCGGAAAAAAGTACGGGAATTAAGACATGTTCTCAATTATGCAGACCCCTCAGCTACCTCGATATTGATGACAGCGGGTCACGGTAATCCCCGTCTAATGGAATGGTTGGACATGTTGTTAGGGGAATGTCCCAAGACAAAAGTTTCTGAGTTATTGGAAAAGTTTAAAGATAAACAAGAAGAGTTCATACGGGAATATAAGATCCGCGAGTCGCTTCATAAAGAGGGCAATAAATTGGCCGGTTTTTTACGTTGGTTCAGTATTTATCGTCGGCCAGTCTTCGAGGAAGGGTTTGAGCTGGTGGCGGAAAAAGCCGACTTGCAAGGTTGGAAAGAACTCCTGTACCTTGGAAGGCGCTTAAGCCTGGTGGAGTATAACCAGGTTCCCCAAACTTACCAGGTGACACCCCTTTTAAAGGAAGAATTGGTAAAGGTATTGGAAGAAGTAAAACCGGCCCACGAAGCAGCATGTGCTTATCACCAAAAGTGTTGTGAAGCTTGTGATGACATTGACCCGATCCTGACCGAAGAGTTGATTTTTCATGCCCTGGGCTGCGGAAAAGAAGATATAGCCTCTGAGCAAGGAGGCCGGTTAATCAATTATTTACGGAAACGTTTGCTTTTCAAGGAATCCCGGCGCATTGGGGAATGGATTTTGATACAAAAAAAACAGGAATGTCATACGAAACATGATGCCTTTCTATTAAATGAGTTGGCAATTACCATCAATGAGTTGGGCGATCAACCCAAAGCCATCCGATATCACCAACAGGCACTTGAAATATGGAAGAAGGTTTATGGAGAAAAACATCAGAATGTAGGGGCTGCCTTGAATAACCTGGGAGAGGCATACAGGGCTTGGGGCGAACCACGGAAAGCCCTCCGATTTTACCAAGAAGCGCTTAAGATATTAAATAATGTTCATGAAAAGACGCACCCCCAGGTAACCGCGGTTATGAATAACCTGGGAGAGGCATTTAAGGCCCTGGAAGATTACTCCGGTGCCATCGATTATTACCAGCAGGCTCTTGACATTGATGAGAAAGTATTTGGCCGGAACCATCCGAAAGTGGCCATTCGCTTGAATAACCTGGGAGAGGCATATTTGAGATTGAAAAAAAAGCAACCGGCAAAAGAATATTTTGAGCAGGCCTATGTGATTTTTAAAGAATTTCTGGGAGAAGAACATTCCTATACGAAAACAGCAAAAAAAGGGCTGAAAGATTGCAGTGAAAAGTGACAGATGTACTTCTTCCTATTTTCCCATTTACGTCTGTGCCTGGAACCGGCACCTGTTACTCATAGCCATCGGAGGCATCCAGGGGGATGTTGTATTTCTTCAATATCTCCTTAAATTCCGATTCAGAAAGCCTGGTACGTAGGGTGTGCATATTTTTTAAAGCTTGAAATGCTTTTGGTGAACCGATTTGAGAAAAAATTAGATACGCCTGTATCGAACACTCCAATGAGGTAGGAAAATCCTCTTTTTCATAAAATAGTATCCCCATCTTGCCATAAGTGGTTGCCATACCATCAATATCTCCAATTTTTTCATATATTTTCATGCCTTGTTGATAATGTTCTAAAGCGGCATCATAATCGCCTTATATTGATATATCCTTCCAACCTGGCAAAGACTATCTGAAGCATCCTTGATATCACCAATCTTTTGAGACATTTCCATGGCTTTTTGATAATGAATTAATGCTTTGTCATATTCACTTTTCTTTTGATAGGCCAGGCCAATCTGAGGGAGACTATCTGAAATTCCTTTGATATCCTTGTTTTTTTCCTTGATTTCCAGGAGTCTAAGGGAGACAGACCCGGAAGGCCCGGAAGGGTGATAAAAATAGATGGTGAATTCAGGGAGGAGGCAGTATCAGGCTATTGAAAAAAAGATAACCGGGGTTTATAATATAAACCATGGATAAAAGTAAAATTGATTACAGACAACAAACCGCTTTTATTAACGCGGACGATAAAAATTTGCTGTGGGATAGGATGCAGAGGAGACCATGACAAAAGAAAAAGTTATATATCGGAAAGATGTTGCCTTCATCAACAGGAAACCAGAACTAATGTACTTGCAAGATTATATCGACATTCGCCCTGAGTCCATTCTTTTCCTTCACGGCCCTAAATCCTCCGGCAAAACTACCCTGCTCTATAAATTTTTCGACCAAATCCAAAAAGAACAAAAACTGGATGTCAAATTCCTGGACCTGCGCGAGACCTTCACTAACGTATACGAGGACTTCCTTAAAACTTTCTTCCACGTCGAAACCCGGGGAGAAAAAAAAGAATCGCTGGCATCCAATATCAATATCGGTTTTTTCAAGATCGATGCTGCGATAGAAAGAAAAATCCTGGAAAAACGGGCCGACCCCTTCAAAGTCATGAAAGCGGAATTCATATCTCTTACCAAAGAAGGTGTCAAACCTGTACTGATCATCGATGAACTCCAGGCCCTGGATAAAATTTACCTTAATAATGCTAAAGAACGCCAATTGATCACAGCATTGTTCAATTTTTTCGTGGCCATGACCAAACAGGCCCACCTGGCCCATATCATCATCGCTTCCTCGGATGGGTATTTTATCAACCAGGTTTATACCGAAAGCCGCCTGAAAAAAGCCTCAACCTTCTACAAAGTGGATTACTTGAGTAAAGAAGATGTCATGGAGTGGCTGCTGAACCTGGAGAAATATTCCAAAATAAAGGATTATACCCTGTCCGCAGCAGACGCGGAAAAAATATGGGATATCGTCGGCGGCAGCATGTGGGAAATCCAGGAAATCCTATCGAGCCTTTTCCGACTCCCCCTGGAAGATATCATTGCTTCTTTCCTGGAAAAAATGAGGAGCCTGATCGTCGATTATGTCGTGAAACCAGAACGGGAAGAAATCGAAAAGTTATTACGCCTGTTTCTCGACAGCGATGAATTATCCAAAGAAAAGATCACATCAAAAGACGAAATCCTGCTGCGGGATATGGTGAGGCAGAATATCCTTTATTTCGATCCCACCAAAGCGACGTATTATCCCCAGGGGAAAAGCTATCACTGGGGTATCCGCTTGTATTTCGATAATAAGAAACCAGCCCAAAAAAGAAAAAGACCCACCAATGACCAATAATTCTCATTCATTCCATCCCTTTCTCATCTTTGAATCCGATTAACCTGTAAAAATCCGGGTAATTGGTTTTGAATGATTCTAATTGGGTTTTGAGGCGCTGTGAATTTAACTCGATGTCCTGGAAAGTGCAGAGTTTATAAAGGGTTAAGGACAACTGGACAAAAAGGCCGCTGGATTTTTCTGCCTCTACCAGGGTTTTGTACCAGTGGTCGCCTTCAAGGGTTAACGCGGCGATCAAGAAAATTATTTTGTCAGCAAAGATAAAAAATGAATGGAGGAAACATTGATTATCTAGCATGAAAAAAGAATATTAGCCACGGACTAACACGGATGGACACGGACGAAAAAGGAACAAGACGGAGAAACACGTATTAATACCGAAGAATTTAATAGATCAACAACAAAACAAAAAGTAAATACCCATCGGTGAAAGTCCGTGTAAGTTCGTGGCAAAAAATCAAAATAAGATCGCCCCTTTTAATCCTTCAAATACAATTTGGGCCCTGTTGCGGGCTTTATCAACAGCCGCATTCGGTGTCACACCAGGTAGGCGGACAGGTGTGGTAACATGTTCCGCATTGGGTGACGCCGCAGGAGAAATTAACGGTATCGCACAACCTGCCGCAGGTGTAGTTGGTCTTCACACCGCCGTGAACATCGCCCATTTGAGGGACGTTCAAATCCGTAACAGTTCTCTTGTTCAGAACCAGTTTTTTGGTGAGTTTCTTAACTTTCATGGTAATCCTCCTTTATATGGAATTTTTAAAACCTGGCCGGTTAGTAAAAACGCTTCTATTGTGCATGTATTAATTTTATTTGACAGGCAACTTTTACTTACCGGGCGGTTACCATTTTTTGTCCCAATTGAAACGCCTTTTCCAGGAGATCATTATGGGATTGGATTTCACCGGGTTCGTTGGCGCTGCCATATACACTGCCGATTAACCGGGCTTCAACATATGTGAACGCATCCTGGAATGTCCGCAGGGCATTAACGGCGCCAGAGGTAAAAACATCCGTATCGCCAAAGGATAGGATAATCCCGATTCGTTTTCCCTTTAATAAATATCCTTCCGAATCTATAAATCCATACCAGCGGTCCATGAAGAGTTTTGTTTGTGCAGAGACCGAGAACCAGTACACCGGGCTGGCAACGATCAATCCATCGGCTTGCTGGAGTTTTGGGTAAATGGAGTGCATGTCGTCTTTAATAACACAAAAGCTGCCCAGGTTTTCCCGGCACCATTCACAGGCGCTGCAGGGTTTGATATCCAGGGCATGGAGGTGGAGTATTTCATAGGTACCCCCGGCGCTTTCTATACCTTCAGCGGCTTTTCGAGCCAACAAGGTGCTGTTACCGTTTTTTCTCGGACTGCCCACGGCAATCAGTATATTTCTTGAACTCATTTTATGCTCCTTTTTGCCCCTGATCGATGAGGCTAAGACCTATATTATTACCACAATGGGCTCCAAAATGCAACATGCAGCGGGATTTTTTCCAGGATTGCGTCAAAGTCGAATTTTGAAGGTACGGGCGACCACAGAGAGTCGCCCCTACATACTTTCGTAGGGGCAGGTCTCCGGGCCTGCCCGAAAATCTTACATTTTGGGCGACTTTGACACATCCCTGGGATTTTTTCTGCCTGATGACAGAGTCCTGTTTATTTTTAAAACCGCTGTTACGTAAACTGGTAAAATGAGAATCCCGGATTTCATTTATTCTTAAAATCGACGTTGATGACCATTATCTCGGAATTGCCAGCGGTCCTGACCGGCGGCCCCCACACTTGAATACCACTGGTGACAAAAAAATGAGTGCCCCGTATTTTCTTATATCCCCATCCTAATTCATAGAGATTCTTAATTATATAATTAAATGGAAACAATTGCCCATTATGGGTATGACCCGAAAGTTGGATATCCACCCCGCGTTTGCTTACTGGTTCGAGTTCAATGGGACGATGATCGAGGACAATAACCGGCAGTTGGCCCGGTATATTATCCAGCAATTCATCGATAGACTTCCGGTTATTCGAATGCCGATCATTCCTGCCCACCAGGCAGAAAGAGTTATCAATCACCACAAAAGTATCTTCCAATAGGTTGATACCGGCATTGGCGAAAAAATCCAATTTACTGTTCCTGCCGTGGGATTCATGATTTCCCGGCGAGGCATATACCCCGTATTTCGCTTTGATCTGCCGGAACATGCGTTCAAATTGTGCTGTGTCCCCATCGTTACGGTGGCCTTCAACGATATCACCGGGTATCAATACGATGTCGGGATGCAGCGAATTTATTTTGGCAGGAAATTTTTCCAGGAATTGTTTACCGGTGATTTGCCCCAGGTGAAAATCCGCTGCCATGGCAATTTTTAAGTGCTTGATTACCGCTGATCTCCGCGGGACGTCTACCTGGTATTCTTTGACCCGGATAGTATTCAAATGCACGCTGCCTATAATCACGACGGCCGCAGAAAAAACAAAAAGTGTACAAAGGCTGATGGCTCGAAATTTACGGCTGTGAATAACCTCCATAGGAACGATTTTCAGCAAACGGTTTATACCGTACAAAATATCAAAAAGCACTAAAAAAAGGAAAAGATACAACAAAAAGGCCACTGCATAATAGCCGCTTAACAGGAAATATTTAACCCAGGCGGAGCTGGCATTGTGCGACAGTACTTCAGCCATCGGAAAAGCCAGTGCGAATAGAATGTATAATAGGGTAAATATTTTCTTATGTCTATCATTGATAAACAGCTTTTTCATGCGATAATAGACATAGATATTGGGCAGCGAATAAATGACTAAAACGATAAATAAGAACATAGCATCACAACGTCATAACGTCACAATGGGACTGGAAATCCGTTTTTCAATCCCAGGAACATTCTAATAAAAATCTTAGCGAAAGTCAATAATTGGAAAAGACAGGCAGCAGCCCTAATTTTAACGAGGTTAAGGTTGAGAAGAAAAGAAATATTTTAGAAGTTCTCCCCCTTAACCTCAGCCTTAACCTCAACCTGGTTTTTTAAGAGACTACTTTTATCGTTTTCGGGACTATTTTTATTGCTTTTGAATCAAGACAAGGGATATGATACCGCCTGTAGATAATAAATACTAAAATAGAAGGAGGTTTGATGTTTTATAAAGAGGTAAAAAATGAGCGGTGAAATCGTTTTAACACCGGCAATGGGTTTAGGAACAGCAATAGGATCCCTGGCAGTAGTGGGAGCTGCGGTGGTTATCGGTGGTCCGGCCGCAGCGCTAGTGGGAGTAGGAAAAATTGTCCAAAAAATCGTGGATAACCGTGTGGAGGCCGCAAAAAAAAAAATAGAAGCAGAAAAATCCAGGCTCCACGAATGGCATGCCTACCAGGAACAACAAAAACTACAAATGGATAAACTCAAAAAAATTCAGCAGTCCATTGAAACCTCGGAAAACCGCTTGAAGGATATAAGCTTAACCGCCGGCAGCAGCAGGCACAGTGGGACCGGACCTACGGCTCAAGGATACTCTTCACTAAACCGCCCAAACGAGACCCTTCGACAAGTCCGTTCTCAACTGGAAGTTATTTCAAAAATCCTCATGGATTTGCCTGACTGCTTTACCGAAGCCGCCAGTTCCCCTTATAAACGATTGCTAAAACAAAGAGACATTTTAAAGAAAAAATCGGGTTCCGACATCCCGCCCACCATCGAAGAAATCGATGCTTTCAGGGAAACGGTCCTGGGGACCTTAAAAACCTACATGAAGGAGTTGGAGATGAAGCGTCAGACCGGAATCCGGTTAAAACAAAAGGCAGAAACTCTTTTTGATGAGATAATGGTCTACCTGGAGCTGGCAGTAGAAGAGAAGCATATCAATGATCTCAATAAAATAAAAACCTGGCTTCTGGAAATGGTAGATGCCGATCAACTGCGTTGGGGACAGGTAGAACTGGTGGAGAAAAAATTTGCAGTAGTGAAAGGAGAAGTTGACTTGCAGGTTACCCGGGCAGCTATTACAGAGACTGCTGCCGACTCATTAAACCGAAATCTTCAAGAGATGGGGTATAAGCCCTTTGAACCCTTTGCCGAAACGGCACAAGGCAGGATGAGAACAGGGACAATGCGAATCCCGGGCGGCGAATTCCTTCGTATCGCCATCCACCATGATAACAAGCTCTCTTTCCAGGTTACCCATGCCGCCAGTACCAACGATACGCCAATATCGGAACTGGAACTCCAATTTTTCAGGGAGCAAGAAAAAAAGTGGTGCAGGGATTTCCAGGAATTAATCCGTTGTCTGACGGCAGAAGGATTTTCCTATACCATCGGATTGGAGCGTTTAATCCCTGATAACTCTATCCCGCTGGTAGTTTTTGAATCAGCCCGGGATATCGACCCGGAAGAGGAAGAAGATATGGACCGATTTAATTATGAACCCAAAAGGAGGACATTACTATGATCGATACCGGCCAGGAATGCCCGGCATGGATACGGGAGTTTTCCCGGTTCCTGCCCCTGAAAAAACTCCTGTTTGTTTATGGGAATATTTTGGATTTGATATCGTACCCCATCAAACGTCCCGGTTCTGAAACGGTTTATTGGACCGAGAATGACTTGCCTGATTTTTTTGAACGGTATCTATTGGGGCTTCGATATGAGATTATCGGGTTCTTTGATCCGATAGAAGGATTATCCTTTTCCAGTCCCCAGATGGAGAGTAATTATAATAAAATCAGCAAAGGGAAAAACGTTGAGGTCTCCCCACCAGCCAGTAAAGAAGACAAATCCGACACCCGCTCTTTAACCACCGACCAGGGACAAACCACGTCCGGCAGCACAGGAAGTTCCCAATTACCTGGGGCGAATGAACCCTTTCAGCAGGAAGGTTCTCAACGGCAGCACCGGGGCAGCAGTAATCATAATCAAATCCTTGAGGAAATCATGAAGGTATCGATGAATAAGACCGTTCCCTGTGCCTTTATTTTCAATTTGGCCTCCCGGTTGGTCACTTCTCCCACCCACCTGGCCAAAGATGAAAGGGAATTGTTTACCAGGATATTGAAAGCGTCTTTAAAAGCCGCTGAAGTGACCCGGGGGGAATCCCATTGGAACAATGTAATTATACTGATCTGTGATAAATTAAATGATCTTCCTTCTTTTCTATTTTTGGGGAACCCCAGGGCCCGTTCTATTCACATCCCCAGGCCGGATACTATTGACAGGACTCGTTTTATCAGGCGAACCTATAGTGCCTTTTACGGTGTTGATCCCGGGGAGAAAGAACCACCACCGCAACTAGGTTCCTATTTTGCCGCCTTAAGCGAAGGCCTGACCCACTATGAAATGACCAGTTTGGTAAGACTCTCCATCGAAGAAAAAATTCCCATCCAAAACATTAAAGCCATATGTGAAAGGTATAAATACGGGATCACCGAAAGCGAATGGGATAAGATTGACAGCAGCCGGTTGGAAGCCGCCGAATCCCATCTCAAATCAAGGGTAAAAGGTCAGGATGCGGCAGTGGCCTCGGTGCTGGATATTATCAAAAGAGCCAAAATTGGTTTATCGGCAGGATCCAGTGGTAAAAGCAGTCGGCCCCGCGGGGTTTTATTTTTCGCTGGCCCCACTGGCGTAGGAAAAACAGAATTGACCAAAGCCCTGGCTGAACTATTATTTGGAAGTGAAGAACGATGTATTCGCTTCGATATGAGCGAATACGCCGCCGGTCATTCCGATGAAAAATTGATGGGCGCTCCCCCAGGTTATGTGGGGTATGAAGAGGGCGGCCAATTGACCAATGCGGTCAAAGAACACCCCTTTTCCGTACTTTTATTTGATGAAATTGAAAAAGCCCATCCCAAAATCTTTGACAAATTCCTGCAAATTTTGGACGATGGCCGATTAACCGATGGAAAAGGCGAAACCGTTTATTTTTCGGAATCCATCATCATATTCACCAGTAATCTAGGCACTGTCTCCACTTCCCAGGACCGGGAAAAGGACAATAAAAACACCGTGAATGTCAACATGTCCTATGCGGTTATAAAAGAAAATATCCTGGGGGCGATACGCAGCTATTTTAATATGACCCTGGGAAGACCGGAAATCTTAAATCGCTTTGGTGATAATTTCGTGGTCTTCGATTTTATACGGCCCCCAGTGGATGAAGAAATTGTCGATCTTTTATTAAAGAGATTGGTGGATTTTACCAGGGAAAACAAGCAGATCGAATTGTCCATCGATCCTGCTGTAAGAGATGGACTCATCACGCTGGCCCGGGAGAAACTCCATCATGGGGGACGAGGTGTGCGCAATGCCCTGGATTCTGCATTGGTAAATTCCCTAAATCGAATATTGTTTGACTCGAATGTCACCAAGAACAGTAAAGTGAAAATCTCTGCTTTGATCGATAATGGAGAAAACGCAGTCACACGCTTTGATTTGAAAATAAATGTAGGTTAAAAAAATGAAAATCAATCTTTATGGTATTGCCTACCCGGTCACAGCCCTGGGCCCCGGGAACCGGGTAGTACTTTGGGTCAGCGGCTGCCGACAACGATGCCCAGGATGTATAAGCCCGGAAATGCAATATCCCCAAGCCGGGAAAGAAATCGAAATAGAAAATTTACAGGTACATTTACTGCAATTGGGCCAACCCATCGATGGCATAACCATCAGCGGCGGAGAACCTTTCGACCAGCCCCAGGCATTGAAAATGCTCCTGGAAGGGCTGTCTCAACAAAGACCTTCATGGAATATCATGGTATACACCGGTTATAAAATAACGGGAATCCGGGCGGATAAAACTGGAAAGGCTGAATTGTTGAAATTTGTCGATATCCTCATCGATGGGAATTATCGACAGGATATACCCTCAACCCATCCCTTAACCGGTTCCGGGAATCAAGTGATCCATTTTCTTACTCAACGGGGGACGGATTTGAAACCGCAAATAAATGCCTTGCCGCGGAATTATTCAAATCTTGGCATCGGTAAGAACCACCATCATTTGCTGATTGGAATTCTCACCCCAACGCTGCGAAAACAAATCCATGGCACACTGCAAATACCAATAACCAATTTTTAGAAAGGAGGAATTCATGCTTAGATATATTAAGAAATGTCCCAGGTGTGGACATGAAAATCATGAAGATGAGTTTAACTGCTCAATATGCGGCTATTCTCTTATTATGGTACCATCAGAGCCAGCATCCGATCAAACCTCTGACCTGGAGGAGGAACCTCTGCACCGTGGTCCGACCTGGAAAGAATCGGGAAAACCAAATGTCGCGGAAGTCCCAGGAAAACAGCCCTCTCAACAGGAACAACCTCATCAGCACCCCGTGACACTCCGAATGGACCCACAAAGTCATTTTCTCCTGGAATTGCCGGGGACCTCCAGGCAATACGAAGTCTACGACGGTTATATCCTGGGGCAAGAACACCCCACCAATGGTGCTCAAATCCAACTCTCGGGAATCGAAGGGGTAAATTATATCCATCGTCAACATTGTCGTTTTGAATTCAGCAGCGGAGAGTGGTATGTGACCCCCTTACCGCAAGCGAATTTTACAAATCCCACTACTTTAAATCTTCAACGTCTTCAAACCGGGCAGAAATATAAAATTATGAATGGCGACCGACTGACACTGAGCCGCATTACATTTTATATAAGGATATTCAAATGAATAAGACATTTTATATCTACGGGCACACCCATAAAGGAATGGTGCGAGAGATAAACGAAGATCATATCCTGTTGGGACGTTTTATTAAAAATAGCGGCGGCATGGGCATGGTTTTTGCTTCAGATGATGATTTCATGCAAGATCAGGGCATGCTTTTTGCCGTGGCCGATGGCATCGGTGGAGAAAATTCCGGTGAAACTGCCAGTAAAATGGCATTGAAGGCCTTTGAATACCAATTCTACAGCAGAGAAAAAAAAGACCTGGATTTAAATGCATATATAGAGATTATCGAATCAGCCGGCAAGCGAGCCAACGATACCCTTCTAAGAATTTCTCAAGATAACCCCGGCACGGCCGGGATGGGTTGTACCATTACCGGGGTCTGCTTGATACCATCGGGTTACCTGGTATACAATGCCGGGGACAGTCGGGTGTATCGATACCGAAATGGAATTCTTAAAACACTTACCAATGACGATACCGTCGCCAGCCAGGCGGTTCAATCCGGGCAAATGAGCTTCCGTCAAGCCGAAGAGTCCCACCAGCGCCATACCCTAACCAACAGCCTGGGTACTGCATCGTTTAATCTAAGGGTAAAAAAAGGACCGGAACTCCTTGAAGGAGACATGATCCTGATTTGTTCGGATGGATTGCATGGCCTGGTGGACCATGATCGATTGGAAAGCCTGTTGAATCCCAATGAATCGGCAGAAACCAATGTGCTAAAATTTCTACAGGAAGCCCTTCATAAAGGAGGAATCGATAATATTTCCGTGATTGTCCTGGTCCTGAAAACCATTGAAAAGGAAAATAGTAAAAAAAATAATGAAGAAGCCAAAGAAGTCGCCGGGACCTCTGAAAATTCTCAGCAAGAGGAGAAAACCCGGGACCATAAAGTGGAGGTACAGCATGAGTAATAAAGAAAACCAAACCAATCCGTCTGGCCCGGTCACGGACCGGTGGGATAATTCCCCTGCGCCTGTAACCGAAAGATGGGAGGAACCACAGGTTACGGACCGGTTAATCGAACCATCGGTAACTCACCGCTGGGATGAGTCGATATCGGGAGAAACCGCTATTACCCTGGACCCATTGGGAATAAAAAGGGAAGAACTGGTGGATGACCGTTACCGCATCCAGGAAGGTCCACTGGGAGGTTATACCGGGGAAGCGGAAATATACAAATGTCATGATGAAAGTACAGGACAAACCGTGGCATTAAAATTCTACCGTCACCATATCGTTCCTAAAAAGGATGTGATGGCCCAGCTTATAGGCCTGGCACACCCGGATATCGTCTGCCTTAAAGCCTATGGCCTATGGAGTGGGCGATTCTATGAAGTCATGGAATACTGCGCAGGGGGAAGCCTCGATGAATTTATGCCCCTTACAGAAGAAGAAGCGATCCTTTACCTCCAGGAGATCATTAATGGTCTCAATTATTGTCATGACCAGGGAATCGTTCACCGGGATATTAAACCCAGTAATCTATTCTTCCGCTATAATGGTAAAAAAGACCTGGTCATTGGCGATTTCGGGATCAGCTCTGTCATGGAAGGAGATGAAAAAGTACGAAAAACCCAATCCTTTGGCAATATTACCGTTGATTATACCGCACCCGAGTTGTTCAAAAGGGAGAAATTGGTAAGTCCCAAAACCGATTATTATGCGTTGGGGATCACCTTGATCCACCTGTTAAGCGGCAGTTCCCCTTTCCATGGCATGGATGTCAACTCTATAATTTCCGCCCATTTAACCGAAGAGATAGAACCCCCTGGGAAGGTCTCCGCCAGGTTCCGGCAATTGGTTAAGGGATTGACAGAGAAAGACCCGGGCAATCGCTGGGGGTATCGCCAGGTGCAGCAGTGGCTCAAAGGAGAGGTGGTGCGGGCGGATGATGGGACGGTGTGGAAACCCGATAAGTATGCCGGCAAAGATTCCCCTTATCCCGCCTGTGAAAAAGCCAAAAATCCACGTCAATTGGCGGCTTACCTGCATGAAATCGATGCCGAAAAGGACCTGTTCAGGGGGCATATCAGCCAATGGGTCCAACGTTTCGACGCTCCACTTTCGGATCGTATTATCGAAATAGAAGAAGACCCTACATACAAAGTCCATAATAGGCGACTTGGTGTGGAGAAGCTTCGGTATCTCCTTGATCCCACCTACCCGTTGATGATTTTAAACATACCGGTCCACACTATCGAGGACCTGGTGAAAATTCTTCAATCGGATGACAACTCTATTTTGAAAGAGTTGGATAAAGCCTTTTGGAAAACCTATATTGAAATCTGGATAGACGCCACCCAGGAAATATCAAGAAAAAAAGAACTGCTGCAGCGAATCAAAACCCTCCGTGAACGGTTGGAAAAAAGCGATAAAAAGCATTTGGGACCTTTTGCCCTTCTCTATATGTTGGCACCCGGCGTGCCCTTGAAATTGGAACCGGGTGTGGAAATAACCAAACCTGAGGACCTGGAGGAAATCCTGTCAAAACATCCTCATATAGATACAACCGTAAGACGGTTTATTTTTGAGGGTAGGATGGAGGAGTGGTTAGGGGCGGCATTTCCCGACAGGAGCGCTGACTATAATTTCGTACTGGAATGCAGTAAAATTTACCAAAATAACCAGGACCTGGGTTTTTATGCCATCCGTTGGCATTTCGATCCTTATGTGCCCTTCCCTTTTGGCACCCATAAGGTTACCTTGCCCAAACAACTGGCCGCTCTTATCGATGCCGATAATCAAACCCGGCAGCAGGGAATAGAATTATTGAAAAATGGGTGGCTGCGCACCTGGTTGACCGTCACCGCGAAATTAAAAGACCCCAGGCCTTTTGATGATGTACTAAAACATCCCAATGCCAGTTGGGAAGGCAAGATGGAATCTGTACTGCATCTCTTGGACCCGGGTATTCCCTGGCCAAAAATTACCGCTGATCGAAAGGCCATCCACCTGGGAAAAGTGCCAAATGAATCTAAAAAGACAGTATCGATCCGGCTCCATAATTCCGGTCCGGGGTATATAGCCGGGATCGTTACCCTGGAAGGGGACGGGAAAGGGTTTAATATCGATAGAACCAGGATAGAAGGGGGACCGGAAACGGTGACATTAACCATCGATCCCCTGGGCGTTCCTGTGGGTTCACATCAAACCGCCAACCTGGTAGTTAGCACCAATGGCGGGGCTTTAAAAATACCGGTTTCTTATGAGGCAACCGCACCGATTGGAAAAATGATCGGGCGAAGCCTGCTGAGAGGTGGGATATTGGCAGTTGTCCTTGGGTTATTCCGACTTCTATTGGTAGAATTTGAACCGGAAATCAAGGCAAAGATCGTCGATGGGATAAGTTGGAAAGAACTGCCCATAAGTGCGGTGTTTATCCCCCTGGGGCTTCTCTTAATCGGCATAATAGGCGGAGCCATATATTACCTGGTGAGGATATACAATGTTAAAAGAGATTGAAAAAGTCCCGGTATCCTGGAAAGAAGCATACAAACTGGGACTCTCCCTGGCGTTAAATCATATGGTATTGACATTAATCACTGTTTTTGCCATTCTATGTGAGCGATCCCTGTCACTCTTTGTTCATTTTAGCGGGATATCCATTACAAAAGTATTCAACCAGTACAAAGAGGTGGCAGCGTCACTAGCTAAAGACCCTTTGGGGCAGTCATGGACAATCGTTCAATTCAAAGAATTAGCTTCGTTTTTCCCGGTGGCCGCTCTACTTTTTGTCATGGGGGCATTTTTCCTGGTGGGAATACTCGGCCTTATAAGAGACCTATTGGTGAAAAAAAACTTCAAAACCACTCTTGTATTGAAGCGCGGCAAGCAGTATTTTTGGCCCATTGTCCGGTATAAGCTGCCCATATATTTGCTCCTGGGCATTATCCTTATTGTGCTGGCCTCTTCTGTCATGCCAAACTTCAATGCACCCGCCGTCCTCACTGTTGAACTCTTTATTGCATCGATAATATACGGGATCATATTCTTTTTTTTTCGAATATTCCTATCTTTGGGGCCCAAAATGATAGTAACCGAAGAAATAAAAAAAGTCTTTCCCCTCTATAGGCGAATCATAAAACTGGTACATCCCTATTGGCAGCCGGTCATGATTTTTTATAGTTTGATGTTTGCACTGTTGGGAATTACCATCATTCTGCCTATTGGGCTTAACATGCTGGGGATCCCTTTTGTTCCCCTTATCATTATTTCCGTGGTAGTGGTATCCTTTCTAACCGTGGTCATCAAGGCATCGTCTTTTAGCCTGTATTTGCAATTACGATCTGTAGAAGAGAGCGGGATATTCCTGGAAAGGGAGTCCCAACAAAAAGTTCTCTCCATCGATAAAACAGGGGAATTAACCCTCAATAAATAAATCTAAGCAAGGAGGTGTTGAAATGGATGATTTTTGGGGAATAATAGTAGCCATCATCGTTATTGCCATTGTTGTAGAGATAGTGAAGTTCCTTTATAAATTTCTTCTTTTTGTGGTAGGGAACATCATTGCGCTATTCGAGATCTTTTTCGGAGCCTGGAAATTTCTGCCGCCCTATGTATCCTGGGCTATTGTAGGGCTTGTCACCGGAACGTTGTTCTATTTTGCCATCATCGAAGCGGATAAATTGTCCCGTCCCGCGGTTAGACCTATATTAATTATCATAGCCTGTTTGTTCCTGGTGATACCGGTATTGTTTTAAAGTTTGCTTTTGCGGATTTTACATGACGTAAGGAAATAAAATGCCTGTTATCTATAACGTAACCATTGAACCTACAGGGAAAGAAAACTTTTCCCAGGTGACCTGGTATAATCCGGGAAACAATACCCGTGATTGTTTTCTCCAGGAAGCGGAAATTACCTCTGAAGAAATCCAATGGCTGTGGCAAATACCATCCTATCAATTGATAATCGGTGAAAAGCTTTACCGCTTCCTGGATGGGGAGGTGCATCGATTCCAACAGGCATTGAACCAGGCACATCATATGGGAGAACTACTGCAAGTAAATTTAAGGGCCTGTAAGCAAACGGCTGATTGGCCCTTTGAACTGTTGGCCACAGGCAGTACATTCTTGCTCCAGCAAAAGATGCACCTGGTACGCCGTGTTTCCGATTGGGGAAAAGAAAAAGAAATCCTTCCTGTAAACCGTCCGCTAAAACTTCTGTTCATGGCCTGTTCCGCCATCGATGTTGAACCGGAATTGGATTTCGAAGGGGAAGAAGAGGCTATCTTTCGCATCACGGAAAATTTAGCCATCGATATGGAAGTGGAAGATTCCGGGTCCCTGGAAGGTTTACGCCGTCACCTGGAACGAGAGCAGTACGACGTTGTATATTTATCCGGCCATGCCGGTATCGATAAGAACGGGAACCCCTACTTTATCATGGAAGATGAATTTGGAAATATGCGGCAGGTATCCCCGGGAGAATTGTGGAATGAGGCCCTTATCGAGAATCCGCCGCGATTGTTGTTTTTATCCGGGTGTCGAACCGGGGAGGTGCCGGATAAAGAAAAAAGCACAAATGCGGTATCTTTTGCCCATTTACTGGTGAAGAACTATAATGTGCCGGCGGTGTTGGGTTGGGGACGTTCGGTGGGCGATAAACAGGCTATCAATGGCGGGAAAATACTTTTCCATGAATTAAGCCGCGGCAAAACGATTCTGGAAGCGGTGCAGCGGGCCCGGTATGAATTAATGGAGCATTTTCCTGGCGATAATAAACCTGCCTGGCCCTTGCTGCGGTTGTTCAGCAGCGGTATGCCGCTGCATCCTATCGTGGCTAAAGAACAAAAGTGGAAACCCAAAGTACGGATAATGAATCATGTTTACCTGAAGAACAGCCAGGTAAAAGTGCTGGCTGAAGGATTTGTTGGGCGGCGGCGCCAATTGCAAACCGGTTTGCGCGCACTAAAACAGGACAATGATAAGGTAGGGCTGCTGCTCCTGGGTACCGGCGGATTGGGAAAAAGTTGCCTGGCCGGGAAAATCTGCGAACGCTTCCTCGATTATACCTTAATTATTGTCCACGGCAGGTTTAATGCCATTACCCTGGAGTCTGCACTAAAAGATGCCTTTATTGCCGCCCAGGATGAAAAGGGACTAAAAATTTTATCTTATAAGATAGAGATGAAGGATAAGCTGCCCAACCTTTGCTCCACCAGTTTCAAAGAAAAAAACTATCTCTTCCTGCTGGATGATTTTGAACAAAACCTTGAAGGTGCGGATAAAGGAACACCTGGGCCAATATTGCCTGAGACAATGGATTTGTTAAGGGTTTTGCTTCATTACCTTACATTTAGTGGAAAAATGGCACAAATGGTTATTACAAGCCGTTATGGGTTTTCTTTGACCTTGTCCGAACAGAACCGGGACATGGTGGCGGAGCGCCTGGAGAAGGTTTGGCTCACCAGTTTCCATGAGTCGGAGCAGCGTAAAAAGCTTAAGGAATTGCCAAATATTATGCAATATGAAGACCAATCCATGGTTCCCGATCTGTTGGCTGCCGGGCATGGTAACCCTCGCTTAATGGAGTGGCTGGATATTTTAGTGGGCCACATGAAATCTGTTGAATTACCGGCGTTGTTGGAAGCCATTAAGGATAAACAAGAAGATTTTGTCCATGAGCAGGTGATCCGCGAACTGCTTAACAAAGGTGGTAAAGAAATGGAAAGCTTTTTATGGCGGTTCAGCATTTATCGTCGCCCGGTTCTCTTGGAAGGGGTGGAAGTGGTGGTGAGGAAAGCCGGGTTGAGAGATTGGCATGAATTACTTCACAAGGGAATGGGTTTAAGCCTGGTAGAGCATGACCAGGTGCGGCAAAGTTACCAGGTCACGCCGCTTTTACGGGAAGAATTATTGAAAAACATAAATGAACCTAAATTGTGCCACGAGTCAGCATTTGCGTATTATAAAAAAATATGTGAAAACCGGGAACCCATCGATCCGGTTTTAACGGAAGAGTGGGTGTATCATGCATTGGGGTGTGGGGAAGAGGATGTTGCTTCAGAGCAAGGAGGTACACTGGTTAATGTTTTACGAAACCGCACAGATTTATGGGAATCGCGGCGGGTGGGGGAATGGATTTTGTCGGAGAAAAAGCATGAATGTTCAACTGGAAGCGATGCATTTTTGCTATATTCTCTCGCCCTTACGATAAATGAGCAGGGAGATAATCTCAATGCAATTGAATATTATGAGAAAGCGCGTTCGATTACTCGATCTGTGTTTGGAGATGATCATCCTGAAATGGCTTTAATATTTAATGGTATTGGCGGAGCGTTTGAAGCTGCTGGAGAATATAATAAAGCCATCGATTATTTCCAGAAGGCAATTGACATCGATCGAAAAGTATATGGAGAGGAGCATGAAGATGTACTCAGAGATAAGAATAACCTTTATAAAGTTTGGGGGCAATTAGGAGAGTATAAAAAATGTATCGATTCTTATCATCAGTTGCTGCCTATCTTAAAAAAAACACATGGCGAGAAGGACCTCATTGTTTCCACTTTATTGAATAACCTGGGTTCAGCGTATATTGGCATGGGAAATTACCGTCAGGGTATAGTGTATATAAAACAAGCGCTTTTAATCACTCAAGCCATTGATGGTGAGGAGCATCCGGATGTTGCTCTTCAATTGAATAATATAGGGTCAGCCTGGATAAATATAGCTGAATTTAAAAAAGCCAAAAGCTGTTTGGAACAGTCGCTGAGTATTTATAAGAAACTATATGGCGAGCAACATCCGAATGTTGCTTTGGCATCGAATAATCTTGCTTTAGCCTGGTTAAGTTTAAGTGAATTTGAAAAAGCCGTTGAATATTTCGAGCAGGCACTTATTATTTTTAATAGGTTTCATGATGGGTACCTCCCAAATATTACCACTACCTTGAATAACCTGGGCGCAGCGTGGAATGCCTTAGGAGGATATAATAAAGCCCTTGAGTATTTAGAACAGGCTCTGGCTATTTCTAAGACTTTTTTGGAGGCGGAACATCCTGATGTAGCACGAATCTTATATAATCTTGGAGACGCAACGAGATATCTATCCCATTATAGAAAAGCCATCGAGTATTTTGAGAAAGCGCTTTCTATCTATCGTAAGATGTACGGCGATGAGCATCCGGATGTGAGTAAAATTTTGAGTAATATAGGAATATCCTGGTACGCTTTAGGTGAATATAATAAAGCCATCGATTATTCCCAACAGGCGCTTTCGATTGGTAAGAGACTTTATGGTGAAGAACATCAGGATATCGCTGCAGCTTCGACAATTTTGGGATCTGCCTGGAGCGCTTTAGGGCAACATGAGAAGGCTATCGATGAAAACTTGAAAGCATTGGCTATCTGGAAAAAAGTATATGGGGAGAATCACCACAATACTGCAATTGCATTGAATAATATAGGAACGGCCTGGATCGATTTAGGTGAATATAATAAAGCCATCGATTATTGTCAACAGTCGCTTTCGATTAGTCAAGCAATATATGGTGAGAACCATCCGACTTTGGGTCTAATATTGAATAATATAGGAGAGGCATGGAGATATTTGGGGCATTCAGAAAAAGCAATGAATTGTCATCAGCAGGCATTGACTATTTTAAAGAATGTTTATGGAGAAGACCATCCTGATGTAGCAACTACAATAAGTAATATAGGTTTAGTATGGGGTAATTTAAGTGAATCTCAGAAAGCAATCGAACATTTCGAACAATCTCTATACATTCTGAAAAAGATTTATGGAGAAAAGCACCCCGAGATAGCTATTTTGCTACTAAATTTGGGAGGATCATACACAGATATAGGAGATAATATAAAAGCCATAGGTTATTTCGAAGAGGCTTTGAAAATTTGTGGAGAGTTTAATAGAGAGAGGAATCCAATTATAGCTAATACTTTGAATAGGCTGGGGGTAGCGTGGTATATGTTGGAAGATTACCACCGAGCCATTGATTATTTTGAAAGGGCACTTTCTATCTATCGAACTGTTTATGTAGAAGAACATCCGGATGTGTCCGATAATTTGAACAATCTGGGCCTTACTTGGGCTAATTTAGGTGAATACAAAAAAGCCATCGATTATTACCAACAGGCACTGTCAATCAATGTTGCCCTCCATGGAGATGGGCATCCCAATGTAGTTCAAAACTTTAATAATATTGGTCTGGCCTGGGACGCTTTGGGAGAATTTGAGAAAGCAAAAGGATATTATGAACAATCACTGGTGATCCTAAAAAAAGCTCCAGGAGAGAATCGATCAACGAAAATTATTGTATTAGGTAATTTAGGAGATTCATGCAGAACTATAGGAGAAACAGAAAAAGCCATAGAATATTTAGAGGAAGCTTTGAAAATCTGGGGGGAGTTAAATAAAGAGAATCGCCCGGATATAACCGATATATTGAATAACCTTGGTATGGCCTGGAGTGCTTTAGGCGAACTCCAAAAAGCCCGGGATTATTATGAGCAGGCACTTGGTCTATTTGAAAAAATTCATGGTGATAATCATAGACTGGAAGAAATTGATGTATTGGGAAAATTGGGAGAAGTGAAGAGAATTTTAGGAGAGACAGAAAAGGCAAAAAACTGTTTTGAAAAGGCTTTAAATATCTGGGAAAACTTTGACAAAGATAGGCGCCCGGATATCCCCATCATAATGAATAATTTCGGTCTTACGCTGTATGAATTGGGTGAGCATCAAAAAGCCATTGAATATTATGAACAGGCGTTTACGATTATGCAGAGATTAAATTGGGAGGAAAGTGAGGATATTGCCACAGTTTTGGATAACCTTGGACTGGCCTGGGTAGGTTTGGGTGAATTCGAAAAAGCAATTGATTATTATGAACAGTCCATGGTTATCTTAAAGAAATTTTATGGAGAAAATCACTTCCAGGTAGCCATTGTATTGAATCAATTGGGAGAGGCCTGGGGGGCTTTAGGAGAATCCAAAAAAGCGATAACCTATTTCGATGAAGCCCTAAAATCCTGGAAGGCTCTAAATGAACCTACGAATCCAAATGTGATCAAGGTATTGAATAATTTAGGTTCAGCCTGGTACTTGTTGGAAGATTACAATAAAGCCATTGATTATTACCGGCAGGCGCTTCTAATTAGTCAGGGATTGAATGGGGAAGATGGGGAAGAGCATCCTGATTTTGCTGGTCAATTGGTTAACCTGGGTTCAGCATATTTTCAATCAGGGCAAACAGAAGAGGCAAAAGACTATTTTAAGAAAGCCTATGATATCTTTTATAAAAACCTGGGCCCAGGACACCCCGAAACAGAAAACGCAAGCGAATGGTTGGAAGCATGCCGATAAAATCTGGTAGATGAATAAAAAAACAAGGAGAATAAAAATAAAATGCCTGTTATTTATAATGTAACCATCGATGAAACCGGGAAAGAAAACCATTTCCAGGTGACCTGGCAAAACCCGGAAAGCAAAACAAAGGATTTTGCGGAGTATAAGGAGGGAATCCAATGACCATGGAAATAGAATGCGGAATAGAAGATGAAGCTATCGAAAAAGCCCTGGAAAAGGGAGATTTCCAGGCACTTCTTAATATGGTATCACCCAATATCGAAGATCGCAATTTAAGGGATGCCTGTATAATGGCCGAGGCCTCGGAGATATCGACACTTACAACTACGCAAAGGTTAGATTTATTAGGGCAAGCTATTTTTACCGCATACCGTTACCAACCTTATTTCGAGGATTATGAACTATTGATTAACCATTCTTTCCAGTTAGCCTATAAGCAGCTTTTAATAAGGCTTGAACAAAATCATATGGATTCGGGACTGATAGAAGAACCCGTTGGAGCGATTGCCCGACTCTATGCTGATCCGGATGATTTGTATACCACCGAGAAACATGAAGCCCTGCGAATATCCCAGGTCTATTTTTATTATATATTATCCAACATCGATGATGTACCCCAGGTGGAACCCGATGATTTAAGAGGTTATTGCATAACCATGGGCACATTGGCTGTTGGATATGCCCATGCCACCGGGGATTTTTACGAATGCCTTTCCATGGCAGATATTATCGTGGAGTTGCTAGAAAAAATCGATACCGACAGATGGTCCCCGGATCTCCGGCAGGACATGAGGAAAGCCCTGCACCTTATGGCCATCAACGCCATTAAAGCTGCCAGGGAATTGGGCAAAGATTCCGAAGCCTCAGGATGGGAAGATTTTGCCGAAGTCTTATCCCTGTTTTTGGAAGAGGTGGGAGATATGAGCACTTTCTTCACGGAAAGAGGAGATACCCTCATGGCATTGGGGAAAGCTGAAAAGGCTTTGAAATACTATAAAGATGCAAATAAAATCCCGGGTTTGAATAAAGAGGAGAGTAAAAATGCCTTCCGTAGATTCGAGTTTGCAAAAGTAATGATCACGGGGAGTTTTGAAAATTTATTCAACGCCGCCTTAGCCGATGTTTTAAGCAAAAATGAGATAGCCAGCCTCGTACGTTTCTACGATAGCGCAGTATCCGGGAATGCTGACAGTGATGATTTAAAAAAAATGATGAATATCATGGATAAAGTGATAAACTGGGGTGCTGAAAAATCTTCCACCAGGAATACCACCAGACCGACATCCCCTGGAGATACTTCAGGACCGGAACACTTGTTTAGGGTAATACAAGCCTTATCTGCCTTCTCCAGTGGCGATGCAAAATCACTGGCGACATATTCACCCGGAATCGTACAATTAAGCCGAAGTAATTCCCCTAATCAATTGTTGGCATATCTTTTTTTGATCCAACTCCGTCAAAGTACCGGTGAATCGATTATGTGGGAAACTCTTTCGCCGCTGGCATTAAAACTGGTGGAAATAGAATCCGATTTATATTTAGTAATTCTATCCATCCTGGCTGTAATTCTCTACAAGATGGACAAAGAGGAATTGGTGAAAGCGGCCGGCACCGTGGGAAAAGTTATTGAACGTGTAACCTTTGACGACCAGACGAAAAGAACCTCTATTTCCTCCTTCCAACAAACAGCCCTGTCAATGCCGATTATCGATTTTCTCCTGGTCCTCCTGGTTAAAATCGCCCAATATATTCCTACTGAGAGCAACCTATGGCTTGAACGCGCCGCCCAGCTAAAATATTTTTCTTCCTATCGTATCCCCAGGCAACTCCAGGAAGCTAAAATCTTTAAATATTCCACAGAATTGCCTATCGAAGACGTCCGGCTAATCGTGAAACTGAACGAAATGTTGACGAGATACACCCTCTCCACGCGGGGAAAGGGAGGGGGCAAAAGGAAACCCCGGTTAGAAACCCAATGGATGACCCTATTGTATCCTATCTACAGCCGGTATCACCTATCCTACGATTCGACCCAACACAACTTTTCTTTCCCGGAACTTATTCAAGCAGAAGTCCCCAGGTTGCCCGGGATGAAAGGCTTTGAGCCTTTTTTCCTGGTTATCGTTTACAACAATGGTACATGGCAGCATTATACTGCAGTGTATCGCTTAGATAATAAACAAATAGGAAAGTACGTGGAAAGAATTAGAAAGCACCGCCCTATGGATAGTCATATTATAGCTATGGGGGTGAAATTGAGAGAAGCAATATTACCCTTTGTCGTGGAATCCAGCTCTTATCCTATATTCGGAGTACGTTCCACCGGAATGATGCAAAATATTCCCCTAGCCGCCCTCCCCCTGGTGGTCGATGAGAATACAGGCAGGGTAACGCAGTGGGTAGGAGAAGAAATGGTTACCGTTTTACTTACTGGAAAAAATCAAGATATGGAATTGCTATATAAGCCGGTATCCGTAAATAACTTTTCCCTCTTTGTCAATACATCTTTTGACGATTTGTTTTTCTGCCCCCTTCCCGGTGTCCGACAAGAGGTGGAGACGATTAAGACCATCGTTAAAGCCCAGGGAAGTGTCTCATTGGACCTTTTTTGGGAAACCCGATCCAACAGGAAAAATTTCCTGGAAATGTCCGGTTCTAAAAACCCTGAAGTGATACACATCGCTTCCCACGCCATTACCGATGAGAAAAATCCTTCGAACAGTTGCATTATTCTATCCGGCAAGGACTCACAAGGCAATAAAATATTAGCGGCAGTAGGATATCATGATATTATACTGATGGATTTGCGCCGGTGCAACCTGGTGGTATTAAGTACTTGTTCTACCCATGAAGGGAAAAGTATCATGGGTGAAGGCATTATGGGGTTGGCATGGGCTTTCAAAGTCGCGGGTGCCAGGGTAGTGATTGCTACCAGGTGGCCCGTGGCGGACCAGGTGGCGTCTAACTTCTGGGGGCCTTTCTATGAACGGTTACTTAAAGGAATACCCATTGGAGAAGCCTTTCGAGAGGCCAGGTTATCGATAATGACCCGGGAGAAATGGAGGCACCCCTATTATTGGGGAGTTTTCCAATTGATTGTATAGAAAATAAGTACAAGGGAGGTGAAATGCCTGTTAGTTATTATATATCCATTGAACCAACGGGAAAAGAAAACCTTTTCCACATCATCTGGCAACATTCAGAAACCAATACAGTGAATTCCTTTGACCAGGAAGCAGAGATCACGCCTGATGAAGCGCAACGCTTGTGGCAGTACTCACAGCATCAAACATCAATAGGAGAAAAACTCTTCCGCTTTCTGGACGGTGATTCCCGGTGCCTTCTACGAGCCCTGGATGAAACACACCAACAAGCCGAATCACTCCAGTTGAATTTACATGCCTGTAATCAAATCGTTGATTGGCCCTTTGAATTGTTAGCAGAGAGTAACAAATTTGTACTCCTTGACCGGCTTCACCTGGTAAGACAAGTATCCGATTGGGGTTCAAGTGGAATTGGTTCCAGGCAAAGTGAAATATGAAACTTTCGACTACTCTTTTATTTTAAAAAATTTTACCGCCAGCAGCGTAAAAATAGCTGTAAATCCCAGCAGTACAATGAGATTCATTAAAATATCAGCCAATCCCTTGTGGAAAAAAATGATTTGATGGAATGCATCCATGGCCCAGTAAGCCGGCGAGATCATGCCAATGGTTTTAAAGGTCTGGGGTACCACCTCCAGGGGCCACCAACATCCGCCCAGGGCAGCAAATAAATTGGCCAGGAGTACGGAAATTCCTATAATCAGGTCCTCTTTCTTAAATACGGAACCGATGAATATACTCAATGAAGCAATGGCAATAGAAAACACCAATACATTGAGCAAAGAAAGAAAATAGTTGCCCAGGTTTAAGCGGAAAAACAAGATGCCGGTTACCATCAATATCAGCGCCT
>Ga0316628_100000153_pt1 | contig 43100 bp, 32 predicted proteins | sample OWC_Aug_M2_C1_D5_FD_207648 | JGI IMG/M metagenome (GOLD analysis project Ga0316628, IMG submission 207648) | Wetland soil microbial communities from Old Woman Creek delta, Ohio, United States - OWC_Aug_M2_C1_D5_C | ecosystem: Environmental > Terrestrial > Soil > Wetlands | place: USA: Ohio...
AGGTCCTGAAAAAGGGCGACAAGGTCGAGGCGGTCGTGCTGAACATCGACGCCGAGAACCAGCGCCTCTCGCTCGGCCTGAAGCAGCTGGCGACGGACGTGTGGGACGATTTCTTCACGCATCACCAGGTCGGCGACACGGTCGAAGGCAAGGTGGTGCGGATGACCAACTTCGGCGCGTTCGTCGAGCTGGCCGAAGGGATCGAAGGGCTGATTCACGTGTCGGAGTTCGACGACCAGCAGGGCGGCGAGAAGATCGACCTGCAGGTGGAGCAGACCTACCCGATGAAGATCATCAAGCTGAGCCCGGCCGAGCGGAAGATCGGGTTGAGCATCCGGGCGATGCGCGCGGATCAGGATCGGGCGGACTGGCAGAGCTACGTGGAGAGCACGGGTGGCAGCGGCGGGTTCTCGACCATCGGCGACCACCTGAAGCACCAGTCGTAAGGGCGATCGCGAAGGGGTCTGGGTCGCGGGGATCGGGGGGGAAGCATGACGTCCCCCCTGATCCCTGGTCCCCGATCCCTACGCTGTTGAGCGGCGGCCCGTCCCTGGCCGCCGGCCGCGGTCCATTCAGCAGCAGGGGGCAGCATGACCAAGGCAGACCTGGTCGAAGAAGTGTCGCGCGTCTCGGACCTCACCAAGAAGCACTCGGAACTGATAGTCGACACCCTGTTCAAGAGCATCGTCGAAGCGCTGCAGCGGGGCGAGAAGATCGAGCTGCGCGGGTTCGGCAGCTTTCGGCTGCGCAAGCGCGAACCGCGGAAGGGCCGGAATCCCAAGACGGGCGACCGCGTGGACGTGCCGCCCAAGAAGGTGCCGTACTTCAAGCCGGGCAAGGAACTGAAGGACCTGATCAACCGCGAGATGGCGAAGATCGCCACCGACCAACCCGGCGACATCGATCCGAATCTCTTCGTCGAGCAGGTGTAAGCGCGTGGAACGGCTCTGGTCGCCGTGGCGACTGGCCTACGTCACCGGCACGAGTGACGCGCAGGGCTGCGTGTTCTGCGACGTGCTCACCAGCGAGTCGGCCGCCCCCCTGGTGCTCTTTCGCGGCACCCTCTGCTACGTCATCCTCAATCTCTATCCCTACAACAACGGTCACCTGATGGTCGTGCCGAACCGGCACGTCGCGTCGCTGGCGGGATGCACTCCGGCGGAACTGTCGGAGATGATGCAACTCACCCGGCGGGCCGAGGTCGCGCTGTCGGAGGCGTACCGGCCGCAGGGGATGAACGTCGGGATCAACATCGGTCGCCCCGCGGGCGCGGGCGTGGTGGACCACGTGCACGTCCACGCGGTGCCGCGGTGGACCGGCGACACGAACTTCATGTCGGTCATCGGGCAGACGCGCGTCCTGCCCGAGGAACTCGAGGAAACGGCTCGGCGCCTGAGGCCGATTTTCGAGCGGCTCGCGGACGAACAGGCCTGAGTGCTTAAGTCTTAAGTCTCAGGTCTCAAGTCTCCGGCTCAAGACCTCAGACCTAAGCCTTCTTTCCCCGTTGACCTTCCCTCCCTTCCGTTGCACGATCGAACAAATGGACCTCAACCTGACTCCCGAACAGGCTGCCTTCCAGCAGGCGGCGCGGAGATTCGCGCACGACGTCGTCGCGCCGGTGGCCGCCGCCATCGACGAGCGCGACGAGTTTCCCATCGACGTCGTGAGGCAGGCGGGCGCGCTCGGGTTCATGGGGGTGACGGTCGCGAAGGAATGGGGCGGTGCCGGCCTCGACTACGTCAGCTACGCGGTGGCGCTCGAGGAAATCGCGCGGGCCAGCGCGACGCTGGCCGTCATCCTGGTCGTGAGCAACTCGCTTGTCGTCGAGCCGCTCGCTCGGTTCGGGACAGATGACCAGAAGCAGCGTTGGCTGCGGTCGCTGGCGACGGGGCAGTCGATCGGCGCGTTCGCGCTCTCCGAGGAGAACGCGGGAACCGACGCGGCGAACCAGCAGACGACCGTCGAGGCCAGTCCGGGCGGCGGGTTCCGGCTGAACGGTCGAAAGACCTGGGTGACGTGCGCGGCCGTCGCGGATCTCGTCATGATGTTCGCGGGCGAAGCGTCCGCCGCCGGGAAGCGGCCAGTGAGCGCATTCCTCGTGCCCGCGGACACGCCCGGCGTGGTGCGGGGACCGCGCGACCAGTCGATGGGCGTGCGCGGCCTCGGCGCGCTCGACCTGGACCTGAAGGACGTTGACGTGCCGGCCGGCGCGATGCTCGGCGTCCGGGGCGCGGGATTCGAGATCGCCCGGTGGGCCTTCGAGGGAGCCCGCATCGCGATTGCGGCGCAGGCGATCGGGATCGGGCAGGTCGCTTTCGACGAAGCGCGCGCGCACGCCAAGCGCCGGCACACTTTCGGCAAGCCGATCGCCAGTTACGAAGCGATCCAGTTCATGCTGGCCGACAGCGCGACCGACCTCGACGCGGCGCGCGTGCTCACGCTGAAGGCGGCGGTCACGAAAGACGAGCAGGAACGCTGCGGGGTGGAAGCGGCGATGGCCAAGCTGTACGCGTCGGAGGCGGCGACGCGCGTGACCGATCGCGCGATGCAGATCCTGGCGTCGGCGGGCTACCGCCGCGGGTCGACGCTCGAACGACTGTACCGCGACGTGCGCGCCGCTGAGATGTACCCGGGAACGTCCGAGGTGCAGCGGATGCTGATTTCGGGGGCGGTGCTGCGAAAGTAGGCGTACGGTCTACGGTCGCCCGCTCTGAACCACCTGGTACCCAAGTCCTTCGATCTTCGCCTTGAACGTTGCGGGGTCCGCCCGGTCGGCGTCATAGGTCACTTCGACCGTTCCGTTCTTGTGCGACGCCACGACTTCGTCCACTCCCTGCACCTGCTCGAGCACCCGCTTGATCGCGTTCTCGCAGCCCATGCAGCTCATGCCGCTCACCTTCAGGGTCGCTCGCTGAATCATCTCTGGCTCCGGAAATGGCCTTGGGCCTTGGACCTTGGGCAGCTGAAGCCCAAGGCCAGAGGCCGAAGGCCCAGGGGCGGCGCGGAACAGATTCTCGCCAAGGGTTACCCGATGATTTGTTTCGAAATGGTCTGCAGCTGCATGTTCGACGTGCCCTCGTAGATCTGGCCGATCTTCGCGTCGCGATACAGCTTCTCGACCGGATAGTCCTTCGTGTACCCGTAGCCCCCGAACAACTGCACGGCCATGGACGTCACATGCTCGGCCGCCTCCGACGAGAACAGCTTGCACATGGCCGCCTCGGTCAGGAAAGGCCGGCCCGCGTCGCGCAGCCGGGCGGCGTTGTAGACCAGCAGCCGGGCCGCCTCGAGCTCCATGGCCATCCGCGCGACCTGGAACTGGACGGCCTGGAAGTCGGCGAGGCGCCGCCCGAACTGCTTGCGCTCCTTGATGTAGCCAATGGCGTGGTCCAGGGCGGCCTGCGTCACGCCCAACATCTGCGCGCCGATGCCGATGCGCCCCTCGTTCAGCGTTTCGATCGCGACCTTGTACCCCTTGCCCACTTCGCCCAGCACCCGGGCGCGCCCCACTCGGCAGTCCTCGAGAATCAGTTCGCACGTGCTGCTGGCGCGGATGCCCAGCTTGTCCTCCTTCTTTCCGACGGTGAAGCCCGCGTCCCCGCGCTCGACGACGAACGCCGTGATGCCGCGGTACCCGGCGTCGGGATTCGCGTTGGCGAACACGATGAAGACGCCGGCCTCGTTGCCGTTCGTGATCCACAGCTTCTGCCCGTTCAGCACGAAATCGCCGTCGCGCTCGACCGCGCGGCTGGCCATCGCGAACGCGTCGCTTCCGGAACCGGCCTCCGACAGCGCGTAGGCGCCCACCGTGTCGGCCGCGAGGCGCGGCAGGTAGCGGCTCTTGAGCTCGTCGCTGCCCCAGCGCATGATCGCGTTGTTCACCAGGGTGTTCTGCACGTCGACGAGGACGCCGATCGACGCATCCACGCGCGACAGGGCCTCGACTGCCAGCACCGAGTGGAAGAAGCGCCCGGCCGACCCGCCGAAGGGCTCGGGGATCTCGATTCCCATCACGCCCAGGCCGAACAGCGCGTCCAGGAGCGTACGCGGGATCTTCGCGTGCTCGTCCATCTCGCGCACCAGCGGCCGAATCTGCGTTTCAGCAAACTCCCGCACGCTGTCCCGGAAGATGGTCTCGTCCTCGGTCAGCCGGGTCAGTGGTGTCGCACCGTCCGCAACCTCTTCAGCCACAGTCGTCTCCTTGGCCAGCGGTCGGCAGCCAGCAGCCGGCATGCAGGCGGAGCGCCTGCCGCTGCTCGCTGTCTGCGTTCCCGACAGCGTAATGCTATGATCGATCGGGCCGGATCCTGATGCCAGTGTCCCTGCCTAGGGTAGAGCTTCGGTCCGAAACGATCAACGTGTAATCAGAGCCAGACATGTCCAGAACCATCCGTCCGGCCGTCCTGTCGCTGGCCGTTCTCGCATTCGTCGCCGGCACCGTCGTCGCCGGCCGCGCGCAACAGGCCGCAACCCAGGCGAAACCCGATCCCGCACAGAAGCCCGGTGACCAGGCGGCACAGCCGGCGCAACAGCAGCCTACGTTCAAGACCGGGATCAACTACGTCCGCGTGGACGCGATCGTGAGCGACAAGCAGGGGAACCCCGTCAAGGATCTGAAGCTCGAGGACTTCGACGTCACCGAGGACGGCAGGCCCCAGAAGCTCGATTCCTTCAGGTTCATCAACCTGGGCAACCTCACCGAGCAGCAACTGGCAACCACCCAGCCTCCGCGCGAGATCCGCAGCGTGGCCGACGAAGAGTCGGAGGCGGCGCGCGAGGACGTCCGCATCTTCGTGATCTTCCTCGACGACTACCACGTGCGGCTAGGGAACAGCATGTCCGTGAGGGGGCCGCTCGAGAAGTTCCTGCAGACCCAACTGGGTCCGAACGACCTCATCGCCGCGATGTACCCGCTGCAGTCGGTGAACGACGTTCAGCTGACACGCGATCACGACGCGGTGGCGAGGGCCATCGCTGAGTTCCAGGGGCGGAAGTACGACTATCGGCCGCGCAATTCGATCGAGGAGCAGTACGCCAACTACCCGGCGCAGACGGTCGAGCAGATTCGAAACCAGGTGAGCCTGTCGGCGCTCAAGGGCCTTGCCGTGCACCTCGGCGGCGTGCGCGAAGGGCGCAAGAGCATCGTCCTGGTGAGCGAGGGCTACACGAACGTCCTCCCGCCGCAACTGCGCGATCCCATCGCGTCGGTGCCCGGTCTGGGCAACCCGGTTCGCGGCGACCCGATGGCCGCGGACGGCTCGGCGCAGCAGAGCCGGAACTTCTTCGCGCAGGCCGACCTTCTCGGCGACCTGAGGAACGTGTACGACGCGGCCAACCGCGCGAACACCGCCATCTACTCGCTCGACCCGCGGGGCCTGGCCACGAGCGAGTTCGACGTGAGCCAGCCGGCGGTCAACCAGGCGGTCGATCACGACACGCTCATGGCAACGCAGGACACGCTGCGCACCCTCTCCTCGAACACCGATGCCCGCGCGATCATGAATCGCAACGATCTCACGACCGGCCTCAACCAGATGCTGCGGGACTCGGCGGCCTACTACCTGCTCGGCTACAACTCGCCGGCCCCGGCGGACGGCAAGTTCCACGAGATCCGGGTGCGCGTGAAGCGTCCGGGCGCCCAGGTGCGCGCGCGCAAGGGATACTGGGCGCCGACCGAAGAGGATCGCGCGAAGGCGCTGGCGCCCGCGAAGCCTGGCCCGCCCCCCGCCGTGTCAAACGCGCTGTCCGCGATCGTCGAGCCGGTGCGCGGCCGCCTGATTCGGACGTGGATTGGGACGTCGCGCGGGGAGAACGGCCGAACCCGCGTCACCTTCGTGTGGGAGCCGGTGCCGCCGGTTCCAGGGGCCGACCCGCAGCCGTCCGATCGCCCGGCGCGCGTGTCGCTCACCGCATCGGGCACGAACGGCCAGTCCTATTTCCGCGGTCGCGTGCCCGAGGTCGCCGTCGCTTCGAACAACCCGGCGCCCGGCCAGGTAACGGGCGCCCCACAGGCCTCCGGTCCCTCGCGCGTCGTCTTCGACGTCGCCCCCGGGAAGCTGCAGTTGCGGATGTCAGTCGAAGGGTCGCGATCGCAGGTGCTCGACACCGACGTTCGGACCGTCGACGTCCCCGACCTCACGTCACCGCAGGTGACGGTCACGACTCCGGCTGTGTACGCGGCGCGCACCGCGCGCGACTTCCGCGCCCTGGCGGGCGATCCCGATGCCGTACCGACACCCGACCGCGAGTTCAGCCGCACGGAGCGGTTGCTCATCCGCTTCGACGCGTACGGCCCGGGCTACACGGTGCCGGCGGTCACCGCGCGGCTGCTCAACCGGGCGGGCCAGCCCATGACGGACCTCGTGGTCACACCGGACGAGAAATTTCCGCAGGAGCACTCGATCGATCTGCCGCTGGCGAGCCTCGCCGCCGGCGAGTACCTCGTCGAGATCAAGGCGAAAGGCGACGCCGGCGAATCGTCGCAGATGGTGGCGATAAAGGTCACCTCGTAGCGCAGCGGGTGATATCCTTCCGCCGTGCTCTCCGTCAGGGTCCCGTTCGTCGCCGCGTGCCTCGCTTCTTGCTTCGCCGTCGTGGCGATCGAGTCGGCACAGAATCCGGCGCAACAGGCGCCGCCGCTCGCCCAGCAGCCGACGTTTCGGACGGCCGTCAACGCGGTACGCGTCGACGTCATCGCCACGGCGAAGGATGGTTCGACGGTGGAGGACCTCGCCGAGGCCGACTTCGAGGTGACCGAGGACGGCAAGCCCCAGAAGATCGAAAGCCTCAAGCTCATCCGGGTTCAGACGCGCCAGGAGCCAGGCGGTGAGGCGCCGCGCGCCATCCGCACTTTCGACGACGAGGCGACCGAGCTCGCGCGCGACGACGTGCGCATCCTGGTGCTCTTCCTCGACGACTACCACGTGTCGCGGGCATCGGCATTCAGGTTGCGCCAGTGGCTGCACCGCTTCGTCGAGATGCAGATCGGCCCCTACGACCTCGTCGCGCTGATGTACCCGCTCACGCCGACTTCCGCCCTGACCTTCACACGCGACAAGTTCGCCTTGACGTCGGTCATCGACAAGTTCGAGGGTCGCCTGGGCGACTACACTCCGCGCAACGATCTCGAGGCGAGCTACGCGATGGCCGACCCCTACACCGCCGAACGCATCCGCAGCGAAGTGGTGATGACGGCGCTCAAGGGCCTCTGCCTGCACCTTGGCGGCCTGAACGAAGGCCGCAAGTCCGTGATCGTCGTGTCCGAAGGCCTGCCGGCGGATTTCATGAGGCTTCGTGACGTCATCGAAGCGGCAAGCCGCGGCAACGTCTCGTTCTATCCCCTGGATCCACAGGGGCTGTCGGGCCCGTTCGGCGGCTCCGACGTCCTGCGCACGCTCGCCGAGAACACGAACGGCCGCGCGATCGTGACGCGCAACGACTTCGAGGCGGGGTTGAACACCGTGCTGCGGGATTCGTCCGCTTATTACCTGCTCGGCTACAACTCCGACAAAGGTCCCGACGGCAAGTTCCACGAGATCAAGGTGCGGGTCAAGAGGCCGGGCGTCGAGATCCGTGCGCGGAAGGGGTACCTGGCGCCGACCCGCCAGGAAGCGGCGGTCGCGGCGCAGGCGCCGAAGCCAGCCGCACCGCCGGCGGTGACGAGAGCGCTCGGCGCGCTCGCGGAGCCGCGTGGCCGGATCATCCGCACGTGGCTGGGAATGTCGCGCGGGGAAGGCGGCAAGACGCGCCTCACGTTCGTGTGGGAGCCCGTACCTCCCGGCGAAGGTTCGGCGCCGGAGAACCGGCCGGCGCGCGTCACGCTGAACGTATCTGCGCCAAACGGCCCGACGTTCTTCAGCGGCGCGGTCGGCGATCCGGTTTCGACTTCGCAGCCGGCGGACGGCAGAACGGTGCTCGTATCGAAACCGGCACGCGTCGCGTTCGACGTTCCGCCGGGCGCTGTCCTCCTGAAGCTGACCGTGGAGGGCGCACCTTCGGGCCAGTCCGCGGAGGTGCTGCTGGCCGAGACGCGCGAGATCGCGGTGCCCGATCTCGGTCGCCAGGCGGTGTGGCTGTCCACGCCGGCCGTTCACGTCGGGCGCACGCCGCGAGAGTTCCGTGCCGTGTCGGCGGAGCGCGATGCGGTGCCCACCGCCAATCGCGTGTTCATGCGCACCGACAGCCTGCAGGTGCGCTTTCAGGTGTACGGCGCCGCGCCGGCATCGGTCTCCGTCCGGTTGCTCAACCGGAACGGCGACCAGACTTCGCCGCTCGCTGCCGCTCCGAGCGCGGCAAGCCCCAACGAGATGTCGATCAGTCTGCCGCTGGCGAACTTGGCTCGAGGGGACTACTTGATCGAGATCACTGCGAAGAGCGAGGCGGGGCAGGCGGCCGCGATGGTCCCCTTCAGGGTCGCGGGGTAGCCTACCTCCACCTCATCGCCTCCCGATCGAGTTCCTCCAGATCGTCGCGCAGTTCTTTGAGCCTCACCGCGAAGAACCGTTCGTACGCCTTCAGCCAGGCCATCACCTCGCGAAGCGGTTCGGCGTTCAGCCGGTACACCCGCCAGCGCCCGGCACGCCGGGACGTCACGAGTCCCGCTTCGCGCAAAATGGCCAGCTGCTGTGACACGGCGGGCAGCGTCATCTGAAACGACGCCGCAAGACGCTGCACCGATTGATCGCGGTTGCTGAGCTTGTCGAGGAGCGCCCGGCGGGTGGGGCTGGAAATCGCCCGGAACACTTCGACGCCTGGAAACACTGGCCGCATGGGGCGTGAGCATAGTTAAGTAACCGCTTAAGCGTCAATAGCCACGTGTACGGCGATGTGATATACACGTGGGCTGTTTGCCCCCGCGCCGGCCTTCTACAGGTCGCGACTCATAAGGAGGATTGCATGCTCGTTAAGGGCCCAGGCGAAGCCAAGACGTCGGATTACGTCAAGGAACTGATGGCAACCGTGAAGGCGAAGAACCCTGCGGAGCCGGAATTCCACCAGGCCGTCCAGGAAGTCGCCGAATCGCTGGACGTGGTGCTGCAGAAACGGCCCGAATATCGGAAAGCGAAGATCCTGGAGCGGATCATCGAGCCGGAGCGGATCATCCTGTTCCGGGTGCCGTGGCAGGACGACCAGGGCAACTTCCAGGTGAACCGCGGCTTCCGCATCGAGATGAACAGCGCGATCGGGCCGTACAAGGGCGGCCTGCGCTTCCACCCATCGGTGAACCTCGGCATTCTCAAGTTCCTGGCGTTCGAGCAGGTCTTCAAGAACTCGCTGACGACGCTGCCGATGGGCGGCGGCAAGGGCGGCTCCGACTTCGATCCGAAGGGCAAGAGCGACAACGAGGTGATGCGCTTCTGCCAGTCGTTCATGAACGAGCTGTTCCGCCACATCGGCCCGAACACCGACGTCCCGGCGGGCGACATCGGCGTCGGCGGCCGCGAGATCGGGTTCCTGTTCGGCCAGTACAAGAAGCTGCGCAACGAATTCACTGGCGTCCTCACCGGCAAGGGCCTCAAGTGGGGCGGTTCGTTGGTTCGTCCCGAGGCCACCGGTTACGGCAACGTGTATTTCTCGCAGGAGATGCTTTCGACCCGCGGCGAGACGCTGCAGGGCAAGACGTGCCTGGTGTCGGGCAGCGGCAACGTCGCCCAGTACACCATCCAGAAACTGCTCCAACTCGGCGCGCGGCCGGTGACGTTGTCCGACTCGTCGGGTTACATCTATGACGAGCAGGGCATCGACCACGACAAGCTCAAGTTCATCCTCGAGTTGAAGAACGTGCGCCGCGGGCGCATCAAGGAATACGCGGACAAGTACAAGGGCGTCGTGTACACGCCGCTCGACGCGAAGCTGGACTACAACCCGCTGTGGAACCACACGGCGCACTGCGCGTTCCCGAGCGCGACCCAGAACGAGATCAACGGCAAGGACGCGATGCACCTGGTCGGCAACGGCGTGTACGTGGTGTCGGAAGGCGCCAACATGCCGACGACGATCGAGGGCGTCAACGTGTTCCTCGACGCGAAGATCCTCTACGGGCCGGGCAAGGCGGCAAACGCCGGCGGCGTCGCGACGTCGGGTCTCGAGATGTCGCAGAACAGCCTGCGCCTCAGCTGGTCGCGTGAAGAGGTCGATCAGCGGCTGCAGGGCATCATGAAGGCGATCCACCTCGCCGCGTCCGAAGCCGCGAAGGAATACGGCACGGCTGGCAACTACGTGGCCGGCGCCAACATCGCGGGGTTCCTCAAGGTCGCCGACGCAATGATGGATCAGGGGCTCGTGTAAGCTTCGGCTTGCTCGACCCTTCGCTCAAGTAGGGATCGGGGATCGGGGATCGGGGGCAATGTGTTCCTCCAATCCCGATCCCTGATTCTTACGCTTCGTCCGCCGTCGTTCCCCCCGATCCCGGATCCCTGATCCCGGCACTCTGCTTTCTTGTAACATTCCCCTCGATGTCACCCAGTTCCCCTTCCAGCCCGTTCGTTGGCGCGGCGGTCGCGTTCCGCGGGTTCCAGGACCTCATGCGCCACCGGGTTCGCGACATCCTGCTGGTGTCCAGCCTGTACGACGCGTTCATCCTGGCCGAAGAGAACGAGCTGAACGAGCTCGTGCTCGACGAGGCCATCGGCCTCGGCCTGCTGCACACGCCCCGCTTCACCCGCGTCTCCACGGGCGCCGAGGCGCTCGACCTCGCCTCGAAAGGCGGCTACGACCTCATCATCGCCTCGACGCACGTGTCCGACATGAATGCGCTCACGCTCGCCCGGCGCGCGCGAACCGCGGGGTTGACGCTGCCCGTCGTGCTGCTGGCCTTCGACGCGAGCGAATTGGTCCACCCGGGCGAACGACCGGGGACTTCCGCGCTCGATCGCGTGTTCCTCTGGCAGGGCGACGTCCGCGTGCTGCTGGCCATCGTGCACGACATCGAGGACCGGCTGAACGTCGCGCACGACACGGGCGCCATGGGTGTCCAGGCGCTCATCGTCATCGAGGACAACGTCCGGTTCTACTCGTCGTTCCTGCCCGCGATCTACGACGAGGTGACCAGGCACACGCGCAGCCTCGTGCCCGAGGGGATGAACGTCTCGCACAAGCTCATGCGGATCCAGGCACGGCCGAAGATCCTGCTGTGCCAGACGTTCGAGCAGGCCTGGCACTACTTCTCGGCCTACCAGGAGCACGTCCTCGCGGTGATCTCGGACATCGAGTTCCCGAAGGACGGCCGCCTGTGCAGGGACGCGGGCGCGGAGTTCGCGCGCCTGGTCCGCGAACGGCAGGCCGACGTGCCGGTCATGCTGCAGTCGAGCGTGCCGGCCAACGCGGCGCTCGCGCGCTCGATCGGCGCAGCGTTCCTGCAGAAGGGATCGCCGACGCTGCGGGCCGAGCTGCGGCGCTTCATGATCGATCACTGCGGCTTCGGGGACTTCGTGTTCAGGATGCCCGACGGCACCGAGGTGGCGCGCGCGACCGATCTGAAGACGCTCGAAGAGCAGCTGCGGAAGGTCCCGGCGGCCAGCGTCGCGTATCACTCCGAGCGCAACCACTTCTCCATCTGGCTGAAAGCGCGCACGGAGTTCGCGCTCGCGCACCGCCTGCGTCCCCAGAAGCTGGCCGACTTTCCCAGCATTGAAGACCTGCGCGAAGACCTGGCCAGGGCCATCGAGCAGTACCGGCTGCACCGCACGCAGACGCTCGTGGCCGACTTCGACCGCCACACGTTCGACGCGCAGGGCGGCTTCTCGCGCATCGGGGCGGGGTCGCTCGGCGGAAAGGCGCGCGGCCTCGCGTTCGCCAACCTGCTGCTGGACCAGTTCCGCCTGCGCGATCGGTTCCCGGGCGTGCACCTCTCGGTGCCCGCCAGCACCGTCATCGGCACGGAGGTGTTCGACCGGTTCCTGGATCAGAACGGTTTGCGCGACTTCGCGATAGCGTCCCAGGGCGACGAGGAGATCCTGCGCCGGTTCCAGGCAGGCCGCTTCCCCGAATCGGCCAGGCGCGATCTCCGCTGGTTCCTGCAGGCCGCGACCTACCCGCTGGCCGTTCGATCGTCCAGCCTTCTGGAAGACTCGCAGTACCAGCCGTTCGCCGGCGTGTACGAGACGTACCTGCTGCCGAACACCCACCCGGACGTCGACGTGCGGCTCGAGTGCCTGCTCTCCGCGATCGCGCGCGTGTACGCCTCGACCTTCTCGCAGAAAGCCAAGGCGTACCTGCAGGCGACCTCGTATCGCGTCGAAGAAGAGAAGATGGCCGTCATCCTGCAGCAGCTCGTCGGCGCGGCACACGGCGGCCGGTTCTACCCCGATTTCGCCGGCGTCGCCCGGTCGCACAACTTCTACCCGGCGCCCGGCATGCGCTCGGACGACGGCATCGCCGCCGTGACGCTGGGCCTGGGCGCGGCGGTCGTCGAGGGCGAGGTCTGCGTCCGCTTCTGCCCTCGCTACCCGCACAACATCGTGCAGTTCTCGTCGGTGACCGATGTGCTGCGCAACTCGCAGCGCGAGTTCTATGCCCTGGACCTCGACCCCGACCGCTCAGGCCCGCGGGCGTGCCACGGATCAGACCTCGACCGCTACGGCCTGGACGCGTCGGAAGCGGACGGCACGCTCGACGCGGTCGGGTCGGTCTACTCCAACGAGAACGACATCATCTACGACAGCGTCTCGCGTCCGGGCGTGCGGCTGGTCACCTTCGCGCCCGTGCTGAAACACGATCGCTTCCCGCTGGCGGCGATCCTCGACACGCTGCTCCGTTTCTCGGCCGAGGCGAGCAGCGCGCCGGTCGAGATCGAGTTCGCGGTGAACACGTCGAGCAACGGGCTGCCGCAGTTTGGCTTGCTGCAGCTGCGGCCGCTCGCCCTCTCGGGCGACGTCACAGACGCCGACCTCGGCGAGGTGACCGACGAGATCCTGATCTGCCGCAGCGCCAGCGTGCTCGGACACGGACAGATCGACGACGTGAACGACATGGTCGTCGTGGACTTCCACCGCTTCGAGCGCGCCAGGAGCCAGGACGTCGCGCGCGAGGTGGCGCGCTTCAACGCACACCTGGCCGGGGAAGGCCGGCGCTATCTCCTCATCGGCGTCGGGCGCTGGGGCTCGGCGGATCCGTTCCTCGGCATCCCGGTCGCGTGGAACCAGATCGCTGGCTGCAAGGCGATTGTCGAGGCGGGTTTCCGCGACTTCAAGGTCACGCCGTCGCAGGGCAGCCACTTCTTCCAGAACCTCACCTCGTCCAACGTCGGTTACTTCACGGTGAATCCGGAGGCCGGCGAAGGGTTCGTCGACTGGGACTGGCTGGCCGCGCAGCCCGCGCTCGCCGAGGCCGGCTGCGTCCGCCACCTCCGCTTCGACGCGCCCGTGATCGTCCGGATGAACGGGCGGACGAACACGGGCCTGATTGCCAAGCCCGGCGCGCAGCTGGCCTCGACGGCGTTCCGCTCGGCGCTGGACGAGAACGTCGGGGAACCACGCTGGCGCTGAATCGATTACGCGGATTTGACGGGATTCGATTACGCAGATTCGACGGGATTACGCGGACGGATCTATCCGCAGATTACGCAGATTACGCAGATTTCCTCGAAGGAAGCGAGAAACGTCGCGCTGACGCGCGGCGCTCACCACGTCCCGTCGAGCGCTTCGAGGGCCGCAAGGCGGCCTTGGCAGGTGGGGGTACCCCCGTGCGCAAGGGCCGGGTGAGTCGATGGGCCTTTGCGTACGCGGGTACCTCCACCTGCCAGAGCGGACGGCATCGCCGTCCGCTCCTCGAAGCGCACGACGCGCCAATCGGCGAAATCGGCGAAATCTGCGGATAAGACCAAGACGCGCGCCGCGGGCAGCTCCCGCCACAGTTTCTGACGAACCGACCTGAGAGGATCGCGCGGGTGTGGGGTCTTATGTAGGTGAGGCGCCATGGAGACGGTTGATGTCTTGTTCGCCCGGCATCGGAACGGCATCTTCCGGTACCTGTATCGCATGGTCGGCGAGGCGGATGCGGCGAGCGACCTGACGCAGGAGGTGTTCCTGCGGCTGTCGCGAAGCGCGGTGCCCGACACCGGGCCGTCCGGGCTCCGCGCGTGGGTGTTCACCGTTGCGCGCCACCTCGCGCTGAACCACCTGAGGGATACGAGCCGGCGGCCGGAGGCGACGGAACTCGTGGAGCAGCCGCGGCCGGCCATCCAGGAGATCGCGGCGGCGCTGCGGGAAGCGATCGACAACCTGCCGGTCGTCGAACGCGACGTGTTCATGATGCGCGAAGCGGGCGGCCTGAGCTACGACGAGATCTCGCGGGTCTGCAACCTCCCGCCCGGCGCCGTGAGGTCTCGCCTGCACCGCGCGCGGCAGCAGCTGCGCGAGACCCTGGGCGGTTCGCTTCGCGCGCTTCGTCCGGCGCGCGGCGTCTCGTTGGCGCACAGGAAATGACGGGAGAGGTAGACACAGATGGATGCCGAATACGACGTGATCGACGCCTTCGTGGACGGGGAGAGCGTGGATCGGGATGAACTGAAACGGGCGCTGACCGATCCCGCCGGCCGCGACTATTTCGTGGACATCCTCGACCTGCGCGTGCTGGCCAACGACGGCGAACCGGCCGTCGTCACGCTGCCCGCGGTGCGCCGGCGTTCGTGGCGTTCGTCGCTGGCTGCCGCCGCGGCGCTCGTGCTGTGCGTGGCCGGCGCCTACTCGGTCGGCCAACGGTCCGCTCGCAGCGCTTCGCCGCCCGCGCCATCCACCCCGCCTGTCGTTCAGCGCGTCGTGCCCGGCGGCGGCCTGATGCAGGCGCCCGAGCCCACCCGAATCATCCGTCTCGAGTCCGACGCCAAGTGGACCGAGACGCCAGGAGGCAAGTGAAATGATTGCCACGCTGTTCGTCGCCGCGTCGCTCGGCCTGCCCGCCGTGCTGGCTCAAGTGCCACAGGGTCCGCCGAAGGAGCTCGTTCTGAGGATCTCTGCTACGCCCATCTACCCGGACGGCAAGGTGCACTCGTGGGTGGGCTCGGATGGCGTCACGTCGGAGGACAGCGGATACCTGTTCGGTGGTCCCAACCCGTGCAGCGCGGGCGCCTCGGTGAAGGAGCCAGACGCATCCTCCCCGCACGGGATTCCCGGCTACGGCTGGCGCTATTTCGGCCGGGTGCTGCAGCGCCAGGACGACAACCTGCTGGTCGAGATCGAGTGGCACCGGCTGTGGGATCAATCACGCCGGCTCGAGAACGGCCAGAAGGGTTCGATGCAGGTGTCGTTGCACGTCGGCGACCGGCTGCCGCTCGACGACATCTACGCACCGCTCGTAGCCGGGTGTGACGCGTCCGGCATGCATCTGGAAGCGAGTGTGTCAGAACGCACGGTGCAGCCACCCGGTGCCAAGATGACGGGCGTCGAGGTCGCCGGGGCTCGCGCCGCGGAACTCGAGAGCGTTGTGAGGAGCGGCGCCGGTGCTACGGGCTTCGGTTCCGGCATCGCGTCGGCGGCGGAGCCGGTCAACGTCGATCTGTGGCTGGTCCACACGCTGCCGAATGGCACCGAGGAAGTGCAGCGGATGACGATGTCGGCTTCACCGTCGTCGAACTTTCGCTTCCCGCCGATCACCGTCAGCACGTCTCAGGGGAACGCGACGGTCGAGATCAGCGGAGGCGTTTCGGCGATCGTGGACGTGTCGGGGCAGAAACAGCTGCGGGTCATCATCGGAAGGGTCGTGCGCGACAACTCGGCGCTGAACGGCGTGGGCCACAGCATCAGCGCCCACCCCATGCCGAAGCCGGGCGAAGTCTACTCGTTCGAGACGCCTGAACTGCGCTCGAAGGGCGAGCCGGTCAAGTCGGACCGTGTCTCGTTGCGGCTCCGGATTGCCTCGAAGGAACCCGAGTAATCAGCCACGGCGAGCCCGGGCGGCTGCCAACTGCATCTCCTCCAAGGTTGACAGTCGCCCGGGTACTACCTCCGTCAATCTCCCATTGCGAGGAGCGCCACGAGCAGGATCGCGGACGCCGTTCCGTCCATGGTCGGTTCATTCGACGAGTAGTCCTGCATGTCGTCGTGATAGACGGCCTGCGGGGACTGGAACGGTGCGAACTGATCGGGGCGCGACAGCGACACACCTTTCAGACTCGTGAAGACTGCCTCGGCAACCGGGCCGTCCACGAGGCCGCCCGCGACGGGACGGCCGGTGAGGTCGGGCGGGATCAGGTGCGGATACTGCGGGGCAACGCCGCCCTCGGGCACGCGCGTGAACATCGACGTGCCCCAGGGGTTGCGGCCGAACAGCCAGTCCACGTGCGCTGCGGTGAACTCGCGATACCGGCGGTTGCCGGACAGACGTTCGAACAGCAAGCCTTGCGTCGCGAGGGCGACCGTCAGGTTGTTGGAGCACCAGATGAACGGGACACCGAAGTGATACGCGTTCGCGCGGCCCCTCGCGGCCGACAACTCCAGGCCCTCGCGGTAGTAGGCGATGAGCAGGCGCCGAAACGCGGCGTCTGCGAGCGGCGCCAGCGCGAAATGCCCGGCATTCATGAAGGGGTAGAACTGGTAATGCGCGGCCGTGTCGCGGCCCATCCACGAGATGGCGGAGGCGAGCCTCGCGTAGCGTTTGGCGTCGCCGAGGTACCGTGAACGTTGCGTGACCCGATACAGTTCCGCGGCGCCCCATTCCATGTCGTCCGCCCACGTGTCTTCCGTGTAGCGGTAGGGCGCGCCGTACGAGTTGCCCTGTTGCACGCCCTCGTGCCGCCGTCCGAGTTCGTAGACCTCGATGGCTGCGCGAAGACACCGATCCGCAAACGCACGGCTGCGCTCGTTGGCGTGCCACACGTCATACGCGATTGCCATCGCCGCGGCGTACCGTCCCGCGAGGTTCGCCACGCCGTTCGATTCGCTCTTGTACTCGCGCAGGCCCTGCGGCCGGCCCGTTGCGTAGTACACGACCCGGTAGCTGCCTTTCCCCCAGCCGTAGTCCGATTGGTCGTTCTGCGGCAGCCGCCAGCCGCTGTGGTCGCGATCGTCTCCCACTTGGTGAAACAACTGATCCGCCCGAGGGTGCAGCCGAAGCATCCAGTCGAGCCCCCAGCGCGCTTCGTCCAGCACGTCCGCCTGCCCGTTTGGCACCGGCTGACCGAGCTCGTTCACGCTGTCGTGGAAGACGCGCGGGGCAAGCCGGTACGCTGTCAGCATCTGCGCGACGGCGTTGCTCGACGTGAGGAGATACTTGAGCGAGTCGCCCGCGTCGTGCCACCCGCCGCGCGCGTCCAAGTACGAGCCGTCGGCCATCGGTCCGAATGCCGTGCGACCGTCGAACGGGTGGCAGACGGTGTCGAGGAACGGTTGTAGCCGCACCGCTGCTGCCGCATGAATTCCAGCAGCTGGTCGGCGATGCCGGCGTAGACGTCCGCGCCGACCGCGAAAGGAGGGGAGTCGCTGCCGGCCAGGCGGAGGCGATACAAGCCGGTCCGCCGCACGGCCGAGAAATCGAGGTCCAGGTGATGAGGGAACTGCCCCCAGGTGGAGACGGCAGGCGCACGGCCCTTGCCCTCGAACACCACCTGCCCGGAATCCGCCGAAACCACCTGGAACGCAGCGGCCAACGGCTCGCGGCTGAAGGCGACCGCCACCTTCAGTGCGTCGGGCAGGTATCCAAGCTGATTCAGCCGGATGAAGACGCCGCTCGCTTGCGTGGGACTTCCGGCCTTCGGCCCGGCGTCTGGCGAAAGGACCGAGGGCACCTGCTGCGAATGCGACACCAACAACGCCGGGACTACGCACAGGATCGCAATCAGGCACCGTCGCGTTGACGGTCGTCGTGGCACGTCGTCCTCCATGTTGTTCGACGCGCTCCCCTTTCGGCCGCCGGCGTGGCGCTTGGCGAAGACGCCTCTCGCGCGGCGATACCGGCAGGGAAGACGCGGGCTGTAACCAGCCCGCGTTCGTCTGCCCGCGGCCAGCGGCGGCAAGCCGAGCGCTACGCCGGCGGCCGCCCGCCCTCGACTCAGATCAATTCCCGGGTTGCCGCTTCCGGCTGTTCCGGATCAAAACGCACCAGCGCCAGCTCCGGGCCATCGTGTGCGGCGGACAGCGCCAGCGTGCGGCCGAGTCGATGCTGCCAGCATCCGGTGAGCCGTGCCGATTCGTGAATGTGGCCATGGAGCGTGACGAGCGGCTGGCGTGTCTCGATGAAGCGCCGGATGGCGATGCTGCCGACGTGAACGTCGAGCGGCGCGTGGTCCACCATCACGCCGTCGAGCGCCGCCCGGTCCAGGACGGTTTCGTGCGGCGGCGCGTGGAACAGCCAGACGCTGCGGTCGAGCGCGGCGTCGCCGGCCAATCGCGCGAGATCGTCCGTGATCGTCCCGAATCTGACGTCATTGGGTTCCACCGGCACGCTTCGCCAGCCTTCTTCGGGCGGGCAGCAACCGGGGTCCACGTAGCGCGAGACGTCGTAGCGCTCCCAGTCCTTCAGCAGGAACGGCGTCGGAGGAACGCAGGCATATCCGAACACCTCCGTGTCCCCGCACGTCGCCCGCCGTCCGTGCAGGTACTCCCAGAGGCCGTCGGAGCCGGCCTCGACGACGCCCGCCTCTGCAATCCGGGGGTCGTCGTTGCCGAGAATCAGGAAGACGCGCGGATATGCGGCACCCAGCCGATCGCGAAGGGCTGCGAAGCCGTGCGCGAGAACGCCGTCCACAAAATCGGTGTCCGCGGCGTCGGCCGGTGCCGGCTTTCCCCGCCGGGCGGCGGCAACGAGGCCCGACGGCAACAGGTCACCGCCGAGCAACACCGCGGCAGGCCGTTCGCGGGCGACGACGTCGAACAACTTGCGGTAGCGATCGACCCTGCCGTGAAGGTCGGAGACGAAGATCCACATTGAAAAGGCTTAAGACTCAAGGCTTAAGACTCAAGTCGGCTTAAGAGCTAAGCCTTGAGCCTGAGCCTTGCTAGGTCCGCCGCATCGTGAGCGCGCGGGCCGGATCCGTGACTGCGCCAATCTTCGACGCGTAGCTCGTGTGGTTCTCGATGTCCCCGTCGGTGACGAGGTGGACGTCCAGCAGGCCGTCTGTCTTGTAGCCGGTGCGCAGGAAGTTCATTTCCGACAGGCAACGGCTCCACCCCTCGAGCCACAGTTCCAGTTCCTGCCGCGTGCGTTCGCAGCCGTCCACGTGCACCAGCAGGTCGATATCGCTGGCGGGTCCCGCCGTCGCGTTCTTCGTGCTCCCGAACACGTAGATGCCCTTGATGCCGAATCGCGACGCGTCGGCCTCGGCGGCAATGCGCTCGGCCATCCGGAGCCGCCACCGCCAGTGATCCTCGGGTGCCTGGTCCGCGTCCTTCTTCCGTTCGGTCACCTGCGTGGCGGACGGTGAGCCCAGGAAGGCGATCGCCTCGTCCTGGTCCGCGTTCATCATGACTCGCAACACCATCCCGGCGGTCAGGCGCGGCACGTCGATCACCCGGACGACCTCCGCCAGCTGGGCGTACTCCGGGAGGATGTCCCCGAGGATGTTGGGCGATTCGCGCAGCAGGCCCTCGTTGAACACGACGCCCGGGTCGCCGGGATAGAGCGGCAAGTATCGGATGCCCGATTCGACCAGATCCTGGAAGAAGTGCGTGCCGAACGACAGGTCGGGGGAATAGAGTCCGCGCTTGGTGGCGATCTCCATCAGGACCGCCGCGTTGCTGATGTCCGCGTAGGTGACGCTGACGCCGAGCTTGATGTCGCCGCGGCTGCCCCAGCGTCCCGGTCCCATCAGGACGAACTGGCGCTTGGGCAACACCTTGTTCAGCTTGCCGACGCAGCGGCCGACGTCGCGCAGCGTCGTCAGGTTGGAGATCTCGTTGTACCCGTCCGGGTCCACGTACACGATGTGCGTGACGTCGGGCACCTTGCCGTTCGAGACGTAACGCTTGGCGGTGAACACCACGCGCTCGGGTGGCACGTCACGCGGGATGGGAGACGCGGTTGCATCGATCGAGTCGCTCTGCGGGCGGCACTGCAGCAGGTAGAAGTCGCGACCGTCGGAGGCGAACTCGATGTCCACCGGGACGCCGAGCTTCTCCCGCAGCAGTCTGAGCAGCGTGCGCATCTGCGCGATGAACGGCGTGTTGCTGATCAGGCCTTCGAAGGTGACGACGGCCCCGCCGTCCTTCGGATCCCACCCGAACGCGCTCGGGCGGTGGATGCCGTCCTCGTCGCACACCGACACAATCTGCGGGAGCTGCGGCGTCTGGCCGCCGAACTCCTCGAGCAGATCCGCGATCTCGATCGTTTCGAAGCGCCGGGCCTCCAGGTTGATGACGTCGATCTTCTTCGGCGAGTACCGCACCACCTCGTCGGCGGTCACGTTCACGCGGAGCCCCGGCTGCCCCGGGGCGATGAGAATCGGGTAGTCGTCGCTGAGCCGGTCGACGGCGCGCGTGCCCAGGCCGGGCACCAGGCGCACCAGGCCGTCGTCACGCTTGATGCGCGACGACCAGCGGAACTCGTTGTTGCTGAACGCGACGCCCGCGAACGCGGGGAAATAGTAGCGGCCGACGGGCGTGCCCACGACCTCCTGGATCATGATCCCCATCTCTTCGTGCAGGTCGAGCAGGCCGCGCTCGGCGCGGTATTCGATCGGATCGGGGCTGAAGAGCGAGGCGTACACCTCGGCGATCGCGTCCATGAGCGCGTTCAGCCGTTCGGTCTTCGTGCCGCAGTTGGCCAGGAACAGGCTCTTGTACTTCCCGGAAAACGCGGCGCCCATGCGGTCTTCGAGCAGGCTCGAGCTGCGGACGATCAGCGGGCGGCCGTCGAAGTCGTCGAGGGCCAGCGACAGCCCCTTCATCACCTCCGGCGGGAAGTGCGAGTTCTTGAACACCTGCACGATGTGGGGGTATTCGCGCCGGATCTGATCGACTTCCAGGTACTTGCGGTTGTAGACGTCCTCCAGGTGGTTGTACTCGACGAAGTCCATGAGGCCGTCGGACGTGATGTACCACGTCTTCGGCACCTTGACCGACGTCAGCGCGTCGGCGTACTCGGCCGATTTCTTCACGATGTGCGACGCGAGAAACAGCCCCGAGCTCTTGCCGCCCAGCTTTCCGTGGCTGTTCGGCGGGCTCACCAGGTGATGGACGAGCTCGTAGAAGTCGCCGATCTGGATGTAGTTCTTCGCGGTGTTGATGAAGTCGAGATCGTCGGTGAAGAACCGGCGCACGAGCGACACGCGCAACGTCATCAGGATCGATCGCGACAGCTCCTCGTCGCCGATCCTCAGCTGGTCGAAGCGTTCCAGCGATTCGACGATGTCGGCGAGCGTCGTGCACTGGTTCTCGACCGCCTTGATCAGGAACCCCGACTTGTCATCCTTGATCCACTTCTCGATGCAGGACAGAATTTCCGTTTCGCTCAGGTGGTCCGCCGCCATGCGGAACGGCACCTCGGCGCCGCCCCTGGCGAAATCGGCGCTGCGTCGTTCGAGCGGCCGGTTGTCGTCGAGCGCATCGTCGGCGGCGCTCTTGACGTCGACGAACTGCAGCAGAAGCTGCTGCGCCTCCTCGACGCCGTTCCAGCAGAGGTAGTTGACCATGCGCCGCCCGAGGCGGTGCAGCAGCTGCGGATCGGTCTTGGCGAGGAACTCGATGACGAATTCCGACTCCCGGCGCCCGCTCGTCGACAGCGTGTCGATGTCGGAGCGCCAGTTCTGGAAGGCCGCCTGCAGCCGGCGATGCATCAGGAAGTGCGACAGCCGCTCCGCGACGGTCTCGATCAGCTTGCGTTCCTCCTTGAGGAACGGTCCCTCGTCGGCGCGCGGCATCGGCTTTGAGTAGTAGACCTCGATCGCGCCGACCGCTTCGCCCTGCACCGCGACCGCCGCGCGCAGCACCCACGGCGTCTTTGCGGCGCGCTGCGGTTCGTACACCGTGTCGCCGATGACGATGCGGACGATACAGGCGCCCGGGTACTGCAGGCCGGGCGGGATGACCTCCAGCAGCGTGCGACAGACCTCGTCGATCGACACGTCCGGCCGGTCCATCAGTTCGTGGACGCGGTACAGGCAGTGCAGCTCCTTCGCGCGCTCCTGCAACGCCTCGATGATCTTTCCGGCGGGCCCTTCATTCGGATTCATGGTGATCCCTGGCCGTCTGGCATCCGAGCGGCCGTGCTTCGACGGGCTCAGCGCGATTATTCCTTCTTCAACACAACGCCCCGCCCGGATCGGCCGTCCACGCGGACGACGAGCGGGGAGCGGACGCGCGCGTGCCGGATGAACTCGGTTTCCTCGAGGATGACCTGCGCGTCGAGCCAGTCGAAATCGATCGCGTACCGGCCGCTGTGGGGAACCGAGAAGTAGCTCACCTGGAAGCTCGAGATGTTGTGGAAGAAGTGCGACCCCTGGCTCAAGTCGACGTTCATCGCCGGCAGGGTCGCTTCCACGATCGCGGCGGCGCCGTTGATGGCCGACCACTCTACGGGAATGCCCAGCCACGGGTCCGAGCTGCCCCAGCGGCCGAACCCGATCAGCAGGTACGGCCGGCGTTCGTCCACCAGCGCCGCGTTCACCCGGGCGAGTTCGCGCGCGATATCGCGCGTGTGCCGCGCTTCGAACGCCTCGGGTTTCACGTAGACGACGTCGCAAATCGTCTGGACGATGCCGTTGCCCATCACCGTCTCGGACGCGACCAGCGCCTCGTCCGACTCCAGCGCCTCGACCGGCACGTCCACGACCTGGTCGGAGACCGCCATCGGACGGAGCTGGAGAAAGCCGAAGTGGCCCATCGCGGCGCCGCGGCTTCGTTCGAGCGTCATCGCGAACTCGATTTCCACCTTCGCGCCGACCGCCTCCTCGCACACTGCCAGCAGCGCCTGGACCACCTTGTTGAGCGGCACGTCGTCGAGCGCGAGCAGAGGCGCGAAGGTGACCGCCCAGGCGCCGTGCGGCCGCATCCCGATGGCCAGCCGATCGGATTGCGGGTCGTAGGTCGAGACCACGAACTCGAGCGTCTCGTCTTCGGCCGCCTCGGCCAGGGTGGCTTCGACGAGGTACTCCGTCTCGGCGATCGGATCGTAGCCCGGCGGCTTCCCCATGTTCACGGCCCAGAACCGGGTTTGCGTCTCGCCGAGCATCGCACGCGGCGAGGCAAACGGCGGCGTGGCGTGGGGGAACGCCGGCGAGTAGGTCCAGGCGAGTCCGCCGTCCACGATCGTCTTGCCCAGCCCCAGGGCGAGGTTGACGACACCGTCGTCGGGCCGCGCGACACCCGAGCGGTAGAAGCTGTACGAGCGGGCGACGCCCGAGACGTCGGGGTAGAAGCGGTCGCCGTGGCGGCGGCCGACGACCTCCTGGATGATGACGGCCATCTTCTCTTCGGCGACGTCGCGGCCGCTGGCGCGCCCGTAGTCCTTCGCGTTGCGAAAGAACGTGGAAGCGTAGACGTACTTCACGGCCTCGACGAGCTTCCGGAAGCGAGTGTCCGCGTCGAACTGGTTGTTCGGCGTCATCTTCGTCGCGTAGACGCCGGCAAAGGGCTGGAACAGCGCGTCCTCCAGCAGGCTGGACGACCGGACGGCGAGCGGCGTGTGCACCTGCTGGACGAGCGCCCGAAGATCCCCGAGCAGTTCGACCGGGAGATCCGACTTCTGGAAGGCGTGCGCGATGCGGTCGTCGCGGGCGTCGGAGAGCGCGACGTCGTAGAGATCGTTGCGCGCCATGAACTCATCGAACATGTCGGTCGTGATCACCGTCAGCCTGGGGATGGCGACCTCCAGCGGCCCGAACGAGCCGGGCGGGAACTGCCGGTCGAGGAACTGCTTGATGAACAGCAGTCCCGAGGCCTTTCCGCCGCACCCGCCCTCGCCGATCCGCGTGAAGCGCTCGGTGCCGGTGAAGAACGCCCGGTCGAAGGGGGGGACTTCGGTGTTGGCAACGAACGTTCTGTGCATGACCGCCCCCCGGCGTTCGCCGGCTGGCCCGCGTCAGCCACGCACGCCAAGAACAGCAGATAGGTTACACGAAGTCGGCGGGGACCGGCCGGCCGGCAGCGGACCGGCGGACCAGCCGACTTCGCTCGGGCCGGCCGGGGAGCACCGTCGAGGGGCCTGGGGCTGCCGGAGACCGGGGCGAGGGACCAGGGACAGGTCGATTGTTGTATGCTATCGCTGGTCTGTTCGGTCGCGCCCGGCACGTCGCACGAACCGGTTCATCCCGCGCCCCCGAGTTCCTCGCTCGGCACGAAGCGATTCCTCTCAAGAGGAGGTGCGCGATGGCGCTGTTTGGCGGTTTCCAGGAACGGCGGGAAAAGAAGGCGCTCGAGCACTACCTGGCGGCGCCGAGCATCGACGCCACGGAGATCGACGAGCTGAAGAAGGCCTGCGCCAACGCGCAGGGGGTGCTGTATGACGTCCTCAAGGCGGCACCCGACGGCGACAAGCGTTTCCGCGCGCTCATCGGGCTTCAGACACTCGGCATCACCGAACAGATGGTTCCCACCGTGGTCGACGCGCTCCACGACGAGGACGAGTTCGTGCGCGAAGCGGCGGCCAAGCTGCTGGGGGGCGCCCCCCAGTTCGCCCCGATGGTCGTGCCCACGGTCATTCCCCTGTACCGCGAACACCCTGGCTGTCGGCCGATCGTGCTGCAGATCCTGGGCGACTACGGCGAGGCGGCGCACGTCGCCTGCGGGCTCCTCCTCGACGGCCTGGCGAAGCCCACCGAGGCGCTCGACGTCGCGCATTGCCTCTCGCACATCGGATGCCAGGACTTCGATCCGCTGGATCGCGCGATGGTCGATGTCCTGAGCGACCGCAAGGACGTCGGGGCCATGAAAGCCCTGGGGCCCGCGTTCCGGGCAAGGCTCGAGGCGTTTCTGCAAGCATGCGTTCCGTGGCGCGCGGTCGACGCGATCCCTGCGTGGCGGAGAGTGCTCGAGGCGTACGCGGACGTGTGCGACCGGCCCGCGGAGCCGATCGCGCGGCTGCTGAACGAACTCCTGCAGTACAGCGACTGGAAGCTGCGGGGGGAGGTGGGTGCGCAATTCCTGGAGATGTCGCGCGCGAAGCTGGTGGCGGAAAAGCTGGTCCAGCGGGCGTAGCGCCGACCAGAAGAAAAGGGGAGGACGCTGGTGCGCGGCCTCCCCCTACTGCCTACTTCTACTCGCTACTCACTACTCACTACTCGCTACTCACTACTTCCTTACACCCATCCCCGATCCTTGCACGCCTTCGCCACTCGGCTGACCGCCACCACGTAGGCGGCGTCGCGCATGTAGAGTTTCTGGCGGCGCGCCAGTTCGCTCACGGCGATGAAGGCCGCGGTCATCTTCACGTCCAGCTTGCCGAGGACCTCGTCCTTCTCCCAGAAGTAGTTCATGTTGCCCTGCACCTGTTCGAAGTAGCTGCAGGTGACGCCGCCGGCGTTGGCCAGGAAATCGGGGACGACGAAGATGCCCCGTCCCGCGATGACCTTGTCGGCTTCGGGCGTCGTCGGGCCGTTGGCCCCCTCGGCAATCAGCTTGACGCGCGGCTTGATCTTCTGCACGTTCTCGCCCGTCACCTGGTTCTCGAGCGCGCACGGCATCAGGATGTCCACGTCCTGCTCGATCCACGCCTCGCCCGGCAGCACCTCGTAGCCGAGCGGCCGCGCCTTCGCCTTGTCGATCCCGCCGAACCGATCCGAGATGCTCACCAGTTCGTCGGGGTTGACGCCGGACAACCGGCGGAACGTGTAGGACGTCTGGTCCTCCTGGTCCCACGACGACACGGCGATCACCTTGCCGCCCATCTGCTGGTACAGGCGTACGGCGTACTGCGCCACGTTGCCGAAGCCCTGCACGCTGGCCGTCGTCTCGGACGGCTTCAGGTTCATTTCCTTCAGCGCCTCGCGCACGGTGAAGATGACGCCGTAGCCGGTCGCCTCGGTGCGCCCGAGCGAGCCGCCCAGTCCCACCGGCTTGCCGGTGATGAAGCCCGGCTCCTTGTGCCCGTGCATCGCCTCGATCTCGTCGAGCATCCACACCATGTGCTGCGGCGAGGTCATGACGTCGGGCGCCGGCACGTCGGTGGCGAAGCCGACGTTCTTGGCCATGGCGCGCGCCCAGCCGCGGCAGATCGCCTCCTGCTCGCGCATGCTCAGGTTGTGCGGGTCGCAGATGACGCCGCCCTTGCCCCCGCCGAGCGGGATGTCCACGACCGAGCACTTCCACGTCATCCAGGTGGCGAGCGCGCGCACGGTGTCGAGCGTCTCCTGCGGGTGGAAGCGGATGCCGCCCTTGCACGGCCCGCGGGCGTCGTTGTGCTGCACGCGGAAGCCGCGGAAGATCTTCACGCAGCCATCGTCCATGCGGACAGGAATCGCGAAGCTGAATTCGCGCATCGGGTAGCGCAGCAGGTCGCGCGTGGCCGCGTCGAGGTTGAGGAGGTCGGCCACCCGGTCGAACTGCGCCTGCGCCATCTCGAACGGGTTGAACGCTTTGCTTTTCACGAGACTCTCCCTCTCGGTGGATCAGGGGCGTGTAAGAAGCCGCGGATGAAAGCGAACGACGGGGGCGGGCGAACCGAGGGAGGCGGGCCGTCCCGGACCCTCCCTCCGAACCCAAAAGTGTATCACCTCTGCGGCCGTAAAGCGAGTGGTTCCGGCGCGGAAAAAGCCGAGGTGTCGAAAAACGTTCGTATCTGGTTGCTGATCGCCGAAAAACTATACGGTCTTGAGGCAAGCGGGCCGTTTTACGTTCGGATGCCGCCGGTCGCCCGGGGCTTCCGAGCTGCGCCCGGCATCTGGCAGCGGACCGGGCGCAGCCGTGCGACGGGTGCTACGCGTACATCCCGCGCATGCGCGTGACCGTGGCCACGCGGTTGATCGCGACCATGTAGGCGGCCGTCCGCATGTCGACGCGGTACTCCAGCGCGGTGTGCAGCGTCGCGTCGAACGCCTCGCACATCTTGACTTCCAGCCGCTCGTTCACTTCGCGCTCGCTCCAGAAGTACCCGTAGCGATCCTGCACCCACTCGAAGTAGGACACCGTCACGCCGCCGCCGTTCGCCAGGATGTCGGGAATGACGAGGACGCTGCGGTCCCGCAGCACCTTGTCCGCCTCGGGCGTGGTGGGCCCGTTGGCGCCTTCGACGATGACCTTCGCCCGGATGCCGCCGACGTTCGCGGCCGTGATCTGGTTCTCGAGGGCGGCGGGGACGAGCACGTCCACGTCCAGCTTCCAGAACTGCTCGGCGCTGATCGATTCCGCCCCCGGGAACCCGGCGACGCTGCGCTCGGGGTTGCCGTGCACGTACTCGACCAGCTTCGGCAGGTCGAGGCCGCGGGCGTTGTACACGCCCCCCTTCCAGTCGGTCACCGCCATGATCCTGGCGCCCTCGCGGGCGAGCAGTTCGGCCGAAATCGAGCCGACGTTGCCGAAGCCCTGCACCGCGACGGTCGCCTGTTGCATGTCGCGCCCGAGGTGCTTGAGCGCTTCGCGCGTGACGATCATGACGCCGCGCCCCGTGGCCTCGCGGCGCCCGCGCGACCCGCCCAGCTCGAGCGGCTTGCCGGTCACGATGCCCGTCGTCGTGTGGCCGACGTGCATGCTGTAGGTGTCCATCACCCACGCCATCACCTGCTCGTTGGTGTTCACGTCGGGCGCGGGGATGTCCTTGTCGGGGCCGATCGCGTCGATGATCTCGGCGACGTAGCGGCGCGTGAGCGCCTCGATCTCCCGCCGCGACAGCCGGTTGGGATCGCACGTGATCCCGCCCTTGCCGCCGCCAAACGGGATGTTGGCGAGCGCGCACTTCCAGGTCATCCACGCCGCGAGCGCCGTCACCTCGTCCAGCGAGACGCTCGGGTGGTACCGGATGCCGCCCTTGGCCGGGCCGAGCGCGACGTTGTACTGGACGCGGTAGCCGGTGAACACCTGGATCTCGCCGCTGTCCATCAATACCGGGCACGACACGGTGATCTGCCGTTTCGGGTGGCTGAGGATGTTCCAGATGCCGCGCTCGAGGCCGAGTGCCGTTGCCGCGCGGTTGAACTCTTCCAGCGCCGCGCCGAAAATGCCGCCTTCGATGCCAAGGACTGTCATGGGGCGCTCCTCACACGCAGTGTCGCAGTTCGTAGACCGTAACCCGTGGAACGCCGGACAGCGAATGGGCGGTCTACGAACTACGGACTACGGTCTCCGGCTGATCTCTCGCACATGGTCCTTACTTGACATATCACATGCCACGTGCGGTCCTGCACCGCAGCTCAACAGCAGCCTAGGTGAGAGCGCTCGGGCAAGTCAAGCGGGCGAAGGCGAGCGAAGGGCAGGAAAATCGGCCGAAAACGGTCAGCTATAATAGAGATCATATGAATGGTGCTGGGAAGGGTTCCGCAACCAGCCGCGACAAGTGGGAACGCGAAGTGGTGCAGCCGGCGCTGAAGAAATCCCCCGAGCGCGCCGCCGCGTTCACCACGATTTCGGGCCGCCTGATCGCGCGGCTGTACACGCCGGAAGATCTCGAAGCCCTGGACTATCGGCGCGACCTGAACGAGCCCGGCGAGTACCCGTACACGCGCGGCATCCACCCGACGGGCTACCGGGGCAGGGTCTGGACCATGCGGCAGTTCGCCGGGTTCGGGACGCCCGAGGAAACCAACCGGCGCTACAAGGAGCTGTTGCGCGCGGGCGGCACGGGGCTGAGCGTCGCGTTCGACCTGCCGACGCTGATGGGCCGTGACCCGGACCACGCGCTCTCGCTCGGCGAGGTGGGGAAGTGCGGCGTGAGCGTCGCGTCGCTCGCCGACATGGAGACCCTGTTCGACGGCATAGACCTGGGCGACATCACCACGTCGATGACGATCAACTCGCCCGCGCCGATGCTGTACGCGATGTACCTGGTGGTGGCCGAGAGACAGGGGGCCGACTGGTCGCGGATCTCGGGGACGATCCAGAACGACATCCTGAAGGAGTTCATCGCCCAGAAGGAGTACATCTACCCGCCGCGTCCATCGATGCGCCTGATCACCGACGTGTTCGACTTCTCGGCCCGACACGTGCCGCGCTGGAACACGATTTCGGTGAGCGGGTACCACATCCGCGAGGCAGGCGCGACGGCGCTGCAAGAGCTGGCTTTCACGCTGCGCGACGGCGTCGAGTACGTGCAGTACGGCGTCGAGGCGGGCCTCGACCCCGACGAGTTCGTCCCGCGCATCTCGTTCTTCTTCAACGCGCACAGCGACTTCTTCGAGGAGATCGCGAAGTACCGCGCGGCGCGCAAGATCTGGGCGCACGTCATGCGAGACCGCTTCGGGGCGAAGCACGAGCGATCGTGGAAGCTCCGCTTCCACACGCAGACGGCCGGGGTGTCGCTGACCGCGCAGCAGCCCTACAACAACGTGGTGCGGACCGCGCTGCAGGCGTTGTCCGCCGTCCTCGGCGGCACGCAGTCGCTGCACACCAACTCGCTCGACGAGGCGCTAGCGCTGCCGACGGCCGAAGCCGCGACGCTGGCGCTTCGCACCCAGCAGATCATCGCGAACGAGAGCGGCGTCACCAACGTCGTCGATCCGCTCGCCGGCTCGTACTTCCTCGAGCGGCTGACGCTCGACATGGAGCGCGGCGCCCTCGACTACTTCGAGAAGATCGACGCGATGGGCGGGATGGTGCCGGCCATCGAGCGCGGCTATCCGCAGCGCGAGATCGCCGAGAGCGCCTACCGCTTCCAGCAGGCCGTGGAGCGCAAGGAGCGGATCATCGTCGGGGTGAACGAGTACGTGGCCGCCGGGGAAGAACCGATCCAGACCCTCTACATCGACGAGGAGACGGCCGAGCGTCAGGTGGGGCGCCTGGAGGGGCTGCGGCGGGAGCGCGACAACGGCCGAGTGGCCCGCGCGCTCGACGCGCTGCGCGAAGCGGCGGAAGGCACGGGCAACCTCATGTACCCGATTCTCGACGCGGTGCGCGCCTACGCCACGGTCGGCGAGATGTGCGACGCGCTGCGCCAGGTGTGGGGCGAGTACGAAGAGGTGCCTCTGATTTAGCGGACCAGGGACCAGGGACCAGGGATCAGGGGCGTTCCCCGATCCCCGACCGATTCCCACGGCGAGCGGTCCTCAGCGAGCGAGGCTTCATACATGCGCAAGATTCGAGCGATCATCGCCAAACCAGGGCTCGACGGTCACGACCGCGGCGCGAAGGTCATCGCCCGCGCCCTGCGCGATGCGGGCATGGAGGTGATCTACACCGGCTTGCGGCAGACCCCGGAGCAGATCGTCGCCGCCGCGCTCCAGGAAGACGCCGACGTCATCGGCCTGTCGATCCTGTCCGGCGCGCACAACCACATCTGCCCGCGCGTCGTGCAGCTGCTCAAGGAAAAGGGGCTGGACGATGTCCTGGTGGTCGTCGGCGGCATCATCCCGGACGTCGACGTGCCGAAGCTGCAAGAACTCGGCATCCGTGGTATCTTCCGGCCTGGCAGCCCGATGCACGAAATCGTCGAGTTCATCCAGAGGAACGTCCGCCCCGGCGTCGAACAGGTGTAAGGCGGCGCCCCTTCCCCCGCCCCCCGTTTCAGGGTAATCTCGCGGCACCGCGGAGCCGATAACCCGAGAGCCATGGCCCACAAGCTTCTGCTCGCCGACGACAGCGTGACGATCCAGCGCGTGATCGAGTTGACCTTCGCGGACGAGGACATCGACGTGTCGGCCGTCGGCGACGGCGAGCAGGCCATCGAGCGGATCCGTGCGGACCGCCCGGACATCGTGCTGGCAGATGTCGGCATGCCCGGGCGCGACGGCTTCGAGGTGGCTGCGTTCGTGAAACAGAATCCCGAGTTGCGCCACATCCCGGTCGTGTTGCTCACCGGAGCATTCGAACCGGTCGACGAGTCGCGCGTCCGCTCCGTGGGCTGCGACGGCGTCCTGGCCAAGCCGTTCGAGCCGCAATTGCTGATCGCCAAGGTCAAGCAGCTGCTCGCAGCCGCGTCTGCCGGCCCGGCGAAGCCCGCCCCCGAGCCTGCTTCGGCCGCACAAGGGGACGGGGCTGCGTTCGACGAGATCCCTGTCCAGATCCCGTCGACGGCGGACTTCGGGTCCGAACAGGACCAGACGGCGGGGAGCGAACCTGAGTCGAAGGTGTCGCTGGACGAATACTTCGATCGCCTGGATCAAGCCTTCGCGAGCAGGGGGATGGGAACCGAACTGGCGGCACAGCCTTCCCATGAAATCTGGCCGCCCGAACCGGAGGCCGCCCCCGAGTGGCCCAAGCCACCGACGATCGCCGGCGGGCCTGGCCCGGCGATGGAACCCCCGCCGCCGCCCGCCGCGACGCGGCAATCGAGCACCGCGCCGGCGCCGGACCTCGCCGCCGCCTTCGCGCTGCTGTTGGCCGCAGAACAGGGGGACGCGGTTCCTGCCGGGGCGTTGCCGCTCCCGGCCGGGGCGCACACCGCGGCGTTCGACGCGGTCGTGGATGAGGTCACCCGGCGCGTGATCGAGCGGCTGGCGGACGGCGCCGTGCTCAGCCAGGTGGCAGACGTCGTCTCTCAAGTGGCCGAGCGCTTCGTCCGTGCGGAGATCGAACGGCTGAAGCGCCTCGCCTAGCCCGCTCGCCCGTCCCGCAAATCCTTGAGCGCAAGGCCCACACCTACTACGATTACTAGATCACGCGACGTCCTGGTCCCTGGTTCCTGCCTGCCCTGAGCGAGCGCACCGCAGGCGCGAGTCGACCCAGGGTGATCTTGAGAAGTCCCAATGCCTGAGCTTCCGAAGGGCTTTGATCACGCGCAGGTCGACCCGAAGTGGTACGCCTTCTGGGAATCGATCGGCGCGTTCCGCGCCAACCCCGCTTCCGGCAAGCCGCGCTTCAGCATGGTCCTGCCGCCGCCCAACGTCACCGGGTCGCTGCACATGGGGCACGCGCTGAACCACACGCTGCCCGACATCATCGTGCGTTGGAAGCGGATGCAGGGCTACGACGTGCTGTGGCTGCCCGGGACGGATCACGCGGGGATCGCCACGCAGAACGTGGTCGAGAAACAGCTGGCTCAGGAGGGGAAGTCACGCTTCGACCTCGGGCGCGACGCGTTCGTCGCCCGCGTGTGGGAATGGGTCCGTCAGAGCCACACCACGATCACGTCCCAGATGCGGAAGCTGGGCGAGTCGGTGGACTGGTCGCGCGAGCGGTTCACGCTCGACGACCAGCTGTCGCGCGCCGTGCGGCGCGTGTTCGTGACGCTGTATCGCGAGGGCCTGATCTACCGCGGCCGCTACATCGTGAACTGGTGTCCGCGCTGCCGGACCGCCCTTTCGGATCTGGAGGCGCCGCACACGGAAACGACGGGCAGGCTGTGGTACGTGCGGTACCCGGGCGCTGACGGGGGGCCGGGAGTGACGGTTGCGACGACGCGGCCGGAAACGATGCTGGGCGACACGGCCGTCGCGGTGAACCCGGACGACAAACGGTACCGCAGCCTCGTCGGCACGCACGTGCGGCTGCCGATCATCGGCCGCGACCTGCCGATCGTCGCCGACAGTTTCGTTGACCCGGCCTTCGGCACGGGCGCGGTGAAGGTCACGCCGGCGCACGATCCGAACGACTTCCAGATGGGCGAGCGCCACCACCTCGCGCAGGTGGTCGTTATCGGCGAAGACGGGCGGATGACGAAGGACGCTGGTCCCTATGCCGGCCTGGATCGGTTCAAGGCGCGCGCGGCCATCGTGTCGCAGCTGGAACACGAAGGGTTGCTCGAGAAGATCGTGGACCACGTGCACGCGGTCGGACACTGCCAGCGGTGCAACACCGTGGTGGAACCGCTCGTGTCGACGCAGTGGTTCGTCAAGATCCAGCCGCTGGCAGAACCCGCGATTCGCGCCGTCGAAGAGGGGCGCGTCCGGTTCCTGCCGGAGAACTGGGCGAAGACGTACTACGAGTGGATGAACAACATCCACGACTGGTGCATCTCGCGCCAGCTGTGGTGGGGCCACCGCATTCCGGCCTGGTACTGCGACAACTGCGGAGAGATGATCATCGCCGAAGAGGAGCCGAAGGCCTGTGGGTGCGGCGGCGCGCTGCGGCAGGACAGTGACGTCTTGGACACGTGGTTCAGCTCGCAGCTGTGGCCGTTCAGCACGATGGGCTGGCCCGAGAAGACGAGCGACCTGCGGGACTACTACCCGACGAGCCTCATGCTGACCGGGTTCGACATCATCTTCTTCTGGGTCGCGCGGATGATCATGGCGGGCCTGAAGTTCGCGGGCGACGTGCCCTTCCGCGAGGTCTACATCACCGGCCTCGTGCGCGACGAGCACGGGCAGAAGATGAGCAAGACGCGCGGCAACGTCGTGGACCCGCTCGAAGTGATGGACGAGATCGGCGCCGATGCCTTGCGCTTCACCCTGACGGCCATGGCTTCGCCGGGCATGGACATCCCGCTGTCGGAGGGGCGGATGAAAGGCTACCGGCAGTTCATCAACAAGGTCTGGAACGCCTCACGGTTCGTGATGATGAACACGGACGACGTCGCCGCGCGGCCGCTGCTTCCGCCGGTGTCAAGCCTGGGGATCGTCGATCGGTGGATTCTCGACAGGCTCAGCCGGACAGCGGCCGACGTGAACCAGGCGCTCGCAGACTTCCGCTTCGACGTGGCCGCGGATCGCCTGTATCACTTCTTCTGGCACGAGTACGCGGACTGGTACATCGAGCTGATCAAGCCTCACCTGCGCCCGGACGCCCCCGAGCGAGCGGGCACCGTTGCGGTGCTTCTCGAGGTGCACGACCGCATCCTGCGGTTGCTGCACCCGATCATCCCGTTCGTCACCGAGGAGCTGTGGCAGCACTTGCCGCGGACGGCGGGCGATCCGCAGACCATCTCGCTCGCCGCCTTTCCGGGCGAAGTCCCGGAGTGGAAAGACGAGGGCGCGGTCGCGGAGCTCGAAGCGCTCCAGGAAGCCGTGACGACCATCCGGACCGTCCGGGCCGAGCGGGCCGTCCCGCCCTCTCGTAAGATCGCTGCGATCATCGACGAGCACGACGAGGCGCGGCGCCGGATGCTGCAGGGGCAGGCGCGTTACATCTCGTTGCTCGCCGGGCTGGAGCGCCTGGACTTCCGTTCCGACGTCGAGATGGATCCCGACACCGTGAAGCGCGTCCTGCCGCACGCCGACATCTACGTTCCCCTCGCCGGCATCGTCGACCGGCGGGCCGAGATCGAGAAGCTGCAGAAGGAGCTGGCAGCCGTGAGCCAGGAGACGTCGGCGCTGCAGGGAAAGCTGGCGAACGCCAGCTTCGTCGAGCGGGCGCCCGCGTCGCTGGTGCAGCAGACGCGCGAGCGCGTCGAAGCCCTCGCGCGCCGCGGCGAGAAGCTGGAGGCGACGCTCAAGGAGCTTGGCGCATGACGTCGGAGAGAACGCTCCCACGCGAGGCGTACGCGGATCTCGTGAGGCGCGCGCTCGAGGAAGACCTGGGCCGCGGCGACCTGACGAGCGAAGCGACAATCGATGCCGAGGCGCGGGCCCGCGGGGTGCTGATCGCGAAATCGCCGTGCGTCATCGCCGGCATCGATGTCGCCTTCGAGACGTTTCGCCAGCTCGACGCGGGCATCTCGAGCCGCGTCATTCGCTGCGACGGGACTCTCTGCCGGCCGGGCGACGAGATCGCCGAGATTGCCGGGACGGCCCGGGCGCTGCTCGCCGGGGAACGAACCGCGTTGAACTTCCTGCAGCGGTTGACCGGCATCGCGACGCTCGCCCGCCGCTTCGTGGACGCGAGCGCCAACGCCATCACGATTCTCGACACGCGCAAGACCACGCCGACGTTGCGCGCCCTCGAGAAATACGCGGTCCGGACCGGCGGCGCCACGAACCATCGCATGGGCCTGGACGACGGCATCCTGGTCAAGGACAACCACCTGCGCTTGGCGGGAGGAGTGACGCCGGCGGTGGCGCGTGCCAGGGCGGCGAACCACGGCCTGCCCGTGGAGGTGGAAGTGGAGACCGTCGACGCCGTCGATGCGGCGCTCGACGCGGGCGCGGACATCGTGCTGCTCGACAACATGAGCACCGCGGACATCCGCGAGGCGGTGAGGCGATCGCGCGGGCGCGCGAAGGTCGAGATCTCCGGCGGGGTGACGCTCGGGCGAATCGCGGAGCTGGCCGCCACCGGCGCGGATTTCGTCTCGGCCGGCGCGCTGACGCATTCGGCGCCATCGGCGGACATCAGTTTCGAACTGTACCCGGCGTGAAGTGAGGCGGCAGTCCGAGAAGTCCGGAGGCCGAGCGTCGTGTCCGACGTTCGGGCGTTCGGACGCCCGGACGTTCGGACGTCCATGCCTGACATGCCTGCCCCTGTCAGTCCTCCCGACGACATCGTCCAGGCGCTCGAGCGCATCCGGGCGCGGTTCGATCCCGAGCTTCCCCGGTTGCTCTACTTCACCTCCGCCACGTCCACCAACGACGTGGCGGCCCGCGCCGCTGCCCTGGGCGCTCCCGACGGCACGGCAGTCGTCGCCGAGCTGCAGACGGCCGGGCGCGGACGGCTCGGGCGCGCCTGGTACTCGCCGCCCGGCGCCGGGCTGTACGTTTCGGTGGTCCTTCGCGAGACGGGGAGTGGCGTCCCACCGTGGGTGTCGCTGGTTGCCGGCGTGGCGCTGGCCGAAGCCGTTCGCGCCTGCACGCACCTGCCCGTGGACATCAAGTGGCCGAACGACCTGGTCGTCGGGCGGCGCAAGCTGGCGGGCATTCTGGCGGAAGCGTCGGGTGGGCCGACCATCGAGTACGTGGTGCTCGGCTTCGGCATCAACCTGCGTTCCGCCGCCTACCCGCCGGACATCGCCGACCGCGCGACGTCGATCGAGGCGGAACTCGGACGGGCCGTCGACCGCGGCGTCCTGCTGGCCGAGTGCCTGGCGTCGCTGCTCGCGTGGAACAACGCGGTCCGGGCCGGGCAGGGAGCAGCCGTCCTCGATCGATGGCGCGTCCTCTCGCCCTCGTGCAGGGGCAATCGCGTCGAGTGGCGGACGGCGACCGGGATCGCGTCGGGCACCACCGATGGCATCGGCGAGGACGGCGCGCTGCTGGTCCGGACCGATGATCGAGTCGAACGGATCGTGGCGGGTGAAGTGCGCTGGATCTGAGGACGGGACCTGTCGAAGGGAGGAGCGCGTGTCAACGCGCGACCCTGACCGACAACCAACGACAACTGCCAACGACACACGACCATGTTACTAGCCATCGACGTCGGCAATACCAACATCGTTCTGGGCATCTTCGAGGGCAGCAACCTCGTGGCCAGCTGGCGGCTCGCCACGGACCGCGGCCGCACCGCGGACGAACTCGGCATCCTGACGATCGAGCTGCTCACGCACCGCGGCATCGACCCGCACGACATCGACGGCGTCGTGATGGCATCGGTGGTGCCGCCGCTCACCGCCACCATGCTGGCGATGGGCATCCGGTATTTCGGGCGCATGCCGCTGAACATCGAAGACATCAGGAACCTCGGGATGCCCGTCCGCTACGACGCGCCAGCCGAGGTGGGGGCCGATCGCCTCGTGAACGCGATCGCGGCGTTCGAGCGCTACGGCCGCCCGACGAGCCGGCCGGTCATCGTCGTCGATTTCGGCACGGCGACGACCTTCGACGCGATCTCCGAACACGGCGAGTACCTGGGCGGGGCGATTTGCCCGGGCGTCCAGATTTCCGCCGATGCGCTCTTCCAGCGCGCCGCACGGCTGCCGCGCATCGACGTGCGCAAGCCGGCAAGCGTCATCGGGCGCACGACGACGGCGTCGATGCAGGCGGGGTTGTTCTACGGGTACGTCGGGCTCGTGGAGGGCATCGTTCAGCGGATGCGGCGCGAGCTCGGGGAAGGGGCAGCGTGCGTCGCCACGGGCGGCCTGGCCGAGACGATCGCTCCCGAAACCGCGCTCATCGAAGCCGTGGAGCCCGACCTGACGCTCGTCGGGTTGCGCCTGGCCTGGGAGCGGAACCAGTGGCACGCGTGAGCGACGCGAATCCGACAGGGCAGCCGGACGACGGCCGCACGGATGCCGGCGAGTACTGCCGTGAGGTCGAGACGTACCTATGCCGCAAGAACGACGGCCACCTCATTCGAATCGCCGGTCCCTCGTTCTCACGCGTCAGCGGGTGGGCGCGGCAAGGCATTCCGTTGAACGTCGTGTACCGCGGAATCGATCGCTACTTCGAGCGGTACCACGCGCACAGAGAGCGGCGCCGGCCCGTCCACATCGACTTCTGCGAAGGAGACGTCCTGGCCGTCTTCGACGAGTGGCGGCGGGCCGTCGGGTTCCGGGGCACGGGCGGGGATTCGCGGGTGGACGGGTCCCCGCAAGTCGATCGGCCAATTCCTGCTGAAGCCGGATCCCGCGCACACGAGGTGCGAACGGATCGCGTCCGGCGAGCGCTCACCGGTCGACGTCGACGCGAAACGCGCGGCGCATCCGATGGTGACGCTGCGCGTGAGCCGGCCCCCCCAGCGAGGCCGGCGTCGCTCGGCGCCCACCTCGAGCGCGTGATCGTCCGCCTGACCACGTTGCGCGCGGGCGGCCGGCTGTCCGAAGCAGCGAACGCCGCCATCGACGCCGCCATCCGTCAACTGGACACCGAGCGCCGCACCGTGGTGCATCTCGAGGGCGAACCGCGAACGTCGTTCCTGACCCGGCTCGGTGAGGTTGACGCGCGCCTGGTTCGGGCGGTCAGCGACGGGCTCGCACCGCGCGAACGTCGAGCGATCGAGCGCGAGGCCGGGGCGGAACTCGAGCCGTACCGGGCGGGAATGGCTGCCGACGCGTACGCACGCGCCCGCGCGGCCAACTATGTCCGGCTGTTGCGGCAGCGGACGGGCTTGCCGGTCGTGTTCTACCAGGACATGGACTGATCCCGGATCTCTACCTTGCTTTCCACGCATCTCGATCTCGCCGTCGAGAAGCCGGCCGCGGGCGGGCGGATGATCGCGCGTCACGGCGGCCAGATCGTCCTGGTTGCGGCGGCGATCCCCGGCGAGCTGGTGCGGGCGCGCGTCGAGCGGGTGTCGAAAGGCGTGATCTACGCAAGGACCGTCGAGGTGCTGCAGCCGTCGGCAGACAGGCGCACCGTCCAAGGGGATTGGCTCTGCGGCGGCAACGTGTACGCGCACGTCGCCTACTCGCGCCAGCTCGAGATCAAGGCCGCGGTGATCGCGGACGCCTTCGCCCGCATCGCACGCCTGCCGCTACCCAATCTGAAGACGGTGACCGGCTCGGAGGAGCGCGGCTACCGCATGCGCGCCCGCTTGCACGCGCGCAACGGCCGCATCGGCTTCTATCGGGAGGGCACCCACGATCTCTGCGATCCGGCCGTTACCGGGCAGCTCCTGCCCGAGACGCTCGACGTGCTCGACGCGGTAGGCCGGGCACTGTACCGCGAGCGCATCGGCGGGGTGCTGTCGCTGGAACTGGCCGAGAACATGCCGGGCGACCAGCGCGCGATCCACCTCGAGATCGCGGCGCCGGCCGACCTCTCGCGCGTGCCCGACCACGTCGGCCCCGGCCTGACGGGGTTGACCTACGCCGGTCCTTTCGCACGCGTATCCGCCGTCGTTGCGGGCAGCCCGACGGTGACGGATCGGGTGCTGGTCGTCAGCGGCGACCGGGAGCGGTCGATGACGCTCCAGCGAGACGTGCGCGCGTTCTTCCAGGGCAATCGGTACCTGCTGCCCACGCTCGTGTCGCGGGTGGTCTCGCTGGTCGAACCCGGCCCGGTGGTCGATCTCTACGCCGGCGTCGGGCTGTTCGGCGTCGCACTGGCTGCCTGCGGTCGCCGCGCGATCGCGGCCGTCGAGGGCGACCGCGTGAGCGCGCAGGACTTGAAGGCGAACGCGGCGCCTTACGGGTCGGCGATCGAGGCGATGCGTGAAGATGTCGAAACCTATCTCGGCCGACATGCAGCCGTGCCCGACGCGACTTTCGTCGTCGATCCCCCGCGAACCGGAATGTCGCGGGAGGCGGCGACCGCGATCGTCGGATGCCGCCCGCGTGCGATCGTCTACGTGTCGTGCGACGCGGCGACGCTGGCGCGCGACGTCCGCCGGCTGATCGACTCCGGCTACGTCCTCGAGCACATTGAAGGGTTCGACCTCTTCCCCAACACGGCCCATGTAGAGACGGTCGCGAAGCTGCGTAGGACTGAGCGCGACGAAGCGGAGCGGGGCGTAGGGGCCCCCGCGAGCGAGGAGCTTGGCGGGGTGCAGGGGTCCCCGTCATTCACACACTGAGGGGTTCGATCTGTTACCGAACGCAGCGCACGTGGAGACGGTCGTGAAGCTCACGAGAAGCAGCGAGTAGCGGGTCCAGAGCAGCGAGTGGGCGGGTCAGACCCGCAGGCGGGCGACGTCGACGAACCCCTCGAACAGTTCGCGGAACTCGCCGGTGCGCCAGAAGTTCTCCGGGTGCCACTGCACCGCGACGCAGAAGGGCAGCGTTCGGTGCTCGATCGCCTCGACGACGCCGTCCGGGGCCGTGGCGGTCACCTCGAACCCCTCGGCCAGGTGCTTCACAGCCTGGTGATGGCGGCTGTTCACGGCGCACGAATCGCTTTCGGCGAGCTTCTCGGACATCAGCGAGGCCAGCCTGCTGCTGCGCGTAATCCAGACCTCGTGCGCGATGGCGCACAGCGGTGTGGTCTTGGAGTGCTGGATCGTGCTCGGCGTCTGTGAAGCCACGTCCTGGAACAGGTTGCCGCCGAACGCGACGTTGAGGATCTGCAGGCCGCGGCAAATGCCGAGGATGGGAAGGCCTGCGGCCGCCGCCTCCCGGATGAGGGTGATCTCGAATTCGTCCCGCACCGGGTCGATCGAAGGTACGCTCGCCAGGCGTTCCTCGCCGTAGCGAGCGGGGTCGACGTCCACGCCGCCGGTGAGGAGCAGCGCGTGCAGGCCGCCGACGATCGTCGCGGTGTTGTTCGCGGCTGGCTCGAGCAAGCGCGGGTCGCCACCCGCGTGGACGATCGACTTCAGGTAGTCGTCCAGCGAACGGCAGGCGGCGACGCCGATGATCGGCGACATAAAGGTCCTTCGATGAAAGGTGCTAAGTGCTGCGTGCTACGTGCAAGGTGCGGTGCTACGCAAAGTACCAGTTCAAGTGCCAGTCAAAGTGCCAGCGACATCGTGCGAGTGGCACGTGCCCGCGCGGCACGCGCACTCGGCACTCAGCACAGCACGCAGCACTTTGCACTCGGCACGAAGCACCTCTCCCCGTCGTTACATTCTCGGCGGCACCGGGATGCCCATCAAATCGAGGGCGCGGGTCATCTGCGCCCGGAAGTATGCCACGCCAGCCGCGCGCCAGCGCCGCAGATCCTGCCGCTCCTCGTTCAGAATCGGATAACGGTGGTAGAACGCGTTGAACGTCTGCGCCACGCCGAACACGTACTTGGCCAGCACGGAGAGTTCCAGCGTGCGGACCGCCTGCTCCACGATTTCGTCCAGGCGGGCCGCCTCGAACACCAGGCTCCACAGGTCCTGGCTCCCGCCCTCCCCGTTCAGTTCGCCGGCTGGTGTTTCCCGGAGCCCGGCGAGCATCGCCTGTTCGCCGACGCCCTCTCGATCGCGCAGTTTCTGGAAGATGTTGTTCGCGCGGACCACAGCATACTGCAGGTACGGGCCGGTTTCACCCTCGAAATTCAGGGCCTCGTCGATGTCGAACGCGATCACCTTCCCGCGCGAATACCGCACCATGAAGTAGCGGACGGCGGCCAGGGCGATCATCTCCGCCACGCGGCGGGCCTCGTCAGCTGACAGTTCCGGGTTCCGCTTGACGACCTCGGCTTCCGCCTTCTGGACGAGCGCGTCGAGCAGGTCGTCGGCCTTGACGCCCAGCCCCTTCCGGCCCGACACCTCGACGAAGGGGCGCGAGGCGTCCGAGGCCGGGATGTCGTATCCCAACTGGCGGGCCGTGCCGTGCGAGAGCGCGACCATCTCGTACGAGAAGTGGATCGACCGCCCCGCTTCTTCCCGGTGGCCGATGGCCGCCAGCGCCTGTTTGAGCAGCTTCTGCAGGTAGGACTGTCTCACGTCGATGACGTTGTAGACGCTCGACGCCCGTCCGAACTGCGGATGATTCGCCTCGGCCTCGGCAGCGTCGGGCGTCGTGGCCCAGAGCAGGCGTCCGCGCGGCTGCCGCGCGAACACGCGGTACCGGAAGTCGCGCCCCAGGAGGCCGAACTTCCAGAACTGGTATGCGATGTCTTTGCCGACGTAGGTGACCGTGCCGTTCGACCGCACGATGACCTTCTCGCGCGTTTCCGCCTCCTCGTCGGCCAGCTTCTCTTTCGGCGGTTCGCCGGCGGCGGCCTCGGGGTCGGCCGCGCCCTCTTCGTCGATGCGCATCACCCAGCAGCCCGCCAGCGGTCCCTGCGTCTGCAGCGCCACCGCCCCCTGCTCCTTCAGGATCTCGAACGCGCGCGCCCAGAAATGCAGCCGCAGGATGTCCCCCTCCCACGTCAGCAGGTCGTAGTCCACGTTCATGCGCGCCATGGTGAACAGGTGGCATCGGACGATGCGATCCGCGATGAAGCGGGCAGCGGCCGCCGTTTCGTTGTCCCCACGCTCCACCTGGTGCAGCGTGTCGGCCCGGATCTTCAGGCGCTCGCGATCCGCTTCGTACCAGTCCGTGACACGGGCGTAAAGATCCCAGCAGTAGAAGTCGAATCGAACCGTGTCGGCCACCTGCCTGATGCCGTCGAGATCCCTGCCTTCCAGTTCGCGGAACCCCACGACGACGTCGGCGACCTGGACGCCCGTGTCGTCGATGTAGTTCTGGATCTCGACCTCGCTGCCGCGGAACCGAAGCAGGCGTCCGAGCGTGTCGCCAAGCGCCGCGTTGCGAAGGTGCCCGATGTGCGCCGCCTTGTTCGGGTTGATGGCGGTGTGTTCGACGATCGTCTTCTCTTCGGTTCCCCCGAGTCCGGATCCCGGACTCCGCGGTTCGAGAAACTCACCGCGCCCTGAGCCTGTCGAAGGGCGGACTCCGGGCTCCAGCCGCTCGAGCAGGAACGACGGCCGATCGAGGAAGAAATTCAAGTACCCGGACGGGGTCGACTCGACGCGCGCGACGCCGGAAACCGGCCCCATGGCCGAAGCCAATTCCTGGGCGATCGCGCGCGGCGCTTTTCGCAGTCGCCGGGCGAGGTCGAAGGCGAGCGGCACCGCCAGATCGCCCATGGCGCGGCTGGGCGTGTAGTCGATGACGACAGGCGGCAGGGACGCGCGGTCCAGGCCGTAGAGGCGCACGACGGCTCCGAGCGTCGCCTCGCGGATGCGATCGTGAATCTGGAGAATCATCGGGTCTGTTTGGTGCGTTCGCGCGGAAGGTCGGCCCTGCCGGGCGCCGGCTCCCCGCCCCGCATGATACGATCGGTCTGGCGTTCGCTGCGTTCGGCCAGCCGTTCTGCCCGCTCGTAGTCGGCGGGCGTGTTCACGTTGAAAAACAGGAGCCCGTGCGGGTCGTACTCGGCGATCTCGGCGGGGCCGATTTCGCGTGCGCGGACCTCGGCCGCCAGATCCTGCACGCGCAGCGCGCCAGCCGCGATACGGCGGCGAAGCGGCTCGACGCAGGTGCGCGCGTAGCAGGCGCACAGCGGCTGATAGCCGTCGGCCGACCTCGGGATCGCGAGATCGACGGCCTCGGCTGCGCTCACGAGGTGCTCGAGAAAACGGCCGGCCAGGAACGGCATGTCGGCCGCGAGCGCGAGGACGTAGTCGGTTGCAGCGGCCGTCAGCGCCGTGTAGATTCCGCCGAGCGCCCCCGTACCCGGAACGACGTCGCGAACGACCGGGAGGCGGGTCGGCGCAAACCGCTCGGGTCGATTCGCGACGAGCAGGATGCGATCGGTCAGCGGGCGCAGCACTTCGAGCTGCCGCTCGAGAATCGACCGGCCGCCGACGAGAAGGCTGCTCTTGTCGCGTCCCCCGAGCCGGCTGGCGGATCCTCCGGCGATAATCGCGGCTGTCCAGGGCATGGAGTCCACTCGTAACGAAGCGTCGCTTCGCTACAACGGTAGCAAAAAATGGCCGAAGCCGGTATCGGACGCGTCCTCGTGGCCAGCCTCCACCAGGGAATCGCAGACCTTCTTCCCTCGCGCCTGGAGTTCTACGAGATCTGGCTCA
>Ga0316628_100000154_pt1 | contig 43000 bp, 33 predicted proteins | sample OWC_Aug_M2_C1_D5_FD_207648 | JGI IMG/M metagenome (GOLD analysis project Ga0316628, IMG submission 207648) | Wetland soil microbial communities from Old Woman Creek delta, Ohio, United States - OWC_Aug_M2_C1_D5_C | ecosystem: Environmental > Terrestrial > Soil > Wetlands | place: USA: Ohio...
ATGACCCTGGAAAAATGCGGCCCCGTGCGCTTCAACTTCTGGCTGAAGAAGTCCAAGAAGAAAATCCAGGTCGCCAAGATGACGTATGAGGCCAAGAGCGACGCCTTCACCGAGGCCGGTGAAGCGGCGACGCTGGCGATGCCGAACAAGATCATCTATCTCGAGCGCGACCAGCTCCAGAAGCTCACGCCCCTGACCCCGCTCCGGGAAGGCCTCGACCTCAAGGGGCTCCTGGTCCTCATCTTCAAGCATTTCAGCTTCCAATCGGCCAATTTCTCCCTGCACTACCTGCGGGCCTATCACCTCATCGACGTCCTCCGCCGGACGACCCAGGAGGATGTCGAGTTCACCCTTCTCAACTCCCCCGAATTCGAAAAGTCGGACAAGAAGAAAGGGATTTTCTACTACCACGAGACGCCGTCGGAGCTGCCCGTCGAGGAACGGGAAGCGGAAGCCGCGGCCCCGGCCGGAGAGGGCGTGGTCGAGGTCGAAGGCGAAATGACCTCGGACGAATTCCTCGAGCACGAATTCACGATCCTCGAACAGCCGGCCCCGCCGAAACCGGCCGCCCCGGCCCTCCGGCCCGAGGAAGCGGCCGCGATCGCCGAAGCCGAGGCGGAGCTGGAGGCTTTCGAGGAGGAAAAGAAGCCCAAGGCCGAGAAGGAAGCGGCCGCCGCCCCGAAGAAGGAACGGGAAAAGAAAAAGCTCAGCATCGAGAGCGACCGCCGGCCCAAAACGCGCAAGAGCGAGCGGCGGGTCAAGGAAGAGGAGATCGAGCTCCTCGAATCCGAGCGGGAGGCGCTCTTCGCCGAGAAAGCCGCCGAGGACGAGGGCATGGAAGGCGGAGCCGCGACGGAAGCCGCGGGCGAAGCGGCCGAGGCGGCCAAGCCGGCCGGCCCCGGCCCCCTGGGCGCGTTCGGCGGCGGCATGTTTGCCGAAAAACTCAAAGTCGCCCTGAAAAAGAAGCGCGAAGAACCGGCCGAGGATCCGAACGCGAAATAAACGCGGGCGGGCATTCACCGGGGCGCGGGCCCTCGCCCTGGCGATACTTTTTTCCGGGCCCCTTCTCGTCCGAGCCCAAGCCGATCCTTTCCAGACCACCGGCCGGTTCCAGGCCGATTTCGGGATCGATTCCCTCGAACGAAAATTCTACCGGCCGGAATTCAGCTTGGCCGGAGAACTCGACCCGGCTCATCGGACCCTGGTCTTTTTTGATTTAAGCTACCTTCAGAAAATCAACGGCGACCTCCGAGGCCCGGTCGACTTTTGGGTTAAAGCCGGTTCGGTTTTCCGCATTTCGGAAAACTTTTCGGCGGAGGCCAGCCTCAATCATTTCTGCCGCCACGAGACGTCGTTGTTCAATCCCTCTATCCTGAACTTCAACGAGCTCATCGGGAGGATTTGGGCCGGACGGGACGGCCTGAGGGCCGGATTCGGTTTGGGAGTCTTTATCGGAGGGACCCCCGGATTCGACGGGATGGCCGTATTCTCCCTGGAGGCCTCCCGGGTTCTTCTCCCCGAAATATCGCTCTGGGGTGAAATCAAGTGGGTGGATTTTTCGGAGCTCGTATACGAAGCCGAGGCTTCCGTCGCCCTCTTCCCGGGGACCGACCTGATCCTGTCCGAGATCAAGCCCTATCGGCTCCCTTCGACCACTCATCTCGGCGTCCGGTTCCGCTCGGCCGACGGCCGGGCGAAAATTCTGGACGGTTTCGAGCTGAGCGCCGGAACGTATCCTTTTTATGATGTCTACAAGCTTCATATCGACGGCGCTTTCCGCCTGGCCCTCCTCGAAGAGCCGTCCCGCCGGCTTTTGTTCGACGTTTCGTTTCGATCTCCCGTGCTGGCCGGCTCGAAATTCTTGGGCGAATTCTGGCCCGACCGGATGATGTACCTGATATCCGCCGAGTACGAAAAGCCTGTTGGACGGCTATGGGCGTCCTGGTACGGCCGGTATTTCGCCGACATGCCGGTCGACAAGTCCGAGTCCTTCCAGGCCAGCGTGGCCACCGGCCTGGCCCTGAAAAACCAGCCGGATTTCAACCTTCTCCATGAGCCCCTTCGATTCGAAATCCGGGCCGGATACGATCTCAAATTCGATTATGACTTCGCCCTGAATCTCGGCCTCAATGCGACCGACACGCGCGCCGCCGCCCGTCCGGGCGTGGAAACCCGCCTGGAAGCGACCGGCAAGCGCCGGGTAGTCGAAGCCCGTATCTTTATCGATTTCGGCCGGAAGATATTGCTTCGGCCGTTTATCGGCGTCCGGCGGATCACGCCTCTGGCCGGCGAATCTCGTTCCGACGGATCGTTTAAAAGAACTCTGACCGCCGGGATCGCCTTCTTCAAGTGGTTTAAAGGTTCTTAAATGATTTCCCGGATCGATCCCTTGCGCCTCGTGATCCCCATCCGGTCGAGGAGCTCCAGCAGCGGGATGGCGTATTTCCGGGTGAGCCCGGTCAGCGCCTTGAATTCCGCGATCGAGAACTCGTGCCGCCCGCCGGCCCGAAGCTTGGCGATCACCTCGTCGAGCCAGGGCCGATGAACATAGAATCCATCGGTCCCGACGACGATCCGCTTCCGCTCGATCAGGATATCCAGAAGCAGGGCCCTGGTTTCCGGGGACAGGTGCATTTTATCGCAGATTTCGGCCGGCGAGACGGATCGGGGATTCCCGGTGAAGCACTCCTCCTCGATTTTCCGGAGAAGCATCTCCTCCCTCTCGGGAAGCTCCCGGACGAAACCGGCCAGGGCATAGGACCCCCGATCCTCCCGGAGCTTGCCTTCATGGACGAGCGTCTTCAAACACAGAAGCAGGATCGGGCGGGGAATCTCGTAACGCTCCTGGACCTTGGCCAGGGGCACGCCGCGTTCCTTGACGTGCGAGCCGTGGTACTTTTCAAGGTAGGCGGTGAACTTCGCTTCGAAAAAATCGATCGCGTCCCGGGCCAGGACGTGGAGCGGAGAAAAGGAGATGATCCGAAGCTGACCGGCTTCCTCCAAGGATCGGGCCAGGTCGGTCAAGCCGGTGAAATCCGGCGGAAAAACACCGGCCAAATCCTTTTCCTTGAGCCCCTGCAGGCCGTAGGCTTTGGCCAGGGCGATCATCTTGGGACCGTCTCCAGCCGGAAGCCGCTTGGGAATCGGGGGATGAGAGGCGCGCATGAGGGTATTCCGGGAGGCCCCATTCTAAGGGAATCCGCCGGAAAAGCAAAGGGGCCCCCTGCCTTATACCGGCAGGACAAGGGCCATCCGGCGGAGAAGCGGGTCGACGGCGGCGATTTGGACGTCGAGGCGCTGCCCCAGCTCGTACTGCCGGCCGGTCCGTTTCCCGGTCAGGGCTCGGCGCGACCGTTTGGCGAAGTAATCCCCGCCCAGGTCGTCGAAGGCCAGCAGCCCCGAAACGAAATACTCGTCCAACTCGACGATCAAGCCGCCGCGGGACAAGTCGATGATCATCCCGGAGACGACGTCGCCGAGCCGGTCCTTCAGGAACCGGAAAATCCGCCATTCGACGAGGTCTTTTTCGGCGGCCGCCGCTTTCCGCTCCTGTTCGGATGAATGCCGGGCGACGGCGTCCAGGCCCGGCAGGCGGAGCGGCCGGCCGGCCAGGTCGGCCTTGAGCAGACGATGAACGATGAGGTCCGGGTAACGGCGGATCGGCGAGGTGAAGTGGGTGTAATCCATCAGGCCGAGCCCGTAGTGACCGGAGCTTTCGGCCGAATACTCGGCCAGCCGCAGCGACCGCAGGATGCGGATGTTGACGAATTTCTCGATCGGCGTCCCTTCGGCTTTCCGGATCGCGGCTTGAAGATCCCGCGAAGTCAACCGGCCGGGCGGAAGGACGATAGAGAAGAGGGCGAGGACGTCCCGAAGCTCGTCGAGGTTATCGGGATCGGGATTTTCGTGGAACCGGTGAAGCGAGGGGACGCCGCGGAGACGCAGATACTCGGCCACGGCGACATTGGCCATCACCATGAATTCCTCGATGAGCTTGTGGGCTTCGTTTGGAGCGAAGCCCTCGACCGCGGCGATTTTGCCTTCCTGATAAACGAGCTCCGGCTCGATAAGGTCGAAATCCAGGCTTCCCCCCGCCATCCGCCGGCGGCGGAGAATGCCGGCCAGCTCCTTCATCTCCAAAAGATCGGGAACGAGGTCCGGGTAGGCGGCTCTCTCGGCCGGGTCGTTGTTCAGGATCTTGAAAACGGAGGTATACGTCATCCGCTCGACCGTCCGGATGACCGAGGAATGAAAAGCCGTTCCGACCCGCTCCCCGTCGGCGTCAAAATCGCAGACGACCGAGACTGTCAGACGGTCGACCCGGGGCCGGAGCGAGCACAGGTTGTTGGAGAGCGCCTCGGGGAGCATCGGGAGGGTCAGACCCGGGAAATAAACGCTCGTCCCCCGGGCGAAGGCTTCGGCTTCGAGCGCCGATCCCGGGCGGACATATTCGGAGACGTCGGCGATGTGAACGCCCAGACGCCACCCCCCGCCTTCGCGCCTGGCGATCGAGACGGCGTCGTCGAAATCCTGGGCGGTCTCGCCGTCGATCGTGAACGTCCTCCAGCCGCGATAGTCGGCCCGTCCCGGGTATTCTCCGGCGGGCGGAACGGCCGCGGCTTTTTCCGCCTCGGCCGAAGCCGCCTCCGGGAACTCCGAGGCCAGCCCGTACTTGCGGATGATGATCCGGGCGTCCACGCCCGGATCGTCGGGCCGGCCGAGGACTTCGACGATTTTCGATTCGGCCCGGTCGACGGCGATGATTTCCCCGGCCGCCGGGAAAAACGAGCCCCGGGAGACGATGGGGATCTCCTCGGCCGAGGGCGCCTCGAAGGGGATGAAGAAGGGCTGGCCGAACCGTTCGCCGAACGTCCCCAGGAGCTTTTTCGACGCCTTCTTGACGATCCGGACGACTTTCCCGTCAAGCCGCCCGCCGCGTCCGGGCGGATGGACCATGATTTCGACGAGATCGCCGTTCATCGCCCCGGCCGCAAACCGGGCCGGGATATAAACGTCCTTGCCTTCGCCGCTCTCCGGAACGACGAAACCGAATCCCCTGCCGGAAGTTTGGAACCGGCCTTTCAGAAGGTCGGCTTGCAGCGGGAGGAGCCAGCGGTCCCTGACCCGCCGGGCCAGCTTGCGATGAACGAGGCCGCTCAGGCGGTCTTCGATCTTCGCCCGGGACTTGCGGTCCACGCGGAGCTCCTTGAAAATCTCCGGCAGCTTCAAGCCCTGGGGATTCCGGCGGAGCAGATCCAGGATTCGGGCCTCATCGGTTCTGGCTTTAGGCATTGATGGAACGCGTTCCTTTCGGTCAATAATAAAACAGCGAAACGTAGGGAACCCTGTGGAGCTTGCGGATTTTCTTGAGGCGGACAGTTTCCGAGCCCGGCGTCCGGTCTCCCGCGAGCAGGGCGGCCTCGATTTTTTCATCCAGGCGTTCAAGGGCCTCGGCGTCCGGTTTCCCAGCCGAAAGATGCAACAGGGCGGCCTCGAAATACGGCCGGACGCTTCCGAATTCGGAGGCGTGCCGGGCCAGGAACGCCTCGACGGCGGCCCGGGCGGATTTGATTTTGCGCCCGGCCGCTGATTCCAAGGAGGGCCGATCCCCGCCCACCATCCGCTCGCGGTATCGTTCGAAGGCCCGCTCGACCGCCCTCCGGGAAAAGGAGAGCGCCCGGATCTTTCCGGGGACGTGGCCCCGGCCGGGGCGGAGGGAGAAGGACTCCTCGATCCCTTCCAGCACGGTTTCGAGAGGGATGCCGGCCCCTTCCCATTCCGCGATCAGGCTGATATCGGCCGGAGACAGGGCGAAGGGCGCCCCGCGAAGCGCGATGAACCGGTCGGCGATCGTCCGGTAGAACCTTTCGTCCTTCACCGCTCGGTCGCCCGGCTGGTTTGCCGCTCGTAAATGATCCGGAGCCCGTCCAGGACAAGGTTGGGCTCGTAGGCGTCGATAGCCGGAATTTCCGCGGCGATCTGGTCGCCGAATCCGCCGGTGGCCACGACCTTGGCCTCCGCCCCGAGCTCCTTCTTGATTTCGGCGATGATGGTTTGGGTCAGGCCGACATAACCGAAATACAACCCCGATTGCATGCTGGCTACGGTCGTCTTGCCGATCACTCCGGACGGCTTCCGAATCTCGATCCGGGGAAGCTTGGCCGTCTTGAGATACAGAGCCTCGGCCGAGATCTGAACGCCCGGGGCGATGGACCCGCCCAGGTATTCGCCCTTGGCCGAGACGGCGTCGAATGTCGTGGCCGTACCGAAATCGACGACGATGCAGGGACCGCCGAATTTTTCATGGGCGGCGACGGCCGCCGTGATCCGGTCGGCCCCGACCTCGGCCGGAGCATCGTAGAGGATCGGCATTCCCGTCTTCAAGCCCGGCCCGACGACGAACGGCCGCCCGCCGAAAAGCTGACGGCAGAGAGCCTGGAAGACCGGCGTGAGCGGCGGGACGACGCTGCTGATGATCGCGGCTTTGACCGCGGACGGCTCGATCCCGGCCATGGAAAGGAGATTCCGAAGGATGACCCCATACTCGTCGCAAGTCTTGTCCCGGTCGGACCGGACATGCCAATCGCGAACGAGCTTCCGGCCGTCGAAAACGCCGATGGCCACGGTGGTGTTCCCGATATCAAAGGCGATGAGCATGATCCCTCTCCCTCCCCATTATATCCGAAAACCGGGGGTCCGCCGCGTCACTTCGGCGCCGGGCCGAAGGAAAGGATCTCCGCGGAAACGAACCGCCGCTCCCCTTCCGGCGTGGCCAGGCGGATCGCTCCGTCGGGATCCAGTCCGGCGAACGTCCCGCGGAACGGCCCGGCGGCCGATTGAATCGCGAGCGGATCGCCCAGCGCCTCCTCGGAGTGGCCGAGAAAGGAATCGATGATGTCCAGGGTCCGCTTCTCGAACAGCGGGGCCACGGCCAGGTCGAGCTCTTCGAGAAACGCCCCCAGGAGTGTTTCCAGGTCGACGCACCCGCCGGCCGCTTCGAAAAGCGAAACCGCCTTGTCTTTAAAATCCGCCGGGAAGCCCGAGGCCGGCATCGCGAGGTTCAGCCCCAGTCCGACGACCGAATACCTCTGCTGAAAGCCGGACAGCCCGCCTTCGCAGAGGATGCCGCCGAGCTTCTTTCCCTCCCAGACGATGTCGTTGGGCCAGCGGAGCTTGGCCGGAACGCCGGAGGACCGTTCCACGGCTTCCCGGGCGGCCAGGCCGGCGGCCAAGGGCAGAAGGGAGAGCGAGACATCCATCCCCGGCCGGAGAATCACCGAAACATAAAGCCCTGCCCTGGCCGGCGAAAACCATGTCCGTCCCTTGGTCCCCTTGCCGGAGGTCTGCTCGTCGGCGACAATGACCGTGCCCTCCGGGGCTCCGTCCCGCGCCCGGCTTTTGGCCTCCTCGTTGGTCGAACCGCAGGTTTCGAGGCGCTGGATGGTGAAGGTCATATCGCCCTCCGTTTACCGCCGCTTTTCGTCGACGGCTTTAAGCTCGGCCACCAGGACTTTCTTGAATTCGGTGGAAACGATGTCCCGGGCCCGGTCCTCCATTTCCGACTGGTTGCGGAGGATTTCCTGGCGGATCAAGTCGCGGATTTTTTGCTCGACGCTATCGGTCCATTCGGGGAGGTTTCCGGTATCGGGCGGCTCCGGAATGGAGGCCGCGGCCGTATCAGCCGCGACCGAAGCCTTGCCCGAAGGCGCCTCGAAAAAGGGATCTTCCGGAAGAGACGGCAGCTCGCGCTTCCGGTCGACCGCTTCCCGGACCTGGAGGAGAAGGGTTTCGCCGTCGAATGGTTTTTGGACCAAACCGTCGTGTTTGACGGCCGAGAGCTTGGCCATATCCGGCGTTTCAAACGATCCTTTCAGGAGAAGAAGGGCCGTGGACCGGTAGACCGGCTGCGAGCCGAGAAAGGCGGCGACCTCGTACCCGTCCATGCCGGGAAGGGTCAGGGCGGCCAGGACGGCGTCGGGGGAATATTCGGGAAGCAGGCGCACGGCGGCTAAACCGTCGGGAGCGGTCCGGATTTCGAATTCCGAGGAAGGAAAGGCCGCTTCCACGGCTTTCCGAACCAGGGGCGAAGCGTCGGCCAGCAGGACTTTTGTGTTCATGTCAGTATTCCAACCGGACGGAATCCGGACCCAGCAGCGCTTCCAGGGAGGTCATGAGCTCGTCGGTGGGCGTGACGCCCCTCATCTCGGGCGTCTGGAGAACCACGGTGTGGCCCGAAGGGGTGTCGATCTCGAACTCGGCCGGGCATTCGCCGGGAGAAAGGTCGAGCGTTTCCTGCAATCGGGAGAGAAAAGCCTCGTCGAAATCGCGTTCGGGGAGATGAATGACGAACTTTTTCGCCAGCTTCGAAACGGCCTGGTCCATCGGCAGGATGGCCGAAAGAAGGATTTTCCGCCGTTCCCCGTCGATCTGGTATTTCCCCTTGATCCAGGCCAGCAGCCCGTCCTGGAAATGGGTGTAGTAGCGGGTGTACATCTCGGGATAGGCCACGACCTCGACCCGGCCGGTCATGTCCTCCAGCTGGAAGACGGCCATCCGCTCGTCCTTCCTCGTCTTGGCCGCCCGCAACTCCGAGATCACCCCGGCGACCTTGACCTCGTCCGGAGCGTCGTCCTCCCCCGTCTCTTCCAGGGAGGCCGCCGTATGGGTCGTCAGTCGGGGCAGGCTTCGGCGGTAGTGGGAGAGCGGGTGCCCGGAGATATAGAACCCGACCGCCTCCTTCTCGTAGCCGAGCTTGGTCATATCGTCCCATTCGGGAAGCGTCCGGATCTCGGCCGGAATCTCCGGCGGCTCGGGCGTGTCGCCCCCGAAAAGAAGCGACTGTTTGGAATCGCGCGCTCTCTGGATCTCGTGGCTGTAATCGATTAAGGAATCGATGAGCTGGAAGCTCTGGGAACGGGGCAGGCCGAGGGAGTCGAAGGCGCCGGCCTTGATCAAGCTTTCCAGGACCTTCCGGTTGATGACGCGGCTGTCGGCCTCGCGGACGACGTCGAAAATCGAAGCGAACTCGCCCTTCTCCCGGCGGACGGCGATCAAGGCCCTGGCGGCCGTTTCGCCGACGTTTTTGACCGCGGCCAAGCCGAAGCGGACGGCATGGCCGGCGACATTGAAGTCGAAATCGCTCCGGTTGATGTCGGGGGGAAGGACTTCGACGCCGAGCACCTGGCACTCGGCGATATACTTGACGATCTGGGAGGTCGCGCCGCGCTCCGCTTCCGAGGTCATCAGGGCGGCCATGAAATGGTGGGGGTAATGGGACTTGAGGTAGGCGGTCTGGTAGGCCAGGGCGGCATAGGCGGCGCTGTGCGATTTATTGAACCCGTATTCGGCGAACTTGGCGATCTGGTCGAAAATCTTGGTCGCCTTGGCCGTTGCGATGACCCCTTTCTTCTTCGCCCCGTTGATGAAATTTTCCCGCTGGGCGTTCATGATCTCGGCTTTCTTCTTGCCCATGGCCTTGCGGAGGACGTCGGCCCCGCCCAGGGTGAAGCCGGCCAGGTCGACGGCGATCCGCATGACCTGCTCCTGGTAGACGATCAGGCCGCGGGTTTCCTTGAGGATCGGTTCGAGCTCGGGGACGTCGTAGACGATTTCCTCGGGATGATATTTCCGGCGGACGAAATCCGTGGCCATTCCGCTCTTGAGCGGGCCGGGACGGTACAGGGCGTTGAGGGCGATGAGGTCGCGGAACTCGTCGGGCTTGTAATCCCGAAGCATCGCCTTCATCCCCGACGATTCGAACTGGAAGACGCCGTCGGTGTTTCCGGCCTTGAACAGGTCGAAAGTCGGCACATCGTCCAGGGGAAGCGTGTCCATGTCCGGGGCCTCGCCGTAGTCCTTGACGATGAGGTCGAGGGCGTCCCGGATGACGGTCAGGTTGCGGAGACCCAGGAGGTCCATCTTCAAGAGGCCGACGGCCTCGATTTCGCCCATGGCGAACTGGGTCGTGACTTCGCCCTTGACCGACTGGTACAGCGGCACGAATTCCGTCAACGGCCGGGGCGTGATGACCACCCCCGCGGCGTGGATCGAGGGATGGCGGACTTGGCCCTCGACCTTCTCGGCGATTTCCAGGAGCTCCTTGATCTGGGGGCTCTTGTTCCGGGCTTCCTTGAGGGGGGCCTCGGACTTGATGGCCGCGCCGAGCTTGACGTCGGGGCCGAGAGGGACCATCTTGGCCACCTTATCGACCTCGGACAAGGGGATTTCCAGAACCCGGCCGACGTCGCGGATGGCCGCCCGGGCGGCCATCGTCCCGAAGGTGATGATCTGGCTGACGTTTTCCTTGCCGTACCGTTCGGTCACGTAGGAAATCATCTCGCCCCGGCGCCGCCCGCAGAAGTCCATGTCGATATCCGGCAGGCTGATCCGCTCGGGATTGAGGAATCGCTCGAAGAGAAGGTCATACTCGAGCGGATCGATGTCGGTGATTCGAAGGCAATAGGCCAGAAGCGAGCCGGCGGCCGAGCCGCGGCCCGGCCCGACCGGGATGCCCCGCGACCGGGCGGTTTTGAGAAGATCCCAAACGATGAGGAAGTAGCCCTCGAACTTCATCTGCTCGACCAGGCGGATCTCCCGGTCGAGCCGTTCTTTATAGGTCTCCAGGTCATGGGAAAGCTTGCCGGCCGCCCATCGTTCCTTGAGCTTGCCTTCCCGATCGGCGAATCCCGCCCATGCCACCTCGTCGAAATATTCCCGCAACGTTTTGCCCGGGGGAGGGTCGAACCGGGGAAGAAAATGCTCGCCCTTGGGGAACTGGAAGTCGCAGCGGGCGGCGATATGGAAAGTGTTTTCCAGGGCTTCCGGGATTTCCGAAAAAAGCCGCTCCATCTCCTCCGGCGATTTGAAGTAGAACTCTTTCGAGCCGAACCGGATGCGGTCGGTGTCGCTTCGCTTCTTGTTCGTCTGAATGCAGAGCAGAACGTCGTGGCTTTCGGCGTCGTCCTTGGCCAGGAAATGGATGTCGTTGGTCGCGACCAGGGGAAGGCCGAGGGCCCGGGCCGTGGCAACGAGCTTCGGATTGATCTCCTTTTGCGGCTCGAGGCCGTGGTCCATGAGCTCGATATAGAAATTCTTCGGCCCGAAGATTTCCGAAAGCGTCCCGGCCGCTTCCCGGGCTTCCTCGTCCCGGCCCTGGCCGAGGAGATGGGCGACTTCGCCCCGGAGGCAGGCGGAAAAGCCGATCAATCCCTTGCTGTGGGCGGCCAAAAGCTCCTTGTCGATCCGGGGCCGATAATAAAATCCTTCGAGGTACGCCTTGGAAAGCAGGATGCAGAGGTTTTTATAGCCCGTGTCGTTTTCGACCAGGAGCAGGAGATGATAATGCGGCTGTTCGCCGTTTTTGGCTTCCCGGTCGTGGCGACTGCGGGGCGCGATATAAGCCTCGCAGCCGAAAATCGGCTTGATGCCCTTTTCCCGGGCGGCTTTCTGGAACTTGACCGCCCCGAAGATGTTGCCGTGGTCGGTCAGGGCCACGGCCGGCATTTTATGTTTTACGGCGGCGTCGACGAGCGCGTCCAGGCGGACGGCGCCGTCCAGGATGCTGAACTCCGAATGGTTGTGAAGATGAATGAATCCCGGGGCCATCGCCCTATTCCCATTCGATCGTGCCGGGCGGTTTACTGGTGATATCGAAAACGACGCGGTTGACCCCGGCCACTTCGTTGACGATCCGGGTGGAGATCCGGGACAGGAGCGCGTGAGGAGCCTGGAACCAATCGGCGGTCATCCCGTCCACGCTCTGAACAAGGCGGACGACGACGACCTGCTGATAAGTCCGCTGGTCCCCCATCACGCCGACCGTCCGCACCGGGAGGAGCACGGCGAAGGCCTGCCAGAGGCGGTCGTAACAGCCGGCCGCCCGGACTTCATGGACGACGATGTCGTCGGCCGCCCGGACGATGCGAAGGGCTTCCCGATCGATCGGACCGACGATCCGGACGGCCAGGCCGGGGCCGGGGAAAGGATGCTGGGAAACGAACGCTTTATCGGCGCCAAGCTCGACGGCCAGAGCGCGGACCTCATCCTTGAAAAGCTCACGAAGGGGCTCGACCAGGGTGAAGCCGTGGGACTTCGGCAGGCCGCCGACGTTGTGATGGGACTTTATGACGGCCGAGGGCCCTTTAACCGGATTGCTCTCGATCACGTCGGGATAGATCGTGCCCTGGGCCAGGAATTTCGCCCCGCCCAGCTTATTCGCCTCGCGCTGGAAAACCTTGATGAAAAGCCCGCCGATGATTTTCCGCTTGCGCTCCGGATCGGTGACGCCCGCCAGGGCCTTGACGAACTCCGCCGAGGCGTCCACGCCGACCACGCGGAGGTCGAGCTTGACGCGGAATATTTCCATCAGGCCGTCGTACTGGCCCGCCCGGAGAAGGCCGTTGTCGACGAAGACGCAGGTTAAGCGCTTGCCGACGGCCTTATGGATGATCAGGGCCGTGACCAGCGAATCCACGCCGCCCGAAAGCCCGCAAAGGACCCGGCCTTTGCCGACGGTTTTGCGGATTTCCGCGGCTTTCCGCTCGATAAACGAGCCCATGTTCCAGTCGGGAACCAGGCCGGCGATATTAAAGAGGAAATTGGACAGGACTTTCTTGCCTTCCTTGGTGTGGATCACTTCGGGATGGAACTGGACGCCGTAAAGGTCGCGCTTCGGGTCTTCGATGGCCCCGACGCGGGTGTTCCCGGTCCGGCCGGTGATCCGGAATCCGGCGGGAAGCTTCTCGACCTTATCGCCGTGGCTCATCCAGACCTGTTCCTTGTCCGAGAGGCCGCGGAGCAAGCCGCACCGATCCAGGATCTTGAGCGAGGCGAAGCCGTATTCGCGATGGGCGGAAGGAACGACTTTTCCGCCCAGGAGGAGGGACATGAGCTGGAGGCCGTAGCAGATGCCCAGGACCGGGATTCCCAGTGAGAAAATCTCGGGGGGAGCGGTCGGCGCGCCGTTTTCGTATACGCTTTGCGGCCCGCCTGAGAGGATGATCCCCTGGGGATGGGCCTCGCGGATCTTCTCGATCGAAGCCGAGGGCGGCCAGATTTCGGAGTACACGCCCAGCTCGCGGACCTTGCGGGCGATGAGCTGGGTATACTGCGACCCGAAATCAAGAACCAGGATTTTGTTCACGAAGCGATTGTATCATCCGGCGGGCACGCTCTCAAGGACTCCTTTCTCCATGGCTTAGCTTAGGCTGCGTCTTTCCATGTCTCCCGATCCCCCATGCTTGGCTCTCAAGGACTCCCTTTCTCATTCTTCAAAATCTTCAAAGAGTACTTCTTGATGTGAGGATACGGTGCCCAGTATTCCATATAAAGATTGCCTTTATGATCCGCCTTGACCAAGCGTCTAAAGCTAGTTTTTCCAGGAAGGTCGGTGTCTGCAAACGTAAGAAGCCAATCCCCTTCAGCCGAAAAAATATCGAAAGCCCGCTCCATGCGATCTTCGACCCTCCAGGCAAAGACATTCAGAACTTTTCCATCGGGCAATACCGTTATGCCACTGGTCCAAATATTCGTGTCGGGAAGCCCGGAATCTCTTCCGGTGATGATCTTTTTTATTTCCATTTCTCTGGAAAATTCGCATAGCAACACTCCGTCCGGATTATATTTTCTAATCAGATAGGGAATGTGTGATGAGATATAAACATTTCCCTCATTGTCGGTGCACAATTCGCCCGTGCCGCCTACCCGCCTGAATAAACGGCTTTCCTCCGTTTCCCGGCAGAAGGCGAATTCCTCGGTTTTTCTCGCCGTATCGATCGAGCGAAATTCGTCCTTGTCCTTGCTCAAGAACCCGCTATCGACGAAGATTCGGCTCCCTTTTCCTACGGCGATCCGACCCGGGTGGAAATCGGTTCGCATGGAGGTCACATAACGGCCTTCCCAGTCAAGGATCGTCAACCGGTCGCCTCCTTCGTCCGAAACGTACAAACGATTTTCACTTAGGTCAAAAAACGCGGGGCGGATGAATTCTCCCGGCCCTTGGCCTCTTTTGAGATGGATTTCCTCTATAAATACGCCGTTCTCATCAAAAATCTTGATCACGCTTTCCTTCCGATCGAGGACGTAGACGCGATTCCGGTTGTCGATTCGAATATCGTTAACGGCCGAGAAAAGGAAATCCGTGGCATCCTCACGGTCGCTTCCGATCGTCAACAATTCCTTGATCTCGACATGATAGTCATCTTTCCAAAGAGGAACAGGATTCTTCTTTACCGGGACAGCGCTGGATTGAAGAAAAACCAAAAAGACGATATTCCAAAATATTTTAATGATCATTTTTACCCCTGCGTATTGGACGGACTTTTAGGGAAAAACTTCCCTACTCAAGGGGCGGAGGATTTCTCCCGGCGCTTAGACTCGCGTTGCGGAGTCAGGTTAAAGGATTTTCGTCCTTTTTCTTAAGCTGCACAAAACAAAATAATCGAACAAGGCGAGAACGGCGATCACCCCGATTTCGCCGAGGAAAAACGATTTGTTCAGAGCGATCCGCCGCTCTTCGCCCGTCTTTTCGGATATGGTCCGGCCTTGGAGCTTGAGAAACCGGGACAGGAACATGAAGCCCCGTTCCCCTGTCGTGACCCGGCGGACCAGGACCGAGCCGCGCTCCTGGTAGCGGTTGATCCGCGTTTCCCGATACGGCGGAAAGAGAACCACGAGCAGGGCGATCAGCCCGAAAATGCGCAAGACCCGTTTCCGGCAGGGGATCATGGCCGTTCCTTAGGATGATACATCATTTCATAAGGATTACGCCGGATATGATGATTCTGTTTCTCGGCGAAAGGCCTAGCCATGTCAAGCGTTTTTGAAGGCTAATGAAATACGCGCTCTCTAGGGCGTTTTAATGATTTTCGGATCGGTCTCCACGTTGAAAAACCGGTATTGATCGTACCGGATGTCGAGCTCGGCCTTCGCTTCCGTTCTGTTCGAGGCGCCCAGGGCCGAATATTCCACCCGAATCCGGGTCCGGCTCGGAAAACGAAAACCGATCTTTTCGATCCCGAATTCATAGACGGCTGTCAGGGAGGGTGTCAAATATTCCCGCCGGCATTCTTCGCGCCAGCGCGGATCCAGGACGGATTCATTGAATTCCAGCTCCGCCTTCAAGATGTGATGATTGTTCCTGCTTGCCCAGACGAGCGCCCGGCGGATCGGTCCGATCCAGGGGTCCCGAGCCGTGATTTCGATGACATCGCAGTCGTTTTTAAGAAAGCGCTCCGGTTTCTTCAACGCGAAACAAAACGCCGACCGCAGACCCGGACCGAATAACTGGGGAGGAAAACTGAGGGGAACGGGGAAGGAGGGAAAATCTTGCGGACGGGCGGGCGTTCGCAATTCGGAGATTCTATGGTTCCGGCTGGTCAGTTGATAGTCGCAAACGATTTTCTCCCGCTCCGCTTTTCCCAGCTCAGGCACGTTGACATCGACGGCATATTCCAAAGATACGCCCTCTTGGCCCGATTCCCCACTGGCCATGATTGACCTTCCCGGCCGGGCGACAACCGGCCGAGTCTCGATGACGGAAGATTCGCGGCAGACGTAAAGATATGAAATCGCCTCAAGCTTAGATATCGTGTTCCAACATTGATCGAGAACCGCCGTCAAGCGCTCGTCGGCCGGTCCGCAATCGCGAACGACGGTCTTCGGCTCTCCCGGATCGAAGACGACGGATACAAAGGTCACGATCCGTATCGGCTTGCCGTCTTTCCGTAGAATGGGTTCATACTTCCACTGCTCCACGGCCTCGATAGCTGCCTGGTCCAACTCGGGGTGGAGCTTCCGGACGACGCCGCGATTTACGACGTTGACCCGGCCTGTTTCGTTGATCGCGATCATGAGAACGACTTCGCCGCGAATCCTCAGGTTTTTCAAATGCTCGGGATATGCGGGAGCCGCGGATTGGACCGGCTTGAGAATGATCTTCGGGTCGGTCTGCGTTCCTGATATGAAGGAAGAAAGAAGAAGGAGAAAAGAAAGACACATATGCATCGGAGGCTCCTCTTCATCTGAAACGGCGGAAACATGCCCCTTTAATCATATTCCGGATCAATTTATCCCTTGTCTATCTATAACAGGAAACGCAGCGGCTTTTCAAATCAACCCCCGAACCCAGTATGCTATAATGTCGTGATCATTTTTTACGGAGAGAGAGCATGAACTGGGAAGACTTGGCTCGCGAGCTTGCGGTTCAAACCGACACGAAAATCGTCCTGTTCGTCATCGACGGACTGGGCGGGCTGCCGCAAAACGGCAAGACCGAGCTGGAAACGGCGGCCACGCCCAACCTCGACCGCCTGGCGGCCCGCGCAAGCTGCGGTGTCACCGATCCGGTCCTCATGGGCGTCACGCCAGGAAGCGGCCCAGCCCACCTGGCCCTGTTTGGATACGACCCGCTGGTCCACCAGCTCGGCCGGGGCATCCTCGAGGCCCTGGGCTCGGATGTCGAAGTCCGGGAAGGCGACCTCGTCGCCCGGGGCAACTTCGCGACCTTTAAAGACGGCCTGATCTCCGACCGGCGGGCGGGCCGGATCCCGACGAGCGAATGCGAGCGGATCTGCGCCAAGATCAACGCCGTCCGCTCGAAAATTTCCGACCCCGAAATCACTCTCTTCCCCGGCAAGGAGCACCGCTTCGTCGCCCGGTTCCGGACGCCGGGGCTTTCCGATTGCCTGACCGACGCCGATCCGCAGAAGGACGGCAAACCGCGTCTCCCGGCCAAGGCCGAGGACGCCAAGTCCGAAAAAGCGGCCGCCATCGTCAACGCCTTTCTCGACGAGGTCGTCTCAATCCTTAAGGACGAACCGACGGCCAATGCCGCCCTCCTTCGCGGCTTCTCGGTCCAGCCGACAATCCCTACCATGGCCGATCTCTTCAAGCTCCGCCCCGCCGCGATCGCCAATTACCCTATGTACAAGGGCCTGGCTCGGCTCCTCGGCATGCACGTTTATAAAGTCGGCCCCGAGCCGGCCGATCTCTTCTCCACCCTCGAGGCCCATTGGAACGAAAACGATTTCTTCTATGTCCACTTCAAGAAAACCGACGCCGCCGGCGAGGACGGGAACTTCGCGGCTAAGGTCAAGGCGATCGAGGAGGCCGACCGGTTCCTTCCCCGGATCGAGACCCTCAAGCCCGACGTCCTCGTCGTCACCGCCGACCATTCGACGCCCGCGCTGATGCATGGGCATTCGTTCCATCCGAATCCGTTTCTGCTCGCGGCCGGCACGGCCCTGCCCGATGACGTCGCGGTGTTTTCGGAACGGGCGTGCGCCAATGGCCTCCTCGGCCGCTTCCCCTCGCTTCGGGCCATGCCCCTCATGCTCGGCCACGCCGGGAAGCTCGCGAAATTCGGCGCCTGAAGACGCCGGCTGTTCTGGTTCAGAATGATTAGTGACACTCAGAGCATTCTCCGCTCATCCCTAAGAAGCCCAAGCCGGGAGGCCGCGAAGCCATGGAAAATGGCCGGTAGCTCTGTTTCAAGGGGACCCTCATACGCCCTCCGGGCGCGATGAGGGCGGCGTCCCGTCGTCCCGAGCACGAGACCATAAGCCGGCAACGAGAAAGAGAGCGATGTCTATCCGAACCCCGAAGGACGAGCATGCGCAGATTGGGCGCCGCCGAGAAACAGAGCGTGCAGCTCGTAAGAGACTCAAGGGCTCGGCGAGCGGCCCCCGGCTTGGGCTTCTGGGATCGAGCGGGAATTGGCGAGTGTCATTAATCTACTGAATCATTACACCGGCTTGACCGCAGTCCTGCGGCGGGCATATGCTGACCATCCGGGCGGCCGGGCCCTCCGGCCGGAAAGGAAGATTCCATGCCCACCCGCGATCCCCTGATTCAAATCCCGGCCGGTTGCCCTCTTCATCCTTCGTCCGGCCTGAGCCGGAGGAATTTCCTCCGCGGCTGCGCCGCCTGCGCCGGGGCGGCCGCCTTCTCCGGCGGCACCCGCCTGCTCGGCTCCCCGGGCAGCGACGGTCCGAAGATCCGGATCATCTACGCCCTCCACGGCCCGGTTCAGGAAGTTCCCGACTGGCCGAACAAGGGATTCGATTTCCGCCCGGTCATGGACCAGATGAACACCGAGCTCGGGAAGCGGTTCCCCGATTATTCCTTTCTTCCGACCCTGGCGACGGGCGAGGAGCAGGCCAAGAAAATCCTGTCCGACGACGCCTCGGCCGGCATCGACGGCTACCTGGTCGTCCAGATGAACTGCTGGAACCGGGTCGCCCAAACCATTGCGACCTCGGGAAAGCCCGTCCTCTACGCCGATTTCGCCTATGCCGGGAGCGGCGGATTCCTGGTCTACGCGGCCGGCTTCCTCCGGGCCGGAACACGCAACCTCGGCTTTGTCGCTTCCTCCCGGACGCGCGACCTGGCCGAAGCGGTAAAGTGCTTCGCCGCGGCGAAAAAAGCCGGGCCGGGCTTCGACTTCGCCTCGGCCGTGGCCGCGTCCCGCCGGGCCGCCACGCCGCAACCGGGGAATCTGGCTTGCGCCTCCGATGCCCTGTCCGTCCTGCCGACCGGGGAAACGGTCAAGCGGATGAAGGCTTCGAAAATATTGGCCGTCCGAGGGGCCGCGGCCGATCCGGCGACGACGGCCATGGGCATTCCGGTCGTTTTTCTCCCGTTTGCCGAGCTCAACGCGGCCTGGGCCGCAGCCGACAAGGCCGAAGCCGAGGCCGTGGCCGACCGCTGGATCAAATCGGCTGAGCTTGTCGACGGCGTCGCCCGGACGGAGATCATCAACTCGGCGGCCATGTATCTCGGCCAGAAGGCGGTCCTAAAAAAGCACGGAGCCAACGCGATCATGATCAACTGCCTCGGGGGATTTTACGGCGGCCACATCCACGCCTATCCCTGTCTCGGCTTCCATGAGCTCCTTAACGAAGGGCTGGTCGGGGCCTGCGAGTGCGACGTCCCGTCGACGGCGACGATGGTCGCGATAACGGCAATGACCAAGGGCCGGCCCGGATACATCTCCGATCCGGTCATTGACACGGCCAAGCGCCGGATCATCTACGCCCACTGCGTCGCCAGCAACCGCGCTTTCGGCCCGTCCGGAGCGGCCAATCCCTACCAGATCCTAACCCATTCGGAGGACCGGCAGGGCGCCTCGGTCCGCTCCCTCCTCCCGGCCGGTTACATGACCACGACCCTCGAGATCTCCGACGCGCGCAAGGAAATCATCTTCCACCAAGCCAGGGCGATGGGCAATGACCCCAACGACCGGGCCTGCCGGACGAAACTCGAAGCCGAGCCGGTCGGCGACATCGAGAAGCTGTTTACGATGTGGGACGTCTGGGGCTGGCACCGGGTGACCTTCTACGGCGACCTGAAGAAGCCGGTTTATGACCTGGCCGGAGCCCTGGGCTGGAAGGTAGTCGAGGAGGCCTGAGCGGCCGATATTTCCGGTCATGCTATAATATTTCGCGGGACAGGACAGGCATGACCGGACGCTCCCGCGATACGAAAGCGATTCCAAGGGCGGGGCTTCTTATCTTCACCGCCCTGATCCTCTCGACTTTACCGGGAGCCTTCACCGGCCAGACCATCCCCGCCGAGAAACAGGACGTCCCGGTCCTGGCCGAAATCTACAACGTCCGGTCCTACACCCACCCCAATTACACCCGGATCGTTCTCGATATCGGCGTGCTCCGCGAATACGTCTGGAACGATACGCGCTCGCCGTCGGAAATCACGGTCGACGTCCAGAACACCGTCCTCAATCCGATCGTTCCCGAAACGGTTCCCCTGAGCGGCAGCGGATATATCCGCGGCATCCGGATCGCTCAGAAAAATCCGACGACCGTCCGGCTTTCAATCGAGGCCGACCTGGACCGCGTCAAGCGCTACCAGGTCTTCAACTTGTTCGACCCGTTCCGGATCGTCATCGACATCTTCCCCAAGGAAGCCCCGGCCGGACCGTCCTTGACCACCCCGCCGCCGGCGGGGAAAACGCCCAAACCGGCCCAACCGGCCCGCGGTGGCTACAGCCTCGCCCGGCAGCTCGGCCTGGGCGTGCGGACGGTCGTCCTCGATCCCGGACACGGTGGCTCGGATCCGGGCTGTCTGATCCCCAACGGGCCGATGGAAAAGGACCTGACTCTGGACCTCGCTCTCAAGCTCAAGGCCATCCTGGAAGCCGAGACGGACCTGGCCGTGGTCCTAACCCGGGAAACCGACATCCACGTGCCGCTCGAGAACCGGACCGTCGTCGCCAACCAGCGGAAAGCCGATCTGTTCATATCCATCCACGTCAACGCCTTTAAATTGAAATCGCGCCAGGGCATCGAAACCTTCTTCCTCAATTTCAACCCCGATCCGGCGGTCAACGAGCTGGCGGCCAAGGAAAATGCGACCACGACCAAAACAATGGGCGAGATGGAGTCCATCATTAAAAGGATCGTTCAAAACAGCCGGATCATCGAATCGCGGGAGCTGGCTCAAAAGATCCAGGCGAATCTGGTATCATACCTGGGACGCCGGTATACGAACGTCAAGAACCTGGGCGCCAAGGGCGGTCCCTTCTGGACCCTCCTGGGCAGCGAAATGCCGTCCATCCTGGTCGAGGTCGCGCATCTTTCCAATCCCGAGGAGGGGGCGCGGCTGCAGAATCCGGCTTTCCGCCAGAGCGCGGCTCGGGGCATTTTCGAGGGCATCAAGGCTTATATCGAGTCCCTCGGCAAAGGATGAAATCATGAACCGCCGAACCTTTTTAAAAGACGTCGCCCTGGGCGGCGCGGCTCTCGGGGCCGGAAGCCGGCTATTCGGGGCCTTTCCGGCCGGACAGGCCGCCGGGCCCGACCTGGCCGTGATCCAGGGCGAATCGCCGGCGGCCATCACCCGGGCGGCGATCGAGACCCTGGGCGGGATGGCGAAATTTGTCGGCCGGGGATCGGTCGTCGTGATCAAGCCGAACATCGGCTGGGACCGGACCCCCGAAATGGCCGCCTGCACGAATCCGGACGTCGTCAAAGCCCTCGTCGAGATGAGCCTGGAGGCCGGAGCCAAAAAAGTGACGGTCATGGACAACACGACCAACCAGGCCCAGCGCTGTTACGTTCGCTCGGGCATCCAGGCCGCGGCCAAGGCCGCCGGGGCCGATGTTCCCTTCATCAATCCCCGGCGGATCAAGAAAATGGCCATCGGCGGGGCCTGGCTCAAGGATTGGGACGTCATCCAGGACTTCGTGGAGTGCGACGTTCTCATCAACGTTCCCATCGCCAAGCACCACAGCCTCTGCCGGGTGACCCTGGGCATGAAAAACTGGCTGGGGGCGATCGGCGATCCCCGAAACCAGCTTCACCAGAAAATCGACGAGGCCTCGGTCGACTTGGCGGCTTTCTTCAAACCGAAGTTGGTCGTCCTCGACGCCTACCGGATCCTCACCCGGAACGGCCCGCAGGGGGGACGCCCCTCGGACACCAAGCTCCTGAAAACCGTAGCCGCCGGACGCGACGCGGCCGCCGTCGAAGCCCTCGGGGCGACCATGTTCGATATCAACCCGCCGGACCTTCCGCTCCTCAAGTTGGCGGTCGAGCGGAAGCTCGGACGCATCGACTTGGAGAAGCTGAACATTGAAAAAAGAACGGTCTAAAAAACACCGCCGCCTTCAGCTCCTCCGGATCGCCGTCCAGGCCTTCTTTCTCGCCCTCTTCTTTTATTTCCTGTTCGGGACGCATTTCACCGGCCAGGACTACATCGGCAACGTCGAGGTCTTCTTCCACTTCAGCCCGCTCCTGGCCGCGGCCACCTTCCTGGCTTCGCGGACGCTGGTGATCTTTTTCGGCCTGGCCGCCATCACCGTTCTCGTGACCCTGATCCTGGGGCGGGTGGCCTGCGGCTGGGCCTGTCCGCTCGGGACGATCCATCAATTCTTCTCCTGGGCCTTCAAAAAATCGAAATTCCTCCGGCCCAAAAAGCCGGCGGCCGGAAGCCTCTGGGTCAAATACGCCGTCCTGGCCTTCGTTCTGGTCGCGGCGTTGTTCAGCCTCAACGTCGCCGGTTATTTCGACCCGATAACTTTTCTGACGCGCGTTTCGGCGACCAGCCTCGTGCCGGCCGTCAGCCACGGGCTCCAATCCGTCGTCGGGCTGGCCTACGCCATCAAGCTCGAGGCGCTCGCCGACAAGCTGTCCCAGTCGGTTGAGACGCTGACCCTCAACGCGACCTTCCAGCAGGGATTCGCCATCGGCCTGATTTTCCTCGGCTTCCTGCTCCTCAACAAATGGAGGGAACGGTTCTGGTGCCGGTACGTTTGCCCGACCGGGGCCCTCCTGGGCCTTTTCGGCAGGCTGAATCTCTTCAAGCTAAAAATCGACGAGGCCGCTTGCACCAAGTGCACCCTCTGCTCGATCCATTGCCCGACCCAGGCTTCGCCTTTTCCCAACGACCAGTGGAAAAGCTCCGAATGCCTTTATTGCGAGACCTGCGCCGCGATCTGCCCGACCCGGGCGATCACCTTCCCCGTCCGGTTCAAGCAGGAAAAGGCGCCGGCCGTCGATTTCACCCGGCGGAGGGTCGTGGCTTCCTCCCTTCTCGCCCTTTTCAGCGTCCCGTTTTTCCGGATCTCGAAAGCCGGGAAGCGGGCGTCCGAAAAGCTCATCCGCCCGCCGGGATCTCTCCCCGAGCCCGACTTCCTCCGCCGCTGCGTCAAGTGCGGCGAATGCATGAAGGCCTGTCCGACCAACGGCCTCCAGCCGGTCCTGGCCGAAGCCGGACCGGAAGGGCTGTGGACACCGACCCTCGTCCCGAAAATCGGGTACTGCGAATATTACTGCTCGCTCTGTTCCCAAGTCTGCCCGACCGGCGCGATCCGGGAGCTGTCCGTCCCGGAAAAGACGACGGTCAAGATCGGAACGGCCTGGATCAACAAGAACCGCTGCATCCCCTATTTCCTCGGCCGGCCGTGCATCGTCTGCGAGGAGCACTGCCCGGTCTCGCCCAAGGCGATCAAATTCATCGAGGTCGAGACCAAGCGGCCCGACGGAACGACGGCGGTCGAAAAGGCCCCGGTCATCGATGTGGAGCTGTGCATCGGCTGCGGCATCTGCGAAAACAAATGCCCGGTGATGGATCAGCCGGCGATTTTCGTCACTTCCGTGGGCGAGGCCCGGTCCAAGGAAAACCAGCTCCTTCTGCAGATCCGGGAATAGGCGGACCGAACGGGACGGTTGAAGTTCCGGGGAATCTCTAATACATTAAGCTCCGTCCGCGATTCGAACGCGCGTCGAGGAGTGTCTCCATCATGAAAAAATCCGTTTCTCTGCTCGCGGCTCTCATCCTTCTGTCCGCGGCTTTCCTCGGGTCCGCGCCGAAATCGGCGGCGGCTCAAAACGGCCCCCGCCTCACCACGCCGGAATCTTTCTTCGGCTTTCGGTTGGGCAGCGACCGGAAAATGGCCTCCTGGGACAAAATCGTCGCCTATTACCGGCTCCTCGCCCGGGAGAGCAACAAGATTAAAGTCGTCGATTGCGGGCCGGCGACGCTGGGGAATCCTTTTCTCCTCGTGATCATCTCCTCGCCGCAAAACCTGGCCCGCCTGGAGGAGCTGCGCCGGATCAACCTGAGAATCAGCGACCCGCGCGGAATCGGCGAGGCCGAGATCAAGAAGCTCGTCGCCGAAGGGAAAGCGGTGATGTGCCAGTCGATGAGCCTGCACGCCACCGAAATCGGCGGCATTCAGATGGCCCCCGAGCTGGCCTACGACCTGGCGTCCCGCGGCGACGAGGAAACGCGGCGCATCCTGGACAACGTCATCTTTCTTCTCGTGCCCTCGCTCAATCCCGACGGGGCGGTGATGGTTTACGATTGGTACCAGAAATATCTGGGCACGGAATACGAGGGCTCGGAGCTGCCTTGGCTCTACCACGCCTACGCCGGACACGACAACAACCGGGATGCCTTCCAGACCAACTTGGTTGAATCGCAATACATGGCCAAGATTCTCTTCCGCGACTGGATCCCCCAAGCCTACGTCGATCACCATCATATGGGCAGCTATGGTCCGCGGATTTTCATCCCGCCCTACGCCGAACCCATCCGGCCGCTGGCCGATCCGCTCATCTGGCGGGAGCATAGCTGGTACGGCGCCCACATGGCCTATAAAGAAGAGGAAGCGGGTTTGTCCGGAGTCATCAACATGGCCCAATACTCGGGCTGGGGGCATTTCGGCTTCCATTGGATCACGCCGTTCCACAACATCGCCGGGATGCTGACCGAATCGGCCAGCGCCCGGCTGGCGACACCGCTTTTCATCCATCCCGGCCAGCTCAAAGGCGGAGACAGGGGCTTTCCCATGTACGAAGCCCAGACGACGTTTCCCGATCCCTGGACCGGCGGCTGGTGGCGGCTCCGGGACATCATCGACCGCCAGAAGGTTTCGGCCTGGGCGCTTCTGGACCTGGCCGCCCGCAATAAGGAAACCGTCCTTTGGAACGCCTACCTCAAGGCCAAGCGGCAGACCGAGCGGGGCGCCGCGGGAAAACCGGCCGCCTATGTCATCCCCGCGGTCCAGCATGACCGGCTGACCGCGATCAAGCTGGTCAATAAGCTCCTTGTCCAGGGGATCGAAATCAAGAAATCGACCCGGGAGTTTCTCTCGAAAGACGGCCGCCTCTATTCCGCCGGCTCTTATGTCGTTTCGCTCGCCCAGCCGAAAATGGGGCTGATCCGGTATCTTCTCGGCCGGACGTTCTATCCGGACAACAGCTTCACCCGGGAGCCGGATGGAACGCCCGATTATCCCTACGACATGGCCACCGACACGATGGCCGAGTTCATGGGCGTGCGGGTGGATCCCTTGGACGAAGCCGTATCCGTCGGTTTGGACAAATTGGACGGCCCGGTCCAGGCCCTCGGCCGGGTGGAAACGGGGGCCCATGGCTGCGTTCTCGACGGCCGGCTCAATGACGCTTTCAAAGCCGCGAGCCTTTTGATCGACCGGGGTGTGGCCGTCCGGCGGCTGGATCAAGAGGCCGGCGGATTCCGGCCGGGCGACTTCATCATCCCCCCCGGAACCCCGTTGTCTCTTCTGGCCGAAATCGCCAAAGCGACCGGCGTGGATTTTGCGGCCCTCGAGGCCGACGTCCAGGCGGCCGGCCATCCCGCAAAACGGATGCGCCTCGGCATGTACCAGCACTACTGGGGCGGAAACATGGATGAAGGTTGGACCCGGCTGCTCCTGGAGCAGTTCGCGATCCCCTACGCGACGATCAAGGATGCCGAAATTAAAAAAGGAAACCTCAACGCCGCCTACGACGCAATCATCCTTCCCGACGACATGCCCGCCATGATCACCGGGGAAGGCCTCGAAAACATGGGCGGCTGGTTCGATTTCGCTTCCACCCCGCCCGAATACCGGAGCGGAATCGGAAAAGAGGGCGTCGAAGCCCTGAAGACGTTCGTCGAGAAGGGCGGGACGCTGATCGCGTTCGGCGAGGCCTGCGGTTTCGCCATCGAGAAACTCGCCCTTCCGGTCCGAAACGTCGTGGAGGGCGCGAGCCGGAAGGAATTCTGGTGCCCGGGTTCGACGTTGCGAATGGCTTATGATCCGAAGAATCCCCTGGCCTACGGCATGCCGGCGGAAGGCCTGGCCGTCTATCAGATGGGGAATCCGGTGTTCGAGATCCGGCCGACGGATTTCAACGAGCGGGCGGAGACGCCGGCGATGTTCGCCGACCGCGACCTGCTCCAGAGCGGCTGGCTGAACGGCGAAGCTTTCCTGGCGAAAAAAGCCGCCGTCGTGACCGTCCGCCGCGGGGACGGCCGGGTGATTCTCTACGGCATCCGGCCCCAGCATAGGGCCCAGACGCACGGGACGTTCAAACTCCTGTTCAACGCCCTAATCAAGTAAACCCGAGGATTTAAAAAGAAAACGCTGCAAACTGCGTTATTCACGAATTTTTATGAATAATGCAGTTTCAGCTCCGCGATCAGGGCGGGGACAACCTGGAACAAATCAGCCACGATCCCGTAGTCGGCGACCTTGAACATCGGCGCCTCGGGGTCCTTGTTGACGGCGACGATGACCTTGGAGGAGGACATCCCGGCCAAGTGTTGGATCGCCCCGCTGATCCCGAAGGCGAAATAGATATTGGGGCTGACGGTTTTCCCGGTCTGGCCGACCTGGTGGGAATGGCCGATCCAGCCCGAATCGACGGCCGTCCGGGAAGCGCCGACCGCGGCCCGCGGGAGAAGCGCGGCCAGCTCGCCGAGGACGGTGAAGCCCTCGGGGCCTTTCATCGCCCGGCCGCCCGAGACGACGATCTCGGCCTCGGAGACGTCGATGGCGGCGCCTTTCTCTCCCAGGATTTCGACGACCCTGCCCCGAACGGCCCCGGCCGGAATATCGACCGCCTTCTTCACGACCTCGGCCGCGGATCCGGCGGCCGATTCGAGCGGGAAGACGTTGGGCCGCAGGGTCGCGATCGCGGGGCTCGCGGTCAAGGCTAACGTCAGGCGGGCCTTGCCGGCGAAAACCGGGCGGGTGAAGACCAGCCGCCCATCGCGCACCGCTACCGCGGTGATGTCGGAAGCAAGGGACACGCCGAGGCGGGCCGCCAGTCGGGGGGCCAGGTCCCGGCCCATCGCGGTCGCGGGGAAAAACACCGCGGCGGGAGACGTCTCCCGGACGAGGGATTCCAGGGCCCGGACGAAGCCTTGACTCGAATACGAGGAAAGCTCGGGACTTTCGAGAATATGGACTTTCGCCGCGCCGGCAGCGCCCAATTCCGCGCCGGTTCCCTCCGGCGCACTTCCGACGACGACGGCCTGGAGAGGAATATGGAGCTCGCGGGCTTTGCGGGCGGCCTCGGACAGCGTCTCCAGGGAGCTCTTTTTGATTTTTCCGTCGCGGATTTCAATAAAGGTTAAAATCATCGTCGTTCTCCTCAAAGGGCCTTGGCTTCGGTCCGCAGCAGCCGGAGAAGTTCCCGGGCGGCCTCTTCGGGAGTTCCCGGAATCGTCTTCCCGGCCTGCTTGGCCGCCGGAAGCTCCATCTCGAGGACCTCGACGTGCGGCTCGGCCGTGCCCGCTTCGAGGCCGAGCTCGGCGATCGTCACGACCGGAACCGGCTTTTTCTTGGCGGCCATGATCCCCTTGAGGGTTTCGTACCGGGGCTCGTTGAGTCCCTTCTGGGCCGAGACGACGGCCGGAAGGCTGAAGGAGATTTTTTCCAGGGCTCCCTCGATCTCCCGGTGGGCGACGGCTTCCCGGCCGTCGATTTCGAGCTTGGTGACGACGTTGGCCTGGGGATAATCGAGGATTTCGGCAACCATCGAGGGGACCGAAGCGTTGTCGGAGCCGACCGACATCCGGCCGAACAGGAGAAGGTCGGCGTCGGCGGCCTTGGCCTTGACGAAGGCCGCAAGCACCCGGGCGACCCGCAGCGGATCGTAGGTTTCCTTCCGGTCGTCCTTGATGAGAACCGCCTCGTCGGCCCCCATAGCCAGGGCCTTGCGCAGGGTGGTCGCAGCCTCGTCCGGGCCGAGGGCGACCACGGTGACCTTCCCGCCCTTGGCTTCTCGGAGCCGAAGGGCCTCTTCGACGGCGTATTCGTCATAAGGGCTGATGATGAAATTCAAACCCTCTTCGACGACGGATTTCATCTCCCGGTCGATCCGGATCCGGGATTCGGTGTCGGGTACGCGTTTCATGAAGACGACGACATTCATTGTTCTTCTCCTTGTCTCTTCCCCCCGTCCTCCCTTTTCTGCGGAAAAGACGGGCGTTTCCGCCGCCGGATTCCCCTCAGCCGTCGAAGCGGCGGAAGAGGAGGGTGGCGTTGGTCCCGCCGAAGCCGAACGAATTCGACAGGGCGTAGACGATCTCGGCCGGCCGGGCGACGTTGGGAACGTAATCGAGGTCGCAGTCCGGGTCCGGAACCTGGTAGTTGGCCGTCGGCGTCAGCATCTGGTGCTTGATCGAAAGGGCGGTGACGGCGGCCTCGATCCCGCCGGCCGCGCCGAGGGCATGGCCGGTCATGGATTTGGACGACGTGACCGCCATCGCCCTGGCGTGATCGCCGAAGACGTTCTTGATAGCGGCCGTCTCGATCCGGTCGTTGAGCGGCGTGGATGTGCCGTGGGCGTTGATGTACTGGACCTCGGCCGGAGGGATCCCGGCATCGTTGAGAGCGGCCCGCATGGCCCGGATGGCCCCGTTTCCGTCTTCGGCCGGCGCGGCGGGGTGGAAGGCGTCGCCCGTCATCCCGTAGCCGACGACCTCGGCGTAGATCCTGGCGTTGCGGCGGAGGGCGTGGCCGAGCTCTTCGAGGATCAGGATGCCCGCTCCTTCGCCGATGACGAAGCCGTCCCTCGTCTTGTCGAAAGGCCGCGAGGCGTGGGTCGGGTCGTCGTTCCGTTCCGAGAGCGCCTTCATCGAACAGAAGCCGGCCACCCCGAGGGGAGTGATCGGCGCCTCGGCCCCGCCGGCGATCATCCGGTCGGCGTCGCCGCGCTGGATGATCCGGAACGAGTCGCCCAGGGCGTGAGCCCCGGAGGCGCAGGCCGTGACCGTGGCCGAGTTCGGCCCGGAGGCCTTGTATCGGATCGAGACCTGGCCGCTCGCCTCGTTGCTGATCGTGGCGATCAGGAAGAACGGCGACACCCGGTCGGGGCCTTTTTCGAGGAGGATCTTATGGTACTCCTCGATGGTCCCGATGCCGCCGATGCCCGATCCGATGTAGACCCCGGTCCGCTCGCCGGCCAAGGCCTCGAGGGAAATCCCCGCGTCCTCGACGGCCAGCTGGGACGCCGCAAGGGCGTACTGGATGAACGGATCCATTCGCCGGATATCCCGCTTCTCGATGAAGCGGAGAGGGTCGAATCCCTTCACCTCGGCCGCAAACCGCGTGGAATGCCGCGAGGCGTCGAATTTGGTGATCGGCCCCATTCCGCTCCTGGCGGAAAGCAGGGCATCCCAGTTCTCGGAGAGACCCGTGCCCAGGGGCGTCACCAAGCCCGCCCCCGTGATGACGACTCGTCTCAGATCGTGGTGATGTGTTTGGTGCGCCTGACTATTTGGCATGGCCGAGAATGTAATCCATGGCCTTGCCGACCGTCGTCAGCTTCTCGGCTTCCTCATCGGGGATGTCCAGACCGAATTCGTCTTCCAGGGCCATCACGAGTTCCACGGTGTCCAGGGAATCCGCTCCCAAATCCTCGATGAACGACGCGGTGTCCGTGACCTGGTCCTCGCCGATGCTCAGCTTGTCGGCCACGATCGTCTTCATCTTTTTCAACAATTCGTCTCTGTCCATGGTGGACCTCCTCTGAAAATTTGGTTTGTTACATATAAAGGCCGCCGTTGACGTGGATCACCTGGCCGGTGATATATGCCGCGGCGTCGGAGCAGAGGAAACGGACCGCTCCGGCCACGTCGACGGTTTCGCCGAACCGTTGAAGAGGAATGACTGAAAGAAAGGACTGCTTGACCGCCTCGGGGAGGCCCGCGGTCATGGGCGTGGAGATGTAGCCGGGGGCCACGGCATTGACCGTGATCCCGCGCGAGCCGACTTCCCGGGCGAGGGACTTGGTGAATCCGACGACGCCGGCCTTGGTGGCGGCATAATTGGTCTGCCCGGCGTTGCCCATCGCCCCGGCGACCGAGGAGAGGCTGACGATCCGGCCGGAGCGGGCCGAAAGCATGCTCCGGACGACCGCCTTGGAGAAATTGAAGATGCCCTTGAGGTTGACGGCGATGACCGCGTCCCACTCCTCCTCCTTCATCCGCATGAGGAGGTTGTCGCGAGTGATGCCGGCGTTGTTGATCAGGTGGTCGATCCGGCCGAATTCCTTGACCACGGCGTCCGCCACGGCCGCGGCCTGGTCGGATTTGGAGACGTCGGCCGTATGAACGACCGCCCGGCCGCCCGCGGCGGCGATGCCGGCGGCTACGGCCTCGAGCTTTTCCTTCTGAACGTCGACGAGGACGACCGTCGCGCCTTCGGCCGCAAAATCGCGGGCGATCGTTTCCCCGATTCCCTGGGATGCGCCGGTGACGATTGAAATCCGGTTTGCGAAGAGCATCAGGCTTTGGCCTCCCCCGGCGCGGCGGCCCGTCCGAGCTCCTCCCGGATCTTGTCCTGGACCCGCTTGGCGACGAAGTCCCGGGCCAGCCGCACGGCGTTCTTAACGGCGGTGGAGTTGCTCCGGCCGTGGCCGATGACGCAAACCCCATTCAGGCCCAGGAGCTGGGCTCCGCCGTATTCGCTGTAATCCACCCGTTTATAGATCCGCTTGAGATGGCCTTTCATCAGGAACAGGCCGATCTTGGCGAAGAAATTCTTGGTGATTTCCCGGCGGGCCATATGGAAGAGCGTCTCGACGACGCCCTCACTGACCTTCAAGGCCACGTTTCCGGTGAAACCGTCGCTGACGATCACCTCGGCCTTGCCGGAGTACAGGTCCTTGCCCTCGACGTTGCCGATGAAATTCAGGGAGGTCGACGACAGCCGTTCGAAGGCTTCCTTCGTCAGCTCATTTCCCTTGCCTTCCTCCTCGCCGATGCTCATCAGGGCGATCCGGGGGTTTATGCAGTCCATGACCTGTTCCATGAATACTTTGCCCATGACCGCAAACTGCACGAGGTCCTCGGGCTGGCAATTGGCGTTGGCCCCGACGTCCAGGAGAAGGGTGTTTCCCTTCAGGGCGGGGAGGATCAACGACAAGGCGGGCTTGTTGACGCCCTGAAGCGTGCCCATCACGGACCGGGACATGTAAACGACAGCCGCGGTGTTGCCCATCGAAACGAAAGCGTCGGCCCCTCCGTCCTTGACCAGCTGAACCCCGACCCGGATCGAGGAGCGCTTTTTGCGGCGGACGGCGAAGACGTGGTCGCCCATGCCGACGGCCTCGGGCGCGTCGACGATGGAGAGACGGGGATCCTCGAGGCTGAGCCGGCGGATTTCCGCCTGGATCTTTTCCTTTTCGCCGACAAAGACGACGTTCACGTCGTTTTCGCGGGCGGCCTGAACGGCGCCCGGAACGGTGCTCCGGAGGCCCGAATCTCCGCCCATGGCATCGACGGCGATCTTCATCCCAAAGAGCCTTGGGTTATTTTTCGACGGCTTTGATTACCGGACGGCCGCGGTAGTATCCGCATTCAGGGCAGGCCTTGTGGGGAAGCTTCGGGGTTCCGCAATTGGGACAGGCGGCGAACGACGGGACGGTCATGAAATCGTGGCCCCGGCGGCGGCCTTTGCGGGCATGGGAGTGTCTGCGTTTGGGATTCGGCATTATGGTCTCTTGTCTTTCTTGAGAATTATGAGCGATTCGAGGCGGTGATCCGTCTCTTTGACCTGGCAGCCGCAGTTCCCCTCGCGACGGATCTTGCCGCAGACCGCGCACAAGCCCTCGCAGGTCACGGAGCACAACGGCCGGGTCGGAAATGTCAGGTTCAATTGTTCGAGAATCACCTCCCGGACATCGATTTGCCGGTTCCGGTAAAAGAGCCGGTCGACGTCCTCATCGTCGAATTCCTCTTTCAGCTCCCGCATTTCCTCGGGCAGGAGAACCAAGTCGAAAACCGAATCGACAGGGAACTCGAACGGCGTGAGGCATCGGGCGCAGATGAAGCTCAAGACGGTCTTCACCCGCCCTTTGACCCAGATCTCCTCGTCCATCCGCTTGATCGAAACCTCGGCGAGGACCGGCTGGAGAAAGACGGCGTCCTCCTCGACCAGCTCCAGACTCGGAAATTCGAAATTCCGGCGGAGTTCCAGGCCGTCTTTTGGCAACTTATCTATATCAATAATCATAGGTTACGTCCGCTAAATGTTCGCTTATTATACCATGAGGCACCCCTTTGTCAACCGACCGGCGGCCCGGCCAAACCTCCGGGGGAGCCTTTTTTTTTCCTTGATTAATTGGAACAAACGGATTATTTTTACTTTTGTCCCATGAACGGAACAAGCACCTCAATTTTATACTCGGGGGTCACCTTTCTCGTTCAAACCCAGGACGCCGGACCCCGGATCAGGCAACTCGAAACCTTGATTTATAAGCGGGGCAGCCTCGTTTACACCCGTCGGACCTCCTACTCCGACCTGCTCGAAGACCCCAACCGGGACGATCGCCTCAAACGCTTGATCCGGGATCAGCACCAAGCCGTCCTGGACGATATCGCCGCCGGCCGCCTCGACATACCGCTTCTCAAGTCCTGACGACATGCCCGCGAAAGTCCTCTACCTCATCGACGGCACGTCCCTCCTTTATCGATCCTACTACGCCATTCAGCGGCTCTCGACGGCGGCGGGATTCCCGACCAACGCGATTTACGGGTTCCTGACCGCCCTGCGCAAGCTCCTGGACGAGGCCAAGCCGGGACACCTGGGAATCGTTTTTGACGCCCCCGGAGAAAAGGTCCGCGTGGAAGTCTTCAAAGACTACAAAGCCAACCGGAAGCCGATGCCGCCCGACCTGTCCGTTCAGATTCCCAAGCTGAAGGAGGTCCTGGGGGCTTACCGGATCCCGCTTCTCGAAAACACCCGATACGAAGCCGACGACGTCCTGGGCTGCCTGGCCGTCCAAGCCGCCGCCGAGGGCTTCGAAACGGTGATCGTGACCACCGACAAGGACCTCTTCCAGCTGGTCGACGCCACGACCAAGGTCTTCAACCCGGCCAAGGAAATCCTTTTCGATGAAAAGGAAGTCCGCAAAACATTCGGCGTATCCCCGTCCCGGGTGGTCGACGTCCTGTCCCTCTGGGGCGATCCCTCGGATAACATCCCCGGCGTCCCCGGGATCGGGGAAAAAACGGCCAAGGCCTTGATCTCCGAGCACGGCAGCCTGGAAGCGATCCTGGCCCACCCCGACCGGATCAAAAATCCGCGGGTGCGGGAGGCCGTCAAAAACAACCGGGATAAGATCGAGATGAGCCGCAAGCTGGCCACGATCGAATGCGGCCTGGACGTGGCCTTCGACCCGGACGCGTTTCAGGTGTCCGAGCCCGACCGGGCCGAGCTCGGCCGTCTCCTCACGGAGCTCGAGTTTTCGAGCTTGGCCGCGGCCGTCGGCCCGCCGAAGGAAAAAGCGGCCCGCGATTACCGGACGATTCTGGACATCGCCGTCCTTAAGGCCCTGGTCGGGAGGATTCGCAAAGCGAAATATGTCGCCCTCGACACCGAGACCGACAATATCGCGCCGACGCGGGCCCGCCTCGTGGGGATGTCCTTCTCCCTGGAGCCGGGCGAAGCCTTCTATTTGCCGCTCCGCCATGATTATCTCGGCGCCGCGGCTCAGATTCCCCCGGCCGAGGCCCTGGCCGTCCTGCGGCCCGTCCTGGAAGACCCGGAGATCCGCAAAATCGGCCAGAACATCAAATACGACCTGATCGTCCTCAAGCGCGAAGGCCTGGATCTCCAGGGCTTGGACGAGGACACCATGATCCTCTCCTACCTCCTGGAACCCAACTGGGGCCGGCACAACCTCGACCGGCTGGCCGCCGCATATCTTCAGGAAACAGCCATCCCGTACAACGATGTCGTCGGAAAAGGGAAGAATGAGGTGACGATGAACCGGGTCCCGGTCGAAGCGGCCGCACCCTATGCCTGCCAGGACGCCGATTTCGCCCTGTCCATCGCCCGGATCCTCCGGCCCCGGCTGGAGAAGGAAAACCTGGCCGGCCTGTACCGGGACTTGGAGCTGCCGTTGATCCGAATCCTGGCCGAAATGGAAATCGCCGGCGTCCGCGTCGACGAACCGGCCCTGCGGGCCGTTTCCGCGGAGCTGGACACCGACCTCCGCCGCCTGGAAAAAGACATCTATGAAAAGGCCGGCCTCGAATTCAACATCAACTCTCCGGCCCAGCTCTCCTCCGTCCTCTTCCAAAAGCTCCTTCTCCCGGCCCCTAAAAAATCCCGGGGGACGAAGGCCGTTTCCACGGCCATCGACGTGCTCGAGGATTTGAGAAGCCAGCACCCGGTCGTCCCATTGGTCATCGAATACCGGCAGACGGCCAAGCTCAAATCGACGTATGCCGACGCCCTTCCGAAGCTGATCGATCCGGCCGACGGCCGGATTCACACGTCTTACAATCAGGCCGTGACGTCGACCGGGCGGCTGTCCAGCTCCGACCCGAACCTGCAGAACATCCCGGCCCGCGGGGCCGCCGGAAAGCGGTTCCGCCGGGCGTTCATTCCCGGTCCGGGGTGCCTCTTCCTGGCCGCCGACTACTCCCAGATCGAGCTCCGCGTTCTGGCCCACCTGTCCGAGGATCCCGTCCTGATCGACATCTTCCGGCGGGACCATGACATCCACGCCGAAACGGCCGACCGGGTCTTCGACAAACAGGCCGCCCTCTCGGCCGAAGAGCGGCGGCGCCGGGCCAAGATCATCAATTTCAGCCTGATCTACGGGGCCTCGGCCTTCTCCCTGGCCCGGGAGCTGGGCACGTCCAATCGCGAAGCCCAGGATTACATCGACCGGTACTACGAGCGCTTCCCCGGGGTCAAGGCCTATCTCGACAGGATCGTCGCGGACGCCGCCGAACGGGGCTACGCCGAGACGATGTTCGGCCGGAAAAGGGCCGTGCCGGAGCTCCGGCAGTCGGACCGGATGGCCCGGGAGGCGGGCCGGCGCATCGCCCTCAACATGCCCCTTCAAGGGAGCGCGGCCGACATCATGAAAAAAGCCATGATCGAAGTCCGCGAGGGGTTCGCCCGGCGGAGCCTCAAGGCCCGGATGATCCTCCAGGTTCACGATGAGCTCGTCTTCGAGGTTCCGGAAAAAGAGCTGGCGGCCGCCGAACGGCTCGCCCGGGAAATCCTGGAATCGGCCTGCCCCGGGTTCCGCGTTCCGCTGAAAGTCACCCTCGGCCGCGGCCCCAACTGGGCTGAAGCAAAATAGCCTGCATCATTCATAAAAATTTTATTACGGCCGTCTCGGCTCGTGAATAATTCAGGCGCAATCTTGTTTTAGAGCAAAATTTCTTGTTTCCGTTTTTGCGGTATGCTATACAGACGATGGAGCTTTTTGTCATGGACCGGGAGACCGCTTTAAATTCCATAAAAGCGGATACTTCCGGCCATTTTTTATTTATTTCGGAAATCCTCAACCGGCCGGTCCTCTCGGCCGCGGGGATGCCGGTCGGCATCCTTCGCGACCTCAAAGTCCGCCTGGGCGATCCGTATCCCAAAATCACCCACTTGGCCGTCCGGAAGCGCTGGAAAAAGGGAACGGAGGAAATCGACTGGAGCCGCGTCGCCCGTTTGGAAAGCGGCTCCCTCCGGCTTGAGGCCGGAGCCGAAGAGGCCCTTCGCCCGCTGGAGACCGGACCGGAGGATGTCCTCCTCCGCGACGAGCTTCTGGATAAACAAGTCGTCGACACCTACGGGGCCCGGATCGAGAGGGTCAACGACATCCATCTCCTGAGCGTCAACCGGGAGCTTCGCGTCGTCCACGTCGATTTCGGATACCGCGGCATTCTCCGCCGCCTCGGCTGGCTCCGGACCGTCGACCGGATCAACCAGTGGCTGTTCGCCTACCGGTCCGAGGAAAAGATCATTTCCTGGAAATACGTCCAGCCGCTAATGGCCGACGCCTCCAAAAAAAACCTGAAGCTCAACGTCAGCGCCAAATGGCTCCGCACCCTCCATCCCTCCGACCTGGCCGACATCCTCGAAGAGCTCGACCGGACCAGCCGGACCTCGCTCTTCCGCTCCCTCGACCTCCAGACCGCGGCCCAGACCCTCGAGGAAGTCGAGGACCCCAAGCTTAAAATTTCCCTCATCGAATCCGGGCCGGTCGAGCTGGCCTCCGACCTCCTCGAGGAAATGGCCCCCGACGAAGCCACCGACCTTCTGTCCGAGCTGTCGGAAGAAGATAAGGACCGGATCGTCCGGAAGATGGAAAAGCCCTCCCGGGACAGCGTGACCGCCCTCTTGAAATTCAAGGAAGGGACGGCCGGGAGCATCATGACCAAGGATTTCTTCTCTGTTTCGGCGGACACGACGATCGGCCAGGCCATCGAGGAATTCCGCCGGACGACATATCCTCTCGAGTCGGTGGCCTATGTCTACGTGACGGCCGAGGACGGCCGGCTCCGCGGGGTGGCCACGCTCCGCCACCTTATCATCGGCGACCTGAACGCCCCGATCGCCAAGTTCATGAACGAGCGGCTCGTTTCCGTCGGCCCCCAGGACGACGTCGAGGACGTGGCCGGCATTTTCAAGAAATACAAGTTTCTGGCCATTCCGGTGGTCAACGAAGGCGGGTTGATCGAGGGCCTGATCACCCTCAAGGACATCATGGAATCGCAGATGGACGAATGAGAAAAAGCGAAACGACCCGATGAAGCTTCCCCGGCTCCGCCTCCATTGGAAATCGATCCTGCTGTTCTTGGCGGTGGCCGGGCCCGGGATTATCACCTCCAACGTCGACAACGACGCTGGCGGCATCGCCACGTACTCGATGGCCGGGGCCCATTTCGGCTACGGCATGCTCTGGCCGTTGATCCCGACCATGCTGGCCCTGATCATCGTCCAGGAGATGAGCGCCCGGATGGGCGTGGTCACGGGCAAGGGCCTCTCCGACCTCATCCGGGAGCGGTTCGGAGTCAGGATCACGGTCTACCTCCTGATGGCCGTCGTCCTGACGAATATCGGCAATGTCATCGCCGAATTCGCAGGGGTGGCCTCGAGCCTGGAAATGTTCCGCATCTCCAAGTACCTGACCGTCCCGCTGGCCGGCGTGTTCGTCTGGCTCCTCGTGGTCAAGGGAACCTACCGGTCGGTGGAAAAGGTTTTTCTCTACGCCTGCCTTTTTTACATCACGTATATCCTGGCCGGATTTTTGGCCAAGCCGGACTGGGCGGCCATCGGACGGAGCGTGATCGTTCCCCATATCTCCGTCTCGACCCAAAGCATGGGCATGATCATCGGCCTGGTCGGAACGACGATCGCGCCCTGGATGCAGTTTTACCTCCAAGCGTCCATCGTCGAAAAGAACATCGCGGTCAAGGATTACAAATTCGCCCGGCTAGACGTCATCGTGGGCAGCTTCGTCGTCACCCTGATCGCCGCCTTCATCGTCCTGACCTGCGCGGCGACGTTGTTTAAAGAGAATATCCGGATCGAAACGGCGGCCGACGCGGCCCGGGCCCTCCGCCCGCTGGCCGGAAAATATACGGCCTACCTCTTCGCCTTCGGCCTCCTCAACGCCTCGCTGTTTGCCGCCTCGATTCTCCCTCTTTCGACCGCCTTCGTGGTCTGCGAGGCCCTGGGCTGGGAAAACGGCGTGGACAAGAAGTTCTCCGAGGCCCCCCAATTCTACGGGCTGTATTCGATGCTGATCTTCCTGGGAGCGGGAATCGTCCTCATTCCGAACATCCCCCTCTTCCCGGTGATGTACATTTCCCAGATCATCAACGGCGTGGCCCTTCCCTTGATCCTCGTCTTCATGCTCCGGCTGACCAACGACCGGAAGCTGATGGGCGACTACGTCAACAAAAAAGGTTACAAGGTCATCGCTTGGGGGACCGTCGGCATTCTCGTCGTTCTGGCCGTCGTTTACCTGGGGCTTCTCCTCGGCTTATGATGACCCCGGAAAAATTTCCGCCGATCCGCGTCCTCATCGTCGAAGACGAAGTCATCATCGCCATGGAAATTCAGCTCCGGCTGGAAAGCGCCGGCTTCCTCGTCTGCGGCCTCGTCGCCAGCGGGGAAAAAGCGATCCTGGCGGCCCGGGAGAAATCCCCCGACGTCATCCTCATGGACATCACCCTCCGCGGCCCGATGGACGGCCTCGAAGCGGCCGAACGCATCCGGGCCGAACGGGGCATCCCGGTGATCTTCCTCACGGCCACGGAAAACGACGCGGTTCTCCGCCGCATCCGCGAATTTTCCCCGATCCGGCATATCCCCAAACCGTTCGACGAATCCGATTTGATCGTGGCCGTCCGGACGGCGGCCCGGCCGCCGTCGGATGTCGCCAAAACGCCCGGCGCGCCATGAAGATTTCCAGGAGCTTCCCATGAACATCCGGAACGGAATCCTCCTCCTTCTTGTCCTCGTCGGTCTGGCCTCCGGCCTCGCGGCCCAGAGCTTCCTGATTCGAACCTACGAGGAACAGGACGGCTTGATCAGCTCGGCCGTCAACGACATCGCCCAGGACGCTATGGGGCGGATGTGGTTTTCGACCCGCAACGGGATTTCCGTTTATGACGGAGCGCGATGGATCAATATCACCGCGGCCAACGGCCTTCCCACGACGGCCGTTCTTCAGCTCAGGCCTGACGGCCGAGGCGGGATCTGGGCCGTCGGGGACAACCCCGGTTGGCAGCTGCTCCATTTTGCCGGCAAAACCTGGGAATCGTTCGCTTTTCCGGGCGACAAAAATAGCCCGATCCAGGTCACCGGGTTGGCCGTCTTGACCGAGGCCGGAGGCGTCCGCGTCGCCGTGGGGACGGCCGGCGGCATCCTCGTCTTCGACGGGACCCGATGGACGGGAACCGACACGGCCCGCGGTTTGGCCGGAAACACGGTCAACGGGATCGGCGTCTACGAGGACGGATTCCTGGCCGCGACGGACGGAGGCCTCTCCTTTCTCGGGAAAAACGGCGTGGAAAATCGGTGGCATAAGATCGACCCCCTGCTCCGCGGCGCCATCCGCGGCCTGGCCGTCGAAAAAACCCCCGAGGGGGAAAAGATCTGGATCACGGGCGGCGGATGGCTCGGCGCGATCCGGGGGGCGGCATTCGAAGTCCTGAGCCGGGAAAGCCCCCTCTCCTTCTCCCCCATATTTCCGACGGCGGTGATGTATCCCGACCTTCAAGGAGGGGTGTATTTCGGAAACGCCTACGGCGTCTTTTTTTATGACCGGTCGAATCAACGCATTTTCCCCTTCGGCCTCAGGGAAGGCCTCGTGGCCGAGGGGTCCACCTCGCTTTTCGTCGACCGGGAGCGGAACCTCTGGATTGGGGGATTACGGGGCGTGAGCCGGTTGTCGAGCCGGCGTTTCCTCAACTTCCGGAAAGAACAAGGTCTCCTGGAGGATGAAGTGACCTCACTTCAGCTCCTCGCCGGAGGACAAATCGCCTTCGGCCACAATATCGGCATCACCATTTGGACCGGAGATCGCTTCGAGCGTATTCCGTTCCCCGCCGAAGCCGGCGTCGACTCCAACCAATCGCGCGTCCTGGACATGGCCGCCGATCCCGACGGCGGGTTGTGGATCGCCGCGATGGACCGCGGCCTGGGTCATTGGACCCGGGCGGGCGGCCTGCGCTGGGTGGATTTCGGGTCCACGTCCGGCGTTTCCCTCACCTCGGTCGTGGTCGACAAAAACAAGCGGATCTGGGCCTCCGTCGGCAACGGACTCTATCAAATCCTAAACGGCCGGCCGGTGCCGGTTTTCCAGGACCTGTTTTCGCGCATCTTCGTCCGGAAGCTCGCGGTCGGGCCCGACAATTCCCTTTTCGCCGCCACCGGGAGCGCCGGCCTCTTCCGGGGAAACGGGAACGACTGGACCGCCTTCACCGGCGGCGCCGATTCCGGGGCGGCCAATGTCTATGCCGTGTACATCGACACAAAGAACCGGACCTTGGTCGGCACGGTTGGCGGACTGTTCGTCATTTCCGGCGACCGGCTGGTCCGTTTCTCGGCCAATGATTTCGAGATCCGGCGGCCGGTCTACCTCATCCTCGAAGACCCGGCCGGGCGCCTCTGGTTCGGGACGGACAACGGGGTCATCCGCTGGGACGGCAAGCGGGCGCGGACGTTCTCCAAGGCCGAAGGCTTCGCCGGCCGGGAAGTCAACCGTTCGGCCGGGATGATCGACCAGCGCGGGCAGGTCTGGATCGGGACCAATAGCGGCGTTTCGAAGTATTTCGAGGAATTCGACTTCGGACCGGACATCATTCCCCCGCCGATCGTCGCGATCGACGGACTGGACGTCAACGGCAAGGCCGTCGATTTTTCCATGGACCTCACCCTCGGATACCGGGACAACAACCTCACCTTCCATTTCCTCGGCACGTCCTTCCTCGACGAGAGCGCCCTCCGGTTCCAAAGCCGGCTGGACGGCTTCGAAGACAATTGGAGCCCGGAAAAATCCGAAATCGCCCGGGAGATCCGCTATACCAACCTTCGCCCGGGACGGTACGTCTTCAACCTTCGGGCCCGCAACGCCGTCGGGTCGATCTGCGATCCCGTTTCGTCTCCCGTGATCCGCATCCGGAATCCGTTCTGGCTGCAGGGATGGTTCATCGCGGCGGTTCTGCTGGCCGGCGGGGGACTCATCATCAGCCTCGGCCTGGCCGTCACCCAACACCGGCAGGCGGAACGCCTGGAGGCGCTCGTTCTCGACCGGACCGCCCAGATCCAGGCCGCCCTCAACGAGAAGGAAATTCTCCTCAAGGAAGTCCACCACCGGGTCAAGAACAATCTTCAGATCATCTCCAGCCTGCTCTTCCTCCAATCGCGGAAAATCAAAGACCCCGTCACCCTGGGGCTTTTCCAAGGCAGCATCACCCGGATCCGGGCGATGGCCCTGGTCCATGAAAGCCTCTACCGGTCCGAAAGACTGACCTCCATCGGAATGGAGGATTATCTCCGGCAGCTCGTCGAGCACCTGATCGAAACCTACGCCCTCCGGAAAGAATCGGTCAAAATCGAAGTCCGGGCTCCGGGCATCGCCCTGCCCTTGGAAACGGCCATCACGTACGGATTGATCGTCAACGAGCTGATCTCGAACTCCCTCAAGCACGCCTTCCCCGGCGACCGGGGCGGGACCGTCAAGGTTCTCCTGGCCAAGGTCGCGGCCGGAGAGCCGGAACGCCGGAAGGTCGTCCTGACCGTTCAGGATGACGGCATCGGAATCCCCGAGGAGATGGAAGGCGGGAGATCGGATTCGCTCGGCCTCCGCCTCGTCCAGAACCTGGTCTCCCAGATGGACGGGACGGTCGAGATCAAGCGCGACGGCGGGACGGTCTTCCGGATCGTCTTTCCGGAATAATTCCGGGCCGGTCAGAGGTTTTTCGTGAAGACCCGGTACTTTTTATAGAGAACACCGCCCATTTTCTCCATCTCGGCCCGGACCTTGACGTTGACCTCGAGCTCGTGGTGGGTGTCCATGATCTCGTACCCGGCCTCCTGGGCCGAGGCGATCATCCGGGTGCCCATGAACACGTCGAGGCCCAGCCCCTGGCAATCCTCCCGGACTCCTCCCAGCATGAGGTCGAGCTGCTTGGTTTTCTTGGCCGCCCGGAGGATATGCAAAAGCCCGAAGGGAAAGAGATGGCCCCGGGCCTTGCGGATGCCGGCGGTCATGTCGGGCATGCCGACGATGAAAGCGACGAAATCAGCGCCTTTCTTCACGACCTTGACGAACCGCGGGTCCAGAACCGGAAGATACCGCTTGGCCAGCTCGTCCATTTCCTGCTCGTCGAGCGGATGGTAGCCGTAGATATTGGAGTTGACGTAGCAGTCGTTCATCAGCGACAGGACGGGGCGGACGACCGGCTTGATCTCCTTCCGGGATTTGAACTCGACCAGCTCGAACTGGCCGCGCCTTTTGAGGCGCTCGAAGATTTTTTTGTAGAACTCGGGAAGCTCCTTGGGAACGGGGACGTTGTACACGAAGTAGTCGGCGTCCTTGCCGTATCCCATCTCCTCGATCCATTTCGGCATCCATTCGAAATTGTAGTAAGTCGCAATCGTGGCGTGGTGCTCGAATCCCTGGATCAGCCAGCCTTCGGGGTCCTGGTCGGAGAAGCCGTACGGGCCGATGATCCGGGTCATGCCTTTCTCCCGGGCCCAGCCTTCGATCCGGCCGACGAGGGCCCGGAAGACCTCCTTATCCTCGTAGGTCTCCAGGCAGGCGAAACGGGCGATCTTCTCCTTCCGATGCTCGTTAAACCGGCGGTTGACGATCCCCAGGACCCGGCCGACGGCTTTCCCGTCTCTCCAGGCCAGGAGGAGAAGCGTGTCGCAAATCGAGAAGGCCCGGTTTTTTTTCGGGTTGAAATAGGTCCATTCATCCATATAGATCGGCGGGGTCCAATTGGCCTGGCCGGCATGAATTCTTTCCGGCAGGTAAATGAAAGTCCGGAGGTCCTTTTTGGTCACGACGGGGCGGATATCAAGGCTCATCCTCTTGCTCCTTTCGTCGCCGGATGCGCTCCCATTCAACATTTTTCCGCGGGAAAAAGCAACCAAAATCTTCGGATTCCCGGGGCCGCCGGGCCGGCCCGCGGAATCTCGAAAATCCGGTGAAAAACCCTGTGGAAAACCTGTCCGTAAGCCGTGGGAAATCCTTGACTAAGCCGGCGCCGCTGAGTATACTTTCGGCTCCACCCATGAGCCAAGAAACCATCACCCTTCTCACGGTCCTCGTTCCCATCGTCGGTTCGATGACGATCCCCCTGGTCGGCCTGGTCTCACGGGCCGCCCGGACGGCGTGGGCTGTGGCGCTCGGCGCCGCGACCTCCCTCCTGGCGATGTCCCTGCTGCCCCGGGCCCTGGCCGGAGGGGAAACGGTCGTCCGGAAGAGTCTCGTTCTGGGGCTGGACTTCATCCTGGTGATCGACCCCCTGTCGATCTTCATGGCCTGCGCCTCTTCGTTCATCGGGTTCCTGATCATCGTCTATTCGGTCGGGTACGTCGCGCACGAAGAGAACCAGAACGAGTACTTCCTCCTGGTCGTCCTGTTCATCGGCAGCATGATGGGGCTGGTGTTCTCGGGCAACCTGATCTTCCTGTATCTTTTTTGGGAGATCATCGCCATCTGCTGCTGGCGACTCATCGGTTTCTACCGCCTGAAGGAACATGTCAAAAAGGCCGACAAGGCCTTCCTGGTCACGTTCTTCGGGGCGGTGGTCATGCTGCTCGGTTTCATCGTGATCTACAATCAAACCGGCAGCTTCGACATCACCGCGATGAGGGGCGTTCCGGTTTCCGGAACGGCGGTCCTGCTGATCCTCTTCGGGATGTTCTCGAAGTCGGCCACGGTTCCGCTGCACACCTGGCTGCCCGACGCCGGCGTGGCCCCGACGA
>Ga0316628_100000155_pt1 | contig 42818 bp, 48 predicted proteins | sample OWC_Aug_M2_C1_D5_FD_207648 | JGI IMG/M metagenome (GOLD analysis project Ga0316628, IMG submission 207648) | Wetland soil microbial communities from Old Woman Creek delta, Ohio, United States - OWC_Aug_M2_C1_D5_C | ecosystem: Environmental > Terrestrial > Soil > Wetlands | place: USA: Ohio...
TCCATTTAAGTACGGAGATCTCACTCAAAGCGAATTACTATATCGTTCTTCGACTTCGTGTGAGTTTACTTCTGTATGTCTTGAGTCGTTAATCCCCAGGCCAAAACCCGGACATTAACTGCCCCAGTACACATACCCACACTCGTCGGTTGTCTTAAACTTTTAAAGAGCTGGCCGCTGTTTGCGTTGCTGTTCAGCGGCGAAGAGGTGCGCATTATATAGACCGAATAACTGGCGTCAAGCATTTTGTTAAAAAATTTTTACAGAATGCGATCCGACCCATATTTTTGTTTGCGAGAGCGGGCATAAAAACCACGCCCACATCCGGTTCGCACCACCCGAGAGGCCATTGTACGACCGCCTGTGCGGAGAGTATGCGGTCCAGCCAACATTTCCCGGCCACAGGGCTAATTATCCTGCTGAGTCTCCGGACGGATCGCGCGGCTTGTCCACCGGGTATTTCCTTGCGTTCATTTCCATTTTCCGGACAACTGCGTCTGCGAGATCGATACCCAATCTGTCGGCCAGGGTGATCAGGTAGATCTGAATATCGGCCACTTCCTGCCGCACATGTTCCAGCCGCGCCTCATCCAGCTGGGCTGATTGCTCTTCCGTGAGCCACTGGAAGTGCTCGACCAGTTCAGCCGCCTCCACGATCAGCGCCATCGACAGGTTCTTCGGCGAATGGAACTGGCGCCACCCGCGCGCTTCGCCGAACTGGCGGATACGCATTTTCAGTTGTTCGAACTCTTGCATGATTCTGCCCCCTCCCCCGCCGATCCAGCACGTTTCAGTCCCAAAACGGCCTCTGCACCGCAAACCGCGCCCATTCTCGCTTCAGCTCGGCCAGGCCATCCGCCAAGGCCGGCTCCCGCCATGTTGGTACCAAGGCTTCGCCGCCCAACTCACGCAGCAGGCGTGGCGCTGCGACGAGTCGGGTCAACGTGTTCAAGGAGGCGTACAGCCCGGCCAAAGCTCCGAAATAGGAGTTGACCCTGTCCGCCTCAAACAGGGAGCGCAGCAGTTCGGCGCTGTCGTGGAGTTCCCGGCACACGGCACGGAGGGCATCCAGTCCGGCTGCATCGAATTCTGCCGGCCGGTCGCCGCGCCCGGTCACCCGCTGGTGGCAGTCGGCCAGAACGCGGGCGGCAAAACCCGCCAGCGGTTGGTGTTCCGCCGGCGCGCCCTGCCAATGACGTCCCAGCATCCATTGGCCGATGCGCAGCAGCAGGCGCTGGAAATCCTGGGACGCCAGGCTGGCGCGCATGCTCGCGTGATGTTGCGCACGATTGTCCCCCGCACCGCGCACGATCTGGTCCAAACCGGCCTCGCTCGGGAACTTGGCACGGAGGCTCGGCAGCGTCTCCATCACAAATGCGTCCCACTCCTGCGCCCGGTCAAATTCGGCGCAAAGCCCCGCCACTTGCCGGCACAGCCCCTCCGCTTCACCCTTCTCGCCCAGGCCATTTGCCATCGAGAGCGCGACGCGCAGCCGGGTCAGCCCCGCGCTGGCTTGCTCAAGATATTGCCCACCGGCCTCCTGCACGGCCCCGGTCAGATTGGCCTGCACATGCAGCAGGCAGGCGGAAATCAGGCTGCGCAACGCAGCCGCCGTGCTTTGTGACTTATCCAGAAGCGGGAGTTGCGGCTCGGTCGGCGCCCGCCTGGCATCGCTGTGCAGGCCGTATCCGTATTCGGCCTTGCTGGCATGCTCCACTTCCAGCGGAACGATGTCGAGCAGGGACAGCGCGAGCTGAAACAACTGCCGCGGCTCGCCGGACTTCAACTCAAGCTCCAGTTCGCTAATGCGCCGTGTTTTCGCGCCGGCAATGATCTCGCCGCTGTCCAGACACAGTTCGACCGCGGCCCCCTCGAAATTCAGCAGACGGATGCTGCGGCTGAAATCGGTACGGAACACCGGTTGCAGTTTTCTTTCGACGCCTGGCGGCAGCTTGACCCCGCTGCGCTGCAATGCCGCAAAATCGAGCGCCTCGCCTGCCACCCCGGTTTCCCATTCGTTGCGAGTGTGCAGCCCCGCTTCCACGCCGCCGCCACCCTTGAGGGTCTGCAGCCATTGGTCGCCGATGCGGCGCAGGCGCAGTGCCATTTCGTGGCGATGCAAGTCCAAGCTCGGGGTGTCGTAATAGACGTTGTATAGTTTGCGCTCGGAGGCGGGTGCCGCGGCGAGTGTTTCAAGAAAAGGATGGTGCTTGAGCCGCTCCATGTCGGCAGGGGCGATGCGCAGTTTGAGTTCGGTTTCGACAGCCATGGTTTCCCGGCCATGGGGGGCCGGATTCGATTGCGGAAACCACAATGCTACAGCAGGACAGGGTGATCCGGCAGTTCGTTTATCTTTTCGGCCGTGCCTGGGTGCGGGTAATGGCGCGCCAGGTGCAGACCCACGCGGTGGATGCCTGCCAGCACACCTTCCTCGAATTTCCCAGCGCGGAAGGCCGCCTCCATCTCCTGGCAGATGGTTTCCCAGGTGTGCTGACCCAATTTTGCGTGCACACCTCTGTCAGCGATGATCTCCACGTCGCGATCGGCCAGCAGCAGGTAGATCAGCACGCCGTTGTTGTGCTCGGTGTCCCACACGCGCAAGCTGGAAAAGACATCGATCGCCCGCTGCGTGGCCCTTTGCCCGGCGAGCAACGCGGACCAGTCCAGGGACGCCTCCACCGCGAAGCGGATCTGCCCGCTGTGCTTCAGTTCGGCTTCGCGGACCGCCTGCTCGATCGCATTCAGCGCAGACGCCGGGAACGCGCGCCGCACCGCCGTGCGGCCAGTGGACAGATGCCGCATGATACGCATTATCTCCATGTCACCATCTCCCGGAAGCGCCGCCCCCGCCAAATCCCCCGCCTCCACCGCCGAACCCGCCCCCACCGAAGCCTCCTCCATAGCCCCCGAAGCCTCCGCCATACCCAATGAAGCCGCGCCCCATCCCTCCCACCAGGACAAACATGAAGGCCAGCAACCCGATGAGCGCGGAGAACAGCGCGGAGGAAATGATCACCCAGGCCAGTACGCCGAGGATGCCGCCCATCAGCAGGGCCGCCGGGAATCGCCCGAGCACGGCGCGCAGCATGCCGCCCACCACCACCACCAGGCCGAAGGCGATGAACAGCAGCGACTCGATGTCGTATTTGCCGCTCGCGGCGGCGCGCCGGGGCGGCGGGGGCAGGGGTTCCCCGTTGATGACGGTGATCATACCCGACAAGCCAGCATCTATCCCTGCGTAAAATTCTCCCCGCTTGAAACGCGGCACGATGATTTCGTCGATGATCCGGTTCGCTATGGCGTCCGGCAGAGCGCCCTCGAGGCCGTATCCGACTTCGATGCGCAGGGTGCGGTCATCCTTGGCGATGAGCAGCAACGCGCCGTCGTCAACGCCCTTGCGGCCCAGCTTCCAGGCATCCGCCACGCGGATGCCGTATTGCTCTATTGTTTCTGGCTGGGTGGTCGGCACGATCAGCACGGCAAGCTGCGCGCCCTTTTCCTTTTCGAATGTGGCGAGGCGAGCTTCCAGCGCCTGCCCTTGCTGCGCATCGAGAGTCCCGGTGAGGTCGGTGATGCGATGCTGAAGCGGCGGCACGGCCACTTCCGCCCGCGCCGCGCCGCACAGCAGCAGCGCAAGCAGGAAGGTTCGCGCCCACGCGCTTTTCATCTTATTTGGCCGATGAAGGCGCAGCAGGCGTAGCGGTTCCGGCCGGGGCGAACTCCACCGTCGGCGGGCGCGATATTTCCTTCTCGTTCTCAGGTGCAAAGGTGGGCTTGACCTTGAAGCCGAACAGCATCGCCGTCAGGTTGCTGGGGAAAGAGCGCACTGTGACGTTGTACTCCTGCACCGCCTTGATGTAACGGTTGCGCGCCACGGTGATGCGGTTTTCGGTACCCTCCAGCTGCGCCTGCAGGTCGCGGAAGTTCTGGTCGGATTTGAGTTGCGGATAATTTTCCGCCACCACCAGCAAGCGGCTCAGCGCCGAGGTCAGCTGGGCCTGCGCGGCCTGAAACTTGGCGAAGGCTTCGGGGTCGTTGATCAGCTCGGGCGTGGCCTGGATGCTGCCCACCCTGGCGCGCGCCTCGGTCACGCCGAGCAGCACGGTTTGTTCCTGTGCGGCATAACCCTTTACGGTGTTCACCAGGTTGGGGATGAGGTCGGCGCGGCGCTGGTACTGGTTCAGCACTTCGGCCCAGCCTGCCTTGATCTGCTCATCGGTGGACTGCAACGTGTTATAGCCGCAGCCGCTGAGCAGGGAAACCATGATCACGATCCATAGGGTGCGCATGATGGGGTCCTCCGGTTTCTGCAACGAGAGTCGCGGAGAGACTATAGCACTAAACCGCCTCTCCCGCCGCGTGCCCTGACGCCCAGGCCCACTGAAAGTTGTAGCCGCCGAGTTGGCCCGTGACATCGACCACTTCGCCGATGAAATACAGGCCGGGGACGGTGCTGCATTCCATGGTCTTGGATGAAAGCGCGCGGGTGTCCACGCCGCCGCAGGTGACTTCGGCTTTGGCATAGCCCAAGGTGCCTGAGGGGGTGACTCGCCAGTCGTGCAGGCGCGCGGCGATTTGTTTGCGTTCCTTGTCGCTGTACTGGCTGAGCGGTTTGTTGGCGATGTGCGCCTGCTCTCCCATCTGGGCGGACCATACTTCGGAGAAGCTCTTGGGTAGCCATTGCGCGAGGAAGTTGCTGAACAGCTTGTTGCTGGGGCGCTGCTCCGCAAGCAGTTCTTGCATGTCGCGGTCCGGCAGGAGGTTGATGTGCAGGGCTTCGCCATGCTGCCAGTATGAGGATATTTGCAGTATCGATGGCCCGCTCAGGCCGCGATGGGTGACCAACAGGTTTTCGCGGAAGGATTGTCTGCCACAGCTCACCACCGCATCCAGCGAAACGCCGCTCAGGCCGGAGTATGGCTCCCAGTCTTCCGGCGCGAAGGTGAGCGGCACCAGGCCGGGCTTGAGCTTGACGATCGGGATGCCGAATTTTTCGGCGATCTGGTAGCCGAACGGAGTTGCGCCGATCTTGGGAATGGAGAGCCCGCCGGTGGCAATGGCCAGCGATTCGGCGCGCAGCTTGCCGCGGCCGGTAGCCAGGTAAAACGCGTCGCTGCGGCTCACCTCCTCCACCTTGCAGGGCGCGCACCATCTCACGCCCGCCGCATCGCATTCGTCTTTGAGCATGGCGATGATGGCTTCGGATCCGTCGTCACAGAACAGTTGCCCCAGGGTTTTTTCGTGGTAGCCGATGCCGTGCTTATCCAGCAGCGCGATGAAATTCCGCGGGGTGTAGCGCGCCAGCGCCGAGCGGCAGAAATGGGGGTTGGCGGAGAGATAATTTTCCGGTTTGGCGTTGAGGTTGGTGAAGTTGCAGCGCCCGCCGCCGGAGATACGGATTTTCTCCGCCAGCGTGCCGGAATGGTCGAGCAGCATCACCGAGCGCCCGCGCCGCGCGGCGGTCAAGGCGCACATCATGCCTGCGGCCCCGGCGCCGATGACCACTACGTCAAGTCGCTCTGCCATCAATGGGCGTACTTGCTCACGAACGCGGCGAGCGCATCGCGGTATTCGACCCACCCGATGACGCTGCTGTTGCCGTGCTCGCCACCCTCGATCAGCTTGAGGTATCTTGGCTCCGGCGATTTGTCGTAAAGTCTTTCGCTCATCCGGTAGGGGATTAGCGAATCCATCTTGCCGTGGATGTACAGCACGGGGATCTTGAGCTTGTCCACCTTGCGCACCGAGTCGAAGTGCTCGGTCAGCAGCCATTCCACGGGCAGGTAATAGTATTCGCGCTTGCCCATAGCCTTCATGCTGGTGAAGGTGCTTTCCGCAATGAGTCCAGCGGCTTCCGGGTGGTGGATGGCAAGGTCGATGGCGATTGCGCCGCCCAGCGAATGGCCATAGATAAAGATGCCATTGGCATGCGGCGTGCCGCTCGCCTCGGGCGCGCTGGCAGGCCGCGCGACACCGGTGCGCTGCACTGGGCCCGCACTCTGCGCGGCTACGCGCTTGACCAGATAATTCCACGCCGCCTCTGCATCCTCATAGACCTTGGATTCGCTGGGCTCGCCGCCCGTGCTCTTGCCGTAGCCGCGATAATCGATCATCAGCACGTTGTAGCCCATGTTGTGCAGCCGGTTGGCATGGGCGATGTCACGGGTCAGGCTGATGTTCTTGTCGTTGCCGTGCAGGTAAAGGAAGCTGGGAGCGTTGGGCTGGTCCGCCGGTATCCACCAGCCATAAATCTCGCCCTGCTCGCCGCCGCTGCCGGAGGGGATGTGCACCACCTCGTATTTCATGCCAAGCCGGTCTGGCGTGGTTTGCAGGACGGCAGTGGGCTGGAAGATCTCGTGGCGCTGCTCCTGGTACATGTAGGCGCACATCGCGGCATACGCCAGCAGCGCAAGCGCCGTTACCCGGAGCAGGGCTCGCCTGGCCTTTCTCGTCATTGCGGCTGGCTCTCCAGCTGTTGCCACAGGCACGCGCCCTTGCTTGCCTTGGCAATGTCTTCAAGCTGCTGCGCATGTGCCGCCAGTTCCTCTTCGGTCGGCAGCAGCACCGGCAGCGGCGGCCGCTCGGCGTTGCCTGCCAGCGCCGCCGCCCGCTCCTCGCCGTCGTCGCCCCCCTCGTCAAGCAGGCTGTCCTGGCCGCGGGTCATGGCCAGATAGACTTCGGCCAGCAATTCCGTGTCGAGCAGTGCCCCGTGCAAGGTGCGGCGCGAGTTGTCCACCTGGTAGCGATCGCACAGCGCGTCGAGATTGTTCTTTTTCCCCGGATGCAACTCCTTCGCCAGCTTCAGCGTGTCGGTGACACTGGGACAATGCCGGTCCAGCGCCGGCAGCCCCGCCCGCTCCAGCTCCATGTTGAGGAAGCCGACGTCGAAAGGCGCGTTGTGAATGATGAGTTCCGCTCCCTTGATGAATTCGAGCAGCGCCGGCGCGATTTCCGCGAACTTCGGCTCGTTATGCAGGCGTTCCAGCGTGAGGCCGTGCACTTCGGCCGCCCCCGCATCGATTTCACGCTCGGGGTTGATGTAGCGGTGGAAGTTCCGCTCGGAAACGCTGCGCCCGTTCAGCTCGATGGCAGCCACCTCGATGATGCGGTGCCCCTGCCTGGGGTCCAGGCCGGTGGTCTCGGTATCCAGTACGATTTGTCTCATATGCATCTACACTCGGAAAACACGTACAGCCACGGAGGCCGCAAACATAACATTTTTGGCCCCGCCAGTGAATACTCGCCCGCTCAAGGCCGATTGCCGGGCTTCGGCAACTGTTCAATGCCGCGGTTCGCCAACTGGTCGGCGCGCTCGTTGCCATCGTGCCCGGCATGTCCCTTCACCCAGACCCACTGCACGCGGTGCTTGCCGGCCAGTTCGTCGAGTTGCCGCCACAGATCCTCGTTCTTGACCGGTTTTTTGTCGGCAGTCTTCCAGCCCCGCCGCTTCCAGTTGTGCACCCATTCGGAAATACCCTGCTGCACATATTTCGAATCGGTGTGCAGGATCACGCGGCAAGGGCGTTTCAGGGCTTCCAGGGCGCGGATAGCGGCCAGGAGCTCCATGCGGTTGTTGGTGGTCAGCGCCTCACCGCCGCACAATTCCTTTTCCTTGCCGTTGAACTGCAGCAACGCGCCCCATCCGCCCACCCCGGGATTGCCCTTGCACGCCCCATCCGTGAATATTTCCACCGGCTCCCCGATCAATGCGTGCTCGGTCATTGCGCATCCGCCTCGCTGCGCGGGGACATATCGCCATTGAGCTTGGGCCTTACGGGCGGCCTTACCGGCAGCAGTTTTCCCACCAGCCCTTCGTTCCATTGCGGCTTGATCGCACGCACGCCGGGCACGCGCTTGATCGCCTGCAGGAAATACACCCCGCCGCATACCGCCCACCAGCGATCCCCCGCCGGCTCCAGGAAACTCAGGCGGTGCATCCAGCCCGAATGCGCGATCGGCGGCGCATAGCAGGCAAAGCGCCCGCCCACCACCTCCAGACCAAGCAGTTCCAGCCAGTCCCTGATACGCGGAAGTGAGATGAATTTGCCGCACCAGGGGTACTGGGTCTTGGGCCCCAGTTTGCGCCATAGCCCCCACAGGCTGCGCGGATTGAAGCCGGTCAGCAGCACATAGCCGCCCGGCATCATGATGCGCTCCACCTCCCGCAATATCTGGTGCGGATGCTCGTTGAACTCCAGCACATGCGGCAGCAGCACCAGATCCATGCTGCCGCTGTCGAACGGCAGCTCATCCGGACAGGCCCGGACCTGCGCGCCGGGCTCGCTCCCCGCCACCATGCGCAGCGGAATGCGGCTGGCGCGCAACAGGTCATGCTCCGGCAAGCCGAGTTGCATTGCATGAAAGCCGAAAATATCGGCCACGGCCTCGTCGAACAGGGCGTGCTCGCGGGACAGCAAATATTTGCCGTGCGTCGTCTGCAGCCATTCCGCGAGTGTATTATTGGCGGTCATGGACGCGTATTTCAGAAGAGCCTGTCAAATAAAACCATGTTGAACATCGTGCCTATTCCCGCACTGCGCGACAACTACATCTGGGCGCTGCACACCCGGCAGCACGCCGTGGTGGTTGATCCCGGCGAGGCCGCGCCCGTCCTTTCCTGGCTGGCGGCGCAGCAACTCACGCTGGCTGGCATCCTATGCACCCACCACCATGGCGATCACACCGGCGGCATCGCCGAGTTGGCGGAAGTATACAACGTCCCGGTGTATGCCCCACTGGCAGAAAACATTCCGGGAGTTACGCAGCCGCTGGTGGACGGCGACAGCGTGGCCCTGCCGGAACTCGACATCTCGCTGGAGGTGCTGGATGTACGCGGCCATACCCGCGGCCATCTTGCCTATGCGGGAGCCGGATACGTATTCTGCGGGGATACCCTGTTTGGCTGCGGCTGCGGCAGGCTGTTCGAAGGCACCATGGAGGAACTTTACCGCGCATTGCAGCGCCTGGCGGCCCTGCCGGATGAAACCCTGGTCTATTGCGCGCACGAATACACCGAGGCCAACATCCGTTTCGCCGTTGCCTGCGAGCCGGACAATGCGGAACTCCTGCAGCGCGCCGCGGGGACGCGCGCCCTGCGCGCGGCGGGCCGCCCCACGCTGCCCTCCACCATAGGCCTGGAAAAGGCCACCAACCCGTTCCTGCGCTGCCGCGAGCCCGCTGTCATCAGCGCGGCGCGGCAGGCGGCAGGCACTGCGGAAACCGGAGAACTTGCCGTATTTACCGCATTGCGCCGCTGGAAAGACCGCTTCGCCGCATGATTTGTGTTGCGGCAAAGCCCTTTCTGGTTTATCCTGCGCGCCCTTCGGAGAGGTGGATGAGCGGTTTAAGTCGCACGCCTGGAAAGCGTGTGTGGGTTAATAGCCCACCGCGGGTTCGAATCCCGCCCTCTCCGCCAGAATTTTCCACCGTGACTTTGCTTTCCACGGCGACCATGAAGGGAGCGGCACTTGTCAGGGCCGCCCCGGTCCGGATCAAGCCCCAAGCGCCCCGTCAGCGGCGCGGCCCCATGCCCCCGCCCCCTCCGGGCCCCATCATGCCGCCTCCGGGCGGCGGCTCGTCGGGCAGCGTGACGCCGCGCTCCTTGGCTCTTTCTTTCATTTCCTCATGGTGTTGTTTGCGAATTTGCTCCCGCTCCTCTTCGGTTTTCGCGGCGCGCATTCTGGCACGAAACTCGGCGCGCTCCTTGCGCGTCATCAACTGGCTGCCGTAGATTCGCTCCTGATCCCGCTGCTGCGTCTGGGCCTTGGTCTGATCCTTGGTCTGATCCTTGGTCTGATCTCTGGTCTGATCCTGCGCCAACGCCGGTTCTGCAGCCAGCGCCAAGCCGGCCGCGATCAGCATTGCGGAAACAAGAGCGGAAACTGCTATCGGTTTGTTCATGATTATCGTCTCCTTATCGAGGTGGGTCGTTCACCTGAACTGCAACCACTGCAACCCAATCAGCGGCCATTCCTGAAACCTGTTCGGACTGACCTCCCCCAACCAGTGATTTCGGTGTGCCAAAGACGAAACGAATGCTCGGACGGCCAATTTGCCGCGAGCCGGCTTGCCTGTGCCGGCACAATCGCACCTCATCATACTCCCGGCGCATCCATGTTTTCAATACAAGCTGTACCCAGGCCGTCCGCCGGCTCTCGCTCGCCATATGGCGCCGCCACCTTACCTGGCCAGCCCCGGATAAAGCCGCGCGGCGACCAGCACCATGACCAGAAAGACGATGGCCATGACGGCAAAATCAACCGCGGCGCCGTGCAGGCTATGCCCGCCCTCGACCATGCCGCCGCGCAAGACATCGACGAGGTAGCTCAACGGATTGAGCACGGCAATGGCGCGCAGCCACCCAGGCATCAGTTCCAGCGGGTAGATCGCGTTGCTCGCAAAGAACAGCGGCATGGTGAGCAACTGCCCGACGCCCATGAAGCGTTCTCGCGTCTTGACGATGCACGCAATGATCAGCGAGAAGGTTGAGAAAATGCATGAGCCCAGCAGGATCGCCAGCACCACTTGCATGATCGCAAGAATTTCCCAGCGCAGGCCGATGCGCAGCAGCCAGGCGATTAGATACACGATCACCGCCTGCACCAGCCCGCGAAGCCCGGCAGAAACCGCCTTACCCAGCACCAGTGCGCTGCGGTATGCGGGGGACACCAGGAGCTTCTGTACGATACCGAGATCCTTCTCCCAGATCACCGCAATGCCGTAGAAGATTGCGCTGAACAGCACGCTTTGCGCCAGGATGCCCGGCGTCATGAAGGCCAGGTAGCTAATGTCGCCCGTCGGTATGCCGCGCACCTTGCTGAAGACCTGGCCGAATATGACCAGCCACAGCACGGGCTGGATGGCGCGCGAGAACAGCTCGGTCGGGTCACGCGCCGCTTTCCTGAGTTCCGCCGCGGCAACGGCTGCGGTTTGCCTGAGATACGCCTTCATCCTGGCCTCAGCCGAGCCGCTGCAAGGTGCGGCGCGAGCGGCGCACATCCCGGTAATTGCCGCTTTCCCGGATGGTTCCGCCGCTGTACGCCACGAACACATCGTCGAGCGTGGCCGCTGCACCCACGCTGCTCTTGAGTTCAGACGGGCTGCCCGTTACGCCGATGCGTCCCTGATGCAGAATCGCCAGTTCGTCGCAGAGGGAATCCGCCTCCTCCATGTCGTGAGTGGTGAGCAGGATCGTCATGCCATAGTCGCGCCGCAGCGCCTGCAGGCGCTCCCAGACCGCCTTGCGGGCCACGGGGTCCAGCCCTATCGTGGGCTCGTCCAGAAACAGCACAGCAGGGTGGTGCAGCATCGCTTGCGCCAGTTCGAGACGGCGGATCATGCCGCCGGAGTACGTCTTGACCAGCTTGCGGGAGACCTCCGCCAGGCCTGAGAAGTCGAGCGCTTCGCGGATGCGTGTACCAAACTCGGCGCCCCGCAACCCGTACAGCCTGGCGGAAAGCGTCAGGTTTTCGTCGGCGGTGAGGGATCCGTCTGCAGACAGCATCTGCGGGACGTAGCCTATCCGCTTGCGTACCTCCAGCGGGGATTGATTGATGTCGAAGCCAGACACCCGTGCGCTCCCTGAGCTGGGTTCGAGCAGCGTAATGAGCATCTTGATGGCAGTGCTCTTGCCCGCCCCGTTGGGGCCGAGCAGCCCGAAAATTCGGCCCGCTTCAACCTGGAAACTGATTTCGTTGACAGCCACCAGGCTGCCAAAGCGGCGCGTCAGTGCATGGGTCTCGATCGCCGGGCTCACGCGAAACCCTCTTCGGCGACTGCCGCCATCATCTTGCATCCCTTCCTTCGCCGCCCTGCGGGCGGCCGGGGTCCCGGTCCTGCCCCTCCGGCCTGCGGTTTTCGCGGGGGCTTGTGCCCTCAGGCCTCTCGCCGCCGCGCGGCGTAAGGTTCGGTGCACCGCGTCCAAGCCCGTCTTGCGGAGTCCTCCTGGGCTCTCCTGCTGGCGGCCCCATGAACCCGCCCGATGGCGCACCTTGCCGAGTTGGCGGCGCGGACTCGAACCGCCTGACTTCGCCACTTCCCTCCGTACGCGGTTGCGGCCCGGCGGAAGGCTGGGGCACCCTGCGGCGGCCTTCCGGACCCGCTTCGCGGCCCGGCTGGGCAGGGCGAGCCGATTGCGCTTCCCGGCCGGGCTGGATTCCGGGGCCGGCCTGGCCTTGCGGCTGACGCCGGGTTTCCCGCCGTATTCCAGGTTCCGGAGCAGCCGGTTTCCCCCCGGCAGGGGGCGCCACGCGCTTGCCGGGTGCCGAGGGGCTTGGCGACGGCTGGCCGAACCTGGGGAAGTTCCTCCTGAACTCCGGCGACTCACTGGGCGCGCCATATTTCCTGCGCAGCTCTCTGTCGTGATACGGCGCGCCCCGCCGGTGCACGGGATCGTGACGCCATGGACCGGTTACCGGACGGTGTTCGCGCCTCCCGGGCACCGCACGCGGATAGTAGAAATTGTGCACGTTCACAATGTCGACCCGGCGGCGAGGCCAGTCGCAGTTGCCGAAGAAGAACCCCGTCGTCACAAAAATGCCGACTCCCCACGCGAAGCCTGACACCGCGACATAGCCCGGCCAGGGCGGCCAGTACACGGGAGGGTAAGCCGGCCACCACCATGTGCCATACACCACGGTCGGGTCGTAGTAAGGGACATAGATGATGTCCGGGCTGGCGGGGACGACAACGATGTTCTGGCCCTGGGTCTCCACTCGCACCTGATCGCTGGAGTTGAGGTTGCCGGCGGCGTAGGCCTTCTGCCGCAAGTTCTGGATCGTGTCCATCACCTGCGCCTGTTGCGCAAGGAATGCCTCTCCCAGGCTTTCGGTCCATTCCAGCTTCTCGTCCATCATCTGGAGAATGCGCGGAAACGCAACCAGCGACTTCACGCTCGGGTCCCAGTCACGCTGCTGGACCGCCTTGACCGCATCGTCGCCCCGCACATCGGAATTCGCCCTGGACCAACGCGCCGCCTCCACCACTTCAAGCGGATACGTTGATGCCATCAGGACCTGTGACAGCAGCTGGTCGGGATAAAGGGCAATGGGAGCCAGCATCTGGTCAAGCTGCGGCTGGCTGTATGCCTGATTGCCTGGCGGGGGATTGGAAGGGACGGCCGCGGTCGGCGCCTGCCCCGGCGTATACGCTTCCTGAGCATAGACAAGCTGCTGGCACGCCACGGCCACTGCCAGCATGGACGCAACCCATCGCTTCCGGATATTCTGGCCGAACGCCTTCATCTGCGTCTCCTATCCGCCACCGTCGTATCATACGCCAAAGCATGGCTGCGCGTGAGCCGCACGTCCGCGAGCCGTAAGCCACGTGCGGCGCATCGATTTGGCTAAACGAGCAGTGCGCTGATCCAGTGGCCCGCGGTCCTGCTTATCATGATGATGCCGACGGCGACCGCGAGATGTTTCAGAATTTCGGTCGCAACATTCGCCCCGCGCTCGCGCGCCACCAGGTAAGTCAGGACACTGAGCAGCGAAATCCCCCATGTCACGCCTGCGGCCTGGACATAGGATAGGGGAAATATCCAGACAAGCGGGATAAATGTGCTGCATAGCAGCAGGCGTGCCAGAAAATTGCTGACGGTACCCGCCAGCGCCTCCCGCTTTGCCAGATGCTCGGACTCCTGGAAGATGTGGATGCTCAGCGCGTCGGTCAGGTTGTCGGCAAGCGCGGCAATCAGCAGCGCGCTGACGATGACCGGACGTGTCGCTCCTGCCTCGCCGAGGCCGCTGATCAAGGCGGCACTGGTGACCACTGCCGCCGTTCCGCCATAGCTAATCTTTCTTGTGCTGAACATGTCGCGCCGCTCAGCAACTCATTTCTTCCAGGAAAATACCAAAGGCGCCTTTCTGGGGGCCGCCGGCGTTTCCCCGGCCGGCACGCCCACTATGATGGGAACAATGGCGCTATATTCCTCGGGAATTCCCAGCTCCGCTTTGACCTTGCGGATGTTCAGCGCCGCGACGGCAGAGCCGATCACGCAACTGCCCAGCCCCAGCGCAGTCGCCGCGAGCATCAGATTCTCCGCAGCCATCCAGCAGTCCGCCGGAACGAATGGGCTTATCTGTCTGGCACAGATGATTACCAACGTGCCGGCGCCATAGAATATGTCGAAATCCGGCCTCATAAAATGCTCGAAGGAGTGCGAGGCTCCCTGGGCGTTGCGGTGGCGCGCCTCCTCGACAAACAGGGGTTTTGCCTGCTCGGACAGCTGTTTCAGAATCTGCCTGTTCTGCACCACGACGAACGCCCAGGGCTGTTCCAGCATGGCCGTGGGCGCGCGCACCGCGGCCTCAAGCAAAGTCTCGACCGCGGCGGCATCAACCGGGGTTGCAGCGTAGGAGCGGACCGAATGCCGGGAATGAATGGCTTTCAATATCGCGGATTCTGGATCGAGATCTTGTCTAGTCATGGATGTCTCCTCGTAACGTGTTCACCAGGTGCACGAGATGTTGCGAGTGGCGGGGCCGTCGGCGAATCATTTCGTTTCGCTTTGTATCGTAATCAGGGTGACCTCCGGAGGCGCAAGGAACCGCATGGGCGGCCCCCACGTTCCGGCGCCGCGACTCACGTAAAGCAAACGCCCATCGCCATAGCGGTACAGTCCGGCGCGCACTCCATACACCAAGCGCGTCAAGAAACCGAACGGAAATATCTGCCCGCCGTGCCCGTGGCCGGACAGCTGCAGGTCAAATGGGACGTCCCCGGCGACAACGGGTTGGTGCTTGAGCAGAACAACAAAGGTATTGGTGTGCGCCAGGGCCAGCGCCTTGCGGGTCTGGGCAGTCATCTCTTTACCCCGTAGCGCCGTGCCAGGATCGTCTACGCCCGCTAGGATGATTCCATCGGCGGAAACCATCTCGCCGCGCAGCACCGTGAAGCCTGCATTCTCGAAAAAACCGAGCGAGCTTTCCAACCCTGCATAGGCCTCATGATTGCCGATGACCGCATACGCTCCGTCACGCGGCTTCAGTTCCTGGAAATGGCGCGATAGCTCGTCAATGTCGTCACCTTGTCCGTCGAGAATATCGCCGGTGGCGACGACAATGTCGGGCCGGGTTTCACGCACGATGTCGATGACGCGATCGAGGAATGCGTCACCCAGCATCGGCCCCAGGTGCAGATCGGAAATCTGGGCGATGGTAATTTTCCCTGCAGACAGTTTAGGTGTGGTGATGTTCAGCTTTTCCACCCTGATCTGCCTGGCCTCGACCAGGCCATAGGCCGTCAGCGCCAGGGCGGGCAACGCTATGCTCAGCAACGCGGCCGGCCCGCCTATCGGCCATTTGAATCCCAGCAGCCAGATCACCACGCGGCTGAAGTCGAGCACCAGTGCCATACAGCAAAACAGGAACAGGAATCCCATCCAGATATAGGCCACCCACGAAATCATTGACGCCGCGCCGTGCCAGCCCTGCTTGCCCATAGACCAGATGATCAGCGGCGAACAAGTCATCAACAGGCCAAAAGACACCAGAAACACCGCCGCGACCGCAGAATGAGGCACCGCGCCCCACACCTTGCCGAGCGCATAGAGGTGCAAACTGCCGTAGATCAGGAACGCTATGCCAAGGAACGCCAGCATCATGGGGATCCTTTTATGCTAACAAGGCGCTTTTCCTGTCACATTTCCGAGGGCTCTCCATCCTGTGCGCAAAACCATCGGCGCTGGGCCCTGCGGGCTATCTAGTTTTCGTCGTGGGAGGCAATCCGAGCAAGCTCGATCAGGTTTGCTGCACCCGTCTTGCGCAGGATATGGGCACGATGGCTTTCCACGGTCCGGTAGCTGATGGAAAGTTGCCGGGCAATTTCCTTGCTGGTGCGCCCGGTCACGGTCAGCATCATGATTTCCCGCTCCCGGTCGGTAAGCGTCGACAGCCGCGATGAGACAAACTCGCGGCCTGAGTCATGTTCATGCTGCTGCAGGTCGTGGCTCAAAGCCTCGCGCACGCTGGACAACAGTTCGGATCCGTCCACCGGCTTGGTCAGGAAATCGATCGCGCCTGCCTTGATGGCGCGAACCGTCACCGGAATGGTGCCCTGCCCGGAAAGGAATATGATGGGCAAACGGAGCCCCCGCCGGTTCAATTCCGCCTGCAGCATCGGCCCGTCCATGCCGGGCATTTTCACGTCAAGGATAATGCAGCCCCGAATGTCATCCGTGCAGGCGTCCAGAAAATCCTTGGCGCTTGCATACGTCGTGACTTCGTGCCCGTCCGCCTTCAGCAGCATGCGGAGAGAATCGCGCACCGCGGCGTCATCATCAACCACAAAGATATTATCTGACATAGTCATGCCGCAAACGGAAGAGTAAGGTGGAAAACGGCGCCCGGGCCTTCCTGGGGCGCTACCCATAGCTCGCCGCCGTTCATCTCGATCAGCGAACGGCTAATGGTCAACCCCATGCCGAACCCGTCCCCCTTGGTAGTGTAGAACGGCTCAAACAGGTGTGCCGCGTCTTCCGGACTGAAGCCGGGCCCGTTGTCCTGCACCGTTATATGGGCGCGCTCGCGGCCCTCGGCCTTGCCCACGGTCATGGTGATAATGGGCGATGGCACGCGGGATTCCTGCAAGGCCGCCTCTATGCCGTTATGCAAGAGGTTGAACAGCGCCTTCTGCACATGGGTACGGTTGGCACGCACCGAGGGAAGTTTACCTTCAACGCGCAGCGAAGACTGGAACGACAGCTCGTGTTCCTTTCTTGCATCCTCCAGGATGACCACAATTTCCTGGATGAGGTCAAAATTCTCCATGGGAAATTCGTTCGAGTTCAGGAACTCAAACATCTCGCGAATGGATTCCTCTGCCCGGCGCACCTGGCGCTCACTCCCCTCGATCGCACTGCAGATTTCATTGAAGTCCGGCGCTTCGGATTTGAGCATCATGAGCGCTGCCCTGCTATAAGACGCAATCGCCAACAGCGGCTGGTTCAATTCATGTGCGATGGCGGACGCGGTCTGGGCCGCGACCTGCAGCTTTTGCAGCTCATTCAACTCCTTCCGCCGTTCGAGGGATTCCTTTTCCAGGTTCCTCCGCTCCGTGATGTCGATCATCGCCACGCAAAACTGCGGCCCGTCCGTACTGGGCAATGCCGCACAATCCAGCACTGCCTGGAAGACGCGGCCATCACAGCGGACCAGGCTCATTTCACACACTCGATGCCGGCCCTGCTCCAGTTCCAGCGGGAAAAGCCGCCACCACCTCTCCTTGTCGCCATCCGCAACAAAACTGACGAAGCCGCGCTTGACCAACTCACCGCGATCCGCGCCCAGGAGGCTCGCGCTGGTGAGATTGGCCTCCCGTATCGCGCCGTCAAAGCCCAGCGTGAGGTGGCCGACCGGAGCACGATCATAGAGATCGAGGTAATGATCGCGCGATCCCTCCATGGCTGTCAATGCGCGCTTCAGTTCGGCGTTTTGGATCTCCGCGCGCGGCACGCGCATGCAGGTTTTTCGCGCAGGACGTTGGGCTCGGCGCTTTACATGCGGCGCACCCCCTTCCTCCTCCCGGAGGACTGAATTCTGGACGAGCGGCTTCTTGGTCACGGCACCTCCATGCGTCCCGGGACACGGTAGATCCACGCTTGCCTCATACCGTGCATCCGGTTATTCTAATCGCGGTAGGAATTGCGTTCTCCCTCGTTTGACGCTCACGCAAGCGACCTTCATGCATCCGCTGCAATACGCGCCAGCGCATATAATCCCAAAATCCTTATATTTTTCATCTCCGTATTAATACGTACGTATTTATACGTCTATTCTTAGCCCGCATTCCCCTTTAACTTGCATGTCCGGCCTGCGATGGCCGCGGAAAGACCCGCTTGAGACCAAGTTAACCAGCCGATTCAATAACCTACTTGTTGCGAGGTGCGAAAAATGGGGTTGCACAATGAGTTGCAGAGTGAAATCGATGTCTCCGTTGGAATTAATACGGGTTCCTACGCATCCGGCGCTGAATTCGGCGAGTTGCCTTCACCCCCTCGCGCCCTGGAATGGTATGAGCCCCCGGCGCTTACCATGGACCAGTGCGGAATGATCCAGACCTGCAACGAATCTTGTGAGGAACTGTTCGGCTGCCGTAGCTTGGACCTGGCGGGCCAGCATGTTTCCTGCCTGTTCCCGCAACTCACCGGGCATACGCTGATGATGGATGGTCGGTTGAATCCGATGCTCGATTTCCTGTGCCACTGCGGGCACCATTTCCACACACAGGACCGGCAGGGCAGAACATTCACGAGCGCGCTGAATTTCGTGCGGATCGAGCACGGCGGACGACGCAGCCTGCGGGTGATTGTACGCCCATTGAAAAAAAACGAACCGGCGTTGGAGCATCGTGAGCGAGTCAATCGTGAGCAAACCATTTGAAGCCGCAAAGAGAAGCCCGGACATATCCACCTGCCATGCCTCGCAGCTTGGCGCAGGCAGCCTGGTCTTCTGCCTGAGCGCACACCGTGCTGTCTGCGATTATCCGCTGCCGTTTGGCGTGAAATACTTTTGCCTGCATCCGCAGTGCATGGAAATAGCCGAGCGCGCAAAGCATCACCAGCCACGCGACGCGGCTTGAGCGAACCCGCTTTGGAAAAAGAACGGCAATGGCGAACATGAGTCCGCACCATCCCCGGTTCCGCGGACTCTTTCATGTCGGGTAATCCGGCGACGGACAGGATCGGGAGAAGGATAGTGGATCACAAACATTCCGAACCAGCCAACCCGCCACTCAACCCCGATCTGGGGTCGCCCCCCATACCGTTCCCGGTGCCCGGACCCCCATCAGCGGCTGACACCTTGCTCCGCTCGCTGGAAAAGCTCCTGTTGTCGAGACTGCTGCGGGCGATAGGCGATCCCTCGCTGGAGATCGTGCTGTGGAACGGTGACGCGATTTCGCATCACCGGAGCAACGCCGCTGCGCGGGTGCTGATTCGCGACCGCGCGGCACTGTGGAAGCTGATCCTTGATGCCGAACTTCACTTCGGCGAACTGTACTCTGAGCAGCGCGTGGACGTTGAGGGGAATTTGCTGCATTTTCTCGAGGCCGTCTACCGCGTATGGCCGGTATCAAGCCAAAGCAAGGTCGAAATGCTGCTGGCGCCGTTGTTCGGTGGCCGCCGCAACAGCCTAACCCGCGCGCGGAGAAATATTCATCACCATTACGACATCGGCAATGATTTCTATAAATTGTGGCTGGATGAGCGCATGCTGTACACCTGCGCCTATTTTCAGACGCCGGGGGCAACGCTCGAACAAGCCCAACTCGCCAAGTTGGACCACATTTGCCGCAAACTGCGCCTGAGGCCCGGCGAGAAGGTGGTGGATGCCGGCTGTGGCTGGGGAGGTCTGGCCCTGCACATGGCCCAGAAATACGGCGTCGAGGTGACTGCGTACAACATCTCCAGCGAACAGGTGGCGCTCGCCCGGGAAAAATCGCGCCTCGCCGGGCTCGACGGCCGCGTGGAATTCGTCGAAGACGATTTCCGCAACATTCGCGGCAAGTTCGATGCATTCGTATCTGTAGGCATGCTGGAACACGTTGGACTCGAGCACTACCAGGAAATGGGCGCGGTGATCGACCGCGCCCTCACCCCGCACGGCCGGGGCCTGATCCACAGCATAGGCGTGAATTTTCCCCGTGAAATGGATGCATGGACGGAACGCCACATATTTCCCGGTGCAGCACTACCGAGCCTGGGCCAAATGATGCAGATTCTGGAGCCTTTCGACTTTTCAGTTCTCGACGTCGAGAACCTGCGCCAGCACTACGCAAAAACGATCGAACACTGGCTGCATCGGTATGAGGCCAATGCGGGCCGCGTGCTCGAAATGTTCGATCCGGAATTCGTGCGCGCGTGGCGCCTTTACCTGGCGGGTGCAACCACCACTTTCAAGATAGGGGGTATGCAGCTGTTCCAGGTGACGTTCGCGCGCGGAGCGCAGAGCCAGGTCCCATGGACCAGGCAATACCTCTACGAGATGGCCGGTGCCGCGCCGATCGGGGCATCAGATGGAGCTCTGTGACGCGCTGATCGTCGGCGGCGGGCCCGCGGGATCGAGCTGCGCATGGAAACTCCGCCGCGCCGGCCTGGACGTCATGGTGATTGACAAGGCCGTCTTCCCGCGCGACAAGGTCTGTGCGGGCTGGATCACCCCGGCGGTGCCGCATGCGCTACAGCTCGACATGGAAGATTATGCCCGGCAGCATGTGTTGCAGCAGATCACGTCGTTCCGGACCGGGCTGATCCATAGCAACGCCGTGGAAACCCGCTACCCGCACACCGTCAGTTACGGGATCCGGCGTTACGAACTGGACGACTACCTGCTGCGGCGTTCCGGTGCGCGCCTCCAACTCGGCCAGCCGCTCAAATCCATGCGCCGCGACGGCAAACAGTGGATCGTCAACGACGCAATCGCGACCCCCCTCATTGTTGGTGCCGGCGGGCATTTCTGCCCCATTGCCCGTTTCATGGGAACGAAGCTCGGTACCGATGAGGCCGCCATTACCGCAAAGGAAATGGAATTCGAGATGAGCGCTGTTCAGCGCGCCGAGTGCACGGCGCGCGGCGACACGCCGGAACTCTATTTTTGCGACGACTTGCGGGGATACGGCTGGTGCTTCCGCAAGGGAAACTATCTCAATATTGGCCTGGGACGCGAGGAAAGCCACCGCCTGTCCGAACATCTGCGTGGCTTTTGCATCATGCTTGAACAGCGCGGCAGGATTCCCAAAGGCATCCCCGAAAATTTCCATGGCCACGCCTACCTGCTGTATGGCTGTTCGGCACGCAAACAGGTGGATGACGGGATCCTTCTGGTCGGCGATGCTGCTGGCCTCGCCTATCCGCAAAGCGGAGAGGGGATCAGGCCTGCAGTGGAGTCCGGTCTGATGGCCGCAAAGGCCATCCTGGCTGCCGGACAAGACTATGGCGCGGAACGGTTGCGGCCATATACCCAAAGCCTGGCAGCGCGCTTCGGCCGCTCGGATCGCAGCGCCGGGCCCGGTCCCTCTTTCCTGCGCAGACTGGTTGCCGGAAATCTGCTGCACAACGAGTGGTTCACCCGCCATGTGTTGCTGGATCGGTGGTTCCTGCGCTCCCGTCAATCCCATATGCGGGAGTAAAGCGTTCGCCGGCTGCAGGCTAGACTCCGGCGCCAATCCCTTCGTCACACCAGGAGGTCAACAAGATGAACACTTTTGACAAACGCATGGCAACCCAGGTTATCCAAGACGCGTTCGCGGATTTGGACACCCCCCATGGCCGCGGCATGGCAGCCGGGCTGTGCGGCGCCTTCTACATGTGCGGCCTGCTCAGCGAACAGGAATGGAAGGCCTATCTGAGGCGCATCCCGGCAGAACGCTACGGCGCGAGGGGCGATGGTGTTTTTGCCGATGCCATGGACTTCCGCAGCCTGGACCGCGACTCGCTGCTGAATTAGGGAAACGCTGAATAAGTCGTCACACCGGCGGAGGCCGGTGTCCAGTTCATTGAAATCGCTGGATTCCGGCCTTCGCCGGAATGACGAATCGGGACATAGTTTCCTTAGCTTATCTACCGTCGATCGTGTAGCGGCCTGCCGCGGCAGGCGCAAAACTCGGGGCGCCCCTATTGGATTCTCCGGATGACGCTGTTACCCGTATCCGCCACATACAGCACGCCGCCGACCGCAACGATGCCATAGGGACCGGAGAACGTCGCCTCCGCGCGCGCTCCGTCGGCGTGGCCGGCCGCACCTTGGGTGCTAGTGATGCCGGTGAAGCTGCTGACCGCGCCCGCCGCGATCGCCACCTGACGTATTTTGTTGTTTCCGGCGTCGGCGACATACAGATTGGTGCCGTCGGTGCCAATGCCGCGTGGCTGGTTGAACGAGGCAGAAAGGGGTGCACCATCCGCGGCACCGGCCGTGACGGCGATGCCCGCCGCGCCCGTGACACTGCTTGCCGCGCCCGTGGCGATCACCACCTGGCGGATCTTGTTGTTCCCGGCATCCGTGACGTACAAGTTGGCCTTGCCGCTGTCGATGACGATGCCGAAAGGCCCGCTAAATGCCGTGGCCGCACTGTCGCCGTCCGTCGCACCCGGCGTGACGGGGGTGTTCGCCGCTCCGGTGAGGCTGCTCACCGCACCCGTGGCGATCACGACTTGGCGAATCTTGTTGTTGCCGGTATCGGCCACATACAGGTTGCCGCCGTCCGTGGCGATGCCGGACGGGCCATTGAATGCCGCCGTTGTGGCTGCGCCGTCCGCCGCTCCGGCCATGACGGCGGTATTCGCCATGCCCGTGAGGCTGCTCACCGCACCCGTGGCGATCACGACCCGGCGAATCTTGTTGTTGCCGGTATCGGCCACATACAGGTTGCCGCCGTCGGCTGCGATTCCGGCCGGGCTGTTGAAGGTAGCCGCGGCGCCCGTGCCATCTGCGGCGCCAGCCACGCCCGATTGGCCGGCTAGCGTCGTCGCCAGCCCGGTGGCAATAACGATTTTGCGTATGGTATGGTTGCCACTGTCGGCCACGTACAGGTTGGCGCCGTCTGACGCAATGCCGCGGGGAAACTTATACCTTGCCGCAGCGCCGACGCCATTCGCGCCGCTGTTGAGCAACGCGCTGCCCGCCAGTGTCGTTCCCTGCCCGGTCACCAGCGAAAAGCTGCGGAGGGTATTATTTCCCGTATCCACGAAGATTACGGCGTTCGCGGCGGTGGTCACGCCGGCAGGCGCAAAGAGCATGACGGACGATGCGGCACCATCGGCAAACCCGGCGGTGCCCGAGACGCTTGACGCGCCGGTGAGGCTGCTTACACCCAGCGCGGCGAGGTCGATCTGGCGTATCTTGTTGTTGTTTGTGTCGGCAATATACAGGGTGTTGGCGCCGTCAGTCCCGATGCCGGCCGGCGCGGCAAATGCGGCCGACGCCGCGGGCGCATCCAGCGCACCCACTGGGCCCGGCGTATTGGCCACGCCGGTAATACTGCTCACCGTCCCGCCGATCAGGTCGACGCGACGGATCTTGTTATTGTTCGTATCCGCGACATACAAGCTGGTACCGATGATCGTCACCCCGAGAGGGCGATTGAGCGTCGCAACAAAGAAATTGCCGTCCGTGGCACCGGCCGAACCTATCAGACGGGGTTGCCCGGTTACACTGGTCACCGTTCCGGTGCCGATGTCCACCCGGCGTATCTTGTTGTTACCGGTATCCGCCACGTACAGGCTGCCGGTGCCGCCGGCAATGCCGTGCGGACTGTTGAAGAATGCCGCCTGGCCCGTCCCGTCGGCCGCGCCCGCCACGGAGGACCCGGCTACGGCGCTCACCGCGCCGGTGGCGATCACGACCTGGCGAATCATGTTGTTGCCCGTATCCGCCACATAGAGATTGGTGTTGGTGCTGTCTATGGCGATGCCGGTCGGGAAATTGAAGGTGGCCTGCGTGCCCAGGCCATCCGCAACGCCAGACACGCCCACTTGGCCTGCGAGGGTCGAGACCGCCCCGTTGCTGAGCAGGATCCGGCGGACGGTATGGTTGCCAGAGTCCGTTACATACAGGAAGATGCCGTCGGAAACGGCGTTGTACGGAAGCTGAAACCGGGCTGCGGCGCCAGTCCCGTCGGCCCCCGGATTCGCAGTGCCCGAAAAGGTGCTGACCGCCGAGACGCCGCCCCCTATCGGCGTGGGGAACGGGGAAGGCGTGAATGCGCCTCCGCCCCCCCCGCCGCCGCACGCGGATAGCGCCAGCAACGACAAAGGGAAAAGAAACGCGACCAGCGAAATCACACGTCTTATGAGCCGCCCCGCATTGCAGTCCATGTCAGGCCTCATGTCGTTGGTCAGCCCACCGTGCCATTCGTGGGTCAGTGCAGAACGTTGCTTCTTCGGCTTGGCCGACAGCCGTCCGCCTTGGCATTCGCTTAACATTAGAGGGGTGCCGGCGGAATTTGGTTTCGTCCGTGGCCGGAAACGGTAAAACAAAAAAGCCATACCCGAGGGTATGGCTTTTCCGAACGGCTTGGGTGCGGCCGATAAATCAGGTCCAGTCGTCTCCGCCGGAATTGTCGGCGACGATGGAGCTGTCATCCCAGGACGAGGCATTGTCCACACCGAAATCGTTGCCGCCCATGTCGTACGACTGAGTATTGGGCGCCTGCGGGTAGCTGGCACCGGACATGGGCTGCTGCGTTGCATCGCCCTGATTGCCGTCGATGAGGCGATGCGCCAGGGCTTCGCCCGCCACGATGCCCGCTCCCACCGCCGCGCCGGTGGCCAGGCCCGACAGGATGCCCGAGCCCATGCCCGGTGCGGCCGGTGCGGGGCCGTAACCATTGGGCATGCCGGGTTGATACCCGCCGGGATAGTTACCCGGATAATTGCCGGCGTACGCCGCCGGCGCAGTGCTGGGCCGCGCAAACAGGCGCATGATGAAGGCGATCACCACGATCGCAGCGATGCCCAGGATCAGCAGCGCCCAGGGAAAGCTTCCTTGGCTGCCCTGAGTGGCGCTGGTCGGCGACATGACCGGACGCCCTTCGCCGAGCAACGCCTTGAGCTCCTGAACGGCCTGGGGCTTTATGTCCGTCAGCCCCGGCTGCAGCCCTTCGGCGGTATTCAACTCTTCCCGTGCGTCGGACATGCGCCCCATTTTTGCCAGTATTTCGGCGTTCACAAAGTGCGCTTTGGCACTTTTCGGATGCTCCTTCAGCACCTGCTGCATCATGGATTGTGCGTCGCTCAGGCGTCCTGCCTTGGCGGCATCGTACACTTGCTGCAAGGTCGGTACATCGGCAGCCAACGCCGATCCGGCCAGAAATACGGAAACAACCAGGACAAATCCGCGTATTGCGTTGTTCAACATTAAAACCCCTCCACAAGGATAGCTTGGCGAATGGCCCAAGTGGCCATTGTATACGACAAGCGCGCAAAGATTAAGTTGCCTGCCGCGGCGAGTCAATCGCCGGACCGGGCGCTCGCAAAGAAAAAAATGGCAAAGCGCGATAAGATGGCAAATGCGGCCCGGGGATCGAGCGGCCGCATACGTAAGGAGGTTTACCGTGCGAAAGACCACCCTGTTACTGCTGTGCGCCCTGACGCCCCCCGCCTTTGCCGGGGATCTTTGGGAAATCACCTCAACCTCGGCCGGGCCGGACGGGGCTCCCCTGGCCTACACCGACAGGAAATGTCTGCCCAAGGACGGCATGAACGCCTCCCAATTGCTCGATGGCCTGGGAAATTGCACTTTCGACCAGAAGAGCGGCGGCCCAGCCGCCATGACCTTCTCCATGACGTGTAAGGTGGCGGGCATGCCGGCGAATCTGTCCTCAATGAAGGTCTCCGGGGACGCGAGCCTGACCGGCGACAGGTTCGACATGCGCTATACCATGACGCCAGGAACAAGCCCGCCATCGGCGGCAGATTTCAAAATGACGGGCAGCGCAACGGCGCGCAAGGTCGGACAATGTGAGGGGCCATAGCCGTCCACGGACCGCGGCAACAAAAAGAGTCCGGGCGACAAGAACTCCCCGAAAACAAAAGGCCCGGCAACATGACGTTGCCGGGCCTTCCGCACGGGATTAAACCGAGGCTTCCAGTGTCGGCATGGCACTGCGGGCCTTGGTGAGTACCATCCCCATGTTGGCCGACTTGCGGCACACGAAGCAGGACACATGCTCTTCGTTCTTGCCACGGATGAACACGTGGATCAGGTTGTCGCTATTGATCAGGAACTCCTGGAAATAGTGGTGGCCATCATCCTTCAGTCCGCGTGCTTTCTTGAAAATGCTTTCGATCATCTTGACATTGGTGCCCTGGAACAGATCCGCAGTCGCGGCGGCCAGCAGTTCGACAACCTCGGTCGGTTGCGAATCCACCGACTTGATCCCCAGCAGCATGCCGCTTGTCAGATCGATGTAGCCTGCTGCCAGGCATTCTGGGACAGATGCGATCGCGTTTTGTAATGCGCCTTCCAAGTTATTGTTCGCCATGTTAGAACTCTCTTTAGTCAAAAAGTTAATGAAAAATCAACTGCAAAGTATCTTATGGTCCACTCGCCTGCGGTTGAACATATCAAACTTCCCGTTCGGCAACATAAACCCGAACAACAAACGCATTCCGCCCGGCCAGCTGCATTACCGGATCAACAGTGGGGGATATTGAGATTCACGTGGCGCTGAGAGCATCGTGAACGCTTTATCCGGCAATCCCGCTGTCGTGGGGCGAGCCCTTTAGACCGGTAACTTTGCGTCCCAACCTTTCGGATGGTTTGCCATTTACAGATTTGCGCTTCTGTCCATGACCCAGGAAAACTGCTTGTCCTGAATCATTGTTGATCATCTTACTCAGGAATTAAAATAGTGTCAAGTTTTACTCAAGTATTTTTTGAGAGCCGTCATGAAGCACTATCCTGTTGATTAAATACTGTCTTATTCAGATAGCTACGGTGTGGGAGCCTTCTGTAATTGCCTCATCCTGCATGCAACGCAGCCGCCACCCCGCGCTTCCCTCGACTTGGCGTGGTCGGCCAACCAGTTTTGCCAGCGCGTTCCATATTCCTGTCTGAAGGTGTCCGAATGCTTTCCGAGGTATTCCACGATGTGCATTTGTATGCACGAGCTGTAATCCGCCGCCGCGTTGTTGGTGTATTCGCTCCAGATGAATTCATCCGGCAATAGCCCAGCCTTACTCGCTTGCGGGGTATAGCCGAACATGCGATAGAACTCCTCGAGATCGCGTATCTCGTGGATGATTTTGCCCCCCGTCTCAATGCACGGAATGCGCTTGTTGAGGATGTTGACATAGCGGTATTTGAAATACGGCATTGGATCTTGCATGCAGCCCTCCCGCCCCGGCGTTGACGCTTGCCGGCGACTCAAGGCTTGACGAGCAATGAGTCGAGGAAATAATCGCACGCGCCGCGGGGACAATATGCATTTGGAATATGTGCAGCAAAAAAAATTCCCCGGGCCCGCCGGGGAATTTTCACGATGGGTGCTGCCGCTACAGGATTTACCTTACGCCTGCGCCAAAGACCGCTGCATCGATCTTGCTGGTATAGGTAAAGGCGCCCGTCCCCCCGGTCATCGCGACGCCGGAAGACGCCACGACCCCGGACGTGACGTACTGAAATGCACTCAAGCCGGGCCAGGGCGAATTGAAGGTCAGCGTGCCGACTGCGCCGGGAATGGCAGTGGTCACCATGCTGGCGCCGGAAATCGTCACCATCTGTTCTCCGCTTTCGTTGTTGCTGACGAGATAACTGCCGTCCGCGACGCCTGCGACAGCGCTGGCGTAGGAAGAAAGCACGGAGTGTCCATACGCGGGGGTGAAAGCGTCATCATGGTCGATGGCAGCAACATTCTGGCCATTCGGCGCGGTGGACGTAAACACCCATCCGATATGCGCATTGGCTGCGCTGAGGAAATCAAACAGCCCCGGGACGGAAGATACCGCGTTAATGCTGCCGGTGGTCGTGGTGACACACGCATTGAGCCCAGGGCTGGTGTTGATGTCGCCGCCCTTGCACATCGTGTACGTGCCCGCGCTGGTGATGGTGATGGTACCCGTGCTTGAAACGCACGCCGGATTGCCAAGAGCACTGGCAACGCCGGAAGCGGAACAACTGAAGCCCTGATACGTGTAGGTGCCGGCGAGCGCGCCAAGATTACTGTTCGGGGCCGACAATCCAAACAGCGGAATGCTGGTCGCGCTTCCAAAAAGCCTGAGCTGGACATGGCCGCCGAGCAAGCCATTCTGCCGCGCCAGTATCTTGCCCCCCAGGATATAGCCGTCGCTGGAGGCGCTCAAATTGAAGGACCCGTCTGCGTTCTGGGCGATACTGCCCGTGCCCGACTGTCCGGGCGCAACACCGGAGGCCGCATAGCTGGTCTCCTGCACCGTGTAGTTGTAGGTCATTTTACTGGTGTCGAGCGAGACCTGCATTATCTCGCCCACCCCCGCCGTAGCGGTGTATGTCTGCGCAGAAGGTGATCCGCCCCCGCACGCAGCCGCAAGGATTGCGACCATCAGGGCTGCCACCAGGGCTTGCATCGCCGCCGGAAATTTTGCTTTGAGGCCCATGCCGTCCCCCTGGGTGAATGGATTGCCGATCCGGTGACGCCCGGAGAACCCGCAGTTTAGGGGAATCCGTCACGCTTGTGAAGCATCGCGGGCAGGGCTGCCGCCTGCACGCACACCTAACGCACGGCCGCGACACTCAGCTGATGCATGCGGCCACCAACAGGCCGGTGGCAAGCGACAGACAGGCCAGCAATACCCCGGCCGCGACATTGCCCCGTTCTATGCTCATGGCCTGCCGGCGCATGACCTGAAAGAGGATGAACTGCATCGCGCACCCGATGGCGGCCCACAGCGCCATTTCCTCGAGGTCGCCGGTGAAGTAAATGGCGGAACCTATCGGCAATGCCAGGCCGAGCGCGGCGCCGCCCAGCGAGAAAGCCGCGGCCAAGTTTCCTTCGCGCACCAGGGCCAGCTCGCGGTACGGCGTGATCCACAGGTAAGCCGTGAGGCAGATCGCCAGCAGCAGGACGGCCGTTGCGAGATAAGCGAGTGACATCAATATCGGCATGGGCGAACCCTATCTGAAGAAATGCGGAACGAAATTGCTCATGTTGGTGGTGATCGGCGTAACGTCCTCGCGTATGCACATGCCCGCGGGCTCATCGCCCACCACCCAGGAGCCGATGACCGGATACACGCCGTCGAAGCAGGGCAGCGGCGAAAGCGCCTGGAATACATGCCCCTCGGCGCCGTAGGGGCCGTCGTTGCTGCGATGCGCAAGCCTCCCGTCGCGGTGCAGCTCGATGTTCGCGCCTTCTCTGGAGAACAACGGCTTCTTGACGTAGGCCGCCAGACCATGGGGCCGATTGAAGTGTGCCTCAAGCAGGTTGGGATGGCCCGGAAACAACTCCCATAGCAAAGGCAGTATGCCTTTGCAGGAAAGCACCGATTTCCAGATCGGCTCGATGAAGCGCGTACCGGAGCCGATGATATTCTCCGCGAACGGCTCACGCATCAGCCACTCCCAGGGATAAAGCTTGAACAGGCAGTCGATGCGCCTGCCCCGCATGTCCACAAATGCCCGCCGCCCCGCATCCCAGCCAATTTGTTCCACGTTCAGGTGTGCGACCTTCTTGCCTGCCTGGATGGCCGTTTCCATCAGGTAGGTGACGGCAACCCAGTCCTCTTCGTTGTCGGCGATGGAGGCAAAGTGGATCAGGGTCTCGTCCGGCAACGCATCCCAGCGCGCCACCAGCCTCTCGTGCAGCGAGTTGAACTGGTCGCCGTCATGAAACACATCTTTCAGCCAGTACCACTGCGCCACTGCCGATTCCAGGATGGAAGTGGGCGTATCGGCGTTGTACTCCAGCATCTTGGGCGGGTGGATCCCGTCGTAGGCAAGGTCGAAGCGGCCATACAGGCTGAAATCGCGGCCTTCGAAGGAGAGCCTGATCGCGGGATGGAACGCTTCTGGAATGTGCAAGTCACCCAGCCGGCCGTGCTCGATGGCATGCCGCACCGCCTCCATGCACAAGCGGTGCAACTCGGCCGTTGCCGCCTCCAGTTCGTCGATCTGCTCGACGCTGAAGCGGTAGCATGCATCCTCCTTCCAGTAATTGTCCCACTGCCAGAACGACAAGCCGATCGCCTCCAGCTTTTTGCCGTGATCCGGACGCACCTTGCTGTACAGACGTTCCATGAGCGCTAGCCCCCGTGACTGCCGAAACCGAAATGACCGAAACCGCCCCGCGACACCGTACCGACGCTCAGCCGCCCCGTGCTGTGCGATAGCGGGCTGCCGCTGGGGTGTGCATTGGGCATGGGCTGGTGAACGCCCGAATCAAGGACGGCAACCGGATGCCCGGTTGACCTATCCCAATAATAGCGAGGGCCGGTGTATCCGAAATTCGACCCGCCTCCGCCCCCGTGGGTGCCCCCGCCAGCGCTGCCTTGCTGTGGCGCCGGCTTGCAGTTCTGCTCCGAGCCCCAGTCCTGGACGCAATCCGCTTGAGTGGCGTATCTATCCTGATGCAGGCCAACTTCTTCCGAACAGCCCGTGAGCGTCGACGCCAGTCCGAGCATGACCAGCGGAACGCAACGAGATCGTTTCATTCCTCCCCCCCAGGGAATCCCCGACCAGAGGATCCCATACTACGTCCCGCATTGTCAGAGCGGCGAACGGTTGCCGCACTTTCAATGCCAGTGCAGTTTCCCCTCCGCAGATATTACCCGCCAGTTGCGGGATCGGCCAATGCACCGGCTACCCCTGCCGCAACGCGGGACATCCACCCAACAGCCCCTCCGGAGTAAGAAACACATTGTCCAAGCTCTGCCCCGCGGCATCTTAATACAAGCCACAGGCGCCCCATAACACATTCCGTTATTTCTGTATTGACAGAAATAACTGGCAATATTAGGATGCCGCCATGAAACTGCATCCTGTCGCACAGCGCTTTGTCCTGCACTGGGGGGAAATGGGCTCCAAATGGGGCGTGAACCGCACGGTCGCGCAAATCCACGCCCTGCTCTACTTGGCCGGCAGGCCCATGCCAGCGGATGAAATCGTCGAAACGCTTGGCGTGGCCCGCTCGAATGTGAGCAACAGCCTCAGGGAATTGCAGGCCTGGAACCTGATTCAGGTAGTGCATGTGATGGGCGACCGGCGCGACCATTTCGGCACCTCCACCGACGTGTGGGAGCTGTTCCGCACCGTGGTGCGCGAACGCAAGGAGCGCGAATTCGATCCGACCATCCACGTGCTGCGCGAATGCCTCGACAGCAAGGATCTGCCGAAAGAAGACTCTGCGGCGCAGCACCGCATCAAAGAGACGCTGCATTTGATGGAGTCACTTTCCAGCTGGGGTGACCAGATGCTCAAGCTGGAACCGGCCACCCTGATGAAGGTGATGAAGCTGGGCGCGAAGATCCAGACTCTGCTGTCCCAGAAGTAGGCGGTTTTTTTTGCCCATTATTTTCTGTTCATACAGAAATAACGAAACACAAGGAGATACCATGCGCAGCGATTTGCCGTTGACCGTGTATTTCGACGCCTCGTGCCGGCTGTGCCACGCCGAAATGCACGACATCAAGGCGCAAGACCGCACGGACCACCTGCGCGGAAGAGGATCATGAAGATACTCCTTTGCGGCGCAACAGGTTTCGTCGGACGGCATTTGACCCATGCACTGAAGAATGCTGGGCATACCGTCATACGCGCCATGCGCAGCCCCTCGGGGCCCGGTGACATCGCGGCCGATTTCCGCGACGATACGAACAAGGAAATTTGGCTGCCTCGACTCACGGGAATAGACGCAGTCGTCAACGCGGTGGGCGTGCTGCGCGACAGCAAGACCAACCCCATGCTGAAATTGCATGGTGAAACACCGGTGGCGCTGTTCGCCGCGTGCGCGGAAACCGGCGTGCAGCGCATCGTGCACATATCCGCGCTGGGCATGGACAGCGGCGTGGATGTCCCCTACTTCACCACGCGCGTTCCCGCGGAACGAGCTTTGCGCGCGCTGCCGGCCAGCGTGCGCTGGCTGTGCCTGCGTCCTTCGGTGATCTATGGCGAGGATGGCGCGAGCGCGCGCATGTTCCGGCAGCTCGCCAAACTGGCGGTGCACGTGTTGCCGATGGGGGGCGCGCAAGCCCTGCAACCGGTCCATATAGACGACATCTGCACAGCCGTGAGGCAGTGGCTGGAACAGCCGCACGCAAACAGCGCGACGGTGGATGCGGTCGGTGCAGAAGCCACCACCATGCGGGGACTGCTGGACAGCTACCGCGCGCAAATGCTGCGCCGGCCGGCCTGCCATGTGGCAATGCCCGGGAGCCTGGTGCGCCTGGCGGCGCGGGCAGGCGACTATATCCCGGCCAGCCCGCTGTGCAGCGATACCTACGCCATGCTCGCGGCGGGCAACACCGCCCCGGCAACCTCCTTTGCCGGACTGCTGGGGCATGCGCCGCGAAGCTACAGGGAGTTCATATCCTGATGCAGCCGCCCGATCTTAAACTGATGCGTTACGCGCTGGCCATCGTCTGGCTGGTGTCCGGCGCATTGTCGCTGGGGATTTTCCCGCGGAAGGAGAGCCTCACGCTGCTCGCGCAGGTCGGCCTGCACGGCACGCCCGCACGCATTGCGCTGGATGGCGCCGCCGCGGTGGACCTTGCGCTGGGCATCCTGACGCTCGCCTGGCCGGTGCGCGCGCTGTGGCTGGCGCAGGCGGCATTGATATTCCTCTATAGCGCCATCATTTCCGTCTGGCTGCCACAGTTCTGGCTGCACCCCTTCGGCCCGTTGCTGAAGAACCTGCCTATCCTTACGATGCTGTGGCTGTTGCACAAACATGGAGAAAAGCAACATTGAACACTTATATGCTCCTTAAATGGATACACATCCTGTCCAGCGTCGCGCTGGTCGGCGTCGGCTTCGGCAGCGCGTTCTATCTGTATTTCGCCAACCGCACGCGGAACGTCGCCGCGATTGCAGAGGTTTCCAGGCTAGTGGTCCGGGCCGATTACTGGTTCACTGCGCCAACGGTCATCATCCAGCCCGTCACCGGAATTGCGCTGGCGTCCATCGCCGGGTATCCGCTCACGCAAGCCTGGCTGGTGGTGACCTATGGCCTGTTCATCCTGGCGGGAATCTGCTGGCTACCAGTGGTATGGTTACAGATCAAGATGGCGAACATGGCCAGGCTCGCAGCGGACAGCAATGGCTGCCTGCCGCCGCTCTACTGGCGCTACGCCCTCATCTGGGAACGGCTGGGCATGCTGGCCTTCCCCGCCATGCTGATCGTGTACGGAATGATGGTGTTCAAGCCGGTGGCTTGACGCGGGCGCACCCAGCCCCGCCATAGCTTGCGCTTGCCGCAAGCGGGCAGCGCAGTCGGGGAAACGGGGAGCAGTCAGGGCCGCTGGCTTACGCGTATGCTTTCCAGCAGCTTTACCAGTCTTCGCCGCTGTTCTTCGGGCGTCGCGGTCGAGGCCGAGGACAAATGCAGATCGATCCAGGTACCCGCCTCGACCCAGAACGCCCTGATGTTGGGGCTATTGGCCGCCCCATCCTGCAGCACAAGATCGTAGGCCACGGCGTCCCATCCTCCGGACTTGAAGCGGGTCTCGTTTGCCGGCGCCGGAAGATTCTCCGACTGCCAGCTTGCTTTTTCGTCGTGCCATATCTTGTCAAAATTCGAGTAGCTTGAAGCGGGCTCGAACCACCCAGAAACTATCAGCCCCTGCTTTTTGTCTTCAAACAGGAAGTGGCGGCGGCTGTGCGCCGCGCCGGACCCTGGCTTGTCGCTGCGGGAAAAATTTGCCTGGGGAACAGTCATCACCAGGCGGCTGACGGGCACGCTCAATTCGTAGCTGCCGCCGTGCCGGGCAACGTACAGCGCGGTTTCGTCCCGTGCGTCGGCGGCGATGCACGGCATACCCGCCCCGAAAAGAGGAATCAGCAGGACAAGCGGTATTGCTGAAATTCTGGTCATTATCTCCCCCATTTCTCGATCCCGATGCTTTGGGTGATGCATCCCATCCTGCGTTCCTTGCGGCCGGTGAGAGGATGGGACAAACGACGCGCCGGCACGAATGCTGCGGCTACGCTTCTTTAGCCGGTCTCGTCGGCCTGCTTGGTGAACAACAGATCCCCATTGAAGTATTCCGCGGTCACATCCACGGCCGAGACGACGTTGTTCACCGTGCACCAGTCCTGCCACGCGCGCTCGCCGCTGCGCGCCTTGCCTGGCGCTCCCACGAGCGTGTACACCCTGCCGCTGTGGGTGGTCGCGGTCATCGCTTCCTGGTTGAATTCCTTGATACCGCTGGAAGCACGCCCGGCATCGTTCGCGACGTCATGGCCCCAGATATGCCGGCTGCGCTTCCCGTTCTCCGACACGACCTCCATCACCCGCCAGCGCCGGACCGAGGGACTCTTGAAATCGTCCGGAACCTTGTTGATCGCCATGATACCCCCTTGATATTCACTTACGCGGCCCGCGTCGCACCCGTGCAGCCTCGCCTCGCCAGGCGCGATGAGCGCTCGTTGCTTTGCCAAGCAATTTTGCGTTGCTTTCATTACTAAAATGCTACACCTTTCGACAGATTATACGCAAGACGCTGCGAGCCGATGTTTCAGTCATCCCGAATTCACTTGCCGGCGCCGCGATAGCCCAACCTCCGACCCGCGCCGCCTGATTGCCGGACGCAGCGAGCGCTGCGCGCCCTTTCCCTGACGGGTAGGCAAGCGCAATGGCCGAACATGCGGTAGACTGCCTGTCCGCGGGCCCTTAGAACACTTGGCACAAAGACCAGCGTGAGGCCAGGCCGTCCACATCCTCTCTGGAGCGCGACGGACTTCCGGCAGAATAGCAAGGGATACAGTACATTTGGCTCGCCGTCATTTGCGCAGCAGGCGGGCCGGAGAGCTTGAAGCAGTCAACCGGATGCAGAACAAACAGGGAGGCAGTAAATGGAACTGAACAGGAATGGGATACTGCACGCGGCAAGGACATTGCTTGTCGTGGTGCTGCTGCTGGGATTGGCCGCGTGCGGCGGCATCCAGAAGCCTTTTAATCCGCTCGATGAGCACAAGACGTACCGGCCCTCTTCAATCGCCATCATCAGTGGAAGCCATCGGGAAGGTGATGTGCACCTCGCGCAATTCGTGACCGATGGATTGACCAAGCGCTCGACTTTTCGCGTGATGCCGCAGGAAGAAATTCAAAGGCGTCTGCCGGACTACCCCTCGATCATCGATCTCAGGGATGACGTAAAAGACGACGATGAGAAGGCGATCTGGTTCAAGGCGTCCGAGAAGAACCGGCTGAACGCCATCCAGGCCAAGCTCAAGGTGGATTACCTGTTCGTGATCTGGAATTCGGAGATGGTAATGATCACCGGCGATAACGGCACGACATACTATGTCTACCCCGTAGGCAACATGATTGAATATCCTGGCGGAAAAGTTGTCGCCTCGACAAGGTCCCACAACGGGAGTTCCACGTCGATCCTGGCGCTGTTTCGCTCGCGGGACTACTACATCGTCGATGCCCTGCACGGCGCGGCGGACGACATTGTGGACGAGTTCCTCGATGTAACAAAATCGAAGAAGCCATGAGTTTCGGGAGAACTTGCATGAAATTCCACTTTTCCGCCCCGCGTTCGGTCATTGCCGCCATCCTTCTGGCGGTTGTCCTCGCAGCCAGCGGCTGTGCGGGCAGTCATTACAGCGTTGACTTCAGTATGACGGACAGCAACTTCAAGTCCAGAGGCAAGAGCATCGCCGTGATTTCCGGCACCAAGGAGCCGCTGAATGTGGCGCTTGCGGCGATGGTCAGCGAATCCCTGCAGAAGAAGAGCCATTATCAGGTGGCGCCTCCGGCACAGGTCGCGCGCGCAATTGCCCCTTATCCGCAAAGCATCAAGGGTCCGTACAAATCGGCCTATTTCAGCATCGATACGGACTGGGACCTGAGCGACAGGAACAGGATTGCCGATATACAGCGTGCGCTCAACGTGGATTACCTCTATGTGATCTGGGCGCCTATCGCCGTGCAATACAACCGCAACGAGATTGCCAATGTCCCTGCGCGCGCACAGCTGTTCGAAAAGCCTGGCGCCAAGGAGGTGGCGCAGACCTACATCGGGCTCTTGGTGGGCGATGAAAAGGATGTGTACCTAAAAGAGGGTGTGGACGAGATTGCCCGCCAGCTGGCCGAGAACACGCGCATGGCCATTGCAAAAAAGAAGTAACCATTTGAAAAGAGCCAAGGGCCCGGCTCCCGGTGCCGCGCACGCAAGCCGGGGGCCCACCGTCAAATAGAACTGCAAAAACGGTTGTAGCCGTGAGTCCGAGCATCCTGATCATAGAAGACGAGACCGCCATCGCGGACGTTCTTTCTTATGCACTCAAATCGGAGGGCTACCGCACGCTGCGCTGCACGCTTGGCCAGGAAGGGCTGGCCCAGTTGCGCAGCGGCAAGCATGATCTGGCGATCCTGGACGTGGGACTGCCGGACATTAGCGGCTTCGAAGTGTGCCGCCTGGCACGCAAGTTCACCGACGTTCCTATCCTTTTCCTCACCGCGCGCTCCGACGAGGTGGAACGCATCGTAGGCCTGGAAATCGGCGCAGACGACTATGTCACCAAGCCGTTTTCGCCGCGCGAAATCGTCGCCCGCATACGCGTGATCCTCAGGCGCAGGCCGCAGGCACGGGCCGATGCCAACACCTCCTGGTTCGACCTGGACGCGGAAAGCTCGCGTATCCGCTTTTTCGGGCGTCTGCTGGAGCTCACCCGCTACGAATACCTGCTGCTGAAATTCCTGCTGAAGCGTCCTGGGCAGATCCATTCGCGCGAAGTACTGATGGATTCGATCTGGCGCGACGCCCTCGACACGTCGGACCGAACGGTGGATACCCACGTCAAGACGCTGCGCGCCAAACTGAAGGCGGTACGCGACGACCTGGACCCCATCGTGACCCATCGCGGTATGGGCTACAGCATCATGAACGGCGCATCCGAATGAGCGCCCGCCGGACATGAATCTGACCGGCCGGCTGCTGCTCGGCTACTTTCTCATCGTCGCGCTCGCCGCCTGGTTTGTGCTACGAGTCTTCACCGAAGAAGTCAAACCCGGCGTCAAGCATGCGCTGGAGGAGGCGCTGATCGACACATCCCAGATTCTGGCCGAACTCGCTGCGACCGACCTCAAGGCGGGCAAGCTTGCCAACGGCAAGTTTGCGGAGGCCGTCGCGCGCTACCAGGGGCTTGAGCCGCGACCCACTATCCGCGGCTTCCGCAAGCACGAGGTCGACCTGCGGATATATGTCACCGATGCGAAGGGCATCGTCATTTACGATTCAGACGGCGAGGCGCTTGGCCTGGATTATTCGCACTGGAACGACGTCTACCTCACGCTGCACGGACAGTACGGCGCGCGCAGCACCAAGGAAAATCCGGACGACGAGTTGTCCAGCATCATGTATGTCGCGGCTCCGGTGACGGACGGCAAGAAGATGCTGGGCGTGCTCACGGCCGCCAAACCCACCGCGAGCGTGCAGCCGTTCATCGACCGCAGCCGCAGGCAGATCGCCCGGGCGGGCATGTGGCTGTTGGGGGGCGCACTGATCATCGGCCTGGCGTTCACCTGGTGGCTATCGCGTTCCGTCGGCAAGCTGCGGCGCTACGCGCGAGATGTGACCCTGGGCAGCAAGGCGCCGCTACCCGATATGGGCGGCGGCGAGCTGGCAGAACTGGGCAAGGCGCTTGCCGAAATGCGCGAAAAACTGGATGGGCGGGACTATGTCGAAAACTACGTTCACCATCTCGCGCATGAAATGCGCAGCCCGCTAACCGCACTCATCGGCTCGGCCGAGCTCCTCGATGAAAACCTGCCGCCGGACCGGCGCGCCGCCTTTATCGCCAGCGTGCGCGAACAAAGCCAGCGCCTAAAGGACATGATGGACAAACTGCTGGCGCTGGCCAGGCTGGAGCACCGAAGCGGGCTGGAGGAGACCGTTCCGGTGAATCTTTCCGAACTGGTCGAGAAGGTCGTCGCCGACCACGCCATCCGCATGAGGGAGCGCAACCTCACCTGCCGCAGGCGCATTCCGCCAGACGCACGCACGATGGGCGAGCCCTTCCTGTTGCGCCAGGCGCTTGCCAACCTGCTCGACAACGCCATGGACTTCTCTCCCGACCATGGCGTGATCGACGTGAGTCTGGGTTCCGTTTCCGGCCAGCATGTGCTTTCGGTGCAGGACCAGGGACCCGGCATTCCGGACTACGCCCTGCCCCGCGTGTTCGAGCGCTTCTACTCCCTCGCTCGGCCCGGCACCCAGCGCAAGAGCACGGGCCTGGGCCTCCCTTTCGTCAGGGAGGTTGCGCTGCTCCACGGCGGCGCCGTCACGCTGGAAAACGCCCCGCAGGGCGGCGCATTGGCCAAGCTCATCCTGCCCCCAGCCTGACTATCCCGCCGGCTGTTGAAATCTCGCCCGGCGCGGCGCAAAATATTGACGTGGCTATACCTGTCAGTTCTGGGTCGGCTTGATCGGCCCCGTCAATGATGCAGGACCGCCTGGCTGCACCGGTGGTCCCTGTCGGAAAGGATGCGCCATGAAACGGTGGCTTGTCGCTCTCGCATCGATCGCAGGTTTGCTCTCGCTGATGCCGGCCGTCTCGCTGGGCGCAGCGCCCGGTTCCGCGCCGCACGCCAAGGGCGCCGCGAAGCCGAAACAACCAGCGCAAGCATTGCCCAGGGCAATTGATCCGCCCCTGAGCACTCCCGTCATCTCGCCATTGTCCCAGCCTATCGCACCCCCGCTGGCGACTCCCATCGCCCCCCCGCTATCGCAGCCCATTGCGCCGCCGCTGGCAAACCCCATCGTGCGACCGCTACCCCAGCCCATTGCACCAGGACTGACAAACCCGGTCGTCTCGCCATTGTCCCAGCCCATCGTGCCCCCGTTGCGGAATCCCATCGTATCGCCGCTTCCGCCCGGTCCGCTGCCCGGCGACATGTTGCCAGCCAGCCAGCCTCAATTTGCGTCTTCGCCGCTCGCCCCATAGCAGGTGTAGCCTCGCCGGAGCGCCACACGTCAAGATGAAAGCGCTGCCTGTTGCGCGAGGTACGCGGGTACTGCGTTCACTGCCGCGCTTTGCGCGCAGCCTCGTAGAGCGGCATCACCGTCGGCAGCAGGGATTCTATCTCGCGGATTCTGTTTTCGTCCGCGGGGTGGGTGCTCAGGATCTCCGGCGGCTTCTGCGCGCCCTTGCTGGCGTCTATCATCTTGCGCCACAGCGTGACGCCCGCGCGCGGATCGTAACCGGCGCGCGCCGAAAGCTCCAGACCCATGCGGTCCGCCTCACTCTCGTCGGTGCGGCTGAACTTGGTCGCAACGAAGTTCTGGTACCCGATGCCGGCTGCCTGCGCCGCCGACTCCCCGAGGCCGAACAATGCCGTGCCAAGGTCGATCGCGGTCTTGGCAGCGATGGCCTGCGACACCTGCTCGCGCGAGTGTTCTCGCAACGCGTGCGATATTTCGTGCCCCATGACGATCGCGATCTCGTCATCGGTGAGATGCAGCTTGGTAATGAGCCCGGAATAGACCATGATCTTGCCGCCCGGCATGCAGAAGGCGTTGACCTCATCGCTGGTGATCACGTTCACCTCCCACTTCCAGCCGGGGGCATCCGCGCGGAACGCGCCGGTCTGCGGCTCCAGGCGCGCGGCGATGGCGCGCACGCGCTGCAGCATTGCCGTATCCTGATTCAGTGCGCCTTTCCCGGCGGTATCGGATTTGAGCTTGGCGTAGCTCTGCGCCGCCATCTGGTCGAGCTGTTCCGAGGAAATGAGCATCAATTGGGGACGGTTCGCGCCAACCGCCCCCCCGGCCGTGGTGGTCGTGCAGGCGTGGAGCATTCCCAGGGCGGGAACGCACAGGATAATCCCGAAGAGTCTCCAGAGTGACATGATGTACGGCCGGGAGGTTCTGGATGGCTGAATGATAGCGCATTCCTGGCCGCAAAGACCGTCTTCAGACGGTGCGGCGCAACGGGCGGCCCGACCGCGCTCAATGCGAACGAAGTCTTCAGCCGCGGTGCGCCGCTTCGTAAAGCGGTGTGACCGTGGGCAGCAGCGACTCGATCTGCCGAATGCGCTCCTCATCCGCCGGGTGCGTGCTGAGAATCTCCGGAGGGCGCCTGCCGCCCTTGCTCGCGTCTATCATCTTGCGCCACAGCGTGACGCCCGCGCGTGGGTTGTATCCGGCACGCGCGGCAAGCTCCAGGCCCATGCGATCGGCCTCGCTCTCATCGGTACGGCTGAACTTGGTGGCGACAAAACTCTCGTACCCCACCGTCGCGGCCTGCGTCTCCTGGCCATCGAGCCCGAGCAATGCCGCCCCGAGATCGATCGCGGTCTTGGCGGCGATGGCCTGCGACACCTGCTCGCGCGAGTGCTCGCGCAGCGCGTGCGATATTTCGTGCCCCATCACGATCGCAATCTCGTCGTCGGTCAGGTGCAGCTTGGTGATCAGCCCGGAATAGAACATGATCTTCCCCCCCGGCATACAGAATGCATTGAGCTCATCGCTGGAAATGACATTCACCTCCCACTTCCAGCCGGGCGCGTCGCGGCGGAACACCTGGGTCTGAGGCTCGATGCGTGCGGCAACCGCACGCACGCGCTGGAACATGGCGTGGTCCTGGTCGAGATCCCCTTTCGCCATGGAGTCCGATTTCAGCTTTGCATAGCTTTGCGCGGCCATCTCATCCATCTGTTTGGAGGAAATCAGCATTAGCTGCGGGCGGTCCGCGCCGACCGTTCCGCCGGTGGTGGTGGTTTCGCATCCGCCAAGCGCGGCCACGGACAACCCCATCAGTATCGGCGCAACAATTCCAGAGTGAGACATAGGTGTGATTCGGAACTCTTCCGGGGTGCGAATCATACCGCATTCCGCGCAGGATTATTAAGGCCTGCCGGAGGCGGGATGGCCATCCGCCTCGGGGCTATCGGGCTTCCATCGGGCCCGCGGGGAGCAGAAATTCCATTGCCGTCATTTCCCGCAAGGCTGCCTCCTCGCGCAGAAAAGTCTCGACTGCCTGGGGATCGAACTGGCTGCCGGCCATGCGCAGGATCTCTGCCCTGGCGGCGTCGAAGGGCATTGCCTTGCGATAAGGCCGGTCGAAAGTCATGGCGTCCAGGGTATCGATGACGGCAAACAGCCGGGCCGCAAGCGGAATTTGCTCCCCCTTCAGCCCTGCCGGATAGCCCGATCCGTCGAAACGCTCTTCGTGGCACAGCACGATGTTGGCGGCCATGGATAGAAAAGGCAGGTTCTGCAGGATGTGATGGCCGTTTCTCGGATGCTCTTGCATGATGCGCCATTCCGCTTCCAGCAGCTCGCCCGGCTTGAGCAGCACGGCATCCGGCACGCCGATCTTACCGATGTCGTGCAGCAGACTGCCCCAGTAAACTTCACGCAGGTCTTCCGCCCGCTTGTAGTGGTGGGTCGCAAGCAGCAGGGTGTGGGTCGCGACTCGCTTGGAGTGCAGCCCGGTTTCCCGTTCCCTCAGGTCTAGCGCTTCCGCCAGCGACTCTACGAATTTTTCGTAAGGCTCACTCACCAGCCCGCCGATTCGCTTGCGCGAATCCAGTAGACAATGTTCGCAGGTGAGCCGGTTGAGGATGGTGGCATATTGCCGCTCGCGCGAAGCGGTGCCGCATTCCTCGCAGGCAGCCACAAAGGCGTCTGGCTCCGCCGGTCCTGGGGAGGCTGTTTCCGTGGCGTCCTGCATTTCGCGTGGCAGTTCCGTGGGGCCGCATGGACGCATCAATGTTGCGCCTTCCAGGCAGCAGCGTCAAGAACCGGCGGCTCCCAGGCCAGATTGCCTTCACCTGCAGCACACATAACCCCATCGTCTCCACACAGGCCGCTTCCATCATGCACGCTCCACCAACCCAAGGAGAGCGCCATGAGCCGTCACCCGTTGCTAGCCAAAGCCCTGATCGCCTGCCTGATGGCAGTGCTGTTACTGATCCCGCTCCACGCGATCGAATCCAAGATAACGGAGCGCCAGGAGTTGCAGCGCAGCGTACAGCAGGACATCGCGCGCAGTTCATCCGGACCGCAGACCATCGACGGCCCCTACCTGGTCATCAAATACCGCGTGCGCACGCACAAAACGACCAAGGACAAGGATGGCAACGAGAAGGTCACCATCGGCGAATCGGTGACCCGCGAGAAGGTGATCCAGCCGCGCAACCTGAACATAGACGGCAGCGCTTCGGTGGAAACGCGAAACCGCGGCATTTACCAGGCGCGACTGTTCAACCTGCAAAGCATGTTCAACGGCGACTTCGTGGTGCCTGCAGGCTACGGCATCGGCGCGCCGGTGAAGGACATCATCCCCGAGTCCGCCTATTTCGCGCTGGGCGTGAGCGATGCGCGCGGCATCCTGAATACGCCCGCACTCACCCTCAACGGCGCCACGCAGGCGTTCTCGCCTGGGTCGGTCGGCCCGGTTTCCGGCAACGGGATCCATGCCCCGCTGCCGCTTCCCGACATTGGCCAGGCGCACGAATTTCATTTTGAGTTCCCGTTCAATCTGCAAGGAATGAGCACGCTGGCGGTAACCCCGGTTGGCGCCAGTACCGAAATGACGCTGACCTCGAACTGGCCGCACCCCTCGTTCGGCGGCGACTTCCTGCCGCGCACCAGAAAAGTGGATGCCCGAGGCTTCAGCGCGCAATGGTCGGTCACCAACCTGGCGCGCAATATCTCATCCAGTGACGATGGAAAGGGGCTAGGAGCACCGGAGTCCTTTTCGGTCGGATTCATCGACCCGGTCAACGTTTATCTGATGTCGGAGCGAGCCGTGAAATACGGGGTGCTGTTCGTCGTGCTGATATTCACGTCGTTCTGGGTATTCGAAATCATGCGCGGCTTGCGCATCCATCCGCTGCAATACCTGCTGGTAGGCGTGGCCATGACGCTGTTCTTCCTGCTCATCATCAGCCTGTCCGAACACATCCCGTTCGCCCTCGCTTATGTCCTGTCAGGCACAGCCTGTGTCGCCCTCATCGGGTTCTATCTCGCCGGGATGCTGAAGACCGGCAGGCCGGCTCTCGCGTTTTCCGGCGGCATAGGCCTCCTCTATGCCGTGCTGTATGGCGTACTGAAATCGGAAGACAACGCGCTGCTGATGGGGACCATGATCATCTTCACGGCTGTTTCCGCCGTCATGATGCTGACCCGCCACATGGACTGGTACCGGCTCGGCAACGCACCGGAAAGCACCGGCGCATAA
>Ga0316628_100000156_pt1 | contig 42816 bp, 72 predicted proteins | sample OWC_Aug_M2_C1_D5_FD_207648 | JGI IMG/M metagenome (GOLD analysis project Ga0316628, IMG submission 207648) | Wetland soil microbial communities from Old Woman Creek delta, Ohio, United States - OWC_Aug_M2_C1_D5_C | ecosystem: Environmental > Terrestrial > Soil > Wetlands | place: USA: Ohio...
CGCCCCGCACTTGTAAAATCTCTGTGAGGGGTAGGTTTCGAGTGCCATGTTTGTTACCTCCTCCGGTCAATGCCGGTGATTTTCATTTATAGACTTCTCCAATCGCCCCGGATGTGAGCGATGAATCGCTGGTTGAAATAGCCGTACTTCTCGTCATGCTCTATTTCGAGCGCGTCGATGGTGACGACCGCGCCCAGGGCCCCGAGAGACCCGGCGGCGACGCTCGATGTGTCCGCATCGATTGCCGTCCGCACGTCGCGGATGCACCGTTCGAGTTTCGTAGTCGTGTCGCCCGCCTCGCCGTCGCACGCGCCCTTGATGATTATCGCCAAGTCCTCCGTAAACTGATGATTTATATTGGACTTAGGAGACCCCGGGGACGACTCGTACTCAACCATATAGAACGGGAACTTGAGAACTTCGCGCTCGTGGACGACCTGTTTCACGACATCGGCCGCCGTGTACCAATAGCCTTCGCCCTGGCGCATGGCCTTGAGGACGGTAACGACCCGCTCGATGATGAGGAGGCGTTTCGGTTCGGCTGACGGGAAACTCATGCGTTCTCTCCCATTACTCCGGCCATGTTCTCGGCGACTTGATAGATGAAGTCGGAGTCCATGTAGCGGTCAAGCTCGGGCAACTGCTCGAACATCGGGCGCGAGAACCAGCGCGTCGGCGGCAGGCGGACCCATTTGGTCAGGAAGAACAAAGGGGTGATTCCGCCGCGCCGGGAATTCTCGCCGCCCCGAACCTTCTTCCAATTCTCCATGACGAGGAGCAGGTTGCCGGATTTCGTTCTGATGAAAAAAGAATGCCCTTTATAGTCCGCCGCCCTGCCCTTGACGCCGGGAAAGGGGATGGTCAGGTACTGCTTCGTGCGCGGGAAGATGTCTCCGCCTTCATCCTGAATCTTCGCGTACTTGACATCGGTCATCTTGCTGACGTTCGTCCCCACGGTGAGAATGTTCCCGGCCATCTTCATGCCGACGGCCCGGGCGAGTTGTCCCGTCTTCCGGCCCCTTGAGCCCTTCATCCCGGCGGCCGAGCGTTTGAGTACAAGGACAGTCTCCGAGCCCCAACGTTGGAGGCACTTCCGGGCGGCTTGCGGCGTTTTTGCGAGCGTCGCCGTCTTTGCCAGAGCCCCGGACAGGTCGATCTTGATTTCCATTACAGGCTCATTCTCCGGTAGCGTTTTAGGACCGCTTCGACGTCTGGAAGCAATCCCGGGTCGACGAGACTCACGCTTCCGCCGCCTCCGATCGAGCGCGAAGTCTCGCCCCACTCGCTGAGTTTGTTCGTCTGGTATTCATAAGCGCATTGCTTGAGGCATTTCAGGACGATATCGCCGGGGATGGTCGCGTAGCCGAGGAGGACGGACGTGATCTTGATCGTCTTCGGCCCCTTGAGCCAAACGCCCGTCGGCTCGTGCAGTTCCGGCCAGGTCGAGCCCACCTTGCGCAGATAGGCGTCCTCGTCCGAAGTGTAGAGAACGAAGTCCTCGTCAAGACCCTCAACGAGAAGCGTATCGTCCTCATAGACCCCGGTGAGTGTTGCGGCGGGCCAGTTCGGGAGGTTCAAGATATGCTCCCCGTTCCCATCGAGGTAGAGGTTCGCGTAGGTCGCCTGCTTGAGCGTTCGCCCGCAGAAGCGGTCAAACTCCGTGGAGACGCCGTTGATGATCGTCTCGATGAGGTTCTTGGAGATGGGTGTTTCGGACTTGACGTAGCCCAGGAAGTCGGCGACGGTGATGAGCGCGTTCGCGGCAAGGGTCGTCCTGTCCGCCGCCGCCGTGACCATGACGTGACCGAGAGCGATGTTCTTCCCGCCGTCGGAGCGCGTGGCGACGATGAGGATGCTATAACCCCCTGCCGTGACCGCCGTCGCATCGCAGATGACGCCCGTGGAGTCGCTATTGAGAACAGGGTCCGCGACGGTGAGGCCCGCCGCCGGAGTGACCGTCTTCGTGGCCGAGGCGATGGTAACGCCCGTCGGCAGGTCATCGCCGTGCCACTTGAACTCTAAGGGCCACTTGCCGCCGACCGGGATTTCCCATGCGCCTGTGAGTTCCATTAGCTTCTCCTGCGGTTGATATCGAAGACACGCCTCCCCGAAGCCGTCGCCGTGCGCTTGCTCCCCTCGGCGAGAGCGGTCCTGTCAGCAGGCGTCGCAACAGCTGTGCGTTTGCTTTTCTCGGCAAGTGCCGTTCGGTCAATCGGCGTGGGCGATACCCTGTCCGTCTGCCATGCGCCCTTGACGCCGAACGCGGCAACGGAGCCTCCGCCCGTGATGGCGGCAGAACCTGAGTGTTCTTCGCCGACTGTCTGATGTCCCACGGCGACGAGTGAACCGCCGCCTGAGACAGAGGCGTTGCCCATCCCCTGCTTTGTCCCGACACCGACAAGGGAACCCGAGCCAGAGACGGCACCTGCCCCGGCCCCGCCTTTCGTGCCCGCGCCCGCGAGTGCGCCCCCGCCTGAGACCGAGGCCGCGTCCTGGCCGCCTTTGGAAGTCGCGGCCGTGACCGTCCCGTTGCCCGTGATGGCGGCGGCATCCTGGCCGCCCTTTGTGCCGACGGCTGTTATTACTCCCCCGCCGGATATCGCCGCAGACCCGGACTTGTCGTAAGTTTCTTTCTCGCCGACGGCAACGATTGACCCGCCCCCGGAAATTGAGGCGATGTCGCTTGCACCCTTCTGACCGATGGCCGCGACCGCGCCGTTCCCCGATATCGAGGCCAGCCCGAACATCGCCGCAACACCGAGTGCGACGACTGCGCCGAGGGCCGAGATAGCCGCACTTCCCTTCCCGCCCTTCTGCCCCACCGCGACTTGCGAGCCGTTCCCGGTTATCGCCGCCGAGCCGGAGTGCGCTTCCGACGTGTGATACTCAACCTCGATGGTGACGTAATCGACGTAGAGGTCACAGTCGTTCGCCGTGGCGATGAACCCGACCGCAACGCCGAAGTCCACGTCCTGAAGCATGGCCTGGGTCGGGGAAGCGGCCCAGGTGTCCGCCGCGCCTCCGAACGTGTAGACCGCCATCGTCGGCGTTGTCAGGGCAACGGGGGTAGAGGCTTTGTTGTCTCCGACGAGTGCGCCCGAAGCATCGACCAGCCGAACGTGGTCAATCGAGCCTGAGCCGTTGACATAGCAGGCGCAGACCCGGACGGTGATGCCGTCGATAATCGCCCCGGCAGGGATTTCCGAGAAGTCGAAGTTTGAGGCGCGGAGAAGATACGAGCGGACGTTCAGGTCGAACGCCGGGGCGGTGATCTGAGCGTAGCTTGTATCGTCGGCGATGATATTCCCAGGGTTCGTCCAAGTCTGGTCATCCCAGGGCGTGACAGACCACGCCGCCCCGGTCCCTGGGAAATGCGCCCCTGTCGTTGACATCTAGGTTATCGGCTCCTCAAAGGGTGTGGATAGGCGTAGGGCGCGTAGGCCGGAGGCGCGGACAGGAAGTAGTCCCGCCCGAGCTGGACGAGCGTTCCTGTGTTCGCGCATCCCGAGAAGTTCGGCGTGACGGCGGCCCCGGCTTGCGTGTTGCCCCAAATGTAAAGTTTCGCCTCGTCCGTCGACTGCCGCGTCCCCCAACCCGTATCGAGTCCCGCGCCTATCTGATCTTGTGCGGGGTAGGCGGTCGTGTTCGCGCTAGGCCAGGGATTCGTGCATGAGGTGAGGCACGTCGTCTCGTTGTCGAATTGGATGACGGTCGGGTAACCCGCCGAGAAAGTGTTGTTGTAGACGACCCCATTCGTCGAGCGGAGGAACAGGCCACACCAATACTGCCCGCCCTGAAGGTCGAACGTGTTCTCGTAAATCTCGGTCCAGCGCGGGTTCCGATAGCCGGGCGTGCAACCGCTGTGCGTTTCGAGGCCGTTGATGCCCGTGACCTTGTTGTGCCTAAAGACGACTCTCGCGCCCCCGCGCATGTTGAAGAAGATGCTGGCCGTCGCGTTCGTGATAGTGCAGTCCTCGAAGTAGACGGCAGCTGGCCCGCCCGGTGTTACGGGCTGTTGCCATGAGTAGCCGCCGGGATAGGGCATCGGCGCGGTCGTGTCGAACGGGCGAATCTGGGCGTCAATCCAAAGTGTGCGCTGGCAGTTCGTAAAGGTGCAGTTGTCGAAGACGCCGAACGTATAGCCGAGGACATCAATCTCCGTCCCAAGGACGCCGTTCTTCCACTCGCAATGGTCAACGCGCCAATCCGTCGCGCCTATCGTCTGGTAGTTGATGCGGAGCGACGGCGCCGGGCAACTATCGAACGAGAAGCCCGAAACGCGGACGGGGGAATTCGCCTCCCGCGTGTCAAGGAAAAGATAGTATCCGCCGGAGAGGTTGATGTTCGTCGCGCCGACCCCCGCCCCGATAAGGCTGATTCCCTTCGTCGCTGGAACCGTGACGTTCGATGTCCAGACGGCGTTTCCGGCCGGAACCTCAACCGTTTCGCCGTCGAGGGCCAGGTCTATCGCGGCCTGGATATCGACGGACGACGCGCTCTCCGCCCTGACCGTGTTAAAAGGGGGCTGGTCAGCTACCTCCGTAGCCGTGAGCGTTCCGTTGTAGGTGCCGACCGCGAGAAGCGCCGTGTTGATGGTGAGCGTTGCCGATGCCCCCGCCGCAATCGGGTTCGCGCTGAAGGTGTAACTGCCCTCTGCGAACCCGGCCAGGGTCAGGGTCAGGTTCCCGACATAGCCGCCCGTAGCCTGGGTCGTGACGGTGAATTCCGCTACCTTGCCAAGCGTCGCTTCCTGTGTCGCCGGGGTCACGGCCAGCGTCCAATCCGGGGACGCCGTGACGGTCAGGCTGAACGTCGCTTGCTTCGGCGAAATCTGGCCGACGGCGAAGACGACGAGTCCCGCGATGGCGAGAAAGCCGAGGAGCTTTGATAGTTTTCTCATGCGTGTCTCCTTTAGGTGTTGAGGTCCAAGTCCATGTCGGTCAGGGTGTACGTCCCCTGTGCGGCGAAGACTTCCTCCGTGACGACATCGGAGCCGTACCACGTGCCGCCCGACTCGGCCGACCAGAGGCCGACGTAGTTGACGTGGGTTCCAGCGGGGACGTCGAACACGGGGGCATTGGAGTCGTCCATCGCGCCGGACGCGGCCGCGTTCCAGGTGATGGCCTTGCGGACATAGGCCGGGGTTCCGCCCGTGACCTCGCTGGCCCCGGTGTCGCCGGGGTCGGCGGTATGGAGCGACGCAAAGACCGCCTCGGTCCCGAGGTGGTCAAGCATCGAGTTTTTAGCCGCTGTGCTGTAGGGCATTGAAGCCTCCTATTTCGTTTCCGGGGCGCGGTCGAGCATCTTGTCCTGTTCGGCCAAACCGTCCTCAATCCAACGTGTGCCAACGTGCGCGGGAACGGTGACAACCCGCCCGGGTTTCATAAACCCCCAGGCGGTGAACGCCCGCCTGAGCATTCGCACGCGCACGATAGGCGGGGAAAGGACGGAGGCCCCGAGGGGGGCCTCCTCCATGTGTTGCTGTTGCTTCTTCCTCATGTCCTGCGTCAGGGAGCGAGTTGGAGCTGGTAGAACTGGTCTCCGCCGGAGGTAGTGTTGGGCAGAAGGTAGCCGGCCCTCTGCATCCCGAGCGTGGCGGCGAGACCGTTGATGAGTGCCCCGTCTGAGTTGAAGTAGATGTCGCGGTCATTGGCGGCCGCGCCAGGGATGGCGCTCATGGCCGTTCCGAAGCACGGGCCCCAGGTCTGAATCCAGAAGTAGTAATTGGCCGTGACGGGGATGAGTGGCACCCCGACCATTGTCATCTTGTTCGTGGTTGTGAACGAGACGCACGCGTAGGGGTTGCGGTGGATGGTGACCCAGGTCGAGGCGGGGATGGTGAACGGGAGCGGGTCGTAGAGGGTGATGTGGACGTGATTGTCGGCGGCCTCGGCAGCGTCCGAGTCCTTGACCTTCAAGAACTGGTAGACGCCGCTGACGAGGTTCATGACCCAGACGTAGCCGTTCTGATAGTAGTGCGCGGCCCGCGTGTCCGTGTCCTCGATGCGGATCTTGCCCGTGTAGCCGGCGGCATACGCCTCGGCATAGGTGTTGACGGAGCACTCGACCGAGTCATTGTGACCCGCTTTCATGGCCGTGGTTGCGCCGACAGCGGCGGCCTGGGCGTAGTAGAATGTCCGGTCCTGGATCTGGAGCCGGGTGCCGATGGGGAAGTTTTGGGTCAGACTCTGCTCGTAGAGTCCCTGCCAAACTCCGCCCGCCATGAGTCCATCCGAGAGGACATGGCTTGAGAGGAGGCCGTCAGCGTTGTAATCGGGATAATAGTGTCCGGTAGGCATGTCATTTCTCCTTCATCAAGGCTCGATGAGGATTCTGATGGCGTCCGGCCAGACGACCCCAGCGGTCAGTCTGCGCGTCGCCAGGAACCCGATGAGTCCCGATGTGATGTAAAGTTCGTTGAGTTGCTTGAGCGTCATGCCTTCCCGGTCGATGATCTGGTAGCCGTACTTGAAGTTGCCGAACGCGGCGATCTTCTGGAGCGTGCCGTCGCCGTGCTGGGCGATGGAGTCGCAGTTGTAGACAGGATACCCGCACAGGCGATTCGGCTGGTCGGCGATGAGCGAGGGTTGCCACATGAATCCGGCGAAGTGGGTCGCGTCGTAGGCGAATTCCCTGAGCAACTGGAGTTCGAGTTCTGTATTCGTGTGCATCAGGAAGGACGCGCCGTTGCGGTACTGAGCGGGCAGGGCGGCGATGAGGTGCTTGATATCCTCGAAAATGATGGCACCGGCCGCGGTGAGCGCGTGCGTGGGTACCGCCCCGACGACCGAGAAGATTCCGGCCGGCTGCTGGACGGCATGACCGACGCCGATGGCGAAGGCGGTTTCCTCGGCATTCGCCATGCGGACGAGGAAGTCCTGGGCGATGTAGGCCGAGAGGTTGATGTCCGTATCCGCGAGTTCGTCGACGCCGACCTGAACGAGACCGTTCAAGTCCTCGACGTACATGTAGGCTTCGGACGGGACAAGCGTGGTGTTGGGAACGGCCGCGCCGAGTTCGAGCTTGCCCCACGCGACGGCGGTGTTGGTCATCGTCCTGCCGCGAACGCGGTCACGAGTGGTCGTGCGGACTGATGCCAGGGGCCGGATGACGTTTAGTTGGGGAAGGCCCTCGCGGATCGTCGATTCCAACTCCTCGGGGAGGAGGATGCGGCCCGTCGCGTCGCTGACCAGGGCCTTGCGCTCGACTTCCTGGCCCCGGAACCATTTAAAGAAGTTCTTCGTGTAAACGGGGTCGACCGCTTTGGGGATGTCGCCCTTCTCGACCTTGATGACGGGCTTTTTGAGTTCCGCCAGGGCGTCGATGATCTCCTTCTGGTCCTTGATGATCTTGTCGGTGAGTTCTTTGACCTCGGAGGCCGGGGCGCACGCCTTGATCTTGGCGTCGACCTCGGTCCTCAAGGTCTGGGTGAGCGTGTTAAGCTCGTCCTTGAGTACCTGTTTCTCGTCAGGCATTTTTACCTCTTTCGATGGATTCGCGGAATTCCTTGACGACCTCCGCGTAGGTCTTGAACGAGTGGTCTACGACCGGCTCGTCTATCTTTTGCGGCTTCCCGTCCTGAGTGGGTTCCCCCGGCTCTTCGAGAAGTGCACCACATGTCGCGCATTTGCCCGTGGCCGCCTCGAACTTCCCGCCGTGGGATTTGCAATGCGCTCTTGCTTCGGCGGCGGTCCAGGCATCCTTCGGGTAGAGATAGGAATGGTCTCCCGTCTTGCCGTCCTCGTCCTTGCCGATGCGGACGGTGTATTCCTTGCCCTCATGCTTCCGCGTCTGCGAACCGACGACCTTGAGCGATTCGTCGATAAGGCAGGCGTGGTTGTTGGGGTAGGGTTTGAGTTCCAAGTCGTCGGACTTCACGTCGGCGATGACCGCGCCCGGGCAGGCTTGGAACAGGCAGACGGAGATTTCCCAAAGTTTGATTTCCTTGAGAATGCGCGTCCCGTTCTCCCGGTCCACGTCCTCCTTCATGGTCTGATAGCCGATGGAGAGTCCCATCGGGATTCCGGCCTCAAGTGCGGCCTTCATGTGCGAGCGAACTTCCTTGCCGCGTTGAATGTCCGTGTTCAATTTGCCCGTGACCGCAAACCCCGTCTTGTCTTCCTTGCCGCGGATGATGCCAATGGGCTCCGTGATGAGATGGCTCCAGAGCATGTGAAAGGCGGGGTTGTCGCGGAGCGTCTTCCTGAACGCGCCCCGGGCAACGCTGTCGCCATAACTGTCAACGACATCGAATATCGAGGCGTAGCCCTCGAACGTCCCCTCTGTCTCGTCCATCTTGGTCAGGATGAAGGGGAATTCTTTGGTCTCTAACTTTTTAGCCATGTTGGTCTCCTACCTCACGACGGGGGCCACGGTGCAAAGGCAGTTAATGACATTGCCCGCGCTTGCCCCGCCCCGCCTGTCACCGGGATATTCGAGCGATTCGCCGCCGACGTTGAAGTCCTCGTCTATGCCGACCTCTTGCCCGTCCGCTTCCTTGTGCTCATCGCGGGACGCTTCAACAAACGAGCAAATCCAGACCTTCGCGTTGACGTACTCATTCTCCTTGAAGCCTTCGAGGTTGCCGAAGTTCTCCAACATCCCCGTCTCCGTCCTCGCTATGCGCCGCGCCCTCACGTCGGGCATCTGGTCGACGAGTTTGTCCTTGAGCGCGTTGGCTATCTCCTGCACGGTCAGGTTCGTTCCCGTCGCCTCGCGCAAGACGGCCTGGATTTCGCTCAAGGTCTCATCTGTGATGACCCTCGCCGCTTCCTCGATGAGCGTTTCAAGTTTCGCCCTGAGCGCGTCGCTGATGCCCGGCGGGTCGGCCTTGTCGTCCTCGGTAAAGTCGTAGAGTTTGCCTTCGGTCATGTGCCGGCCGGCGGCGAGTGCAGAGGCGAAGAGCTTCAGGTAGCGGGACTTGAAGCGCGTCGTGTAGGACTTCTCCGCCTCCGCCCTATTGAGGAGCAGGTCGGCGTTGGTGATGCCCTGCCCGGCTTTGGCGACAACGGACTTGGCCTGGGTTTCGAGGTACGCCCGCACGTCGCGCACGAGGAGCCGTTCCTTCGCCGTGATGCGTCGTTCGAAGTTCTGCCACAGGGCCTTGCGCTCGTTCTCCCCGCGCCAGAACGCGCCGAGGGACTTGCCCTTGAACGGGCGGAAGTGCTTGGCGGGCTTGTCCTCATCGTCCTCGTCAGGCTTGTCCTCGTCATCCGGCGTGAAGTCGGGCGGGGGTTCGGGTTCGGCAAGTGCTTGGTCAAGCGGCAGGTCGCCCATGCCGACAAGGATCACGTCCCCGCCCTCTATTTCGTCATAACCACAGGCGACTCGCTTCTCGTTCAGGGTCAGCCACTTGGCGAGGTTGAGGTAGGCGTACTTCTTGCCCCGGTCTTCCTGGATGGCCTCTATCTTGTCTCGGTCGTAGTCGAGGTAGAGTTTGTCCCCGTAATAGGGCACGAGCCACGCATTCAGTTCGTCCCGGTAAATGTCCACTAAGGGCAGGACCGTTTCGTGATACAGCCCTTTCTTGGCCTCTTCCCTATTCGAGTAGGTTGAGTATTCCGCATCGCCATGAAGGATCGGGTCGGAACCGAGCGTGACGATGATCTCCCGCGTCGTAAGTTTTAAGCCCTCAAGCCAATCCATCTCCTTCGCGGTCTTGGCTAAGTCCTTCCATTCAATATCCCGCCCTTCGAGGATGATCGGCATTCCGGCATTCTCGCTACCCTGGTATTGCGCCCGGAACATTTCTTTGAACTTTTGGAGATTCCCGAGAGCGGGGGCCGTCATCATGCCGGGGGTCCGCATATCATTCTGGAGGATTCGCTTGTTCCACGCCGTCCCCTCATTCAACGTATCGATGAGATGGCCCGCGACTTGGAGGCGGGACAGGCCGTACCAGTCGTTCGTCGGGTGAAATTCCATGAGATGCAAGATGTCTTCGGACTTGAACTTCGTTGGGTTTGCTCCGGCGTTGTATTCATAACCCGCAACGGGCTGCTGCCAATTTCCCGTGATGATCTTCATCCGGTCGGGGCGGAGCGTGTAGAGGAAAGTCGGCGGGGCGGACTCAATGCCGCGAACGGCCGTGATGTAGGAATTCCCGTCAATAAGCAAAAAGGCGAAAATCTTCTCTTGAAGTCTGGCCCCGCTCTCGCCGCCGATCCGTGTCCCAAAGCGCGTTTTCTCGCCGTTCGGACGACGCAGCAACTGGAGTAACGGATGGTCGTCGAACTCGCCCTTCTGTCCTTTTTGACCCTTCCGCATCAAAGTCCATTCGATTCGGCTTGCGGTCTTGGAGATAAGAGAGACGGCCGAAAAAGCGGCCGCGCACTTGACGTAACCTTCGTTGGCTAGGTTGGCGAAGTCCGCCGGGGTCCACACGGCTTGACCGAGGCTGTACATGGACAGAATGGAGCGATTCGCGGGATTCTCTTTTCGACTCAGGAAACGCGGCAATCTCATGTGCTACTCCATCACGTCCAACTGACGATCCGTACGGCCCCTTCGTCTGCAAACGCATAGATGACCGCCTCGGCCCTATCGGGACTCTTGAGCCCCTTCTTCTTCATGTCCGCCTTCGACGTGATCTCGATTTGACCGGAGGACGTGATCTTGTAGGTGCAGGACGTGAACTGCGCTTTCAATATCTCGTCATTCGGCAGAGCGACGTTGCCCTCGATAAGCCGCTCGCGGAAACCCCAATAAATCTCGGCCTTGCGGTTCTTGAATCGTTCCGGCTCGCGCGCCGACTCCCCGCCGTGGATCTCCGTCACGTCGTGGTTGAGTTCCTTGAGCCTATCGACGACGCCGAAGCCCATGCCGTCGGCATCGACCTTGAGCGCAGAGGGTTGCCTTGCGTTTATCCATTGGACGATCCGGCCCGTAAGCTCCATGAGGTCGGATTTGGCGATGGTTTCCTCGATGGATACGACCGGACCCTGGCGAAGGACGATGACAGCCTCGTCGTCTCCCTCCCGCGCCACGTCAACCCCCAACTCCCGCGGCTCGGACGGTTCCAGTCGGCGTCCCGTGGCGGCGATGATCGAGGCGTAGGGGAAGACGTTGTTCGTCCCTTCGAACGCGCCCCAATCGCCCTCGATGAACCGCTTCTGCCAATCGTCGGGGAAGATGGCCCGAAGCCGGGCAACGTAGTCGGCGGGCAGGTAGGGGTTGTCTTTGGGGAGCGCGGGGACAAAGATATGGCCGGGCAGTTTCTGGTCGATGAACCGGGTCTTTATCCAGCCGGGGTCGGGGTTCGTCGCCAGGAGTCCGAAGTAGCGGATGCCTGGGAGTTTGAGCCGCAATCGGCCGGCAAGCGTCAGGAAGTACCTCTCCGCCGTCTCTGATGCCTCGTCGATGGCGAACCAGCCGAGGTCGAAGGAGCGAAGCCGTTGCTCTGAGTCTGGCGAGTCGTCCAGACCCCCATAGTAGATGCGGGAGCCGTTCTGTAGGTCATAGTAGGCGGGCGAAGACTTGTGATGCTCGGCGATAAGCCCCGCCTCCGTGAGCATCGTATCGAGGACAAGCCCGGTCGTCTTCGTGAAGTCAACGTTCGTGTTGCGGCAGATATAGCCGCGATTGCCCGGATAGTCGCATGACAGGGCGGTAGCCTCGGCGCACAAGGCCCATGTCTTCCCGCCTCCCTGGGCTCCGCCGTAGAGCTTGTACATCTCGGGCGCGGCATGGAACAGGGCTTGGCGCGGCGTCGCGGTGTAAACGACTTTATTCAACGGACTTCTCCGGCCGGGGCATCTGGAACAGGACAGTATGGGTATGGGTCAGGTCCCCGCTCACGGGCTGAGTGACCTTGCCGAGGAGACGGTCGAGGATTTCCTGGGCGGCCCACGACTGACGCGCCTTGAATGCCTTGATGAGAAGGTCGGCAGCGTCCTCGGGGGTCAACTTCTCAGCGAGGGCGTTATGGAACTTGATAGACCATGCGGCACGTTCCCGACTCATGGCCCCGGTCGGATTGCGCCGAGAGTCCGCCCCCTTCTTGAACGGCTTGAGCCGGGCAGTTTTCTCAGCAAGACTGTCAGTCATCAACCTTCTCCGCTATCGCCACGGCCACGCGTCTTGTCGCGTCGTGAACTTCGTCGAGTTTCGCCACGAGACCCTTCTCCGGGCTGTCGATTTCGAGGAGGATGCGAACGGACTTGTCGCCCGTTGACAGGCTCTTTGTCTTGACCTCTTTGATGAGGGCTTCGAAGGCGAACTTCTTCACTTCGGCGGCACCCTTCCGAGGAGTTCCTTGATATCGCTCCCTATGACCTCAAGGGCCTTCTTCGTATCGTTCTTGAACTCATTGAGAACGGCTATGTCCTCGCCGTGTTGCTTGCACGTCTCACCCTGCCCCGGTTTCGCCCCGTTCCCGTTCTTCTTCCCCCTCATGCGCCCGAGGAGGAAGTCCGAACCCTTGATGATGGCGACCGTTGCGATGCTGGCGATGACCCCGGTCGGGATGGCGACTGTTATGCCGCCCTGCTTGGCCGCCTCTGCCGCAACTTGAGCCGCTTCGTAGAGCATCAGTCCTCCCATTCCTTGAACCGTTCACTTGCCGGGTAGTAGATGCCGAACACGCCCGCGAACCCCTTCCGCGCCAAGTAGTGCCTCGCGTCCATATCGCCAGACGTGAAACCTCTCGGCGTGAAGTGGTTGTGGACGCAATGCGTGATGTCCTCGATGCGCCGCCCCGATTTGATGATGGCCTCAACCATGAGCGAGATGGGGCAGTCGATGGCCTCGGCGTGCTGTGTCGTGAAGGATACCCATGAGCCGTTGCGGAAGACGAAGACGACCGTCTCGAAAGGTTCGGTGAAGAAGGCGGGCGAGCCCTTCCAGATGACGCCCTGCTTGATGAGAACCGAGTCGCCCGAGCCGATGAACTCGGCCCCGTCGAAGATGGCGGCCGCTTCCGCCGCGTCCTGCCTAGCCTCGGCGAATTGAAGGAAGATGCCAGCCGCACCCGCGCAGAGGACGAGGATGCACGCGACGACGACCAGGGCCATGCTCTCGTAGCGGTTCACTTGAACACCCTATCCACGGCCATGCCGATGCCGATGCCCGCCGCGCCCCATAAGACCTTCTCAAGCGTCGATGCCCGCTTCTCATGCCCGAGGGATGCGTTGAGGTCACGGATGGTCGCCTCGAGGCCCGCCTCACGTTTTTCGTGAGCGGCTATCTGCTCATGGAGCGCGGCACTTGTGTTGCTCCAAGCCGCCTGTTGTGCAACCCAAGCGGGTTTGAGTTGCATTTCGTATTCATTTCCAACGGCCATGAGCCGGATTGCCCCGCGCCATGTCTCAACGCCCATCGTGACGCGCTTCCCGTCGGTCGTGATATCGGACGCGCCGAGGAGCCGCGCACCGTCATCAACGAGCTGTTGAGGGGTTGCGGTCTTGATTCGGCTCAACTCCGCCAAGAGCGCGGCTTCGCGTCTTGCGGATTGGGCCAGGAGATCCGCCTCTCTTTGCTCAGATGCGGCGACTCGCTCGGCGGCCGCTGTGACTTTCTCGGCCAGGGCGACGTTCTGTGCCTCGCTTGCCTTTAGCCTCGCCTCTGTCGCCCGTCTCTCGGCCCTGTCCTGGTCAAGCAGGAACAGGCCGACCGCGATTACGACGACGAGGAGGAGCCAGGGGAGCCAGGGATGCTTCACTTGGCTTCACCCTTTCGTTCGTTCCACTTGGCGACCGCATCCTCGTCCGTTGCCTTTCCGGGCGGGCCATAGACGTCCGGCCCCGTCGCCCCGCAATTCCCGCACAGAACCCAGGAGTAGGAATCGCCCCGTTTGATGCTTGTCTCCCGTTTCTTGCAGAACGGGCAGGGCTTGGGCTTGGTCACTTGGCAACGTCCCCGTTCGTCTCCGGCGTTATGACGGTCGTCCCGTTCGGCAGTTTGAGTTCCTTCCAGAGTCGCCGGCCCGTGAGGGCCCCGAACAGGCTCAAGAAGGCGAGCCAACACTCCGAGAAGGGGGCTTTCGTCTTGAAGGCAAAGTAGGTCGTGGCGGCAAAGGTCAGGAGCCACGCCGGGCCGGTTCGGACTTCGAAGTTGAAGAGTTTCATTTAATCCCCCCGAACGATGGCGAACGTCACCGCCTTGAGTAACGGCGAGGGCAGCCATACGGCGTTGTCAACGTGCAGATGGGCATCGCTCACCTCAAAGCGTCGGATGCCCAGACGGTAGAAAATGTCGTAGAGGTGAGCCCTGGTCAGATCGGAATAGCATCTGATGTCGGCGGCGTGGCAGAACCCGTCCGGCCCGACTAGGTGTGCCGACTTCTTGGCCCCGCCAACCTTCGTGTTGTGCGCCTCACAGCGGCAAGCGGAATTGAGGAGGATGGGCCGCCCGAACTTCTCCCGAGCCGCGTTGAGGATGGCCCGCATCTTCGGGTCAAACTTGTCCATCCCGCAATGGGGGCAGGCAAAACTCTCAGGGAACCAATCCTTTGGCATGCTGGTCAGGGCAGGCGTTTCTTGATGAGGCCCAGGACGCCCTCGACGAAGAGCCAGATGATGAAGAAGACCAGGGCATCGCCGAACGTCTTGCCGGCGGCCACGGCGATCTGCGTGTAGGCGAAGATGAGGCCGAGGCGGATGATCGTCCAGCGTTTTTCGAGCCAGAAGCGTTTAATCATTCAGTCCTCCACACCAAAAAATTGGGGATGGAGGAGGCCCGGGAAATTATGGGTTTCGGGTGATATGAAGACCCAATTCGCGGAGCGTGCGGCCGTTCATTTTGGGCAAGACCAGGGTGTTGTCTCCCTGATATTCACGGAGCCGATGCGGTTTGTTCTTGGGGTTGGAAATTCCCGGCGGCGGCCAATCGGGTTCAATTGGACCCACAATGACCGATTCGCAATAACCGCAGAGGCACAAACTTGGGGTGACGTGCCCATTCTCGACCAAAAATACGTCCCCGCAATTTTCACAGCGGGCCTTAATTGTGTTTAGCATCCCCATATAATGGGGTTGGAAATAGGGACGGAATCAGGTTAAGCGAGGAAAGGAATCAGGAAAGGTGAGGAAAGGAATCGGGTAGAACGAAGGAATTACTCGTTGACAAGATTTTCAAGCGGGTGCATTTTGTAGCCCCTCTCGCCTTTTTTCTTGATGGCGATGAGGCGCACGAACGCTTGTTGCCCGCCGAATTTATATTCCCGACAAAGCCGAATGTCCTCTTGGGTTATCTTGTCAATGACGCATCTGATTTTCAACGTCTGATAATCAAGGGGAGCCTCTAAATGATAGGGGCAGTCCCGATCGCGGAGGAGGATGACTTTGCTTTTTTCCCCATGAACGCGCTTGAGGTCTTTGCGGACGGCGAACACGAATCGGTCTAATCTCTGCTTGATTGCATCAACGGGCATGGTCATTCTCCTTGTTCGCCTCCGCTTCGTTCGGCTCGGAGGGGGCGATGGGCCACGGGCACCATTTCGGTATTGTTCCGTGCGTTATGTCCACGTTCCATTTGCAACGTGGTTCTGGTAGTTTTGGATGATGGCAATAATCTACCGGGAGCGCATCTTGATCCTCGTGGGCCAACGGTCGTCCGCAACAGTATAGGCAATCCTCACAACTATAAATATCAAGCGTTACCCGCCTACCGCACCGCGCTCCGCGTTTCGCCCTGGCCTGCCGCTTCTTCACCGCCGCGTCGGTCATTTCGGCTCGACCTCGATGCCGGACTCACGATCTCGTAGCATTTTCCATGCGTCGCAAAAGATATTGGCAAAGGTCATGCAATATGACGATTGAGGTAGGACGACCTCAAAAAGAATTTGCTCATCAGGGAGGACTTTTCCCGCTTCCATTCCCGGTATCGTTTGGCCCGGAGGGTACGGAGTCAGAAGCCGAAAGAAAACGACAGATACCTCATTGTCCCGGGTGATGGTTGCGACTCCGACTTCTTTGCCTCCTGCCGTAACTCGGTTGAGAGTCACCGTCCTCCCCAGCTGCGACTTGAGGTGAGCGAGGGCGGCGCGGTCTTTGACCTCTTCTTCCAAAGCCTCATCTAGGCCGTATAAGACATCAGACCTTTTCCTTTGTATAAGCGAATCTTCAATAGCATAGGACATCCGCGCCAATGCCTTCTCGTCCTCTTCGGTAAGACCATGTGGCTCGTTGTTCATTTCAGAACTCCAAACAACAGCAGAAGCAATGGAATCAACGCTGGCACAAGAAGTATAATGGTAACAAAATATCTAAATAGGCGGCCCACTAATGTTTCCTCGTTTTGGTCAAACACTCCGAAAGACATTATCCGTTCTCCTTTCCCTGCTCACGCTCGGCTTGCTCATCGGGGCGGCTCCTTTTTTTCGTTGAGTTTTTTTCGAAGGTCGCTGGCGGCATCATAGACTCGCTTGCCGTAGGTGATTCGGTTCTCACATGGCCCCGTAGCGGCCTCTATCAGCGGCATGGCGTCCTCGTAGTCGGCGAGGATGGAGAGGAGGTCATCGTAAGCATCCACGTTACTTGGAATGAGTTTCCTCATCCATCGCCGCAAGCGCTGAAGCCACGCCCTCAACTCCGCGAGCCGGGCTTTGTCAATCATGGGTGGACTCCTTGTCAGTCAACATCTGCCACGCATTACAGAAAACGTTGGCGAATGTCATGCAGAATTCCGCCTTCGGGATGGCTAGTTCAAACAGGATTTGGTCATCGGGAAGAGCCAGGCCCGCCATCATTCCCGGTATTTTTTGACCTGCGGGCAATGGTTCAACGAGGCGAAAAAAGACGACCGATACCTTGTCGTCCCTGGTGATTGTAGCAACCCCGATTTCCTTCCCGCCTGCCGATACTTGCCAGGGCCTCGCCCGCTCCAACTCGGCCTCGGCTTTCTCGGCGCGGGCCAGCAAATCTCTATATCCCCGGCCCCTCCACGCACACTCGTCGTCATATGCTTTTTTGAGTGTGGCAAACTCCACCCGTAGCCCCTCGTTCTCGGCCTTCACCTTCGGGTGGTCGAGGACGGTGGCGCGGATGCTTTGGCAGATAACGCATTTGGATTGATGAAACCACGCCGAAGTTTCGCTATCAAAATGCTTGACCATCTCCTCCGTCGTAACCTTCGCCTCGTTCGTCGGGTCAGTCATGTGAATCTCCTCTCCCCGGCAAATACGCTTACAGGAACGGGAACCCAAAATCCGCCAAACACGACAACCTGACCGTCCTTGTTAACGGCGGAGGTGATGTATTCCTTTCCCCGGTTAACCTTGAAGTGGTCGCCATTCTCCGCCGTTACCTCCCAATCCTGAATACAAATGCGCTGGAACGTGGTCACTTCTTCCCTCCTTTGGCGGCTTGCTCGGCCCAGGTGACGGTGACGGGGACTACGCGACACGGGGGAGGAGTCTTTGGAAAATATCCCTTGTTCCAATAATCCCGCGTAGTGATGGCCGATATTCTTTGAAAAAGAACGTCGTGGAGTTTATCGTTCGCGTCTACCACGCCCCACATCTTCGTGCTAGGCATCTTTCTTCTCCTTAACCTACAAAGTTGGCCTGTCGGCGGTTTCGTGGGGTAGTCATTCGTAGATGCTCCTTTTGTCCAGCGGCCCCGCCGGGACAAGTTTCACGAAGTTGCGGACGTTGAGGCACCCGACGGCCCCGCCTATCTCCTTGCCCGTCTCGATATTCTTGAGCGTTATGGTCGGATGATGGCAAAAGGAGACGACGCGCCAAACGTCATGGCCGTCCGTGGTGAATACGTCCCCCGGTTCGATTCCGTCTAAAGTGTCGATGCTCATGCTCTCGCCTCCCTTTCGAACTCCGCCCCACACTGATAGCAGGTCGGGTTATGGTTGACGCGATCGGCGCGGCACTTCCAACATTGGAGGGCGAGGATCTTCGGCCTGGGTCGGGGCGTCGGCGGGCAAGGTTTCTCCCGCTCGCGCCTCGGCCAACCCGGATTGCCCTTCGGGAATCGTCCGAGCGGCGGGCTCGCCTGGATGCCGTCGGGGAACATTTCCTCGATGCCGACGCTGAGATAAACCGCCAGGATGCGGGCGTTGCGCAAAGACGGCTTCTCGTGTTGCAATTCGATTTGGCAGATGCGCGTTTGCGAAACCCCGGTGAGCCGGGCGAGCTCGTATTGAGTGAGGCCCCCGGACTTGCGGAGGCGGAGGAGGATGTTCACCTTCTCCTCCTGATTCGCTCTAACTCTCCGAGAATGACAAAGAGGACGGCCACGATTAAATACAAGGGGGCCGTAGATTCGTGATGAGTTAGAAGTCCGAGGATAAACACTCCGGCGAAAATAAGCCCCAATAAATCGCTCACCTTCTCCCTCCCGGCATGATGAAGTTGGGCTTCCTCCCCTTCTTCGCCTCCTCCGCCGCCCTAGCCTCGGCCTGGGCCTTGCGCTTCGCGGCCACGTCGTCCGTGATTTGCAGTATCGGCGGGATTTGCTTCGAGATGGTATAGATGTCGTCCGAAGAAGCGGCCTGAACGTCGAATGGAAAACCGATGAAGATCAGAAACTTCTTACAGAATCCGAGCCGATAACCTCGGGCGACAACCTGTTCCTTTGTGTTGGGAAAATAGACTGTTGGCATTTATGCCTCCTTGATTAAATCTTCCGGTTTCACGATCTCCGGTTTGTCCTGTTCCTTGATTCTCCTCATCGGCTTCGTCGCCCCGAGCCAGAACCCCCAATCCGCCGAGTTGTCGAATAGGTGGAAATGCTCGTTGAGCAACATGCCGAAGCCGGGGTTCCACTCCGGGTGGGTCGTCGTCTGGAATTGCTTGTAGGCGACCTTGCTCACGTCGAACAGGCCGCCCATGTCGATGCCCATGAATTTCCCGCTCCTGTCCCACCGGATCGCGGTGAAGTGTCCGTGGGCGTTGAGGACGTGGCGGTGATACTTCTCGGCAAGTCGCGTCGCCACGGCCCCGCTTATCTGCGAATAGCTTTTCGGGTGGACGAGAAGCCACTTGTCTTCGATATTGAGTTTGTCGTATTCGGAGAAGACGACCTTCTTGCGCCAGACCTCGCCGCCGAGGAGGATGTTCAAGTGCCGGGCCTGGACTTTCGAGGCGGTCAGGATTCCGATGCGCCGCTCGTGGTTCCCGTTGAGGATGATAATTTCGTCGAAGTAATCGAACCCGGCCATGAGCGGACTGTTCGCCCCGATCTCGGCATCGAGGCTGGGCGACTGCTGGCCGTCTTTCGGCGGAAAGTGCGAGGCGAATTCCATGTCGAACAGGTCGCCGATGATGATGCTTTTCTTTATCTTGAAGTGCGCCGCGACGAGGAGGAGGCGGTTGACCCATTCGGCGGAATAGAACGGGGCGTGGTAGTCGCAGGAGATAATGTAATCGTCCATCGGCAGGGTCAATTCTAGATAGGTCTTTATCTCCGGCGGAGGTTGCGTCAGGTTCAGCCGGCCGTATTGCCTGACGGCGTGGCACACGCTCGACCGGGTGAACGGACGCCCGTATTTTTCGGTCATGGCTTCGGCGATCTGTTCCCGCGTGAAGCCCTGGCCGCGAAGTTCAAGGACGAACGTCACAGATTCGATGTCCCAATCGAAGCCGAGGCGATTGGCCGTCGCGCCTTTGATTTGCGTGGGTTCGATAGCGTCCGTCATTTCGTCTCCCTGTTCATTAATGCCGCGCTTTCCCATGCCTGTTTCTCCTCGAACTCTCTGAGCCATCCGAGGTAGGTCTGCGCCTTCGCCAAGTCCGCGTCCGGGGTGCCCTTGTAGCGGTAGCGGGAAATGTATTTGATAACCTGACCCTTAAGAAACCCGCGATACTCCTCGGGCGTGAAGGACGACTCCATGAAATCTATGGGTTGGATGGCCCCTCGGTCATAATGCGGAACGGGCGGGTGATTATCGGGCATCGGGAACCTCGCTGATGTCGTGGTAAATCGGCATGCCGAGTTCGACGGCCCGCTGATATTCGGCGACACTCCCGGTGCTTTTCTCCCACCCGTTGAGGAGGAGGATCGCGTCGCTCGCCTCAAGCCAAGCCATGCTCATGGCCTTAATCTCCGGCTCGGTGATCGTTTCCCCGAAGCGGAGGAACAGGAAGTAGAGCATGTCCTGGGCCGGGCAGAACGGAGCCCATCCCCTGTGAATGAGCTGGATGGAGACGGCAAGCATGTCCCGGCAGTTGGCGAGGTATTCTATGGCGAGGTTGTTGCACTCGGGCCGATTGCCTTTGGGTGTGAGAGGTCCGGCGACGTATACGGTCCTCATGCTATGTCTCCGTGAAGGTCGTCGGCGATTTTGGAATCTTCATGGCGGCTGATTATCCGCCTGTAGATTTCAAACACCGCCAGGATGATGACTCCGACGTAGAGCGCGAAGTTGAAGAAGTTGGGCTTGACGAACCGCTTGAACCAGACGAACAGGACGTAGGCGAGCTTGCCCGGCGCGTCGATTTTCGCGCCCATCTCGGCCACTACGGGGTCGAGTTCCGGCCTTTCGAGTTTTAAGATGTAGGGTGACATTTGACCTCCTTCGGTAAATGTAGTTCCACCCATTGAGTTTTCCCGTGGGTGAATAGCCTCTCATATCGAATCGTCCCCCGCGTCGGACGTGACGCTCGGACGGCCCACGCGCCATGCGACGCGGCGCATTCGTAGAGTTCGAATCGCTCGGCCGGGGACATAATGCCGTTCGTTTTCGCCTGGATGAACCACGGCTCGCGGACAATCGTCCCCTCCATCGGTGGGAAGGCAACGAGGTCAACGATGCCATGACTGCCGGCGGCGCGGATGACAAGGAAGTTGCGGGCCTTGAGGTCAGCCTTGACCGTGCGCTCGAATGAGGCTCCGCGAGAGTAGTTGGTCATATTCTTGCCTCCGCGCCTAACGTGCCGTAGATTCTTTTCCGGGCCATCTCGCAATACTTCTCGTTGAGTTCGAGGCCGATAAATTCCCGACCTAACCTCATGGCAACGAGGCCCGTAGTGCCAGCTCCGAAGAACGGGTCAAGCACAGTCCCGCCCTTCGGACACCCCGCCTTGATGCACCGCTCGGGAATCTCCGGCGGAAAGGTGGCAAAGTGCGCCTCGGCGTAGGGGCGCGTGGCGATAGGCCAAACGGAGCGAAGATTGCGCATGGATCCGCATTGTTCTTCCTTGCTCATGGCATCCCATCGTTCATTAAATCCAGCATGGCGGCGACCATGACCACGTTGTTTGTCAGAATGCTTCCCGCCATAACTTTGGGCATCTTTGTAAAGGGGTTTATAGATTTTGCCCTCGTCGCCATGCCGGTTACCGCCCGCGGACCCGAATGGCCTTTCGTCCTCTCTGTAAATGGCAGATTCCTTCACCGCCTCCGCGTCATACCAGTATGAGAATCCCATCCAGCGTCGAATCGGTTTGCCCTTTTCATCGTACCCAAGAATCTCAGAGAGGTCGGGCTTATAGGACCATTCGAGCGTATCCTTCGCCCGCCAGAGAATCGCCTTACCGTTCTTGGAGAACATAAACAAGTATTCATGCGCCTTCGTGCATCGGTCGCGGACACTCTCGGGCATCGGGTTCGGCTTGGCCCAGATGATGTCCTGGCGGAGCCACCAGCCGTCGGCTTGGAGCGCGAAGGCCACTCGCCAGGGGATGCCTACGAGGTCTTTGGGCTTGAGCGTCGGATGAGGCATCCTGTTTGGAGCCCCAATGAAGTTTGCTCCCAGGTTCGAGCGTTGGAGAGAATCAAGGGCTTTGACCCCATCCTTCGCATAGCCGCCCTTGTCCCCGTTGTGGTAGCAATCGCCTAGATTCAACCAGAGGCTTCCGTCCTTCCTCAGCACCCGCCGAACCTCGCGGAAGACCTCGACGAGATGGGCAACGTATTCCTCGGGCGTCTTTTCAAGGCCGAGTTGACCGGGAACGCCGTAATCGCGGAGGCCCCAATACGGCGGGCTGGTGACGCAACAGTTCACGGACTCATCCGGCAACTTGCGGAGTTCGGTCAAGGCGTCACCGCAGATAATCAAAACAGTTCCCCCTGCTCCCCGCTTGCCCCCGCCTCGCGTATCCTCTTTTCGCGGACGAGTTCCGACATGGCTTGCGAGTGAAGCTGGCCGAGGGCGATCTTCCTATCCTCGGCGTTCACTATGAAAAAATAGCCTTTACTACACGAGCCGACGCATTCCATAGTTTCGGCCGCCTTTCTCATGGCCCGGTCGGAAGTCGCGTCCGGCTTGGGCCAATGGCCTAAAGCGCAAAGGTGTGCGAGTAGTTCCTTGCGCGGGCGGGCTCGCTCATGTCCGCGCGCGTGGGAGCGGAGCCAAGCGTCCATGTCGGCGATGAGCAAGGATTCGGTCATGGGCGGGCCTTTGCGCGTCGGTTCCAAGCGGCGACGGCCTTTGGCTTTGGAGATGTCAATGGCCCCTGCGTTTGACAAACGAGACACATGACGGCCCACGCATATGGATTCTCAACAAACCCCAGCATGTCATCATTGTCGTCGGCCCCACAGAACGGACACGGTTTGAGTTTTGTTTTCATACCCTCGCCTCCGGCCCCGGCCAGGTCTTCGTGTCGTCAATCGTCCCGCCCGGACTTGAACCGGGAACCTCTCGCTTATAAGGCGAACGCTCCACCCTTGAGCTACGGGACGGCATGTGCATCCCCCTCAGTCTCCGCCCGTCTCTCAGCGCGGCGACGACCCACACGACGAAGACGATTGTGGCGACGACCACCGCCGAGAGGAAGATTTTCAGTTCTAGACTCATGGAAGCCTCCTCTTGCTGGCCCCGGCCTTGTCGCGGGCCTTGAGTTCTCGTTTGAGTTTGCGAATCTCGGTCTTGAGTTGGCAGATTGTTCCCCAGCGAGGAACCGCGTCTTCTTGGTATCGCGTGGCCCGCCGTTCCGCTTCAATCACGGTCGGCCCCTGGGCCATTTTCTCGATGGCTTCCGTGATTCGCTGAAGAAGTCCGCATTGGTATTCTTGGATGGTCGGGTTTTGACTGTTGCTTCCGCAGTATTCTTTTCCCAGGTCCATCATGCGACTGAGTTCCTTGTAACTTTTGATTGCCATATTACCTCCTCGTTTTCCCGTCCCCGTAGGGAACGTTTTGCTCGAACCGCCCGTAGTCCCTATCCCATGCGCTCCTCTGCCTCGACGTTCTCTCCGCCGTCCTCACGGCGAAGATTGCGAACAGCACGCCGCCGAGGGTGAGCAGGGCCAGGATGGGGCGAAGGAAGCGGGTCATGGTTTCCTCGGTTTCGCGGGATGGCGGCGATTCCGCTTTATGATTCGGTCAATATCCCGTTGGAGGGCCGCCGACTTCTTGGCCGCTCCTCCGAAGTCTCGCCGAATGAGGCATCCGCATAAAGAGTCGTCACCTATCTCTGTGACGCCTCGATACTGTCCCATGATGTAGAGATTGACTTTCACTTAGCCTCCTTCAATCGCAACGCCGAGTGGAGAATGGCCTTGCTGTTCACGAATTCCCGCTCCTCGTGCCAGGGGTCGTATGAACTCAGTCCCGGCTTTTTGACATAATGAGTCTCCGCCTTCTCAATCTCCCCCAGGTGGGCCAGGACAAAGGATTCGAGGTTGGGGTTTCGGTCATAGTTTGGTTCCACCATCTCAAAGGCGAACAGAAGTTTTGACAGATAATCGGTTGCGGTCATGGTCGTTTGGTCTCCTTCCCCGCCCACCATTCCGCCGAGAACTTGGCGAGGGTCATTTGCCGAGCCTTTCCGCGAGCTGTCGGACGATCTCTTGGCCCCGAGGCAGGACTGCGGGCCGCTCTCCATCCAGGGCCAACTCCCCGCGCTCGCGTCTCGCCCGCGCAAGACCCTTGAACACGCGAATGAAGTGGGCGCGGTCGGCCATCTCGTTGTCGATGTCCGTTTCGCCGAACTTCTCCCATCCACCGAAGGCTACCCGGACAGCCTCGTTTATGGCGCAGTCGTCTCGAAGATAAAGGCCCCGGCTGACGGCCCGCGAAGCCCGGCCCCATGCTTCGAGCGCGGCGGTTTCTATCGCATCGTCCGTCCCCAACGCCGCATCGCGGATCTCCGCGATTGTCGGAATGGAGGAATACCGCCTCGTTTTGATGATGGTTTTCACGGCGCGGTTCACTTCATCTATGGGAATGTCCCGGAGATGTTCCCAATAAACATCTATGCGCTCCGGGGCGATGCCTTTCTCACCGAACGCGGTTCCCAGGAGGGCCATCAGGATTGCAAACTTCTTCTTGTCGTCACTTACCGCCATCTTTTTTCTCCTGTTCCTCAAGCCATTTCTTCGGCCCATCGAGCGGCGAGGCCCCGCGATAGTTCCCCTCGATGATCTTCTGGTAGTTCGACGGCGCGATAATCCAATCAAACGTCGCCTTGAAGTCCGTCTTTTTCCCGAGCAGGAACGGCGATTGCCCTATCTCATGGAGCAGGGCCTTGAAGTCGAACGACTTGTCGGCCAGCCGCGCGTTGAGCGCACGCTCCCTTTTGCTGCCCTTCGGAATGTCCTTTATCGCGGCGAGCCCGAACCGTTCAGCGAACTCACACCAAAGGATTTTTATCTTCTCTTTATCATCTAAGAGAACTTCATCTTCATTGTCACTCTCAAGCGTTGCTATCGGTTTGCCATCCCCCGTTGTTACGGGTTTGCTATCGGTTTGCCATCGTAAAGAGGCCCCAAGTTTCCCCGCCTTTGACCTCTCTTGGCTGAGTTGGCTTTCCCTGAACATTCGGCGGTTTATGATGGTTCCATCCTCAAGACGAGAGAAAACTTTAAAATACTCAAGCTCTACTAGGAGTTTTTCGACTTCATCCTTGAAAACGCCGACTATCTTTGCTATGTCTTTGCTATCGAGCGGCTTTCCATTGATGCTTAAAACGCCTTTCGTCTCCGACCTGCTCATAATGCCGAGCATGTTCACCCAAAGGCCCTGGGCGGCCAGGGAACAAGAGCGAACATCGAACGAGGAAAACCAATCGTTCCAGAACCAAAGGTCGGCGGGGCGTCGGTCTTCGCGTAGTTCTTTCATGCTACCTCTGCTTGGAATAAAAGCGGCGGCGGGATGATGCGCCTTTCTTTCTTACCCGCGCCAGGGGAATGGGGGTTGATGCTGTGTGCGCGGATAATCTAGAATACTCTCCGCGTAGTGACCGGAAGTTTTGGTATCCGGGCCAAGCACTCATTCGATTCAGTAACCGAAATGAGCCGCCCCCACCTATCGACTTACTCACCCCGCCGCCATAATGGACAATGTTTGGGGAATAAAAGGCCGGGACGGGGCTCGCGGTTGAGCGTGGGGAACGCTCCGCAAGCCCGATGCGGAACCAGCCGATTGGGTTCGGTTGGGGGAGGGGGCCGATGAAGCGCGGCCACCGCATCCTGGTCGTCCCGGCATGGTCGTTCATGGTTCGCCTAGAAGGGGATATCCCCTTCGTCCTCGCCCGTCTTCGGAGCGAACTCTCCGGTGGGCTGAATGTTCTTGAGGCGCGGATACGACTTCGTCGGGTCGTCCTTTGCGGGTTCGTAAAGGATATCGGCCTCGAATGACGCGCCCTCCATGCTGATGTCCCTGCCGTGTTCGACGTTGAGGGCGGCGCAGAGATCCTCGTAGCGGGGGTCCCAGGGGACGAAACTCTCCATGTGCTTATGTTCGCCGGGGCTGCCGATGACGTAGAGGACGAGGCGGCGGTTCCCGCCCTTGATCGCTTCGAGCTTCGGTTCCTCATTGAGCGTGAAGATGTAGTGCCCCTCGGGGATTCCCTTCTTGGGTTCGGGCCAGTTGGTCATGCGCGGGCTCCCTTCGTCTTGGGTTTATCGCCGTTGCCGCCGGAGGGCGCGGGTTTGGGCGCGGGCGCGGGGGTGGGAGCGGGTGGGGCCGTCGTCGCGGGTTCGGCTTGCGCCACTTCTGCAGCCGCCTTGAGCGACTTGAGTTGTAGGTTGTTCAACCCCTCGGCGAGCTTGTCGTTGGAGTAGAACGTCGAGACTTGGGTCCAGGAGTTCGTCTGGAACAGTTCTTCGAGGATGGCGATCTTGGCGAGCTGGTCTTCCTTCGTCTGGCCGGGGTAGAGCTTCTTGATCTCGTTCTGGATCTTTTCGAGGAGGATATCCTTCTGGATGGCCTTGCGCTCGCCGATGTCGTTGCGCTCGAAGATGTCCTGGGAGTTCCGGCCCGGTTCAATGGCCTTATGTTCGCCGCCGATGTTGAGCAGGGCGATGTGCGGCATGAAGTCGTTGAGCGTCGGGTTGTCAAAGACCTTGCCGTCGATGACGTCGAACCGGTCCTTGCGGACGTGCGCCCGCCGGACGAGTTCCCCGCCGATGCGCGGCGAGAGCTGGACGGCCTCCATCTCGACGAGGAGCGATGGCTCGTAGGAGATTTCCCGCTCCGCCCTCATCTTCGTCCCGACTTTCTGGAGTTCCTTCGCTCCGTCCTCGGGGTCTTCCTTTTCCTCCCACACGTCGGAAGACCGGCCGCAGAGGATGACGTGGAGCTTGGATTGAACGAAGCGCTCGGTGAACTCCCTCCAGGCGGCCTTGATCGGCTGCCAATCCTTCAAGCGCATTCGCTTGAGCTGATTCGCCGCGAGGTAAGCGGCCATCAACTCGTCGTGGAAGTGGGAGATGGAGTCGATGATGAGGATATCGTTCCCCGCCTCCGCCTCGTCCACGATCTTGAGCAGGTCGGAAAAAGACTTCGTCTTTGCGACGAACATCTTCTTCCCCGCCGGGTCGAACAGTCGAGGCTTCACGAAGTCCGACCCTGTCTCGGTATCCGCCCACGCTATCGGCTTATCGGACTTGAGAAGCGTCGATAAGCCGATCGCAACCTGGGATGCGGTGAAGGTTTTCCCGCTTCCCGCGATCCCATACAGCCCCATTTTCAGGAAGGCCATCTGGGGCACGGCCTCATGCAATAGCATGAAAACTCCTTGACGACCGGCCTTAACTGCCTCTGCCGGTTTGTTGGCTAGGGGTTCAGTAGCGCGGTCGTTCATGGCGTTTAATAAATATCCCTCCGGCCCTTGCCGAAGTTACGCTGGTAATCCAAGTAGAGTCCCACGAGCAGGGCGATGACGGAGAGGTTGAGGAGGAGACTCATGCCGTCGCCTCGTCTAATGCCGTCTCAAGTTTTTCAATTCGCTCATTGAGTTTATCGATTTCCTCTTTGAGCAATTCGTGACAGGCGACGCAAATAACCTCGTCGCCATCCTCTAGGCGTTTGTTACATTCATCACAGCGAACATCGAGGCCAATACTCATCTCTCTTCCCCTTCCGCCCTGAATTCCTCTCCGACAAACGACAACCTAAAGCCGAGTTCGCCCGCGATGAACACCGTTGCCGCGTCCCATCCGATTGATTCGGCCCGGTCGATTGTTCCCATGATGACGCGGCGGTGGGATTCAACCCGTGCCTCATTGAGTCTGTTGACGATTTCCGCCTTCGTGTAGGTTTCCTTGCTCATGGTTTCTCCTTTTTCTCCGAGGCCCGAATTGCCAGGGCGTAGGCCGTGCCAATCGGGAGCCAATAAATCGTGTGCGCCGCCTTTTCGTGGAATCCGATTCTCTGCTGTTCGGGGTCGATAGTGACCACGATGGGCCGGATGAAGCGGGCAACGTCCACTTCCCTTTTCAGCGGCTTGAGCAACTTTGTCACGGCTTGGCCTCCAACTTGGCGAGGGCGGAGCGAGCCTGAGTCATTGCCTCATCAATCGTTTCTGGCGTATTCGAGCCATAGCCGCCAATGATGCGTTTGAGTAAATGGTAGATTTCCGGTATCGCCTCGGCCACGGCCGGGGGATTGTCGGGGTTCACGGCGAAGCAGGCATTGACGGCGGCAACAATGAGGGAGATATTGGCCCCCATTTCATGACGGTTAATGACAGCCGAACTGCCGCAATCGGCCACAAGCGGAGTTTCGCCCTCTCCATAAATCCCGAAGGTTGTGCCCACCCACGGTCCCGGTGTCGGTTTGTTCATGCGATCCTCCCCTCCTCGAACCCCTCGATGTTCTTCTCGCACACGCCGCACATACCCTCGTCGTTCAGTTCGTCGAAGTCGAACCAGATGCGACAGACGACGCACTTGGCCCGTTGCGGTTGCGGCTCGGCGTGCCAAACGGAGTTGTGTGCGGCCCTCGCCTCGGCCCGTTCCATGCGGGCGTCCTCAACTTCGGAGTCGGTGACTTGGCGGGACATGGCTAGGCCCATCCGAGAATGTTGTTGGCATCCTCGTTCGTGATCTTGGCCCCGCAAGCCTCGGCCAATTTGAGAAGATTCCTCTTTTCTCTCTCGGCGCGACTTACGGGGATTCGGTCGGGCTTTTTGTAATCCAGGCCAACGTCCCCGAGGAGTTGACTAATCGTTCTGATGAAGGTTTCTTCGTCCATCTTCTCCTCCCTTAATTCACCCGGCTGTGGAGCCGTAAATTTTTGACTACGACGTAGCCCCGGAACACGACCGAGGCGACGAGGAACGTATAGCCGATGATGCGCGGCACCTTCTCGTCCGACGCGATAAGCCAATGGCAGAGGCCGACGATGGCGACGGCCTGGACAGCCTCAAGCCCCCAAATGAGCGCGTATTGCCGCTTGTCGAATAGCGGGGCGAAAAGGGAATTGCGCTCGACTGTCCCGAGGTGCGACGTGCCGTAGATCGTGAGCGCGGTATCGGCGACGGCGAGTCCCGCATAGGTGAGGTCAAGCGCAAACTCGACGGGCTTGACTTCGGCGTAGGCGGCAGACGCGACGAGGGCGAGGATGAGAAGGACGGCGAGGGGTTTCATTTGAGTCGCCAACGATAGGAAAAGGATTTGTCGCCCAGGAAGAGACCGCTCAACCAATACGCTAAAAGCGCGATGGGGCCAAAAAGAAAAGAGATAAGGAAACACTTTAGGCGGTCAGAACGATAATCCTCTTTGGCGATAGCAGGATAAGCGCCTTGAAAAAAAGCAAATGAAAATCCCGCACAAATAAAGCCGCAAATAATCCAAACCGCAATTACGGCGATGATGAAAATTGACATCTTCCCCTCCCTATTCCTCGTTATATTCGGAACCCTTGACGGCCCCGACCTTGTTTCTCAAATCGGCGATCACATCCATCATGGCTCCGATGAGCTTGATGGTGTCGCCGTTCGGGTCTAGTTTCAGGGCGACGTAACCCCTCGGCAGAAAGTAATTGAGGAAGCGGCGGTCTTTCTCGTTGCGGTCGGCAACGAATTGAATAAACTCTTTCGCCGCGTCCAGGTGAAGTCGCAAATCACAATTGGCGTAGGCGTGAACGGTATCGGCGGCGACACCCAGGGCCTCGGCGACTTCGCGCTTGTCGTACTTTTTTTCTGAGATAATGGCGTTCCACATATGCCGCTGAAAATCCGAGGACGTGGCATTTCGTGGATTGCGATTGTCCGCATTCCGCCGAAGATATGGATGGACATTCTCACGGTCGTTCATTACATTGTCCTCTGCGGGGCAGAAAGGCCGGAACGATGCGACTCACCACGATTGAGGTAGGCGAGAACGTCGTCATAGGTGAACCGTTTGCGCCCTTCGACCCGAACGAAGCGGAGACGGCCGGACTTGACGGCGCGGTCAATCGTCGTAATGCTGACGCCGAAAAGGTCTGCGAGTTCGGCTTTGGAGTAGAGGGGTTTCATTGGAAGAATGTCTCCATCGGAACGCCGAGGAGTCGGGCGGCCTCAAAAAGTTTTGCTCCGCCGAGTTTTCGCTGCCCGCGTATGACTCGGGAAAAATACGAGGGAGAAACGGCGAGGAGTCGGGCCAGGTCGGCCTGCCGCATTCGCGTCTTGCGAAGATGTTTTTTTAGGAGTTGAGCTTGCCTAGATGATGTTGCCATACTGACAATATAATAAGTGCCATTCTGGCAATTGTCAAGGGGGAAACGAAAATATATTGACTATTATGGCAATTATAGGGGAATCAGCGGCTTATGGGGTTGACAAAATGACAACGAAAGCGGAAAATTTGAGCCGGGTTGAAAAATCGCTTATATCGGGGAGGGGCGGCGTGATTACCGCAAAAGAATTTAAGGCTTTGCTCAAGGCTCATCATTGGAACTCTCGGAAGGTCAGCAAAATGCTCGGCCGCGATCCCTCGTGGTTGAGCAGAAAAATAAACGGGGCTAGGGAAATGAAATGTGAAGAGCTGGTGCAGATTTGTCGGCTTACGGGAATCCGTCCGCACGAGGTGTTGGGATGGACGGAAGCAGACGCCACGAAGAAAGGAACGGATGAGGAAATTCTGGCGTATGTCAAAGAACACCGCCAAGAAGAAATCAACCACTTGGCCGCGATATTTGACAAAGCCAGAACAGACAAATAAATCTTAGGAGGTCAGCATGAAAGGGAAAATTGCGGCCCTGGCCGCGCTCGCGGTCGTGTGCGCGGCGTGTGTCATATCGCCCGCCGCGATGGACCGACTCAAAGACAGGCCGCCGACGGCGACGGACGAAGACGGCCGGGCCTATCTTGCCCGCGCCATGCAAGCATCGCTGACCTTCACGGTGCCCAAGGAAAGGTCGGACGAGGTGTGGAGCTTGGTCAATTCATTCATCGCCCATTATTCCTCGATGAAGGTGCAGACCGCCTCGGATTACATCATCTCTACTTATAATCCCGACGCTATTTATAATTACGGCTATTCCGCAACTCGCGCCATCAGGGCCGACGGCATAGAGTTTGCGGTCATGTGCTTCTCGGGGGGCAACCCGCCCGTCCAGCGAATCTCAAATCAAAACGCTCACATCCTCGCCCTCTATCTGCAAACGGGGGAACTTCGCCCGGAGTTTATACTTCAATGAAATTCGTCGTCCGCATAAACCCCGAAACGCTCAAGTATGACACCTTCCGCTACGACGACCCTGGCCCCGTCCCGCCGATCATCGACCCGCCCGAGCCGGATGAGGCGAAGGATACCGAGCCACCGAAGCCGAAGGAAAAGCCCAAGCCGTCGTGAAAATTTCGAAGCACGGCCTCAACTATTGGATGGATTTGCGCGTCCGGGGCAAGCGCGTTCGCCGCTCCCTGGGCACGGACGAGTACTACCTGGCCCTGGACAAAGCGCGTCAGATAGCCGAGGAGTTGAGGCGGCCCAAACCCGCCGGCACGGACATCGCCGAGTTCTTCGAGAAATACCGCGCATGGGCCAGGGAGACGAAGCCCGCGTCGTATAAGACGGAGGACGGGCGACTCAAGTTCATGGGTGCCTGGCTTGATAAGGCCGGATTATCGAGCTTTGAGGTTATAACGCCCTGGCACGTCGAGCAGTTGAGGGCGGCGGTGACGGGCCGCGTCATCGGGAAAAGGACGGGGCGAACGGCCGGCCGGCCGACGGCCAACCGCTACCTTGCGCTCCTCCGAAACGTCATCAACAAGGCTATCGAGTGGGGCGTCTTCACCGGGACAAACCCCGTCTCCAAAGTGAAGTTCTACCGGGAGTCCCCGGACATCAGGCCCCTGTCGGATGAGGACATAACCGCCATCATGGGGGCCGCCCGGGTGATCGCCGGAGATCCTCAAAGCGATTGCCAGCGACTTCTCCCCGACCTCCTCACCCTGGCCCTCAATACCGGCCTCCGCCGCTCAGAACTTATTTTCCTCCGATGGCGCGACGTGCAGGGCGAGGAGATAGCCGTCCGGGGCAAGGGCAACAAGCGGCGCACGATTCCCCTCAACCGGGCCGCCTACGATGTTATCATGCGGCAGCCGAAGGAGGGGGAGTTCGTCTTTTCGATTTGCAACCGCCATCAGCCGGACTTGTTTCGCCGGACGGTTAAACGCCTGAGAAAGTTGTCGGGCGTCGCTGACTTCCATTTGCATCTTACGCGCCATAAATTTGCGACCGACCTCATCCGGGCCGGGGTGGACATCGTGACCGTGAGCGCGCTCCTCGGTCATTCGGCGGCCATGACAACGCTCCTCTACGCCCACCCAAGCGCGGAAAGCAAGCGAAAAGCGATTTCGCTTCTAAGGCCCGTAGAATGCGATTTGCGGGCCGAACAGGAAAAAGTGTCCCGTTCCACGTATAATGCGTAGAAAACGCCTCCTACGCGAAATTTCGAGCCATAGACCCCATTCCTAGCCCTAAATTTCGGATGTTGGACGCATTCCCCGGACACGGGCCGTTTTTCTCGCCGGACACGCCCTCCCCTTTCTATGGGGAAAATAAACGCGCCCGGAGAGATTCGAACTCTCGGCCCTCGGATTCGAAGTATGATGGACTATCAGGGTAGGCCCCCTCTCCTCCCCCGTCAATATGGCGCAAACCGATGCAAACCGCGTCAAAGTGAAGCATCAAATTGGGCCGGGGGTGTCCGCTTCGCCCCGCCTGATGAACGGAAACTTCGTCCCTATGACCTACGCCGTCGGTCACGCGGGAGGACGCGGGGAAGGCGGCAGTAATCGGGAATCCCGGTCAGCGGGCAGAGCCGCCTATGCTTCTGACAGAAGTCCCGGTCGGGTATCGTAGAGTGCGGCGTCTGATGCCGACATTGGTCGCAACGGTCTATCCGAATCCACCGGGCAGTCATCCATCAAGCGGTACGCTTCCAAAAAAAGCATGTGATGTAGGGCTGAACGACGCTCATGGCGGAGTGGTTCGAGGGCTGAGTCACGGAGTGCGAGAGAACCGGGGTCTGATGGGTGTGGGCCGCAAGCGTCAGCGTCGATGAGCTCGTCCCCCGCTGAGTCGAGCCCGCGCTGGCCGCGCCCGTTGCCGCTGCCGCGTGGTTGCCGACGGCCGCGCCCTCATGCGCACTCGGGGTCGAGGTCTTCGCCCCGCCCGTCTCCTCCGCCGTGTCGAAGTCCGGGTCCGCCGCGTCGAGGCCGACGAGCACCCGACCCGCGCCGAAGGCCGTCCATGTCCCGTAGCCCAGGAACGTCGTCGGGTTCACGTTCACGACGGAGAGGAGGACATAGCCGACCGGGAACTCGAACCCGCCCTCCCCGGCCGGCCCTTGCGGACCCGTGAGATGCGGTCCCGTGGGCGTCCCGTCTACCGTCAAGCGGTCCGCGTCGCCGCCCGTCCCGAAGGCCACGACGGGGGAATGACCGTCCGTCCCGTCCGCGCCGGCGGGCCCGGGCGCCCCGTCAACTCCGTCATCATAATCGACACCCTTGACGGGCGTATAGCCGTCTGCCCCCGCCGGACCCGGTGGCCCGGGGATGGGTTCCCCGCCCGTTCCGAGTTCCTCCACGGGCCGGGTTGTCCCGTCACTCTGGACGATTATGTCAATGTCAACGACCGATGGTTTCTTTATCATGGCCCTACTCCGTAGCGGGTTCGAGTCCGTATGCGCTGACCTTCAGAGTCTTGCCGCCGGCAACCTTGTTCTGGAACTTGAGGTAGCCCGCCTCGAAGTAGCAGTTGTAAGTTGCGGCGTGGTCCTTCGTCGTGCTGAATAGGGGGTTGACGGAGATGGCCGCGCCCCCGCCGTTCTCCACGCGCCAGACCCCTATGGCGTTGTCCTCCGATATCCCGACGATGACGATGCCCATGAACGTCGCATCAAGGGCCGTCTCGATGATTTGGTCGAGGGCGAAGTCCGTGTTCGGGATGACGGGTCCGGCGACGTTCCCCAAAGTTGCCGCGAGTTTGACAGCCACGCTATTCCTCCGTCCATGTCCCACTAATATCCAGCTTGTACCACTTCCCCGTAGCGAGACAGCCGAGGACGAGATAACTTCCAACAACGGCGTCACTCGCCAAGTAGTCGCCGGCGGTCCCCGTGAGGACCATGATCTGCTCCGTCCCGTTCGGGTCAATGGTGATGGCAAAGGCGGCCTCGACGTAGAACGTTATCTTCATCCCGACGACAGCGGCCGGCAGGTCGAAGTGGACCCCCGCCGTCGCGCCCAGGTTCGTCAGCACCCAACCGTTGCAATGCTCCGCCGTGACCGCTACCGGGGTCGTTGTATAGTTCGCTATGTTCATGGGTACGCTCCTCATTTCGCAAGTATAGGTTGCCGTCGCGTTCTGCAAATCGACGCCGACGATTATCCCGGTGACGGTCTGCAACGCCCCGCCCGGCGTGAAGGCTATGTTCCACTCGATGCAGTCGCCCGGCTCGAGCGGCATGACGCAATGGGGCACGGTCAGGCTCGCATACCACTTCGGGTCTTTCCGGTCGGCAAGGATCTCCGCCGCCATCGCGTCTATCGACGCCTGGTCTTGGAACAGGTCGTTCGTTATCGTCTCCGTGTGTTCGCCGTTCGCCGTGATGGAGGTCGAGTCCGAGGCCGTCCCCGTCCATCGGCTCGATTTCTTGTCCTCCCGCGTCTCATACATGGCCTGCTTGATGCCCTCGACGACGACGCGGTTCCGTATCTGCGCCAACTCCTGATGGTCGTCAAGCGCGCCGAGGTGCCCGAAGGAGGTAAAGGAAAAGTCTACCTCCCCGCCCACGGGCGCGGGCTTGAAAGTGGGCGTCCCGTCGTAGGCGAACCAGAAGCGGTAATTGACGCGCTCGCAGAGCTTCTGGATGGCCGCAAGCGCGGTCGTCCCCGCGTCGAACCAGACCCGGTCGATAGTGACGCCCGTCGCCTCGTAGTCCATCGCCGCAAGCGCAAGGGCCTGACTCGCATAGAGCCCGGCCGCGACGAGGATATCCGCGACGACGTTCTCAAGCGTCTGGTCCGTGTAGTAATAGATGATGAGGTTGTCGGTCCCGACGGCGATTATCTTCTTCTCCGAGAAAGTGAGCAGGTTCGTCGCCTCGTCGAAGGTCCATTCGTTGTTCGCCGTACCGAACCAGATGGCCGCGCCGTCGAGGGTCGCCAGGTATGGGCCGTTCGAGGCCATCGGCAACTCGTAGGGCGCGTTGATGGCGTCGCCCGTTATCGGCTTGATGGAGATTTGGTCGATGCCGCACCACGGGGACCCGGCCTTGACTTGGTCGGACATACGGAAAGTCATCCGGGCCGTCGTCGTCTTCGGGCAGACGAATTGAAATGTGGCCGTTGTCCAGGTCGACGAGGTCAGGTTGGCGATGCTACCCCAACAGAGCCCGGTCCCGCTTTCGTAGATGTAGCAGGAGAGGCGCGAACCAAGCGCGTGCGTCGCGTTCGTCCGAACATATTTGAAGCTGACAACGTAAGTGACGCCGGCTGTGAGGCTCCCGACGTTGTCATCATAGGTGACGGGTGAGTCGGCAATGTCCTCCGGGGCAAGTTTCCCATAGTAGGTCGAGCCACCCGCACCCGACGTCACCGAGACGAAGGTCCCGTCCGAGGTGACCCAGTTCGTGACGTTCCCGGCCTCGTTGACCCCGATCTCCATCGCGTCCGCCTCGGCGTAAATCTCCGAACCTAGCACCATGACGGAGGCGATGGTTGAATACGTCGCCGACGAACCCCAATAATTATTCGGGCTTCGAAGTTCGAAGTCCGCCAGCCGCTTCGAGTAGTCGCAACCCGTGAGGGAGACGGTCCGCGCCCCGTGGTTGAATTTCGGCGCGTCCATGTAGCCGATGAGTCGTTGCCAATAGTAGACGGTGCCGCCGAAAACGCCGCCGATGGAGATGCGGACTTGGCGGCCTATGCGGAAGTAGTCCTTATACTCCGACGTGGGGTGAAGCGGGTGGAATATGCCGCCGGGGTTATGAATCTCCGCCGACCACGTTCCGGCTATGACCTCGGGGGTCTTGCCCGCGCCCGAGGGAGTGACGGAGATGGACTTGAGGCCCTTCGCGCTTGAGTCGAACGTTCCGCCGTCAAGCGTTGCGGTCGGGTCTTCCGTGAAACTTCCGCCGTCAAGCGTCGTCCCGCCCGCCGCAAGGAACGTCGCGCCGTCTATGACCGCCGCGCTGAGCGAGCCGACGAGCGAACCGATGTCAATCCATGAGCCGTCAACGTAGACCTCGAACTTATAGCGAACCTGCTTGACTTTCGCCAAGAGGTTTGTCTGCGTGAGCGGTGAAAAGGATTGCACAGGTTAAGCACCTCAGTTGTAGTAATAGATGATTCGAATTTCGCCCGTCGCCCCGAGCCTGTTCTTGACGATGGCCCCGGTTCCGCCGTCGTAGACGCAGAGCGAACCGTCCGTATCCGCCGCCGCCGTGTTCGTCGAGCCGCTTATCTTCGTAACCGTGCCGTCGGCCTGGACGAGCCACATTCCCGCCTCGGCGTTGCAGGAAACGAAGACTATGCCGCTTGTCGCGTCGGGAAGCGTGACCGTGCCGTCGTCGGCCAAATCGTCTTTTTGGTAAACGTATTGAAGCGTCGTCCCGGTGTCGGAACGCATGCCGAAGATGCCCCCGCCCTCGGTGCGGAAGTGCGGTCCGGCCTGGCCCGCTACGGCCCCCGCGTCGGCGGAGTATTGCTGGAATGAATCGGCGGGAGAAGTGGTCGGGGCGGTGCCGGTTTTCTGTCCAATAACACCGACGCCATTTGTTCCGACGGTAGCTCCGGCCACAAGAACATCTTTTGTGATGTGGGTATGGTCGAAGGTGGGGCCAGCCGTACTATCAACGGCCTGATCGAATTTTACGATTGTCCCATTTTCCGTAATAAACTGTGGGCCGTAATTCCCTGCCGCTATGTCTGCCCCATACATACGGTAGCAATCGGAACCAAAGTTGGGGCCAATCATAATCTTCGTGGTCGGGGTAAGTATCCCCGAGTCTATGGCAAATGGATAAGTAGCCGCTTGGAATATATTGTTTGATATATTTATGTTATCCGTATAAGTGGCACCATAAATCCAAACATTATTTTGAGTCCATGCCGTTACCCTGTCATCATAAAAAGAATTGCCGATAACATTGGCATATCGGCATTCATACAGGCGCAGGGCGGCGTCCGAATCAAATAACCCCCGGCCGGGGTCTTCCAGCATATTATAAAAGATGTTGTCGCTTATGGTGATATTCTCTATGTAGTTATTTAGCCAAACCGGATCTTCGCAATTATCAAATATGTTTTTTGATATGATCACATTGCGAGCAAACGCCGTCACGCTACCGCCAACCCTAACTGGTTGACCGCAAGTTTTCAAATTGTTATTGGTTATAGAAATGTTTTCAACTTCGTAATTTACGCCGCCAGCCGTTAGCCGGATACCGATGATGCCGTAATACTTTACTGAATAGAGATTATTCCCTGTAACAACAGCATTTTTGCATCCGTTCACGCTAATGCCGGATTCTGTTATTAGCGGAGTTTCGCCAAAATATCCCATCCCATAAATGAAATTCCCAGCTATATATATTTCATCGCTAGATGGACACCCAATGGCCGTATCGCCAAACTTTTCAAACAAACAGTTGATAACATAGACGCGCTCCGAATGAGTGGTCAAGTGGACATCCACGGAAATCGCGTTGCCTCCATTAGCATCGGGGTTGAGGATACCACATTCAAAGAAATGGCAATTACGGATATACGTTTCTGTGCTTCCGCGAATATCTATGGCCCTATCTCCGCCATTGTCAAACCGACAGTTTTCTATCTGCGTCCTTCTAGCCAGGGTCGTACGAATGCAAACTGAATATGTTGCTACTCCCTGATTTGCTTCATCGCCATCGAACTTCATATTAAAGAACGAAACATTCGTTGCCCCAGACGTGACGTTAAACATTTGGGCCGAACCAGGTGCCTTATGTTTGACAATGGTCGATTCCCGGTCTGCCCCCATTATTGTTGTGTTGCTATATACCGTGACCGTGTCAATGATATATGTCTTGTTCGCGGCAAATAATAATAAACCGCCACCGCTTGCATTTATGGCTGTAAGAGCCGCCTGAATCGCCGTCGTATCATCCGTAACGCCATCGCCCTTCGCGCCATACATCTCCGGCGTGATGTAGTCGCCGTGGACGCGGATGTTCCCAACGCTCGAACCGATGTAGAGTTCGCGGGTGTCCGTCGCAAACCCCAACTCTCCCGCCGTGAGCGCGGGCAGGTCGGCCTTGAGTCCCCGCCGGACGAGGATTTTGTAGGTCTGCCCGATTAGGCTTGATGACGGGGCCATGATGAATTGAATCCCGGCCACGAGTGCCAGGAGAGCCAATAAGGTCGTGATTTTCTTTTTCATTTCCAACTCCTAAAGGACTTCCCTCGGCGTCAGGCTCAGGGTGTAGCGCGCCACGTTATCCCCCCGTCCCCTTCAGTTCGATTGAGAACTTATAGAGGATCGTCGCTTGCCCCGTCGTCTCGGCTATGGGGACGCAACTCCAGGCCAGGACGACGACCGGATAGGCCACGCTATCAACGTACTCATTGATGTAACTCAGTTCTTCGTTATAGCCGACGGCGGTCAAAAGCACTTCGACCTGTGCCCACGTCAATTCGTCGAACTCAAGCCGGAATGCGCGGGGGTGATAGGTGTCGATATTGAAACTCGATGAGCCGTCGAGCATCTTCTCTTCGCTGACGTTCTTCGTGCATTCGGTCGGTATCTCCACGCCCGCGCCGGGAGCGTACTTGATGTCGGGAAGCGTGACTTCCGCGCCGAGGAGACCGAGCTTTATGACGGCCATCATCCCCTCCCCAACTTGAATCCGCGAAGGCGGGCCTGGGCCTCTAATTCGCGGAAGATCGTTGCCCCGTCTACCGTGCGGGTCGTGTGAACATGAATCCCGCCGTTGAGAGTGAACGACCCCCCCGCCATCGCCGGGACAAGCCCGCCGCCCAGGGCTTCGCGCACGGCCTGCTTAATCATGCTCTTGGGGGCGACAACCTCCGGCTCATTCTCGGCTATCTCGTAGGATGCCCCGGTGTCGGCCAGGAGCTTCGTCCGCCTCGTGAACACTCCGCCCTTGGCGAGGGGAATGGGCTGGGCGGCGATAAGCCCGACCTGAATCCAACCCAGGGCTTCGATGATGGCCGACCACGGGATGCCCAGGATGAACCCGCCCTGGGCCATCGCTTTCGCCGCCGCCTCGTGCGTGCTGATGATGGCGTTGGAGATGGCGATTGCCTTTGTGCTGAGGCCCAGGGCACGCGTAGCCTTCCTTCGCTTTGCGGCAAATTCATCATCGAGTTTGGCGATGGCCTGTTGCCGAGTATCCTCATCGGTGATATTGGCATTAATCGCGGCGAGCCGCTTATTGTATTCGTTGTCGATGGCGATCATCCGGTTCGCCGTGCCTTGCTGGATAACCAGGTCCAGGCCGGCGAGCGCGGAACCGGCGGTCTCGGCAAACTTCTCCCACGGGTCGGCCGCCCCCGCGATTTCCTTCTTGAGCTTGGCGATCTCCGCCCTGAGTTTTTTGACTTCACTTGTCGGCATGGCGTCGCCGAATCTACGCAGTTGTTCTTCCTTTGCCCGGAGGTCTTTTTCGAGGTCAACCTTCAAGATGAGGCCCACGCCATTGGCCGCATCCCCGGCCGCCTTCCTCATCGCCGCAAATGATTCGTTGAGTTCCTTGTCTTCCTGTGTCAGACCCGCCGTCACGCCGATGGCCCCGCTGACGGTTTCGCGGAGCGACTTGAACTTCTCAACCGTCGGCTCCATGTGAATATCCACCTCACCCATCATGCGGAGCCAGCGGACTTCTTCGGCAAGGGCCTTTTGGGATTCCGTCAAGGGGAGATTTAATTTTTCCAGGGACATTCGGAGCTTGTCGATATACTCTTCCATTTTCCGAATGCCCTCTGGCGTCGCCTCTCCCGTTTTGATATAGGCGGCCAGGGTCTTCGTGGCGGTCTCTATCTTCTCGCGTATCTCGCTGCTGAATGCGGCATTCTGGGCGGTGAGTAATTCCTTCTGTTCCTTCGTGAGGGCGGCAATGCCCGTCGCCACAACTTTCGCCGCCCATCCCATCTTTATCCAAAGCTCCTCTCCGCGCTCGTAGGCGTCGGCGATATTCTTTGCTTCGAGGTTCGCTTTCGCTTGCGCTTTGGCGAGGATGAGCAGGGTCGGGGCAAGGTCTTCTTCGATTATTTGGGCGACGGTGTTGACGACAAGCATGAACACGCCGAGCGGCCCCGACGACCTGTTTGTCGCCTCGCTGAATTGGTCTATTACAACCTTGATGAGGGTCAGGACTTCTTTGAACGCCTCTGCATTCAGAATGACTTTGCCAATATTTTCCCGCACGTCATCGAATGAATGTTTGATCTGGGCGAGGCGTCCGGCGAACGTATCCACCTCGGCTTCCGCCCGCTGATAATCTTTTGCCAATTCCCTTGCCATCGCCGCATGCTTCTCGCCCTCGGTCGTCGCGTCACGGATGGCCGGGATAAGCATCCCGAGTTGTCGATAGTTCCCCTGAAAGCCCTGCGCAACGGCGCGGGCCGCGCTCTGGAGGTCCATCTGATAAACTGACGCAAGGCCGACGGCTCCCCGCGTCGCCTCGTCCACCTGTTTTGTTTCGATGCCCATCTGAATAATCAGGGCTTGGGCGGACTTAATGGCCTCATCGTCGTATTTCGTCTTCCGTTGGAGTTCTGCGGCATACCGCTTGAAGTGTTCGGCCGAGTATCCGGCGGCCCGGCCCGTAATCATCAGGGCCGCTTCCAGGGCTCGGTCTACGCGCTCCGCTTCAATCGCGGCCTCGATGCTTGCGACAAATTCGTCCTTGAGGAACCGGACGCCCCCACGAATTACGTCGGCCGCCAGACTCGCGGCGGTGAAGGCCGGGATGAGGTTTCCCGTTAACTGTTGCCCGAAACTTTTTGATTCCTTCCCGGCCGCCCCGGCCCCCTTGCCGAGTTTAGTTACCTCATCATCGAGCCGCTTGATAGAGGTGACGGCCCCCTGGTCGTTGACCGTCACGGTATATTTGATATCGGCCATTCTATTTTCCCATCCTGTCCTGTGCCTTCTCCATCGCTATCCTTGCGAACGTGCCATGAATTAGGTTGAACGCCTTGAGAAAAAATTCCCCGGCAACGTCTTCGAGGTCCGGCCAGAAGCGCGGGACAAGCCCGGCCTCGATAGTCGCGGGCGTGACTTTATCCAGGTACCACATCCAGCACTCTCCCTCGAACGCGGTCATCCGCCCGGCGGCCTCCTCCAACCGGCAGTTGACGCATGGCCGTTTCGCCTCCCCTACCCCGTGCTTGTGTTTTTCCGGCTTCTGTATCAGCCGCCAGAAATCCCCGTAGAGCGCGAGGTAGCCCGTCAGTTTTTTAGGAAGTTCTCCGCGTCGGCGGCGTAGACCGCAAGTTCGAGGCCGAGGAGCCCTTTCTTGTTCTTGAGCTTTGTCCCGAGCAGGCACCGGAGATATGTCGCGTGGATCTGTTTCGTCTCCTCGGTGCAGGGAATGGGCTCCCCGTTGTCGGCCAAGTCCCACTCCTGGATGGCGTCAAGCACCATCTCAATGAAGGTCGAGGAGCGCGAGCGGTCGCCCTCCTCGATGTTCAGCCCGGCCATGCCCGTGATGGGCCGGACCTTGAACTTAACGACGGGCGGGTCGAGGATGTCCGTTTCAAGCTCGAAGGTCAGCCATTCGGAGAGCGGTTTCAGGTTCTTGATGTTTCCCATGTCGTACTCTTAGGTCGTATAGGCGGCGGCCCTGGTGTTCGTGATGGTGAGGTAGGGGCGCGTGTACTCCATTCCACTCGGCGCGGCGGCCGCTTCCTCGGCAATGAATGCCGAACCGGCGTCCATGATATCAGCCAGCTTCACATCCGGGGGGCCGGTGAATTTGAGCCGGGGATAGTAGAGAGACAGGCCGTAGGTGTGCGTCCCCGCGATGACCCGCCCGGTGAACGTCGCCGACAACTTCATGGCGGTGATGGCGATGAACGAGGCGAGGTAGGCGACCCTGGCCGCGTCAGCCTGGGGGAAGCGAAGCTTGAGCCCGATATTGAAATTGCCTTCGACGGGTTGGGAGATAGCCGCCCCGCCCATGATGTGTTTCGCGTCCATCGTCCGGTCGAACTCGGGGTTGAAGTCGCTCACGTCAACGTTGTCGCCGCTGTCGAGCGCGTCGCCCGCCTGGGTGTTCATGCGCAGGACGCCTTCCTGGAAGTTCACGAAGTCAAGGTCGGCCTCGGCCTCGGGCGTGAGCGCGTCCATCTCCGTCTCCGTGTTGACGACCGACGTGGCGATGAGGTTATTGCCGCGCAAGGTCAGGGCTCCGTGAACGAGCCCGTCGGCCACGGAGAGGGCGAGCTTCATGGGGATGACGGACGGGATGGCCCAAACCGCGCCGGGCCGGAGAGTGGCGAAGGTGAAGGGCGGGGTTGCGGCGTTGGCCCATTGGAAGGTGTGGACGTAGGCGACGCCCACGGCCACGGTGTCCGCCGTGTAGGTGGCCGCCCCGGTGTCGTCGGCGGCGTCGGAGAATCCGGCGAGAACGGAGATGTCAACCGCCTTGTGCACGCCCGTGTTCCAATGAAGTCCGAACGTGCCGGACGCGGCGATGGTGAACTTCTTCGTGGTCGCGCTGAAGGTGACGGTGAAGGTCAAGGCCCCGGCGACTTCGAGGGCCGCCTTGATCGCGGCGCAGAGAGTCGTTGCGGTGTAGGAACCGCTGGCGATGACCGCGCTGAGTTCTCCGGCCCCCTCGTCGAAGTCGACGTAGTTATTCGTCGCGTCGATGACGAAGAGCGGGTCGGGTAGCCCGGTCGTGCCGAAGAGCGATCCGATGAGCGAGCCGACCGAGCCCGGCATGTAGTTCATGTCGAACTCGGGCGTGAAGTCGATGGCGTCCTTCGCGGCCAGCCGCCCGCCCGTGGGCATGACGCGCCCGATGGCGATATAGGGCTTGTACGCCTGCTTTAACTCCGGGTCTCCATCCTTCGTGACGAGCATTTCGTCGCCCGCCGCCATCGCCGCTTCCACGTTCCACGTCGTTTGTTTCGCCCCGCACTTGTAAAATCTCTGTGAGGGGTAGGTTTCGAGTGCCATGTTTGTTACCTCCTCCGGTCAATGCCGGTGATTTTCATTTATAGACTTCTCCAATCGCCCCGGATGTGAGCGATGAATC